>Ga0272441_10016861_pt1 | contig 10047 bp, 8 predicted proteins | sample SSMProp6N_FD_193582 | JGI IMG/M metagenome (GOLD analysis project Ga0272441, IMG submission 193582) | Marine sediment archaeal communities from Little Sippewissett salt marsh, Falmouth, MA, United States - SSM-Prop-6N | ecosystem: Environmental > Aquatic > Marine > Wetlands > Sediment ... | reverse complement strand
TATGGCCGCCACTGCATTCCTGAGTATGTGGATGTCAAACACTGTGGCAATAGCTGTAATTTTGCCTGTAATTCTATCGATACTTAGAGCAATGCCTGAAGAACTTGTAAATCTCAAACGGAAGATTCTTTTGGGCGTCTCAATAAGCACGTCAATCGGTGGCACTGCAATGCTAACAGGAAGCACTCCTGCAATGATAGCAGGAGCATTATTAGGGGAAACAATTCCCTTTGGGTTCATTGAATGGGCATATTATGGTTTGCCCGTTTCTCTGCTGATATTGGTAACATCATTCTTGTTGTTGAAAAAGTTGTTTCCTTCACCAAAAATAACACTAAATCTAGATGCGATAATTGAACAAAAAAAGCAAATTGAAAAACTTAACACCACACAGAAAAAAATACTCCTAATTTTTTTGGTAACAATATCACTCTGGTTCATGGGTAGTCAATTTGAAATCTGGCTAGGATTGCCGACTTCGTTATCAAATGTAGCCATAGTGTCTGTACTTGCAGTTCTAATAATGTTCGGGCTAAACCTACTTGACCTTAAAGATTTACAATCAATTCAATGGGAATTGATATTTCTAGTCGGGGGAGGGATTCTATTAGGCGAAGCCATGATTGTTTCAGGTGCAGCCGGCGGCATAAGTAGCGCGATAGCATCTATGCATGCTACAGCTCCCACAATATTTATATTGATTATTTTGAGTCTGATTTCGCTTCTCTTAACGAATTTTATTTCAAACAGCGCAACTGCCGCCATTTTGATACCCATAGCAATTGAAACTGCAAACATTTTGGAAATGACGCCCGTTCCTTTTGTAATGGCAGTAGCCCTAACAGCAACCATAGCCTTCATAACACCTGTAGGCGTACCCTCTACAGCCTTAATCTACGGGACAGGAATTATTCCGAGAAATAGACTCATCAAAACCGGAGTTTTAGCTGCAATACCCGCATTGTTAATTGTTCTTGCTGTAGTTTACTTTTTTCCAGTTCCATAGAAAATCACAAGGACAAAAGCTGAAAAATCTTAAGTAAAACTATAGCTGAATACAAAGAGGGTTTTGTAACAGTGCTATTTGGAACAGTAAAATCAGAAATAGTTTCACACCTTTCGTACATTATAGGTAACAACAATGAGGCAGCAGTTATCGACCCCAGACGAGACGGTAAAACATATCTAAAAATTGCCAAGCAATGGGGCGCAAAAATAAACTACATTTTTGAAACCCATAGAAACGAAGACTACCTCACTGGTTCTTTGGAACTGAAAAAGCTTACAGGTGCTACAATATTTCATGGTCCTGGGCTATCTTGGGGATTCGGGAAAACCATTCAGGACAACCAAGAAATCAAGTTAGGGTCACTTAAGATTAAAGCAATACACACTCCAGGGCACTCTCCAGATAGCACAAGTTATGTGTTGTACGACCTAGAAAGTGGAGAAGAACCGGTAATTGTATTCACAGGAGATACTCTCTTCGTGGGAGATGTAGGTCGAACCGATTTTCTTGGTAAAAAAATGACCCCGATAATGTCGGAAAAATTGTACAACAGCATAACTGCGAAACTTTTCTCCTTAGGTGACGGAGTTATTGTGTGCCCTGCTCATGGTTCAGGGTCAGTGTGCGGTGGCAATATACGACAAAGAGAAATTAGCACAATCGGAATCGAAAAGAAAACAAACCCAATGCTAAACCTAAGTAAAGACGATTTTATTAAAGAAAAAACAGCAGAACAGCACCAAACTCCACCATATTTCAAGCAAATGGAAGAGTACAATCTTAATGGTCCACCAGTATTAGGTGAAATACCTACTCCACATCCTTTAACTCCTTCAGAATTTAAGAAAACTGCTGAGAACGCTTATATTATTGACACAAGAACTCCCGCGGCTTTTGGAGCCGCTCACATAAAAAACTCATTCAGTTTAACTCCTAAAAGGTTACTAAATGTAGGTTGGGTTGCAGACTACAACAAACCAATTCTGCTAGTTGTTGAAGATTTACATGCATTGGATTTTGCAGCAGATAATTTGTTCAGACTGGGATTAGATAAAATTGCAGGATACTTAGAAGGTAGCATAGAAGCTTGGTATAAGCAAGGTTTACCAATTTCAAAGAACGGCTTACTATCGGTTCATGAACTAAAAAAAATGATTGACACAACCCAAGCAATCACAATCTTAGATGTTCGTCGTGAAAAAGAATGGACTGAAGGACACATCAAAGGAGCAATGCGGATTTATCTTGGACACCTTCCGAAACATACCAATGAAATTCCAAGAGATAAACCAATAGTTGTTATTTGTAAAACAGGGAACCGGTCCAGCTTTGGAGCAAGCATATTGCTTAGAGCAGGATTTGAAAACGTCTATAACTGTTTAGGCGGCATAGACGCATGGACAAAAGCTGGTTTCAGATTAACTAAATAACAAAACAAAGCACTTGAAAAACCTTAAATTAAAAATCAAACAAAAAGGATATTCATGTTTCCTCTTGGAATTGAACCATATTTAGTGGGCGGAATAATTATTGGAATTGGAGTAGCACTGATATACCTAGTAACAGGGCTACATGCAACTCAAAGCAGTTTTTTTACAACAACATTATCTTGGTTCTCTAAGAGAAAAAGTTTCCAAAAAGAATCAAACGTAAAAGAAAGGGGTTGGCGATTAACTTTAGCTACAGGTCTAGTCATCGGAGCATTGATTCACACTCTTACACTTTCACCAACAGGATTTTGGATAACATCAGTTCAATTATGGCGACTAATTCTCGGTGGATTGCTAGTAGGCTTTGGAACAAGGCTATCTAGTGGATGTACCTCAGGGCATGGAATAAGTGGATTAGCATCACTCTCCAAAACGTCACTTTATGCAGTAATCGTCTTCATGGGTGTAGCCATCATAACTGCAAGCATTGTTCAGATGTTGGGGGTTTCACCATGAACAAAAGAAACATAACAGTTCTCATTGGTGGTATATTATTTGGTTTTGGGTTGTCATACAGTGGAATGACCAAACAAGAAATCGTTCTAAGTTTCCTCCAATTGAAGGATTTGGGACTAATATTCGTCTTAGGTGGAGCAGCCTTGGTTGGAGCATTTGCAATTAATGTATTAGCAAAATATCAAAAAAAGCCATTACTTAATGGAGAATTTAAACCAAGACGTAGAATTCTGTCATGGAAGACCATAATTGGCGCTATTATATTTGGAATTGGCTGGGGAATTTCAGGTCAATGTCCAGGTTCTGCACTAGCAAGTCTTGGAACGGGAAATTTGCCTGTTTTACTTGGCATAGCTGCCATGTTCATCGGCGCTTACCTGAAGGGTCTTTTAGATAACTAACTTCCTTTTTTTGTGTGCACACATTAATTCGAATATTCTACCTAGCTAGGCGTCATCTTTCACCCTTGGCAGTCTTTTTCTTGAGGTGAATTCATCTTGTTGTTGATCTCGTTCACGGCCTCCTCTAAATCCTCGGCGGTCCTCATTGATGTAGCAGTTGGGACGCTCGTCGTGATAAAGTGTTGAGCATACGGGAAGCACGCTGCCTCGAATGGCATCGGGTCCAGTGTGCCACCTCCGAACGTGTTTGTGCAGAGCGAGATATCGTTGAGCGGCACCTTGAGCGCCTGTGCCATTTCCTTCGGATCGAACACCAAACTGAACGGCTTTGTGCATTGCTGCAGCTTTCCGCCGTAGTCTACCGAGAGATTGCCCTCGACCCACAAACGTTGATCTAGTTCGGTTAGTACACTGTTCTTCAGGTTAGCGACTAAAACGAGGCTGTTGTCGGATTTTGCGCTCGCTACATCAACGATGATTTCTCCAAGATAAGATGTTGTGACTACCGAATGGGAAGTGCTCGGGCCGATGAAGCCTTGGCTCGGGTCGTAACTGTGGGTGTTGCTTTCATACTCAACGATGATCCAAGAGAGAAGTCCAGTCTTGCAATTCTCTGCAATCAGATAGAACTCTACGCGGCTTCCCCAAAACACGCTCGTGTGAACATTGAAGGCACTAATTATGGCGCACGGTCGCTTGGGGGTATCAATGAACATCGACGAAGGAAACAAACTGTAGTTCGGCGGCAATACCTTCTCTGCTGCCTCGGTATTAGCAACCTCGAAGGCAAGGAACACACTGTAAGGTTCGACGACGAAGCTCATGTACGGGTTGGTGCGCGCTCCTCTCTTAACAATATACTTCTGAAGTCGGAGCGGCAACTTACGGAGCAATGCGCTACCCTGGGTAGTAGACGCTATTCTGGAGGGCACGACCATCTTCTCAGTGGTCTTAATGTATCGTCGAAGGTCCTTGTCTTTCATTTCTATTCCTCATCATATTGGTACGCCGAAAGAGTGCGGCATTTCAGTTAGTATTTTAATTTTTATTATGTAGTATTTATTATTAGTCGCGCACTCATGTGTGAAGTGAAGATTAAATCCCAAACCCAAAATCTAAACTTATGAATTTAGTTTCTTCCAAGGCAATTTCCAAAACTACACAATTTTCAAGAGTTATTGGAGCTCGGTCTTTTATTCTGATAGAATTCAACGAAGCGGGTAGAATACGTTAATGTTTTTGTGGGGCAGGCATCAACACAGTGACCGCAGCCGACGCATCTTATATCTTGGACGTTCTCACCATTGATTGCTTTACTTTTTATGTCAATGGACATAGGACATGTCTCATTGCATTTGTTACATTGTACACATTGTGAATTGTTAGTGGCTATTTTCTGACCAGCAATTCTAGCAACTCCACTCAATACAGTTCCTAACGGACAATAGTGGCAGTAGCCTCTACCAATAAAGGCAATCCAGAACAACAAATTGAGCATAAGTTCCCCTACAAGATATTTGTATGATTCAAGTTTCGTTATGGTATTAATATTAGGTGTTATTGTTATTCCAAGTAAGTACATTACCCAATATGCGAAAAAGAATAATGCAACTCCAAGAAACACCCATCTAAGAATATTCATTAATCTGAGTATTCGAGGTTTAATCATCCTTCTTTTTCCGATTAATGGAATTGCTGGGTCAAAAACTTCAGCGGCAAATCCATTGAACATACAGATTGAGGAGCATTGTAATCGTCGTCCGTAAAGCAACGTCCCAATAAATACTACAAGGCTAATTGCGGAAAAAAAGGCTAAAGCTGAAAGTATTCCGCTAGTTCCCCATGAGCTTATAGTGCTGATATATAGCGATGAGTTAGTGTCCAGTAATTGTAGTGGCGTGGTTGTCCATGGAAGGGGCATCGCATAGTAGTATAGGTCATAGTTGTTAACAAGTAATGGAATAACGATATGCACGGTTAATGCTGCAATTATGAAACCAATAAGATTTGTTTTCCTCATGGTTGTTCTTTTTGATGAACCGATGATTTTTATGGTCAAAAATGAACCGATTAAAATGAAAGCTGCTTTTATCCAGTTTTCGTAGATTAGATAAACCCATGTAATGATTGAGGCAATGTTTTCAGGGGCTGTTCTTGCATATCCATAATTAAGTCCCGCTATTAGAATAGCTAGTAAAATGTAAGTTCCAAGAATTATTTTTAATAATTTTAAGTCAAATGTGCTCTTTTTTTCCATCAGCAGCGATTCCTGAGCTCTTATTTATATGGTCTAATTATAAACTTTTTCAGACACTTTTTGGTGCCTCGCACCTGAATTAGGTTAATAAACAAATATACTTTTATCCCAAAATATGGGCTCATCTCTGGTTTTATGTCCTAGATTACCTGTTTTTGGAATTTAATTTCTTGAATCTTGGACTTTGAATGAGCAGTCATTCATTTTAGTGCTGCTTTCAGGGTTTTTTTTACCCAGTGATTGACACTACAGCAAGCACCATTCTTTACTGCCTTTTCAATTTCTCCATATAATTCGTCAGGTATATTTACTGCTGTCAAATAAAACACCAGTCATTATTTCTTTATTTCTAATATAATAGCATTTTTGATGCACCAGGTAAACTTTTAAAAACAAAAAATTCTCGTGAGCAAGCGGGCGCACTTTCTGACAAGTCAATTTTTAGATTTAGTTGTTTTTTCTACTTTTTAAATATGGGAATATTGCAAACAGTGCTGCAAGACCGTAGAGAATTAGGGGTATCCAAAGAAATTCTAATCTAAGAAGGTTTGTCATGCTTCGACCAAAGCCAAATGGGGAGGGAAGATATAACCAAGCAATAAATGCAAAATAAATGATTGTTATTAATCCGTAAATTATCTTATCCGCGCGCGCAGCTAAAGCAGTTGCAGATTAATCTTTCCAGAAATCTTTTCCATCACAATAGGCTGTCATTAAATCAATATCTGCAAGTTCTTTTGGATAGGGCTCAAAAAAGCTTTGACTCAACAGGTAATTATCTTGAAATCTTATTAGCCACGAGTTAAAAATACCTCTAAGAATACTCAGCGGTATCACTCCTGATTTATAATCGTCCAATGATTTCAAGAAAAACTGTTTCTCCTCTCCTGAAAGACTCTTCGAAAAATAACCCATGCTGTTCATAAGAACATTAATTTGAGAACCACATCTAGGTGCTCGTTTTAACGCGTTTAAAAGATGTTCTTCATACTCAGTAATCAAGTTGTCAATACTGTATTGGTCTCTTTTTGATACAATTCTTCCCAGAATCCTCATTTCTTTCTCATTATACGCCTTGAGTAGCAATTTATTTTCAGAGTGAAACTTCACAATTGCTTTGTCTGATTCTAACTTCTTTATTTCCCTGAAGCTAGCTAAAGTGTAAAGTTTTGTGAGAAAATGGCTTTTTATGTTTGGATTTCGAAGTCGACCTTCATCTTCTATAGCTAGGTGAGAAAACCTTTCTAAAACTGCCCTTCCAAAAAACCCGGAACCTTTTCCCTTTAATGCAGCTCCAGGTTTTATACTAGTGTACCTTTTCGCATCCATTATTGCACTGGTTGGTGATCGTCCTTTCAATATGAAACCATCTACCTCGGGCAGAGAATCTAAAAAGGAATTCACAAATTTCTCCATTTTTTCAGTAAAATCTAACCCCGTTTTTGGTTGAACAAGTTTCATTTTATCTTCATTCATTACTATACGTAATGCGTCTCTAGGTGTTCCCAAACCTATCTCAACTTCAGGGCAAACAGGGATTACATTAACATAGGGAATTAGCTTTCTAACAAAATCACTAGCAATTTTCAACCCATTATATCGACAAGGATCAATCTCAATACATCTACTAAGAACGACCTTCGGAGTAACAAACCTTTTCATATCCAAAATCAACTAAAATGTAGTTTTTTCCAGTTTTAATGTTTTCTAAAAGATTTTTCCAAGTACATTCACATAAGAAACCAAGTTTTCGCTATCTCAATTTTTTTCTACAATACAATAAAATTCAGGTAATGTTAAACAAAGTAAAAGTCATCTATGTTTTGGAATAAGGGGTTAGTCATGATAAACGAGAACAGAGTGAAAAGATTAAATGATCAAAACATTCGAACGGGCAATTTTGTCCTTTATTGGATGCAAGCAACTCAAAGAGCAGAATATAATCATGCACTTGAATACTCGATTTTAGAAGCAAACAAATTGAATCTTCCTCTTCTTGTTTACTTTGGAATTACAGAATCCTATCCTGAAGCAAACGAAAGGCACTATTGGTTTATGTTGGAAGGACTCAAAGAAGTTCAATTAGCATTAGAAGAAAATGGAATAAAGTTGGCGATTAAGAGAATTTCACCAGAAATCGGAGCCATTGAATTAGCTATATCAGCATCTATGGTTGTAGTAGATCAAGGGTATACGAAAACTGAGCGAAAATGGACAAAAAATGTTGCAGAAAAAATCAAATGCCCCCTCATTCAGGTTGAGAGCAATGTTGTCGTTCCTGTAAAAGTAGCTTCATCTAAAGAGGAATATTCTGCTGCAACATTAAGACCTAAAATTAACAAAGTTCTTAACCGATATCTAGTTCCGATCGATCATACATTTCCCAAAAAAGACTCTTTGAAATTGGATTTTTCTTCATTTGATATCAAAGATATAGGGAAAGCAGTTTCTCAACTTGAAATCGAAAGAGAAGTTAAGAAGACAGAAACTTTCCATGGTGGAACCAGTGAAGCAAAAAAAATTCTTCAGAATTTCATTGAACACAAACTAGACCGTTATAGTGAAGACAGAAACGATCCTACAAAGCAAGGTGTTTCTAGTATGAGTCCATACCTGCATTTTGGACAAATCTCGCCTTTACACATAGCCTTTATGGTTCTCCAAACAGATAGTCCTGGAATAGATTCCTATCTTGAGGAATTGATAATCAGAAGAGAACTTGCAATTAACTTTGTTTTCTATAACCCTCACTACGATTCGTTTGATGGGCTTCATGAATGGCAAAAGAAGACATTAACTGAACATCGTAATGACCCGAGAGATTACATTTACAGTGAAAGCGAATTGGAAAATGCTGAAACCCATGATCCGTATTGGAATGCAGCTCAAAAACAAATGATGAGCACAGGGAAAATGCACGGATATATGAGAATGTATTGGGGGAAAAAAATTATAGAATGGACAAGAAAGCCAGAACAGGCTTACAAGATAGCTCTTTTTTTTAATAACAAATATGAGTTAGATGGAAGGAGCCCAAACGGTTTTGCAGGTATTGCTTGGTGTTTTGGAAAACATGATAGACCTTGGAAAGAAAGAGCAATCTTTGGCAAAATAAGGTACATGAATGCTAAGGGACTAAAACGAAAATTTGATGCTGACGCCTATGTGAAAATGATTGACTAGCTGCCCTACCTAAACGCTCACCTCGCCCAACACAGCTAATGTGCAATCATTTTCTTCGATGTTTTTATATATTAAATATAATGATGACTAAAGTTGGGGAATTCTGATGGCTTCCAAAAACTCTGGATTGTTAAAGTGGCTAAACATCATAGCCTTTGTAGCCGTTATTCTAATAAATGGTTTAGCGGGTAGCACTACATTAATTGGAGGTCAAGATACTGCACAAGTCTCTGACAATAATTTTACCCTGATTACGCCTGCTGGTTACACCTTCGCAATCTGGGGAATAATCTACACACTACTCGGTTTATTTGTAATCTACCAAGCGTTGCCAAGTGACAAAGGTAAAACCACAGAAAAGGTCGGTTGGTTCTTCATATTGAGTTGTATTGCGAATATTTGTTGGATATTTCTCTGGCAATTTGAGTTTCTTGCTTTTTCAGTGGTTCTCATGTTTCTGCTTTTCGCGAGTCTTCTGAAGGTTTATTTGAACCTTGGCATCCGTAAGTCGTCTATATCTTGGCGTGAAAGAATTGCTGTTCAAGCGCCTTTCAGCGTTTATTTTGGTTGGATAACTATTGCTTCAATTGCTAATGTTGCGGCTGCTTTGGTTTCAGTTGGTTGGGACGGATTCGGTTTAAGTGCAGAAACATGGGGGATTCTGGTCATACTAATCGCTTTACTAATAACGACACTTGTTGTTATTACACGAAAAGACGTGGCTTATGGGCTTGTAATAGTCTGGGCTTTGATAGGAATTTCAGTGGGTCAGAGCGATATCCAGAATATTAGTCTTCTAACACAAATAAGTGCAGTAGTTGTTGTAGGCGTAATAATTATAACCTTAATCTTTCAGACATTAAAGTCAAAACCCAAGAAGTAACCGCAGATTTTTCTACTATTAGTATATTTTACTGCGCATACATTATTGAATTAATTTGAATTCTTTCTTTGGTGCTCCACAAATGGGGCATATTTCAGGAGCTGCCCCTTCAACGGTATTTCCACAAACTTCACAAACGTAATAATCTGTGTTTGTTGGCATTTTGTCATCTTCGAGAGCTTCAATTGCTTTTGAAAACAGTTTTGCATGAATCTTTTCCACTTTGTTAGCGACCTCAAAACTCCATTTTGCCTTTTTATTACCTTCTTGTTTAGCAGTTTCAATATACTTGGGGTACATTTCATCGAACTCGAAAGTTTCTCCAGAAACAGCGGTCTTCAAATTTTCTAACGACGACTTTGTTTTCC
>Ga0272441_10016860_pt1 | contig 10047 bp, 9 predicted proteins | sample SSMProp6N_FD_193582 | JGI IMG/M metagenome (GOLD analysis project Ga0272441, IMG submission 193582) | Marine sediment archaeal communities from Little Sippewissett salt marsh, Falmouth, MA, United States - SSM-Prop-6N | ecosystem: Environmental > Aquatic > Marine > Wetlands > Sediment ... | reverse complement strand
GCGTCTGTAAATCGGAAAGTATGATTTTGAATCTCCTTCATAGTTTCATGTATAACCGCCTGGGTAAGCGTTTATATGAATGCTGGATGTTCTACGGAATAGCATCCTGACCTTTGTTTCCCCTGAACTTTTAGGACTTACATCAACTAATTTTTTATGAAAGGATTGATATTTAATATCAAGAGATATGCGATACATGATGGGCCCGGCATAAGGGTAACTTTCTTTATGAAAGGATGCCCCCTTGGATGCTGGTGGTGCCATAATCCGGAAGGTATTAGAAAAGAAATAGAGGAGGTGGAGCGGACTGATCGTATAGGAGATAAAGAATTCAGATCAATTGAGACTGTGGGTAAGTATTATACTTCAGGGCAGTTGCTTGAAATTGGAATGAAGGATATAGTCTTTATGGAGGAATCAGGTGGCGGAGTTACATTCTCCGGAGGTGAACCACTTTTACAGGCCGGTTTTCTGAAGGAATCCCTGCAGTTGTTTAAGGAAAATGGTATTCACACGGCGGTTGACACCGCTGGATATAGCGATAAATCATACATCGACTCTATCCTACCACTTACCGATCTGTTCCTTTTTGATATTAAACACCTTGATCCCGTTAAGCACAAGGAATATACCGGGGTCTCGAACGAAAAGATAATTGAGAACTACAGGTATATACTTAAGAAAGGAGGGGAGGTGATAGTTAGAATTCCGGTTATACCGGGTTTTAATGATGATGATGGCCAGCTTGAAGCACTGAGAGAATTTCTAAGATCAAATAATGATTCGAATATCCGGAGAATTGATCTTCTGCCATATCACAAAATTGGAAGTTCGAAATATAAAAGGTTTAAACTTGATTATAAAATGAATGATGCGGATCAACCATCAACAGGACGGATGATGGAATTGAAAGATTTTTTTACCGGGACCGGATTTAAAGTTAAAATTGGAGGTTAAATATTTTAAGTATGAAGTTAACAGATAGACTTATAAAGCTTAGAGATCAGAGTCTTAATGCTGTTGAAACAATCTCGGCAGAGAGGGCAAAGCTTGTTACTGATTTTTATAAAAGTGACATTTCCATGGAGGTTTCTTCACCTGTTCGCAGGGCTCTGGTATTCAAATATATTCTTGAAAACAAGAAATTGTGCATTAATGAAGGCGAACTGATTGTAGGAGAAAGGGGACCTGAACCCAAGGCAACTCCAACATATCCTGAAATAAGCCTTCACTCGATGGAGGACCTGGATATTCTGAATAAGAGGGAGAAGGTGTCTTTTAAAGTCAGCGATGAGGTTAAAGAAATTTACAGAAAGGAAATTATTCCGTTCTGGAAAGGTAAAAGTAACAGGGATAAGATAATGAAGGCTATGACCCCGGAGTGGAAGAAAGCCTACGAAGCAGGTGTTTTTACTGAATTCCAGGAGCAAAGAGCCCCGGGTCATACAGTCCTCGGCTATAAAATGTTTAAGAAGGGTTTTCTTGACCTGAAAAGAGAGATAGAGGAAAGCATCTTGCATCTGGATTATTATCATGATCCTCATGCATATGATAAGCACGAGGAGCTTAAAGCAATGAATATTGCCTGCGATGCCATTATAATGTATGCCGGGAGGAATGCTTCGGAACTTGAAAAAATGGCTTCAGAAACCGGTGACAGGAAAAGGAAAGCCGAATTAATTGAAATGGCAAGGATATGCAGGAAAGTACCTGCCAATGCACCTGAATCTTTCCATGAGATGCTGCAGCATTACTGGTTTATTCATCTTGGGGTTGTAACCGAGCTAAATCCATGGGATTCTTTTAATCCGGGCCGGCTCGATCAGCATCTTCTGCCAGTGTATGTCAACGACACAGAAAAGGGCGAGCTGACAAAAGACAAAGCCTATGAATTGCTAGGTTGTTTCTGGGTGAAGTTCAATAACCATCCTTCTCCTCCGAAAATGGGAGTAACGGCCCAGGAGAGCAATACATACACTGATTTCTGTCTTATTAATCTTGGGGGAGTGAAGCCCGACGGCACAGATGCGGTGAATGAGATGACATATATTCTACTGGATGTAGTAAGGGAGATGAGAATACTGCAGCCCAGCTCAATGGTGCAGATATCCAGAAAGAATCCTGACAAATTTATTCACAGTGCTCTGGATATAATAAGAACCGGCTTTGGTCAGCCATCCTGCTTTAATACCGATGCAATAATCCAGGAATTATTACACCAGGGTAAATCATTGGTGGATGCCAGAAACGGTGGTGCCTCAGGCTGCGTGGAAACAGGGGCTTTTGGTACTGAATCATACTGGTTGACAGGGTATTTTAACCTGGCCAAGATCCTGGAGATCACCCTTTATGACGGAGTGGATCCACGGACAGGCGAAACGATAGGTATACCTGCCGGCAAGGTTATGGATTTTAAATCATTTGAAGACCTTTTCGAAGCTTTCAAAAAGCAACTGGAATACTTTGCAATGATAAAAATCCGCGGTAATAATGTGATTGAAAGAATATTTGCCAGGAATCTGCCTGTACCGTACCTTTCACTTCTGATTGAGGACTGCATATTGAATGGAAAAGATTATAATGAGGGTGGTGCCAGGTATAATACAACTTATATTCAGGGTGTAGGTCTGGGAACTATTACTGACATGCTTAGCTCTATCAGGTATAATATCTTTGATAAAAAGAAATATACCTGGACGGATTTAATAAATGCAATGGAGAGCAATTTTGAAGGATATGATAAGCTGCATCATGACCTGGTATATGATTCACCAAAGTATGGTAATGATGACGATTATGCTGACAGGCATGCCGTTATGGTTTTCGAAACTTTCTATGACGCGGTAAATGGTCATCCTACTCCCAGGGGAGGTAAGCACAGGATAAATATGTTGCCCACTACCTCACATGTTTATTTCGGATCGGTCATAGGCGCCACTCCTGATGGCAGGAAGGCATATGTTCCTCTATCTGAAGGTATATCACCATTTCAGGGTGTAGACAGGCTGGGTCCTACAGCTGTTATCAAGTCGGCTTCAAAAATTGACCACCTGAGAACGGGGGGAACATTGCTTAACCAGAAATTCAGCCCGCAATTCTTCGAAGATGAAGATAGCTATGATGTTCTTACAGCATTGATCAGGAGTTACTTTAAGATGGATGGCCATCATATTCAGTTTAATGTGGTTAGTGCCGATACTCTCAGAGATGCACAGAAGCAGCCTGAACTATACCGGGACCTGATAGTCAGGGTTGCCGGATACAGTGATTATTTTAATGATCTGGGTGAGGACCTGCAGAATGAAATAATACGCAGAACGGAACACGATAATATGTAATTGAATCAAATAATTAAGATATGTTTAATAAAGAAGTTTATTTAAAGCGAAGAGAAAAACTGAGGAAGGATGTAGGCTCAGGATTGATCTTGCTGCCGGGTAACGATGAAAGTCCTATGAACTATGCCGATAATCCTTTTCATTTTCGTCAGGACAGCACTTTCAGGTATTTTTGTGGACTCAATTTTCCGAATTTGGCCTGCCTGATGGATTGTGATAATGGTGATGATATCATATACGGCAATGATCTCACCGTGGAAGATTTTGTTTGGATGGGGCCTCAACCATCTATCCGTGAAAGGGCTGATGCTTTCGGATTCAGCAAGACGGCACCATTAAAATCACTTATTGAATATCTTCAAAAGGCCCTGGATAATAACAGGACGATTCATTTCCTTCCACCATACAGGCCTGAGAACAAGATCAAGCTTTTTGAATGGCTGGGAGTACTGCCTGCAGAGTCGGCAGCTGAATCATCCATCCCGCTTATCAAAGCAGTTATTGAACAGAGAAACTATAAAACAGCCGGGGAGATAGAAGAGATAAGGCGGGCTGCTGATATATCGGTTGATATGCACATAACCGCCATGCGAATGGCGGCTCCCGGCGTTACAGAAGCCGAGATAGCTGCAGCAGTAAACCATGTTGCTGAGTCGGTAGGTGCCAGAATATCATTTCCAATCATAGCAACAGTTAATGGTCAGACCCTCCATAATCATTACCATGGCAATACGCTTAAAAGCGGTCAGATGTTTTTGCTGGATGCAGGTGCAGAGGTCGAATCGGGATATGCTGCCGACCTGTCCAGCACCGTACCGGTGGATCCTCATTTTACAGGGGAGCAGAAAGATGTATACACCATCACCCTGGATAGTCATAATACGGCCCTGAGCATGCTAAAACCCGGTATTCCGTTTAAGGAAGTATACCTTGAATCGGCGAGGGTTATAGTCAGAGGTCTGAAAGACATGGGTCTCATGAAAGGCAATGTGGATGATGCTGTCTCCAGCGGGGCACATGCACTCTTCTTTCCTTGTGGCCTGGGCCATATGATGGGTATGGACGTGCACGACATGGAAGATCTGGGTGAAATATATGTTGGCTGGGATGAAGAGAAAAGACCTGCTCAGTTTGGCATTAAGTCGTTAAGACTGGGACGCAAGCTTGAACCGGGATTTGTACTGACAATTGAACCCGGGATTTATTTTATCCCTGAACTAATAGACCAATGGCAGAAAAATGGTAATAATGCCGGGTTTATAGACTTTGAAAGGCTTAATAAGTTCAGGAATTTTGGTGGTATACGCAACGAAGAGGATGCACTTATCACTGAAAAAGGTTATGAAATACTGGGTAAACCCAAGCCTAAATCAATCGAAGATGTAGAAGAAGAACATTCAAAAGACCTGCCCTTATAACAAGCAGGGGGCAGGGAGCAGGAGCAGGGAGTGGGTGTTTTTTTCTAATTGCCATTTTTTTCGTAACTTAAACTTGATCTCATCCGCTTTTCTGCGGGATACTCGAGCTTTAATTTATTATTGGATTGGCGATACCCAATTATGGCAGAGAAATTCTTCAAATACTTCGATGAACGGTACAGGGATGATATACTAAGAGACTCCTCAGAGGGATTTGGCCCGGTTATTACTATTTCGAGACTTACGGGATGTGATGCACTTGCTGTAGCAAAAAGTCTTGTTAAATATCTGAATAAAGAGGAAAATACCTCAAAATGGAAATGGGTCGACAAGGAAATTCTTTTCAATACTGCACAGGAACTTGATACAGGGGCTTATAATGTTGAAAGTTATGTGAGGCGCCATCAGTTATCCGGCCTTTCTGAAATGCTGATGGCTATATCCGGCAGGCATATAAGTGATGCAAAGGTGAAAAAGACTATTAAGAATGTGGTGATGGCTATTTGCAAAGAGGGTCATGTAGTCCTTGTTGGAAGGGGAGGAGTTGCACTTACCGGTTCTGTTAAGCGAGCCCTGCATGTCAGGCTGGTAGCACCTTTTTACTGGAGGGTCGATAATATAATAAAGAAGAAGGGGCTTAATATTGAATCCGCTGAAGAATTCATAGTTGATACTGACGAGAAAAGGCATAATCTCATAGTAAATTTTCTCGAGAAGAAACCGATAAACCTGGATTACCTTTTTGATGCAACAATCAACCGTAGCTCCTTTTCAATAGATCAGATTGCCAGAACAATAAGTATACTATATACGGAGCGAATGGATATAGTTAACAGGGCCCCTTCTTCCAGGAAAAGGGGCCACTGATGAATATACAGTCATATGGATTGCCTGATATATAACTAATAACAGCTTTTGCTGTCTAATACTCAATAGGCTTAATACAAACGCTTGCGATATCCTGTATATGCTTTCTAACCCTGAAATCCAGAGCTTTTTTGTATTCATCCCAGTCGGAGATGCTTTCCCTGGCCACTCCTGAATCCATAGCTGCTTTTGCAACAGCAGATGCCACCCATGATATAAGCCTGAGATCAAGGGGCTTAGGAATAATATAGTCTTTACCGAATTCGAGTTTGTCCAGGTTGTAGGCCCTGGCAACTTCAACAGGTACAGGCTCTTTAGCCAGATCAGCAAGTGCGTATGCGGCTGCAAGTTTCATTTCCTCATTGATATCACTTGCCATAACATCCAGGGCACCGCGGAAAATAAACGGAAAACCGAGAACATTATTAATCTGGTTAGGATAATCAGATCTGCCGGTCGCAAAAATCAGATCGTCCCTTGTCGCCATTGCATCTTCGTATGTTATCTCAGGATTGGGATTCGCCATTGCGAAGACTATGGGATTGGGAGCCATGCTTTTCAGCATCTCTTTGGTCATCATATCGGCAACTGACAGACCAAGGAACAGATCGGCATCGACGCAGGCTTCTTCAAGAGTGGTAATATTCCTTTCGGTGGCAAATTCAGATTTGTATTTGTTTATGTCAGTCCTTTTTGTGTTTATAACACCCTTGGAGTCTACCATTACAATGTTTTCTTTCTTTATACCCAATGCAACGTATAACTTGGTACATGATATAGCACCAGCGCCAGCACCACATACAACCATCTTAAGGTCTTCTATTTTCTTACCTGTAATCTCCAGCGCATTTAGTAAACCGGCGCCGGAAATAATAGCCGTTCCATGCTGATCATCATGGAATACAGGAATGTCGAGGTCTCTTTTTAGCCTTTCTTCAATCTCGAAGCATTCAGGGGCTTTGATATCTTCCAGGTTGATCCCACCAAATGTCGGTGCTATTTTAGTACAGAACTCAACCATCTTATCTACATCCTTCTCATCTACCTCTATATCAAATACATCTACATCTCCGAACACCTTGAACAATAATCCCTTACCTTCCATAACGGGTTTGCCGGCAAGGGCACCGATATCACCCAGGCCGAGGACGGCTGTACCATTTGATATAACTGCGACAAGATTAGCCCTTGCAGTATACAGGTAAGCATCTAAAGGATTATTTTCAATCTCTTTGCATGGGAAGGCCACTCCCGGGGTATAGGCCAGACTCAGATCAAACTGGGTGCTGAAAGGTTTTGTTGGTATGACTTCTACCTTTCCTTTACGCCCTGTGCTGTGGTACTTAAGGGCATGTTCTTTTGTTACTTTTGGCATAACTTGGTTTTATTAGATTATGAAATATGGTTATTTATTAAACTCATGGTTTGATTATGACGCTCATCGTGAAGATATAAAATATCATCTTTAAACTCTTCGCTAACAGAAATTTTCTTAAGCCCTTTTTTTGAGAGAACGAACGAACTGTATCCCTCGCCTGTCATGATGCTATTTATAAAGTCCCGGTTAGCCGGGTCAATCTCTATCTGGACTACAGGTTTATCTCTTTTGATGATTTTAATAAAACCCGGCAGCACCTTATTCTCATAACCTTCGATATCACACTTTATATAGTGGATAACATCAATATTGCCGAATAATGCTTCAGGCGTTTTTACCTCCACCCTCATGGTATTATTATTAGACTGTTCGTTGCTCTTCAGTATCCTTGTAAGACCATGCCTGTACTGATCATCTCCCGGAATACCCATCTCTTCTTCTGATTCCCTGTCACCAAGAGCGTAAGGCAGGATAATGATATTCGTGAATTTATGAGTATTCCTTTTAAGTATTTCACGGTATAATGGGATGGGTTCCACGGCCCATACGATGCCATTATCCCCTGTCGCACCGGAAAAAATCCTTGTATAGTAACCCAGATTGGCGCCTATATCAATCACTGTGTCGCCAGGTCTGATCAGTTTCGATACAAAATAATGCATTTTGAACCTATCGAAGAACTTAAGCAATCCTGAAAAATAAAATATAAAAAAGAACCTGCTGACTATCCTGAAATAAAGCCTCTCACTGAATATCTTAAATAGTACTTTCTTAATGAACTTCATCAGGAGTATAAAAGTAGGATTTATGTCAGAAAAACACATTTAGTTGTTGTGACTAAATTACAATATTAATAGTTCACAATGAAACAACTATATCAAATGATGGTATGTCAGATAACATGTTTTCTGTGGAATGGATCCCCCCTTAAGGGGGGTCAGAGGGGTGTTATATTGGAATACTGGATTATTGGATTAATGGAACATCCCCCCAATGGACAACCCAGAACCCGGATAGCCCTGCCAATTTTTCATGTCTTGTGTGTCAAAAAATCTTAATATATTTGTGGCACGATATATGTAAATATGTGGATACTTGAATAAAATATATCAATGGAAATTAGCAGTATAGGAACACTGGCAGAACTAAAGCACATTATTGCAGCGAATGACAGGGTATTCACTCTATTGTATAAATCTAACACCGAAAAGAGTAATTGTGCATTAGATGCTCTGAATGAGTTGGATGATAATACAGGAGAAATAATTGTTTTTCTGAAAGCAGATGTCACTACGGTAAAAGACATTCATCCTGAATATGGAATTGAGACTGTCCCATCACTGCTTGAATTCAGGTCGGGAAAGCTTGTCAATGTTTTCAAGGGATGCAATAACATCGATTTTTACAGGTCAGCAATTAGAGGCGCACGGGTAAGGAACGAAATAAATGATGAAAAAAGACAAAAAAACGTTATAGTATATTCCACTCCAACCTGTACCTGGTGCAATACCCTGAAGTCCTATTTAAAGGAAAGAAAGGTGAATTTCAGGGATATTGATGTATCCGTGGACCAGAAAGCAGCCGAGCAGATGGTAAACAAAAGTGGTCAGCAAGGTGTTCCACAAACAGATATCGATGGTCAGGTTATAGTTGGCTTCGATAAAAACAGGATAGATAATTTGCTTGAATTAGGAAAATAATTAAAACAAAAGAATATGAATAAGATTAGTTACACTCTGCTGGCGATATTTTTTTCGCTGATTATCAGTGCCTGCTCCACAAGCACAGCGGCAGATAATTCGGATAAGGATGATAAGAAAACTGAAACCTCATCCTCTGAAGATCAGAAAGGTTCAATACACCTTACCAAGGACGAGTTTCTCACCAGGGTTTATAATTTTGAAAAAAACACCGAGGATTGGGTTTATGAAGGTGATAAACCGGCTATAGTCGATTTCTATGCTGACTGGTGTCAGCCCTGTAAAATAGCCAGCCCCATTCTTGACGAACTGGCGAGGGAATATGATGGCCAGATCTATGTTTATAAGGTAGATACAGATAAAGAGAAGGAGCTGGCTGCGGCTTTTGGAATACGAAGCATTCCTACTTTTCTTCTTATTCCTATGAACGAAAGGCCTCAGGTATTCAGTGGTATTGGACAGACTAAAGAAGCTACAAAGGAAATCTTTGTACAGGCAATAGATGAAGTATTATTAAAAAACAAAAGCAACGATTAAAAAAATGAAGGAATTACAGCCAATTAATCAACAGGTCCTTCTTGAGCTTGAAAGTGCCAGGGAGGAGAAAACGGCATCGGGCATTATTATACCTGATACCGCAAAAGAGAAGCCTCAGTATGCCAGGGTTGCTGCCCTGAGCGGTATTGAGAAACCCGAGATCAGTGTTGGTGACCTGGTCTTTTACAAAAACTTCTCAGGAAATGAAATCGAGTTTGAAGGTAAAGATTACCTGATGATTCCATATGCAGATATCCTGGGAAAGGTTGTAGAGACAGATAAGATTTGATCATCACCTGACCGGCTGTAATTAAATTTACCGACATACCTTTTAATAAGCCAATTCTATTTGCTATAGATCAGCCCCGGAAAACCCCGGGGCTTTTTTTATGGATTAGTGGATTCGTGGATTGGTGATTATACCAACATATTTCCCCTCCTTGAATTCGCAGAATTTAAGGCCTGTACTGAGCCTGTCGAAGTAAGGGGTACACTTCACCGAGAATGCCGTCAGGCATATGATAGTGAAGTGGGGGGTGGTTATCTATAGACCCAGGGGCTGTCTCATAATTGAATTTGTTGATTAATATGACTTTTACCACGGTGATCCACAGTGTTGCACGGGGTTCTCACGGTGTCATAATTGGCTGATAATAAGCATTCACTGTGTGTCACAGTGTAATACAATGACCTCCGTGGTGAAAGACTATACTGGTAAAATAACCTGGAATCAGGCTTATGAGACAGCCGCAGCCTTACTTTGTCCGCTGTAGCTAGGCACGGATCTGGAGATCCGCGCCAGAGTAGGT
>Ga0272441_10016859_pt1 | contig 10048 bp, 6 predicted proteins | sample SSMProp6N_FD_193582 | JGI IMG/M metagenome (GOLD analysis project Ga0272441, IMG submission 193582) | Marine sediment archaeal communities from Little Sippewissett salt marsh, Falmouth, MA, United States - SSM-Prop-6N | ecosystem: Environmental > Aquatic > Marine > Wetlands > Sediment ... | reverse complement strand
AATTGTATTCTCACCATCTGTTGAAATAGAAGAGTATATTTGGTCAAATTCAAAATCATTATTGTTGAAGATAAAGGGTGATCTCATATATAGTACAGATTATACAATGACAATGGATCCCGGCGCGAAAGATATAAATGGCGTGGCATTGGATGGAAATGGCGATGGCATTCCTGGCGATTCGTTTGAACTCGAATTTAGGACAAAGGCTATTGATGACCAGGGTCCTGTCGTAATTCAGACATATCCGCACATGTCATCTCAGACACTTAATTTCACAATTGATGATATTATCACTGTCGTATACGATGAATATATTGATCATACATCTGTTAATGATTGTACTATCGTACTTATGGCAAATACTGAATTCGTAGAGATTGAGTTCGCACTGACTGATATGCGAGAAAAATCAATTCTTTGCATTCAACCAACGGATGAGCTTATGAGTGATTCATACTATTCACTCAAAGTGGATGAAACAATAACAGATACGCTTGGCAATATAATTACCTCTCCGCTCGAACTCGACTTCAAGACAGATCATAAGGATTATACTGAAATAGTCACGATTGAATCATTTCTGTCGACAAGTAATTGGGCTAGTCCCGATTACAGCGGCTCGACAGTTGGTATTATCAAGCCGAATACAGAGTTCCTGATGACTAATGAAGCATATTTACCGAACACCTCAGTACGGCAGCGCATTGCTGCAACATTACGATATGAATGGGATGTTTCAGCTGACGAATTCTTGATTCGTGAATATCTCAGTCAGGGTTCCCCCAGAGATATTGAATTTGACACCACATATGTGTTGCAAAGTTATGTCTTTGGAGATGGAAGTCGCAACACATTTCGATTTTGCATTGATGAAGGAGATGGTATTTCATGGAATGATCATGAGGTATCGCAATGGTATACAATAGATTGGTACGGTTGGCGACTTATCGAGTGGAATTTAGGTGATCCCGAAGAAACAGGTGAATGGATAGGAAACTCCGTTCTTGACGGTACAAAATATCGAATAGATAGCTACCAATTAGGCCATGAAGAAAATGCCGAACTAAGCGGTACAATATATTTTGATGATTTGAGAATCGTAAAAAAAGAAGAGAAGTATATCGGAATTGAAAATGAAGACACCATCATCTCACAGCAATATAAATTGCATCAGAATTACCCCAATCCTTTCAATCCGACAACAATAATACCATTTGACATAGCTCATTCGGGCCACGTATCACTCAAAGTCTATAACGTACTTGGACAACGTGTCGCAACATTGATAGACAAAACAATGTTTGCTGGTCATTATGAAGTAAATTTCGATGCATCCCATCTTTCTTCAGGTTTCTATTTCTATATTCTTGAATCACGCGGAAAAATATTGCGTCAACAGATGTTGCTTTTGAAATAATATGTATAAACTCATTAAAAAAACGTCGTGTAGTTAATAAATTAAACACGACGTTTTTTTTTAGTCTATAGCACTATTTACCGACGGTATCATAAACCTTCTGATTATTTTATTTAATATTAAATTAGAAATCTATGCTCCAGCCATCATCAACCACAACATATAATTTTAACCATTGTTGAACAGCTGATAAGTTTTCCAGACTCACGTCAAAAACCGCCTTTTTATGATGAATTGGTGGCAAATTTAGTGTTACATTTTTTTCTGCCACAACAAAACCCTCCCCATAACAATAATCACACATAAATCCGAAAATTGAATCCACATATTCACAATGGGGACATGTTTGAATTATGGGTATTGTTAATTCAATTTCAGCTCCATATTGGGCCTCTTCAGAAGACAGGATTATTTCAACACTATTCTTGTTTCTATAATATATTTTATTTAATTCATTTATAAAATAACTGCTTTTAAATTCTTGTGCAAATGGGATATTATTTATCAGATTTAATTCTCGATCATACTGCGCCCGCTTTTGAGTATTGATTAAAATTTCGTATGCTTCCTGGATTTCACAAAATATATTCGAATCGGTATGCCCGGATGTATCAGGGTGATGTTTAACAGCAAGTCTGCGGTATGCTTTTTTTATATCCTCTTTCAAAGCATTTTTATCAATTCCCAATATTTTGTAATAGTCTTTGATAGTATGATCTCCACCATTATTTCACGGAAAAATATCTTTATAACGTTATAATGCATGTGGATATTAATAGTTCCAATAAAAAAGGGTAGCCTATGCTACCCTTGTGATTGTATACTTTAACCAATAGAGATTGGGATCTCCTTTGGTTTAACCTCCTCTTTCTTGGGTAATGTAATTGTCAACAAACCGTTCTTAAAATCTGCAGTCACAGCATTTGGATCAATTTGATTTGGCAGAGAAAATGTTCTCTGGAAATTCCCATACACGCGTTCTCTTCTATGGTATCGACTATTCTTATCCTTTATTTCCGTTTCTTTCTTCTCACCTTTCAAAGTTAGATTATTTTCAGAAATATTTATTTTTACATCATTCTTATCGACACCGGCGAATTCAGCACTGATCACATATTTATCATCTGATTCATATATATCCACCATCGGATACCAGCTTGTAGACGTATCTTCCCTTGTAGGTGACACATCACCCATAAATGAGTTCAATACACTATCCATTTCTTTTCTCAAAACATCCAAATCGTTTAAACCTCTTAATCTCATAAGTGTCATAATATGTCCTCCTGATGTTTAATTATTATTAGGCATTCGTACTCTTCAAATTCTACTACATTGAAATACAAACTGCGTGCCAATCTCACATCAGTTCTTTTACCTATTGATATTATTTCACTTAAACGTAATTATTGCTATTTAAAGCGACCGTCAATTCAGCATGCTTTTTCGTCATAATGACATACAATTTTATTATACGTCATTTTGACAGACAAAAAACCCGACATTTAACAAGCAAATGTCGGGTTTACAAATTTTATAGCACGTATCTTAATTTACTATTTGGTTTTTTTAGAATCCTTGTCTGAATCGATTTTTTCAATTTTTTTCCCTGATTCAGTAAAAACCAGTTTATCTTTACGTTTTTTGACACTAATGATACTACCATCAGTGAAATTGCCTTTAAGAATTTCTTCTGCGATAGGATCCTCTATATATTTTTGGATGGTTCTTTTCAAAGGACGAGCGCCGGATACGGGATCAAACCCTTTATCAGCGATAAATTCTTTTGACCGCTTATCAAGATTAATGTCAATCTGACGATCTGATACCTTTTCCAGCATTTCGTCTATGACAAGGTCAACAATTTTAATCATGGCGTCTTTATTCAAATAATTGAACACAACCAATTCATCGATTCGATTTATGAATTCAGGATTCATTATTCGTTTTACTTCCTCGAGAACACGATGTCGCATTGCATTATAATCTGTAACAATATCATCCTGTTTGAAGCCAATACCACTTCGTTTGCCAATCTGACGAGCACCAATATTTGACGTCATGATAAGAATCGTATTTTTAAAATCCACTTTTCTGCCAAGGCCGTCGGTTACATTACCATCATCCAAAATTTGCAGCAAGATATTGTAAACATCGGGATGAGCTTTTTCTATTTCATCGAAAAGGACGACTGAATACGGATGTCGCCTCACTTTTTCAGTTAGCTGCCCACCTTCTTCGTATCCGATATATCCTGGAGGAGCTCCAATCAGTCTTGACACAGAAAATTTCTCCATATATTCAGACATATCGATACGAACCAGAGCGTTTCTATCTTCAAAGAGATAGGTAGCGAGTTCTTTAGCTAACTGAGTTTTGCCGACTCCTGTCGGTCCCAAAAATATAAAGGAGCCAATAGGCTTATCCGGATCCTTAAGACCGGCCCTTGTTCGTTGTATAGCGCGGGACAAGAGAGAAATCACATTATCCTGCCCGATGATACGTTTCTTAAGATTCTCTTCCATTTTGAGCAATTTTTCGGATTCAGATTGTGCCACTTTTGTTACGGGAATTCCGGTCATCATCGATACCACGTCTGCGACATCTTTTTCATTTACTTCGACGATCGATTGATTTTCGCTCTCCTGCCATTTACGTTTTGCGGCGTCGAGTTGTTTGGTTAATTTTTTCTCCTGATCTCTAAATATAGCTGCTTGTTCAAATTCCTGAGCCCTTATCACACTTTCTTTTTCTTTTCGAATAGCTTTTATTTTATCTTCAAGCACCAATATTTCTTCAGGGACGACGATATTGGCAAGGTGCACCATTGCCCCTGTTTCATCCAGCACATCGATAGCCTTGTCCGGGAAAAACTTATCCGTGATATATCTATCTGCAAGTCTAACAGTCGCTTTCAAAGCCTCATCAGAATATTTAACATGATGATGAAGCTCATATCGTTCTTTGAGGCCGTAAATGATCTGCAGTGTTTGTTCGATATTGGGAGGATCCACCATAATTTTTTGAAAGCGTCTTTCAAGAGCACCATCTTTTTCAATATACTGTCTATATTCATCCAAAGTTGTTGCGCCAATACATTGTAATTCTCCACGCGCAAGCGCTGGTTTAAACATATTTGATGCATCCAGAGAACCTGATGCGCCGCCAGCACCCACAATCGTATGTAATTCATCTATGAATAAAATTACGTCCTTTACCTTGACCAATTCATTCATGATTGCTTTCATTCTCTCTTCAAATTGACCGCGATACTTTGTTCCTGCAACAATGGAACCAAGATCCAGGGTAATGACTCTCTTATTGTGAAGAACGCGCGGGACTTTTTTATCGATAATTCTCATTGCCAAACCTTCAGCTATAGCGGTTTTACCAACGCCAGGTTCACCAATAAGGACTGGATTATTCTTTTTTCGGCGACTCAATATTTGAGCGACTCGTTGAATCTCCTCATCCCTGCCGATAATTGGATCCAGCTCATTACGAATTGCCAGGGTTGTCAAATCCCTGCCAAAATGGTCCAAAGCAGGTGTTTTTGATCTCTTGGTGCCACTCTCTCTTGTCGTCGGCGTTCCTCTCAATATATTTTCCAATTCTTCTCGTATAGCATCATACGTCACATCAAATGTCGATAAAACCTGAGCAGCAACGCCTTCTCTTTCTCTCACGAGAGCGAGTAGAAGGTGCTCTGTTCCAGTAACGTCAGACCGATACTTTTCTGACTCCATATATGCCATCTTCAGAATTTTTTCAGCTCTTTTTGTGAGAGGTATATCACCAATTGTCATGGTATCAGCCGTTGACTTGACGGCATCCTCAATTGATTTGCGTAATTCCTCGAGATCACAACCTAAATTCTTCAGGATCTCTATAGCAATACCGTCTCCTTCTCTCACGATTCCAAGTAGCAGGTGCTCTGTTCCAATGTAGTCATGTCCGAGTCTCAGGGCTTCTTCCCTGGAATACTGGATCACCATCTGTACACGGCTCGAAAAATTCTTTTTCATTATCTTCTCCTGAAAACCTGTATTTCTATATCGAAATAGTATTCATCGTAACATTAATTCATTTATAAAATACAAATTTTTTTATAATATTCCAAAGTTTTTTTATGTTCAATTTAAATTAAATACAAATTTTGTACCAAAAGTTACAATCTGTAATCATATATATAATTACAGTAATAATTCAACGACGTTCACACCTTTCAAGTTTCACTTCTGTCGCATAGTACAACAAATTTATCATCTCATTGCAAAAATAATACACTATTCCAATCACTTCATTCCCACAGTTTCACGGAAACAAATAGCGAAGATTGTCATTCTCAAATCTCAATTTTAAGTGACATTATTTTTAATTTTTCCATCAAATAATTCAAGGACCTTATCCGTTTTTCCGGCGAGCTCAATATTATGAGTCACAATAACAATTGTCTGGTTCAATCTATTATTTAACTCCCAGAACAATTGATGAAGCGACTGACTGGATGAGCGATCAAGGTTACCAGATGGTTCATCTGCAAGTAATAACCTTGGCTTATTAATCAAAGACCTGGCTACCGCAACTCGTTGTTGTTCACCTCCTGATAATTCTCCAGGACGATGATGATAGCGATGCGCGACCTGAACTGCTTCTAAAAGGTCCATTGCTTTTTTTCTGGCTTCCTCCCGTTCAATACCCATTATCATGGCTGGCATCATTACATTTTCAAGAGAGGAAAATTCAGGTAAAAGGTGATGGAACTGAAAAACGAAACCGATGTTACGATTTCGAAATGACGCGAGATCATTATCATTAAGGGAAAAGACATCGGTACCATCAATATGAATCGAACCAGCCGTCGGTCTATCCAGGGCACCGAGCATATGTAATAATGTGCTTTTACCGACACCAGAGGGCCCGATAATGGCAACAATTTGTCCTTCATTGATATCGTAGTCGATACCTTTAAGGACATCAACTCGTGATTTGCCCATGATATAAGATTTTTCAAGATTGCGTATAGTTAATATTTTTTTCATAGTTTACTCGTATCGTATAGCTTCAACCGGATCCAATTTAGCTGCTTTGCGTGCCGGGAAAATTGTTGCGACGAAACAAAGTAACGTTGCAGCTGCAAAGATAAAAACAAAATCTGTAACTCGCATTTCAATTGGTAATGAATTGATAAAATAAATATCAGAAGGTAAAGAAAACCATTTATATTTTAACTGACTCCAGCACAGGATGTAGCCAATAATACTTCCCAATCCCGAGCCAATAATGCCCGATATAACACCCTGCAGGATAAAAATTCTTTGAATACTACGAGAATTTGCTCCCATTGTTTTTAGCACACCAATATCTTTCTGTTTCTCCATAACCACCATAATGAGTGTGCTAATGATGTTGAAGGCTGCGACCATGATTATCAGACTAAGTATAATGAAGGCAGCCCATTTTTCGATCTGCATCCATGAGAAAAGATTCTTGTTTCTTTCAAACCATGTCTCAGCAATGTAATGGTACCCCCATTTGTTCTCAATTTCAGTTTTTGCATCATTTGCATAATTGAGATTTTCCAGTTTTATTTCATAACCGGTAATTTTATCACCGGTTCGGAACAGTTGCTGAGCCGATTTCAATGAAATATATACGAATGTATCATCGTAATCGTGCAGGCCAGTCTCAAAATATCCTGTGACTCGAAAAGCCTTTACAAAAGGAGTCGGAATAAGACCGTAAGATGGTTTCATGCCCGACAAGCTGAACGCGTACACTTTATCGTATAACCCGAGATCCAGCTTCATTGCCAGACTTTTACCAACTATAATTCCGGGTAATGTATCTGAATTTTCCACGTACACATCGCCTAAATTCATTTCACCGTAAACAATGTTCTTTTTTATATCGGATACATTTTCAATCGTCTTTTCATCAACTCCTTTAATCAAAATGCCGTCTTGATATGACGCATGACTCAAAAATGCCTTGTTATAGATGTAAGGCGACACCCCTGCAACTCGATCCAAATTTGATAAATACTCAAGCATTTCCGGAGTATTCTCAATAGGTCGATACAACAACCCTCTTAATCTCAAATGAGCATCAAATCCGATTATCCTTGAACGAACTTCATTCTCAAATCCATTCATGACGGAAAGCACAATGATTAGCGCGGCGACGCCGATCATAACACCGGCAATTGACAGATAATTAATAAGCGAAATGAATCCAGTCCTTCGCTTTGATCGAAAATAGCGTTTCGCTATAAAAAATTCATATGACATTATTCTGGCCTCATATGTGGAAAAAAGACAACATCACGAATGGAGTGAGAATTAGTTAAAATCATAACCAACCTGTCGAGGCCGATGCCAAGTCCTGCAGTTGGTGGCATCCCAAACTCCAGAGCTCTTATATAATCTTCATCCATCTCATGAGCTTCCTCATCTCCCTCTTCTTTATATTTGCTTTGACTTTCGAATCGTTCTCTCTGATCGATTGGGTCATTAAGTTCTGAAAAGGCATTGCAGAATTCCTTTCCAGCGATAAATCCCTCAAATCTTTCAACTATTCCTTCGTCAGAACGATGTTTTTTCGCGAGCGGAGAAAGTTCTACCGGATAATCGGTAACAAAACATGGCTGTATAAGCTTTGGCTCCACTTTCTCACCAAATATTTCATCAATTATTTTTCCCGCACTTGCCCCATCTTCGATATCGACATTCAGGTCATGTGCAATTTTTCGCAACTCTTCTTTGGATTTGCCTTTTAAATCATTTCCAGTATATTCTTGAATAATTTCAAACATCTTGTAACGTGGCCAAGGGACCTCAAATTTTATACGATGATCTCCATACGTTATTTCATTTCCCCCGGTAATCATGTTGACTGTTCGGCCGACTAAATCTTCAACAAGTGACATCATAAAATTATAATCTTTATATGCCACATAGAGTTCCAACATTGTAAACTCAGGATTATGGTATCTATCGACTCCTTCATTCCTGAAATCTTTACCAAATTCGAATACGCCATCAAATCCACCGACAATCAATCTTTTCAAATAAAGTTCATCAGCGATTCGTAAATAGAGATCAATATCAAGTGCGTTATGATGTGTTACAAATGGTCTAGCTGCTGCACCACCATATATTGGCTGTAATATTGGTGTCTCTACCTCAAGATAGTTACTCTCTAAAAGGTATTGACGAATTAGTTGCGTTATTTTACTTCTTTTTATGAACACATCTTTGACATCCGGATTCACAATCAAATCGACATATCGTTGCCGATAGCGCAATTCTTTGTCTGAAAATTCATCGTAAACAATCTTTTCACCTTCTTCGATCCTTTCCTTAACAATGGGAAGAGGACGAATTGTTTTGGCAAGCAATTCAAAGTCGTCGACAAAAATTGTAGTCTCCCCTGTTCTGGTGATGAATACTTCACCCTGAATCCCAACAATATCCCCGATATCTACGAGTTTAAAAATTTCAAATGCTTCATCTCCGACTTTGTCTTTGCGCACATACAACTGAATCCTTCCACTGGAATCCATCAAATGACCAAACGCTGTTTTCCCATGTCCCCTGAGTGACATCAATCGTCCAGCGAGGGATACTTTTTTATTTTCGTACTCATTCACATTCTCAAGAATCTCTCGAGCTGAATGCAAAATCTCATAACAGTATGCATATGGATTAACACCTAACTCTTTCAATTGCATTAATTTATCAAGACGTATCTGCGTCAATGTTTTTGAATCTTCCACTCTTTTCTCCAATTTCTGATTCTTTCGTTTTTTATCTCGTTTTAAATTCCTGTTTATAGATCCGTGGCACTCTCCTCGATACCCAACAGCACACCTCATACGGTATTGTATTGATAATATTACAAATATCCATTACTGTAAAATCATTGGCTTTAGTTTTCGGACTAAATAAAATAACTTCATCACCAATTTTTCCATCAAAGTCTTTCCCGACATCAATCAATATTTGATCCATGCACACTCTACCCGCAACCGGATATGATTTGCCGTGAATACTAACGCGACCTTTATTTGATAACAATCGATTGTAACCATCCGCATAACCGATGGGGATTGTCGCAATTTTAGTTGCTTCAGGAGTATAATATGTTCTGCCGTAACTCACGGGTGTATTTACCGGTACATCTTTCAAATGAATAATTTTTGATCTCAATGTCATGGCCGGCTTTATCTCTACGCTCTCAGATGTTTCACTCGATGGATAATATCCATACATCATAATACCGGGACGAACCATATTAAAATAGCTATCCGGCATATCTAAAATTGCGCCACTATTCGCAGCATGAATTAATTGAATATGGATATTTCGATTTTTAATTGCTTTCAATGCTTGCTTAAATCTGTACAATTGCTCATTGGCGAATTTTTTATCGAATTCATCGGACGTGGCAAAATGTGTATAAATACCCTTTATTTCGATTCCGGGCATACCGTAACACGTTTCAACAAACTGAGCCGCTGATTGGTAAGGAACACCGACTCTCCCCATTCCCGTATCCAATTTTACATGAACTGAGACTTTTTTCTTTCTTGCAAGAGCTTTTTCAGAAATAATTTTAGCCATTTCC
>Ga0272441_10016857_pt1 | contig 10049 bp, 4 predicted proteins | sample SSMProp6N_FD_193582 | JGI IMG/M metagenome (GOLD analysis project Ga0272441, IMG submission 193582) | Marine sediment archaeal communities from Little Sippewissett salt marsh, Falmouth, MA, United States - SSM-Prop-6N | ecosystem: Environmental > Aquatic > Marine > Wetlands > Sediment ... | reverse complement strand
AGCGGGATGCGGCCAACGGTGTCGTAGATCGGCCATGGGTCGTCGGGGTCCACGGTGTGCTTGCCGGCGCGGCCGTGCTCGCCGATGTACATGCCGTGGTCGGAGAGCAGGATGACGGCGGTGTCGGTGGTGAGGCCGAGCAGATCGATGTGGCGGAGCAGGTGGCCGACCCAGCGGTCGGTGAGGGTCACTTCGCCGGCGTAGCGGGCACGGAGCCGTTCGAGTTCGTGCGGCTTGTAGATATCGGTGTAGCCGTAGTTGGGGTAGGAGTAGTCGAGGCCCTGGTAGTTGGGGCTGTAGCGCTCGACGTAGTGGGGCGGGGGGTTCCAGTTCTCGTGGATCTCGAAGGTGTCGACCCACAGGAACCATTGGTCGCGGTGGGCGTTGTCCTCGAGCCATTCGCAGGCGCGCATCATCGTGCTCGCGACGAACCAGTCGGCCTCGTGACGGTAGTGGGAGGTGTTGGCCACGTCGCGAGCGTAGCCGCGTCCTTCCTGGCGATAGTGTTCGCGGGGGACGTGGAAAACAACCTTCTCGGGCGTCATTCCATCGTCGACGTCTTTCTTGATGAGGTGGTGTTCGTCGTAGAACTCGTGGAGGCCTGCGCCTACGTTGTTGCGTGTGTCGAGCACCAGGCCAGTGTGGACGCCGGCATCGCGGAGCAGAAGGGGGAGCTTGGGCTGTTCGGGGTCGGGGCCTTTCCAGCCGTAGCGTGGCCAATTGACGTCGCCCGTGTAGGCATCCACTCGCATTGGGACGGTGGGGAACGAGGCGCAGTAGGCGCGGTCGAAGCGGGTGGCTTGTGCGGCGAATGCGTCGATGCAGGGGGTGTGCGCCCAGTCGGGGCGGGCCTCGTGGGCGGCGCGGTAGCAGCCCAAGGCGTCCCACCGCAGGGTGTCGAGACAGATCACGATGGCGTTCATCGGCGGGCTCCCGTTCACACGCGGGTTTGCTCGGTCACTTGCCATCCTTCGCGGGTGCGTTCGCCGCTGAGGATGCGGCCGTCGGCGGCGTGCAGGCCGGCGAACCGTGCCTCGCGCCAGACGTCGGGGCAGGCGGCTCCGACCTGGATCCAGCGCCAGTAGTCGGTCACCATGGCGTCGTTGAGTGCCTGGAGGTAGAGGCCGTGGCTGGTGACGTAGAAGGGCAGGCCATGGCTGCCCGAGGTCTCGTAGATCTGGAGCCAGTCGGCATCCACGTAGCGGCCTGGGAGCGCCTGGCCGAGTTCGTGGAGCAGGCCTTCGGCGTCGCCCATGTGTGCAGCGGCCAGCCAGTAGGCGGCGAGTGTCCAGCCGTGGTAGTGGCGGTCGCGCACGCCTGCGCACAGTTCGTAGCGGCGCTGGTAGGCTCGCACGGCGTGGCCGAAGGGTTTGCCGAGTGGGAGGAATGTGAGGGGGTTGAGCTGGACGGGGTGCTTTTCCTTGCCGAGTTGCTCGGTGCCGTCGAGGCCTTCGCAGGTGACCAGCAGGTCGGTGGCCTCGTCGTGGAGTCGGCCGAAGGCCAGGCCGTCGGACAGGATGGCGCGCCAGTGGTCGAAACAGTCGTCCCACTGCTCCAGCTCGTCGGCCATGGCTAGGGCGGTGGTGAGGGCGTATTGGGCGCTGAACAGGGCGCACAGGTAGTTGCGGCCGTTGTGGCCGCCCATCTCGTCTTGCCCAAAGGACGGTTCGATGGCGATGCCCCAGCTCCCGTCGTCCTCCTTGTGGAGGATGGAGCCGAAGAATCGGGCCGACTCCTCGACCACGGGGAACGCCACTTCGCGTGTCCAGGCGGGGTCGCGGAGATAGAGGCTGGTCTCGCGTGCCATGCGTGCGGGGTAGGCGGCGTTGTGGATCTCGAACTGGCACCAGTTCGGTGATTCATCGGTCAGGAGCTTGGAGTCGGGGCTGATGGGGAATTCCCACGCCCACATTGCGCCGTCGGCCTTGTAGACGCGGCGCGTGTAGTCGCGCATCGTGTCGAGATAGCCGCGATAGAAGTCCACCCACGAGCGTGCGATGTCGAGGTGGCCGAGCCGCAGCAGTGCGGGATGGATGTACGACACGTCCTGGGGGAAGTGGAACGGCCAGCCGTTGCCCGACCATCCGCAGGGCGGGGCGGGCGAGCGCACGTCGGGGGCGTAGCTGCACAGCACGTAATAGAGCGAGCGTGCCCACAGGGCCTGGTATTCGCGCACGGGCACGTGGAGCCAGGCGGTTCCCCAACGCTTGTGCCAGGCTTGTGCGGCTTCGGCGAGGAACTGTTCGGGCACTTGCGCCATGCCCATCTCGGCTTCCAGGGCGGCTGCCTGGGCGGCGGCGGAACTGCCGATGAGCAACAGGTGGCGGCCGCGCGAGCCGCGGAAGTGGATGCCCATGCCGTCGTCGGCGGGCCGAAGCTCCACGCCGCCCACGGTTGGGAGCACGCGCAGGGCCACCACGGTGTCGGCCGTGCCCATCTTGAGGCGGCAGTACCACGAGGGCGGCTCGGCCGTGAGATCCAGGGTGCCGACGTCGCCGGTCAGGTGCTGGCCGTAGTGGGTGTGGACATCGGTCTCGGGCGCCAGCATCAGCGGGGGCATGGCGTCGTCGGCATGGGCATCATAGGCCACGTGGACGGACAGCAGGTCGCGGCGGTCGGTGTGGAACGTGGCGGTGAGCACGATGCGGAGGCCGGGCCAGGCCATCTCGGTGCGGAGGCGTCCGTCGAAGAGGCTCAGTTCCTGGCGATAGTGCTGGGGCGGATCGGGCGGGCCGTCGGCCCACAGCAGGCGAGCGACGGGCAGCCAGTAGTCGAGGCCGAATGCGCCGCGATGCACGTGGTCGGCGTGCGTCAGCGTGGTGTTGCTCTGGCTCTCGCGCGGGGTGTTCTTGTAGCCGTTGCCCATCAGGCCCCAGGCGTCGAAGCACGCGCCGCAGCGTCCGCTGCCGAGATAGAGGTTCAGGTGGTCACCCATCTCAAGCGGCCACTGCTCGCGCACCACGTCGCCTGCTCGCACGGCCTCTCGCATTGCCCTGTCTATCGGCACGGTTCGTGGGCTCCTCGTGGCCTCCCTGTTGATGGCAAGCTACTATATGTCCTGGAGCAACATGCTTCAAGCGAGGCGTTCGGCGGACCGCCGCGGGGCCATGGGCATTGACGGGGCGCGTGTCATCCAGTGCTGGCCGCCCCATGGCACGCGTCGAGGGTGTGCTGCACGTTAAGGGCGATCTGGTCGAGGCCCTTGGGGAACATGCCCACCACCACGGCGTCGGTGGGCTTGATGTGGGCGAAAGCGTAGCGGAAGGCCGCCGCCACGTCGGCCTGTGTGGCACACCGGCGGCCGGCCGCGAGGATCTTGAAGGCCAAGCACGGCTTGTCCGTGGCCTGGATGACGCGGCACATTGCCGGCGGATCGTCGGGCTCGAACGCCTCCTCGTGCTTGGCCTCTCCGGCCACGAGGGCGCTTTCGCGCGGCTGGCGATTGAGGTTGTAGAGGCTGGCCATATAGAAATCGATGTCCCAGCCCTTTTGCTCGGCGTGCTCGATGACCTGGGGGATGTGTGTGCCGAGGCCCACCTGCACGCCCGTGTCGCGGATGCACTTCAGGTAGTCCTCGACCTTGTGGACTTGGCCTTCGAGCCACCAGCGGTCGGTGCGGCTGCCGTGGTGGTAGATGCCGGTGGCGCCGGCGGCGGCGAGCACGCGGATGTTCTGGAACACGTCGTGCATCTCGGACGCGGTTTGCGCGATCCAGTGGAGGCGGCCTCCCTGGCGGCGGTGCAGTTCGATCCAGTGGAGCACGCGGTGGTAATCGCCGCGTGCCTGGATGGTGTTGATGCCGGCTTGCTCGCAGTGGTGGAGGTAGTCCACAACGCGCTCGGTCGTGAAGTACTCACGCATCTCGTGGCTCATGGCGTCGGAGAAATGGGAGTTGCCGCACAGGGGGTTGCCGCCGCTGATGAGGCGGGTCAGCTCGATGGGGCCGAATTGCACGCGGGGCAGGCTGGGCATGGTGTCTCCGTCTAGCGATCGATCAGCAGCATGTCGGCTGTGTGGAGCGGGAGTGTGACGTGCATCGCGCCGCCGGCGAAGTGTGGCTCCAGCGGGCCGCGCTCCACGCTTCGCACGGCCTTGGCCCGCGACAGGCCGTTCACGCGCACGGTGAGGCGGGCGATGGGCTTGCCCGTGTAGTTCATCAGCGGCACCGCCAGACGGGGTGGGTTGGCCGTGTCGATGCATGTGGTTTCGACGAGCGGCTCGTCGCATGCGACGGGCCGCGTGAAGCCTTGGGGCAGGAAGGCATCCACGATCTGGCGGCGCAGCCGCGCGTCCATCGCGGTCGGCAGGAAGTGGCTATAGTCCTCGTCGCGTGCGCCGCGGTCGATGGGGCGCAGGGGCAGGCCGCTGCGCAGCCAGGCCAGGGCGGGCAGGAAGCCGAAGAGCACGGCCTTGCCCTTGCCGTGCTGCTTCTCGATCACGGCGGGGGAGCCGTCGGTGAACCTGCCCAGCGCGTTGCCGTCGGTGCGCACGATGGCCTGCTTCCACGCAATCACGTCCACGCCCGACAGCGTGCCCCATTTGGCCGTGCAGAGAGGTCGGGCTGGCGGCAAGTCCTGCTTGGCCAGGATCTGCGTGAGCCTCGGGTCTTTGGTGATGGCCTGGCTCCGTGCGCCGTAGAGCGCCTCGGCGTGGGGGTTCGGTTTGTCGAACTCGTTGCGGAACCCGCCGCCGCACAGCGCCACCACCGTGCCGCCGGCCTTTGCCCAGTCGGCGAGCGCCTTGATCGCCTTCGAGTGGAGATATTGCTGTGTGACGTAGATAAGCTTGTAGCCCTTGGCGCGCCCGTCGATCACATCGTCCTCGGTCACGAAGTCCACGGGCACCTGGCTGTGGCGGAGTGCGTAGTAGATGGCCTTGCGCTCGGCGTTGTGGATGGCGCCCCTGAAGTTGGTGTCGCCCGTGAGCACTTCGTCCACGCTCGAGAGCAGAAGGCCGACTTGTGCGGGCCGCACGGTGCCATCCATCACGTAGTCCTCGAACGCGCCCGCCTCGTGCGACACGTCGTGCACGGCTTGCCACATGGCCAGGTCGTCGTCGCGGATGTAGTTTTCGGTGTAGGTGGTGGCGAGGGGTGTGGCGCAGAAGTAGTCGATCTTCGTCGCCCCGTGTGCCACGGCCGTGTAGAAACTCAGGCGGAAGTCGCGGGGCGTCTCGCCGGGGCTGTGGGGCATCACGTACATCATAATGGGCAGCTTGTGGTACTTGGCGCCGCAGCGGAAGGCACTCACCAGGTAGCCGGTGGCCTGCACGCTCACCTCGGGGATGCCCCACACGTAGTCCTCGCTCCAGGGCATGGTCATTGCCCGCATCTTGAAGGGGCGCACCCATTGGAGATCGGTCACCAGGTAGTTGGCGTGTGGCGAGTAGTTGGCGCCGGTGAGCACGCCCTTGCCCATGCGCTTCTCCAGCCAGCGGGTGGCCTGGGCATAGTGCTCGATGCCCGCCTCGGCGGCCCACAGCCTGGAGTAGTAGTAGAGCGGGTCGTCGCGCTTGTCGGTCACCTTCACCTTGCTGTCGTAGGTCACGCCGCGAGTCTTGAGCCAGGCGGCGAACTTCGCATCGTCGGGCTTGGCGGGTGGGATGTGGATCTCGTCGCCGAAGCTCACGATCTCGATCTGGTCGAGCAGCCCCTTTGCCTCGGCCGCGTCGGTCTGCTTCTTGAGGTAGTCGATGCTTCGGGGGCGCCAATGGGTCACGGCGGCCGTACGTCGTTTCGGCACGCCCAGGCGCTGTGCCCATGGGCCACGCAGGGCGGTGAGGGTGTTGTCGCCCAGGGCGAGCGCCAGCTTCGTGGCTTCGCGGCCAATCGCGTTGTCGAGCTTTGTGGCGTTGCTGAACTCCATCAGACCGTGGATGCGGAGTCGCTTGGCCACGGAGCCCTTCTTCGGGAACTTCGCGACCTCGGCGTTGAGCCACTGGAGCACTTCGAGTTGGGTGCGGATGACGGGCTGTTTCGTGACGTTGTTGGGAATCACGAAGCCGATGGGCGAGACGGGGCCGCCTGCGCCCTTCACCCGCACCTTGCGGATGGGCTTGAGGCCGCCGGGTCCATCGGGGATGGCGAACTCCAGTTCCAGGTCCACCTCCTTGGCCTTCCGCCCCTTGTGGATGGCGGATGGGAACCAGATGCAGTTGTTGAGCGCATCGGCCACCTGCCCCATGGGCACCCAGCCCGAGGTGTCGCCCGGCTGGAGGTATTCGGTGTCGGGGATCTTCGCGAACTTCGCGGGGTCGAGTAGCGGCGCGAGGCGTTTGGGGTCCACCTGCCGCGAGCGTGGGCCGGCGATGACGTAGGATGTGGGACTCACGAGCCGGCCGCTGCACAGCACGCGTGTGGTTGGCCAGTCGCGCAGGTGCACCCAGTAGGGCGAGTGCTGGCCGCGTGCGTAGGGCTGCACCACCGGCACGCAGGGGCCGAGGCCATCGGTGGGGTTGGTGAATCGCACGAACAGGTCGCCGTGCTGCACCAGCCAGCCGTCGAGTTCCAGGTAGCGTGCCTTCTTGCGCTGGGCTTCCATGCCTGCGGTGTCGTTGGTGAGGCAGATGACGTCCACGTGTCGCTTCGCCGCCATGTTCATGGGCTTGCCGCCGTCGAGTTGTCGGCTGGCGATCAGGCGGAGGGTGGCGGGGCCCTTGGCCAGCTTCGCGGTGCCCTTTATCTGCCACACGATATTGTCGGTGCCGCCCCACGAGTAGCGTTCCATTGCCACGCGCTTGTGCTTGTTGAACGCCCAGATTTTCGGGTCGGCCAAGCGGCCTAGCACTTGGCGGTAGACCACGCGGGCTGGAAGCCCGTCGCCAGTTTGCCCGCCACGGGCAAACTGGAACCGCCCCCCGGGGGCGGCCTTGCCGTCCTGCTCGATCTCGAGGGTGAACTCCACGGCGAAGTTCCACGGCTGTTCGTAGCGAGCGGCCACGTGGTAGGTGCTGGCGACGGGGATCGTGATCTGCTGGGTGGCCACGGCCTGGTCGCATTGGGCAGGCGCGCCCAGGCAGGCCTTGCGGGAGAGGAACGTGTTGGCGAAGGTGCCTGGGAAGTAGTTCGCGCCCCACGGCACCACCGCCCACGCGCCCTTCTGGACGGCGAAGTCCTCCGCCTCGGCGAACAGGCGTACAGCTTTCGGCTCCGCCGCTATAGCGGAGCAGGCGAGCACTGCGATGCACAGCGCGGTCGTGTACCTCATCGGTTTCCTCTCGATTCAGCGGGCGGCGGCCTCGGGGTCACCACCGAACTCCTCGGCGATCATCTTGCGCAACTCGGGCCTGGCGCGGAGGGTGGAGTAGGGGTAGAGCATCACGGCCTCGGCACCCGCCTCGCGGATGAGCCTTAGCTCGCGGCGGAAACGCTCGGGCGACTTTGCCCACGCGGTGTAGGCGGTGTCGGCCATGGGCGCGGCCACGGGGAAGGCCAGGGCGGCCCGAGCGATGTCCACATTGTGCTTGGCCGCTTTGAACACGCGTTCGAGCGACCACTGGCCGCCGCGCGCGGGGTCCTTGCCGTGGGCCGAGGCACGCTGCGAATGGAAGTCGAGCGGGAACTCGTTGGCCCACACGGGATGCGTGTAGCCGTGGAGCAGCAGGCCGGGACGCACGCGGTCGCACAGCCGCCGCACGTCCCACGTGAAGCCAATGATCGTCTCGCTCGCGCGTTTGGCGCGAGCTTGTTCGAGCGATAGGCCGGGGTGGCGGGCCATGTAGTCCTTCAGCGTGCGTTCGGAGTATTCGCAATAGCAGGCGCGGTCGTTCTTGTAGCGGATGTAGTCGAACGAGATGCCGTCCACGGGATAGCGGGTCACGATTTCGCGGATGAGGGCCAGCTCGTAGGCACGCACCTCGGGGCGGTCGGGGCATCCGAACACGTGGCCGTGCTTGCGGTAGTCGGGCGATTCGCCGGGATTCACCGACACCCAGTCGGGGTGGTCGGCCACCCACACGGTGTTCTTGTTCTCGCCGAAGGTGCAGAACTGCACGAGGATCTGGATGCCCGCTGCTTTGCACGCCTTGGCGGTGACCTCAAGGGGGTCGAACTTCTCGGTGATGGCTGCTGGGCGGCCTACGGTGCTGCGGTAGTAGATGTGGCCGCTGGGCGTTTTGCCGTCGAAGAGCAGGCAGTCGATGCCCATCGCCTTGGTGTGGCGCACCATCTCCACACAGTCCTCGGGCGTTTTCAGGCCGCCAGGACCGTGGCAGTTGACCGACGACCATTTGAACTGTGCGCGGGGCAGGGCATCGGCTCGCCGTTCCCACTGGAGCGCCAGGTGGAGCGTGGCGAGTTCGGTGGTGGCCTGGTCGGCGGTCACCAGGCGGAGCGTGCCGTCGGGCAGCTTCGAGGTGTCGATGGCCCACGTGGCCGACGACGTGCCGGCCTCGGAGGCGGGCAGGGCGAAGGTGTGGCGTGCGATCTCCTTGCCCGCCGCGTCGACCAAGCGGACGGCGATTTGTTGGGCGGCGAGCTTGCCGGCTCGGGCGATGGTGGTGAGCTGGAAGGTGGGGCACTCGTCACTCTCGTTCACCTTCGCCACGCGGGGCGAGATGCACTGGATGCGCGGTTGCCCCTGGCCTTTGGCCAGCCAGCGCAGGGCGTTGAGCAACAGACGGCGCTCGGCGCCGGTGGGCGCCGCCTCCTTGTCGCCGGCCGTGAGGCCGATGGCGATGCCCGTGGCCACCACGCGACCGCCAGCGTTCGGCTTGCCGTTGCCATCCCACGCCACGCCCAGCACGTCGCCCTGGCCGTTCCACAGGATCGGTGTGCCGTCCTTGCCTGCGTCGCAGGCCATGTGGTCGGTGAAGGCGTGGTCGAACGGCTTGATGCCCTGGGTGACGGCGTGGGGCACTACGCGGGCGACCTTGCGCGAGACCACACGGCGGCTGTGGTGCGACACGTTGGGGAACAGGGGCGGGTCGAACGCCAGGCGACCGCCCACGCCATCGTGGGTGAGCAGCAGCCCGCCGCCTGCGGCCACGAACGCCAGCACGTTGGCTCGCCAGTCCGTCCCGACCCCGATCTGGTGGCCGGCGAAGTCGCTTAGCGGCGTGAGGCCGATGCCGTGAGCGTCGGGCAACACGAGCACATCGAAGTCGAAGAGCACCGGCAGCAGGAGCGCGGTCACACGCTTGGCGGCGATCCCGTCGGCGTTCTTGAGTGCATCGAGTATTCCCGTTTCGCCATAGGTCGTGCCGCCGGCCGCATCGCCGTCGTACACGGCCACGCGGATGGGGGCATTGCCGCCTGTGCCTGTCCGGATTTTTGTGACGTCCACCGATGGGATCTCCTGTGTGAGCGACAGGTCGTCGAACCACACGGTGCCCTTCGACTCCCAGATTTCGAGGAACACCTGGATCGTGGTGCACTTGACGGGGGGCCGGAGGGTTTGGGCGAACCGTTTCCAGCCGAACGTGCCGTTGGCCGTGATGGGCGAGTCGTCGCGCAGTTTCTTGCCGCCTGGCCCCAGGTAGCGGACGACCACGCGGCCGCCGGTGCCCACGAGCCCCTCGCCGCGCCACCAGCCGGCGAGGTGCGCCGTGGCGCCCGGCTTGTGCCACAGGCAGCGGACCGATTGGCTTGCCACCGCGGTGTCGGGGGCGGCGCGGCCGACCATGCGTAGCGAGCGCGTGCCCGACTTGGCGAGGGTGGCATCGACATCGGCGGTGGCCTTGCCCCGCCAGGCCTTCGCGCTCCAGGAGGCGAGGCCCTTCTCGAATCCGCCATTCCTAAGTGTGTCGACGGGCTGGGCGAATGCGGCGGTGGCCGCGAGGACCAGGAGCGTGGGAAGCATGGATGCGTGGCCCAGCCTCATCGGGAATCTCCTTGATGCGTGGCCTCAGAGCGGGTCCAGAGCAGGTGGGCGCTCACTATAGCTGCCGGGCGGGTCGATGGCAAGCATGGCGGCGAATTCCTGGGCGAGAAGAAGGGGCGTGGGCGGGGGGCGCGGCGGGATTCTGCACTTTTTCTGCGATTTGCGCTTGACTATGCACGGGGAGGCAGTATAGTACTAGAGTTGTACTCCCCCTCTTCCCCGAGGCGGGCC
>Ga0272441_10016856_pt1 | contig 10049 bp, 7 predicted proteins | sample SSMProp6N_FD_193582 | JGI IMG/M metagenome (GOLD analysis project Ga0272441, IMG submission 193582) | Marine sediment archaeal communities from Little Sippewissett salt marsh, Falmouth, MA, United States - SSM-Prop-6N | ecosystem: Environmental > Aquatic > Marine > Wetlands > Sediment ... | reverse complement strand
CAGCGACTTCGAACCTCTCGGCGGCGTGTGACGCCCCGGTAAGGCAGGTGCCCAGTAGCGCCAAGGCCGCAACCGAAGCAAGAGCGAGTAGTCTCATCATTTCACTCCACAGGAACGCCAAAGCAACTGGCGTCGATTGAGTAAGGCTCGTCTTACGGGCGTGATCGGCCGGCCCCGGGCCGCAGAAGATGCTCCCCGAACCGATAGGCACGGTAATCGTTGTACAGGCGAGCCGAGAGCTCCCTGCCGTTGTTAGGGCTCATGTAGTTGAAGTAGCAGAAGCCCACGATGGTCTGGGCATGGTGGGCCGCCACCCGCAGGGATGCAGCCACACGCCCGATAGGCATCGGTTCATAGCGGGCGCCCATCTCGGCCACTTCAACATCGGTCCACATCTCTTTGGACAGCTCATCGCAGAGGGCTCTGATACGCCGCTGGTTCGCGTCGGTGAAATTCAGGGGCGCCAGGCCGGTGCCGACGCCGTCGATGACCATGAAGGCGTCCACATCAGCACAGTGAGCGATGTACGGCCGCCAGAAGCTCTCCAGCTCATCGGGCTTCACATGGTGCCAGCGGGCCTGTTTGCTTTGCCGCCACCTGTACAGGCCCACCGGCTGGACCACATGCAGCTTCGGCCAGTTGGCCTTGATGAAGGCGGCAAGCTGCTGGCTGTTGCTCGCCGGAATGTCGGCCTTATTGTTGAAGTAGTCCGGCAGGCATTCGTAGTTGATGTAGTAACCGGCCAGGGAGGGGTGTTTGGCGTATCGGTCCAGCGCCTGCTTGCGGTACTCTTGCAGGAGATCCCCGGACCGCTTCTCTCTGTCGGGCTCAACGGGCCGGCTGAAGCCCGTCGGGCTGGTATCGGTCAAGTACACGCGCATCCCCAGGTCATCGGCGCGAGCCAGTACGGCCTGTACCGGGTCTCTGCCCGCCCACCAATTAGACTGGGGGATGACGGTTCCCGGCACCGCAGTGCTGAACACACCATCGCGGCCGGTGATGGTGTACAGGATGATGATGTCCAGCCCGATGGCATGGGCGGAACCCGCCTCAGCCGCGATCGCCTCATCGGTGGGGAAGTCACCGGCCCAGTGCTCGTACTCGAAGGCCCAGAAGGCCCCGTCCAAAATCGGCGCTCGACGGAGCTTCGGGCCGGGTGGCGCGGCCTCATAGACCTCGAACTCCGACACCGCCACGCGGTTGAGCCGATACGTGTCCACCACGAGCCTGAGAGCATCCGCCCGGGTCGGCTCGAATTGAAACACCCACCACGGGCAGTCGGTGTTCTCGGCTGCAGCATCGAGCTTCGTCCATTCTCCGTCGCTTCGCGCCTCAAGCCGCCAACCGTCTCGCGCCGGGCAGTAGTACAGGCTATAGAACTTGACCAGCACCGCGCCAAAGCGTTGGGGGCTCTCCCACTCGATGCCGATATCCTTGGGCGGGTCCATTGAGGGCGCGTTGCTGCCCCAGAAGGTTAGCGGATCACCATCATTGACCAACGAGGTGGGCACCGAGGCGACGGAGTTGGGCAGCCAGCTCTTCGCGACCCCATCCAGAGCAATATTGCGGCTCACCTGGTCTGTCTGCGGCTCATCCTGAGCAAGAACGGGGCACCAGAAGGCCACTGTGCAGCAAGTGACACAGATGACTGTCGCCAGACGGCGCATCAAGGCCTGTCCTCTCTTCCCCATGGGATCGGCGTTTGTGTGACTCGCTACAGATCTATTTTACCCGATGAGAGCCCGGCACCTCCTACATAGCGGAGGCGCCGGGCGGGATTGGGCCGCGGTCTACCTGTGGCCGTCGCGTCAGTCGATATGATATGGGTGGGGTTGTGGGCACGCTCCTGCTTCGCGGAAGCGCCAGTGACCTGAGGGGTTGGGTGTGGGCTCGTGAGCAGGGGACTTGCTGGCGACAACAGCCGACAGGCGACGACGCACGGGTCCTCTCCCACCGGCGCGTGGTTGGGGACCCGTGGCGCCCAGATGCGGCAAACGCCGTCTTGGCGACTGCACGTAAGTGGCTCCTATGGCCATCTTGGGGCAGCGCCAGGGCCTCAGAGGGACTCTTCAGCCGTTGTGAGAGCGCGAGGCGCGGCCGGGGCGCCAACCCAGCGACTTCTCTTTGCACTCCAGACGCGGAGTCAACGAACGCAGCCCAAGCCGCGCGGGCACTAGCCCGGCGCCGGCCAACCAGTACTACTCCGGGGCCAGGACCGGGTCCAGCCGCGTGCTCTTCCCGGCCCGCAGCTCAACGCCATGGTAATCGACCGTCTTGTAGCCCTTGGCGATGACGAGCACGGTGTACACGCCCGGAGGGTACCACTCCAGCTCATAGACTCCGGTCTTCTTCTGCGGGGTGGCGGTACCCACGAGTGCCTTGTTCTTCAGCAGGACGAGAAGGCAGTCGCCCACAGGAGCGCCGGCGGCGTTCTTCACGAACCCGACCACGCGGCCCAGGGCTCTGTAGTCTTGCTTTCTGAACTTCTCCAGCCGCACCCAGGCTTCGGCCTCCCCACCATCCGGAACGGTGACTGTTGAACTGGATGAGCGGTACCCCGGGGCCGATACCACGAGGACGTACTTGCCTGGCGCAACGCCCGTCAGCAGGCACCCCCGACGCCCCTTGGGGACGACGGCGCCCGCGACTATGCGGGCCTGCAATGTCAGTGCTACCAGCACCGGACTGTCGGCGGACACGTGGACCTCGACGCTACCGGGGGCCGCGTCGGCAACCGTCCACAAGCATGACAGACCCATCACGACGACCGCCAGCACCATTATTACCCTGAGCTTCAACATCATCGCCTCCTTGGCTTCTTCCCTGTGCCGCTGCTTGGGTCAGCCTTGATGCAGCGATACATTACAGCGCTAGCGCGCGCATAGCCGGCGAACCGAGGTCCACAGATTCGCCCGCCCGGACCCGAGTCTCATCGCCGTCCATGCGCACGCACACGTCACCACGGGTCACTTGCAACGCCGCCGTTGTCGCCTCTGCTGTGATGCTCAAAGAGAACGCACCATCACAAGTCGTGACCGCGCCCCACGGGCTAGCGACGGTAAAAACCGCTTCGACATCCCTTAGATCGACGTGGACACAACCCTTGTACAGGGAGATGGCATTGGCGCCGATCTGGGCAACCGCGTGGCCGTCGAGCTGGACACGAGCGCCACCGGGGAACGCGACCGACGTCCAGGTCTCCTCCGTTCCCCACAGGACTGACTGTGGGAGCACAGGGGCACCGGGTTGTGCGGCATGCGAGGCAACCGCGCCCGGCGGCAGGACGTGGATCGACACTGTTCGTGGGCCGCCCACGACCCAGGGCGAACTATGGTGATGCCCCCGTTGGGTGAGGTTCGTCAGGGCCAGAATGGCTATCACCGTTATGGCGCCGATGGCGGTCACGGTTACCCACGAAGGCCTTTTCACCGGGGCGTCGATCACGCTCCCGGCGATGTGCCGGTCAAGGCCGGGGCGAGGAGACGCCGCCAGCAGCCCTGCGCGCAGTTGCTGCTCGACTGCTTGCAGTTCCGCAGACAGCCGCGCACACTGCCCACACCCTGCGATGTGTTCGTCGAGCCGGGCCGAGTGCTCCTGCGAAAGGTCACGGTCAAACCGCAGGTGCAGCAGATGCCTGGCCTGCTTGCAGTCCATGCCGGTCATTGGTCGCCACTTCCGTCGGCTTCAGTGCTCAGCATCTGCCGCAGCTTCTCTCTGCCTCGGTGGAGGCGGACCCGTGTAGCCCCAAGGCTCAGCCCCAATACCTGGGCGACTTCTTTCACCGAGGCCTGACCGACATAGAAGAGGGCCAGAGGGATGCGGTACGTATCCGGCAGTCTGGCGAGCCCGTCCAGGGCCGCCCTACCGGCCTGCGACACCTCGGGAACGCCGCCGTCAGTTGCCTCCCCGTATGCCTGGGCCAACTCAGAAATGTGCTTCTCGCGGCGGCGGAGCTGCCGCTGTCGCTGGCGACAGACCTTCACCGCCACCCCACGCAACCACGGGCCGAATGTGCGCCCTATGTCGTATCGCCCCAGAGAGCGGTACGCCCGTAGGAAGGTCTCCTGGGTCGCGTCCTCGGCCTCGGCCGTGTCACGCAGCAACGCCACTGTCAGCCGGTAGATGGCCGCGTGGTGTCGCCGCACCAACTCCTCGAAAGCGTCCCGCGCACCCTCTCGGGCAAAGACGGCGAGCAGAGCGTCGTAGGACGCGACACCCCCTCCGAAGCCGGGCAGACGCCAACCCTTACGCGGAGCCATGCTCACCTCTCTCTGCCGAGTATTCGCCACAGCTCGAGAAAAGGTTACCGGGGTGCGCCACAGAGCCGTCCCGCGAGCTTCAACAGCCGAGAGCCCGGCGAGCTCAGTCCGTGAACCCGAAGGAATAGAGCTCCCCGTCGCCCCAGCAGATGATCAGGCGCACCGGCTCGCCGGCCAGGGCGCCGACGTCGCCTTGCCCCCGCCACGTGACCTGCCGACGCACGGCGTCAGCCCGGACCACATCGCACTCATCAAGGCCGAAGCCCTTGATCGTGTTCCCGTCACGGTCCTGTATCTCGGCCCGGAGCCATCCGCGGTCGCACCGGCAATTGACGACCAGGTTGCGCCCCGTGAAGGTGAAGGCTCTCGTGAGCAGTCTCGCTCCCCGGCCTGACGGCGCGGACAGGGAGGCGAAACCGTCCAGACGCAGTCTTGCCAGGCCGATGGAGCCTTCCCACGAGGGTTCGTCGTGGATCATGACCCCGTGAGGGAAGCCGCACCCCATGTAGTAGAAGAGCACCTCATCGCCCACGACGATGGGGCTGGCGGTTATTGCGTAGCAGTCATCAAATGCTCCAGCGGGCCCTCGGGGGATCAGCTTGCCGGCCCCCCTGGCTCGCCGCCACTTGCGCCCGTCACGACTGTACACGAGCTCCGTGTCCAGGGGCTCAAGCCCGGCGGCGATGAAGGCCCAGGGGAAGCCCAGGTACAGCCCCTCGTATTTGATGACAGGCATGCCGTAGATCTCATAGTGGGGCGGATCGCCCGCCTCGGGCTCCAGCACCGTGACCGGCTCCGACCAGTGGATAAAGTCGTCGCTGGTGCTGTAGCCGATGTTTCGGGCGCTCTTGTCGCTGTGGGTGCGCGGGTAGGCCACGTACTTCTCCACGCTCTCATCCCAACCCAGCAGCGTATGGGTGTCACCGTTGGGCAACACCGGGTTGGCCTCCGGCTCGGTCCAGCGCAGCCCGTCGGGGCTGAAAGCCACCAGCATGCCGTAGCGCTCGGGCTCACGGGTCAGCCAGAACCCGAGGGCTTTGTAGCGACGCGCCGGGTCGGGATCACGGGGGTCTTTGATCACGTTGTTGTAGGCCCGGAAGACGTTGCCATGCCACGACGCTCCATAGTCCCATATGAGGTTGTTGTCCCGGGAGCCCTTGTAGTCCGCCACGCCCAGGTTGGGCTTGTCCCAATTGAGGCCATCTTTGGATACCGCCACCGCATAGTGCTGCCTCTCGCCGCCGCGACCGATCACCTGGTAGATGATGTAGTACATCTTGTACAGGTCATCGGCATCGTCGTAGAAGATGCAGTTGCCCAGCACGCCGAGGAAGGCCGGCTTCTCCCATGGTTTATCGGCGACAATGCGAGGCGTGGGGTCCTTGACGGCCTGGTGGAACACGCGTTCGGCGCCGCTGAGCTCCTCGAGCATGTAGTCATCCAGCAACAACTGCCGGGTAGTGCCAATGGCGACAACTTCGGGCCCCTCGGGCTGCACGCGTCTGAGGTCCATCTCGTCCACGAGAATCTCTCCTTCCGGGTCGCCTTCGGCGAGCAGCTCGACGACCATCCCGTTGGCGCCCGGGGCGACGACGCCTGACAGCGAGACGGGCACCCACTCACCGCCACCCACAGCCCCGGCCTGTATGACGTCGACGGTCTCGAGGAATGGGTTCACGAAACACAAGGACAGCGTCCCTTTGGCCCCCCGGGCGCAACGCACGCGAGCAGCGAGACGCCACGTCTGCCCCGGCCGGGCGGGCACCCAGGCCGATGTTAGGCGGGCGCCTCGTCCCGGCTGCAATCTCGCCGCAAAGCCTCCTGCGGTGGTCGGTACGGTCAGTGGGCCGTCACCCTGGCTGAACCAGCCCCCGAGGGCCCCATCTTCAACAAGCTCGAAGCCCGGATTGGGAAGCCGGTTGCCTCTGGGCTTGAGAGGTTCGCGGTTCCATTGCCTGAGGGACACATCATCGACCCGGAACGCCCCTTGCTCCACGGATCCGCTGAACAAGAGCACCGACACCGATGCCGTCTTCGCCGGCGCCACCCCTGTCAGCCGGATTTCCTCCCACTGCCCGTGCCCGCGCGTGTAGCTCAGGATCGTGGCAATGCGCCGGGCGCCTGCGTCGAAGAACTGTAGGTAGACAGACGGCCTCGCCGGACTGAGCGGAAAGAGCCACGCCCGGGCCTCGTACACACCCCCCGGCGAGCACGTGAGACGAGGGCTCTCGACTGAGATGCTCGCCCCGGCGCCGGGGTCCTCGGCGTACAGGCAGGCCTCTCCACCGCGTGCCGCCTGATGATCGGTCCGCACACTGCCCTCGATCCGGCGCCACCCGTCGGGCAAACCGTCGGCCTTCGTGGCAACCTCGAAGCCGCCGTTGACCGGCAGCTCGCGGCATAGCCCCGTGGATGGCCACGCACACGTCCCCATCAGTACCGCCAGCAGAGTAATAGCCGACACGCGGGGTGGTCTGTGAAGCTGCATGGCGTTCCTCCACAGCGAATCACTGCATTCTATCCGCCCGGGCCCCGTCACCCGAACGCGCGGTGGACGCCGCGTCCTCGCCCAGAAGGGCTCTAATCCTTCAGGAATTCGGATAGCGACTTCGCCTTGCCCTCAGTAGCGGACAGGATGCCCGAGTACACGGTCAGGTCAAGGACCTTCCCGTGGAAGGGCGCGCCGCCCGCGACCTCGGCCCCGATGCTGACCTGCTTCGGTGTACCGTAGGACATGCTGGCGCCGCTGCCCGACATGCCCTGTAGCATGCCGTCGAGGTGGAGGGTGACCCTCCCTCCCGTGTGGCGTATGCCCCGCACGTGCAGTTTCCTTCCCACGGGGGCGGGCCGGTCGGTGCGAGCGCCTATGAACTCCCCGGCAGGGCCACGGCTGTTGAACCAGATGCAGTTGCTCTCGTTGAGGAAAATCTGCCATCCACGGGCGTTGCCGGGGTAGTCCCCCACCGCCACGAGCCGGAGATTGTCGGTGTGCTTGTCTATGAGGATGGTCGCCGAGACGCTGAAGGGGCCCGCGCCAAAGTCCAACCCTTCCGGAGTGAGAGCTTTCACCCTCGCTCCACTGCCGAAGGCAACCGCGCCGTCGGCCCACTCGAGGTCACCGAACACGGATCCTGTATTGCCCATGGGACTGAGGTCTTCCACTTCCTGGCCGGGTCTGGTGTCGAAGGAGAATTGCAGGACCGGCTTGGGGGCTTCCTCGACGGTGGCGGCCGGGTGGATAAACTCAAGCTCGGGCACGGAGATTCGGTAGAGCTTGTAGCTACCCGTTCGGTTGCTTTCGAACACAATCTGTGTGCCATCGGGGGACCAATCGGGGCTGCGCGAGTTGCCCGGCCCGGTATCGATGCGGGCCGTTGCTCCGGTGCCGGCCTCGGCGACGTATATCCCCCAGTCGGCGTCTGAAGGCTTGTATCCGGTGCAGGCCACCAGTTCCCCGTCAGGCGACCACCGGGGGCCGTAAATGGGCGTGGTGCCATCGGTCAGGGGCATGTTCGTTTCCGGCGCGTCGGCCTTGAGTAGCCGTAGCGCCCAGTTGCTGCGGAAGCCCGCGATGAAGCCGCTGACAATGAGCCTTCCGTCCGGGGAGACGTCCGGCTGGGTGAAGGCCGTGTCGGTGGTATCCCACGCGAGTACCTTTTCGGGCTCGCCACCGTCCACGGCAAGGCGGTACAGCCCGATGCTCTGGTTCTTCATCCCCCGCGTCGAGGAGAAGTAGATGTGCCTTCCGTCGGGGCTGAAAGTGGGGACGAACTCCCTGAAGACACCGCTGGTGAGCCTGCGCGGCTCTCCCCCATCGGCGGGGACCACGAAGATGTTGTAGCCGTTCTCGATCCCCTGGACGGCGGTGTGCTTGATGTTGCCGTAGCTATAGGCAACCCAACGCCCGTCGGGAGACCACGCGGGGTAGCACGCGTCCCCCTCGCCCGTCACAAGCGGGGTGACTTGTCCGCTGGCCAGTTCGAGGACGTGCAGGTCCAGGCCGCCAGATCGGGTTGACTGGAACACGATGCGGCGGCCGTCGGGAGACCAGGCGGCCTCGGTGTCGTCACCCGGACCATCGGTGAGGGCGATGGGTTGAGCGCCCGGCGCCGGCGATAGAGCCGCCAAGGCGGCCCCGAGCAGTATTAGCGCTTTGCCTGTCATGCATGGTCCCTCTTTCCGGCTGTGAAGTCTCTCGTGCGACGGCCGCCTCTGCGCGGTGAGCGCTTCGCCGTGCATCCTTCTCCGCAGGGCACCGTTTCCCCTTGTGGAGGGGCGTTGCGGCCGGCCCGCCCACCGTGCCTACCGCCACAACCGGCAAGCTGGTATAATCCGTAGCTGCCCGGTCGCCCCAGACTATTCTGAGCTTCACTACGCGCGCTGACAGGGCCTGCCATTCCTCGTGAGAGGGCGGCGGGCGCTCCGCGCACGACCACCAGAGGTGCTGACAATGTCCGAGAAGCTGAAGGTTGGCGTGATGACCCATCTTGGGGCCAATCCTGACGAGTTGATCAAGAAGGTCGCGGACTTCGGGTTGGAGACATGCCAGGTGCAATGGCCCCCCGGTGGCACGCCCGAGATGGCGGACCGGCTGAAAGCCGCCGCAGACGCCCACGGCGTCACCATCACCACCCTGTGGGCCGGACTGCCCGGACCGGCCGTGTGGAACTTCACCGAAGGACCCATCACCATCGGTCTGGTGCCGGTCGAGTACCGGGCGATGCGTGTGGATGCCCTGGTGAGGGCCGGACAGATGGCTGCGCGCATTGGTGTGCAATCCATCACCACCCACGTGGGGTTCATCCCCGACTGGCCCGGCGACCCGCAGTACAAGGGCACCGTCATCGCCTTGCAGACCGTTGCCAGGGCCTGCGCGGCAGACGGCGTCCAGTTCTGGTTTGAGACCGGCCAGGAGACACCCATCACCCTTCTACGCACAATCCAGGACATCGGCACAGACAATCTGGGCATCAATCTGGACCCGGCGAACCTGCTGATGTATGGCAAGGCGAACCCCATCGACGCGCTGGATGTCTTCGGGCAGTACGTAACCGGGACACACTGCAAGGACGGCGAGTATCCCACGGACGGCGCCAACTTGGGCAAGGAGAAGCCCATGGGCGAGGGCCGCGTGAACTTCCCCGTGCTGATCCCCAAGCTCAAGTCTTTGGGCTACAAGGGCCACCTGACCATCGAGCGAGAGATCAGCGGCCCCCAGCAAAACGAGGACATCAAGCGCGCCATGGCCATCCTCGAGCCGTTGCGGTAGCGGCGTTGAGGGGCAGCACGGTGCTCGTCGGCTGTTGCCTGTGCCGCGTCACTGTGTGTGATTGCCATCCGCCCGGCGGCCGACGCGGCAGCCGCCAGTCTATCCGCCGGGGACGCGCAATGATTCCACGCGTCCCCGGCCCCCTAATGAGGTCAGCAAGGCATGGACGCCGAAGAGGCCCGTCGACTCACCGCCCCCTGTGGGCTTGATTGCTTCAACTGCGAACTGCATGCAAGCAACATCACCACCGAGCTTGCCGGAAGCCTTGCCGCCAGGCTGGGCAAACAGGCCGACCAGATCGCCTGCCACGGGTGCCGAACTGAAGGCGGCTGCAAGCTGCTGGGCTCGTGTGAGACCCTCGAATGTGTGGGTGACCGCGGGCTTGAGCTGTGCAGCGATTGCCCGGACTTCCCTTGCGACCGGCTTGCCCCCGCACTGGATGGTGCGGACCGCTACCCTCACAATCTGAAGCTGTTCAACCTGTGCCGCATCCGGGCGGTGGGTCTTGAGCGCTGGGCCTG
>Ga0272441_10016855_pt1 | contig 10049 bp, 13 predicted proteins | sample SSMProp6N_FD_193582 | JGI IMG/M metagenome (GOLD analysis project Ga0272441, IMG submission 193582) | Marine sediment archaeal communities from Little Sippewissett salt marsh, Falmouth, MA, United States - SSM-Prop-6N | ecosystem: Environmental > Aquatic > Marine > Wetlands > Sediment ... | reverse complement strand
GTGATGAAGTGGTGCAATTGTTCGTGAAGGATATTGCCGCCTCGGTTCCTGTTCCAATCTGGTCTCTTCAGGGATTTCAACGGGTGCATCTCTATCCGGGACAAACCAAAACACTGGCATTCTCAATACAGCCTGAACAGCTTTCTGTTATTACTGATGATTTAAAGCGTGTAGTCGAGCCCGGTGAGTTCCATATCGCTGTCGGCGGCGGATTGCCCGATCAGCATGCTGAGACGACACAGGTGATCACGGAAATTTTGAATCTCGAAGGGGATCCGGTTGTTCTTGAACAGCTGTACTGGGAGAAATAAGGCGCTTTAATATTTCCAGCCAGGCCTGCTATGTTGTGTTTTCAGCAACAGCTCGTAGCTCATTCGATATGCAATACTCGAAACAAGCGGTCCAAACTACTCAACAATGTGCGAAGGTGACAAAGACATGGATGTTGTGCCTCTCGTTCATGATGACTTCAACCGCCAAAATACAACCGCAAATAAAAAGTGGACAGGAGTTTTTTCCTGTATTGAAGATCTTTACTCTATCATGAAAACCGGTGCAACCAGCTGGATACCCTGTCTACGGTTTGCTGACCGGACATCATTCTCTGCATAATCCAGTATATTGCCGGTCGAAATACAAAATCATATGCACCTACAAAACATTGGATCGTTCCGCCGAAGCCTTCTTTAAACCGGTACACACCCCATAGTCCATCGCTCCGTTTTCGCGATACGTCCTCTCCGCGTTCTGCTATTTCTGCAATCTCATCAGGAATGCCCCATAGATCGCACCGGGTGCATCCATGCTTGACGGCTGCCTTTATCGCAGTCCAGTGAAGCAGATGACTGGCATTGCTTTTTAATCCCATGGCTGAATTGCCGGCCCATAAATGCATTGAGCATTTTTGATAGAAAAAAACCAATAAGCTGCTGACAATCTGATTTTGATATTGTGCAAGCAACAATTGGACATGACGGCTGGATTCAAATTCGCGAAACGCTTCCTGATAAAAGCTTATATTTTGCATTGGAAGGTGTTTCCGTTTGGATGTTTCTTCGAGCTGCTGATAAAAAAAGCGAACATCCTGATAGGAGCCTTCTTTGACCGTGACGCCTTCCCTTTCCGCTTTGCGTATAAGGCGTTTTGTATTCCGGCTGAATCGTTCGAAAACAGCGGTTTCCCCATCAGTCAGGCTGACCCAGAATGTACATCTGGGTTGATTTGTCTGCATGGTCTGTCTGAATCCGTGCCGAACAATCGCTTCACGGGATTGCGGATGGTTGGCATAGGCAGGTTCGGACCGGATAACAATGAGGGAGTGCTGCCGGTTCAACAGTTGGAATCCATCAGATAACCCCTTCCATAATTTAGTTTCATTCAGTGAAATCAGCGGACCTTTCGGAATATATCCGATTTTCCAGCCGGTTACCGGCAATACTTTCAACAGAATTTGAGCCCCGGCATAATGTCGGTTTCCATCTTGAATGACCATCCGGTAAGGCTCCCAGCCGAGACGTGATTTATAATCTCCCCACCCCCAGGATTGCATGAGATGGGCGTAAGGGGAATCCGAAACCAATTGATCCCATCGACCGGGATCTTTTTCAAAATAAAAGGAAGGAGTCATTGTGGTCCATTGTTTATAAATGTAAATGACGAATCAATCCCTCTGTCACGGTTTCTGCAACTTTGTCGAAAGCCGCATCTGTGTAATGGACGTCGTCTTTAAAATATTCCAGCGTCTTAGGAATTTGTGATTCTAGATCAATCAAGGGGATTTGGCGTTCACGGGCTACTGATTTCAGAGAATTGCTGTATTGTTGAAATCCATTTATGGCAGTCGAGACATGCCATTGCTTATCAGGACCGATCGCCTCAAAGCGAAGCATATAAAGTGCTTTCCGTTCTTTTTCACATAGAGAGGGTTTGTATAAATTCGGCTGGGTTATCAGAATCACAGGTACGCGGTCTTTTTCTGCAAGATCGATCAGTGAATGGAGATTGTCGTGAAAAGAATCCAGGCCGGGAAAAGCGGAGATATCAACGGTATCTCTTGGTACATGATACCACATGGATCGGATCATACCGCAAAAGAAGGCGCAGAATCCTTTGGACCGGATTAATCGATGCAGTGGGCCGTCAAAATGTCCATAGTCTTTTCGGAACCGAGTCCGGCTGAGATATGAAAAATCAGCGTTATGCAGCAAATCATTGATGGTATGCATGACCAGTACAGCATCAGGATGAAGGTTTCTGATCAGGGTTTCGTAATAGATCAGAGAATGTTGTGTTGTGTACCATTGCCTGCCGAGATTATACACAGAAATATCGCTTCGGTTCAGCCGGGTGTTCAGCGCCTCCTCCACTCGATTTGGCCATCCCCGTCCCTTGCTGTCCGGGAATTCGGTTGTGGAACCGCCCAAACACAGAATATGAATGCCGACGCCCAAGGTGTCCGGCACGGGAGGGGGATTTAATTGCAGATAAGGATGAAATTTTTCTATCGGTCCTGTGGATTGTTTATATTTATAATGAATGACGGATAATCCGATAATACCGCAGAGAAGCAGGCTTCCAAGAAGCGTTGTCGTATTCGCCCGGGACATTCTGTCGGTCCGATATCCCCACAATAATCCAATAATATAAAGCAGCAACAGGGGGATGCCGATTCTCATGCTCCATAACAATCCGGTACTGTAGGGTGCATATCGAGACAATATAAAGGGATCGGGATGATAAAAGCCGCGGTAAAAGTAAAAAAATAGAGTGAAAATCAACAGCCAAAAGGCTGCCTGAATCATATGAATAACCGGGGAGGACATTTTTTTCATTCTGAATTCACCTTGTTTATTATTCATTTCAATTTGAGTAATATTGAGGCAGCTTTTATACCTTTTAATATTATGCAAAGCATATGCCATCGAATTGAAATCAAAATTCAGAGTTTATATAAATCCCAGGCTTTTTAAAATAACAATACCGGCTGTGATGGTAAAAGTAGCCCCAAGGGTACTGATTAAAATAATATTGCCTGCCAGCTTATCATTGGCACCCATGGCATCCGCCATAATAAAACTGGAAACAGCCGTCGGACAAGCGAATAAAACAAACAGGATTCCAAGTTCCTGTCCCTGAAATCCGAAACAAATGGCACCATAGGTCGAAATAGCGGGAATTAAAACGATTTTAAGGATACTTGCGGAGACTGCCATTTTCGAGGCATTCCGAATGGCTTCAAGGTTTAATGAACCCCCAATGCCCAGAAGTGCCAGAGGCAGGGTCAACCGGGACAGTATTTCAGCTGTGCTGAAAAGCACCGGGTGCAAGCGCCAGTGTAATAATGAAAATATAACAGATATCAGTACTGAGATCATTAATGGATTTGTAATCATGCGAAACAACAGGGTTCTTAAAGGAAGTTTTTTTTTGATGGGTGGTCATTGTCAGGACAATAATCGCCAGCAGGTTGTACAAGGGCATGGTAAAAGCCAGGATTACGGCTGCCAGGGTTAATCCTGATTCCCCATAAAGGTTCAGAATAACGGCAAATCCGACAATTGAAAAATTGCTTCGAAAGCTCCCCTGCACAAATGCACCCAGATTCTCTCCCTGTTGTATCCATATATGTGCAAATAGCCAGACCAATAAAAATGGCGCAATTGTCATTATATAAATATAAATGATTAATTCTGGATGAAATAACCGGCTTAAATCAACGACAGACAGCTTGACAAACACCAGACAAGGCAGAGCGACATTAAAAACCAGCTTTGATGACATATTTACAAAAGAGGGATTCATCAGGCGGATTTTTTTCAGGAACAGTCCGACAAAAGCAAGAATAAACACCGGGGCTACGACCTGAAGTGTCTGCAAAAAAACCATTTCAATGCATTCCTTAAGCGATGATTCACTAATGATTCGATAATACGAATTATTTGCCAGGATTGCAATGCTTCATTCAATAAAAATGGCTTGAACACCGGACCGAAGTTTTGTAAATTGTACTATTGCTTACGAAGAGGTGAAAACAATGAAAAATTATCTGATCCTGTTGGTTTCGGTTCTTTTGCTCGCAATTTGGGGATGCTCTTCGTCAAAGTTTGGATGGGAGCAGGAACCGGATGCGGATGAACCGGCGGCGTCAAGTAAAACCGGCTTTGCCGAAGATTTTGATCCACTTTCCCTGAATGAAGCAGAGATTCGGGTAATGCCCCTGGCGGCTGATGAGCAGCAGCCACCGGATACAAATGTTATTCAGGTTGTACCGGATGAAGCTGAAGCAGTTCCAGAATCAGAGCTGGTACCTGGATATCGTGTGCAGTTATCCGCGTCCACGGATGAGCAAAATGCATTTGAAGCCAAAAAACGGGCGATTTATAAATTCAACCAGCGGGTTTATCTTGTTTTTCAGGCGCCCTATTATAAATTGTATGTCGGTGATTTTCTGGAAAGCCAGAAAAAAGATGCCGATACTTTGGCGGAGCAGGCAAGAAAAATAGGATTTCAGGATGCGTGGACAACACCTGCACGGATTAATCCACGAAATGCTCCGGATGTCTATTGATGTAATGTTTGACGGATCGACCTGATGGAACAGCAGAATCGGCTGATTCGATCCATTCGTTCATAGGATGAGCAGTTTAGCTATCAAGGCGATAGTCTGATAAAAATGGGCTATCGCCTTTGCTTTCATAGAGTTAGGATTTTCATCTTGGAAACGCATTAAATTTTCCTTAAATTTATAATAACTAATTTAAGGATAGAAAATATTCGATACTCAGGATCATTATCAATTTTACTGCCATAGGAGGCATTATGTCCGGTCACTCCAAATGGAGTACGATTAAGCGTAAAAAGGCAAAGGTTGACGCAGAACGCGGAAAAACATTTACCAGATTAATCAAAGAAATTACAACTGCAGCACGTCAAGGCGGTGGTGATGAAAATGCAAATACGCGTCTCAGATCAGCCGTTTTGGCGGCCAAGTCCGCCAATATGCCTCAGACCAATATCGAGCGGGCGATTAAAAAGGGTACGGGTGAACTGCCGGGTGTGGTTTACGAAGAAAAAACCTATGAAGGATATGGCGCCGGCGGCGTTGCTATACTCATTGAAACCTTAACCGATAATACCAATCGGACCACTTCTGATGTGCGCCATTTATTGTCCAAGCATGGAGGCAGCCTGGGTGAAAACGGCTGTGTTGCATGGATGTTTGAAAAAAAAGGACTGATTGCAGTCAATAAAAATGCATCTGAAGAAGAAACGTTGATGGATATTGCGATTGAAGCAGGTGCAGAAGATCTTACGGTTGAAGAGGATGTTTATGAAATCGTTACCCTGCCGGATCAATTTGTCGCTGTTAAAGAAGCGCTGGAAAAAGCAAATATCCCACTGGACTCCGAAGAAATCACGATGATCCCAAAAACAACCGTCAAGGTTGAAGGCAAATCGGCTGAACAGGTCCTTCGATTAATGGAGGCACTGGAAGACAATGAAGATGTTCAGAATGTCCATTCAAATTTTGATATTGACGAATCCGATCTGGAGGTATAGAGACGCGTGCGCATTTTAGGTGTGGATCCGGGTACATTATATGTCGGTTATGGTGTGGTTGATATTGAAAATGATTGCTGTTGTGCAGTTAAATACGGCCGGGTAAAAGTTCGATCAAAAATCGCTTTCGCTGAAAAGTTAAACCAGATTTATCATGCCATAACAGAGTTAATTGCAGAGACAGCAGCGGATGTGATGTCTGTTGAAGATGTTTTTGTCAGCTGCAATGCGAAAACCTCTTTAAAACTGGGTCATGCCCGTGGTGTCATTCTTTTAGCTGCATCACATCAGAACATCCCGGTATTTGAATATGCTCCTCGTGAAATCAAGCTTGCTGTGCTGGGGAGGGGCAGTGCATCAAAACTGCAGGTACAATGGATGATGGGGCAGTTGCTGCATCTCGACAGTGCTGCTCTGAAGGAAGATGCGGCTGATGGTTTGGCAGTTGCGCTTTGTCATGGGTTAAAGGCTAAATCTGAAGCCATGCTCAAGGGAATATCATGATTGCAAGTATCCGTGGAAAATTGATTCAAAAATCACCCACTTTTGTTGTGATCGAAACCTCAGGTATTGGATTTCATCTGTTTATTCCCGTATCCAGTCATGCGGCCCTGAGTGAAATCGGAAAAGAAGCAACATTGTTTACATATCTGCATGTTCGGGAAGATGCGCTACAGTTGTTCGGATTTGTGACTCAGGCGGAACGCGATCTGTTTCTGTCACTGATTTCTGTGTCCGGCATAGGCCCCAAACTGGCCCAGGGTATTTTATCCGGTATTTCCGTTACGGATTTTTACTCGGCCATTCAGCATCAGGATATCCATGCATTATCCCGTATTCCGGGTATTGGAAAAAAAACAGCCGAACGTCTGATGGTTGAGCTGAAAGATAAGACAGAAAAACTGGGTTTGGATATTCAAACACGACCGGAAACAGAGTCTGTTGTCAAGGAAGCTGTCAGCGCGTTGCTTTCGCTTGGATATAAACGTCATCAAGCGGAATTGATTGTACAAAAATTGGTTAAACAGGATGCCTCAATATCCATCGAGGCATTGATTCGCCGGGCACTGAGGGAAATGTGATGGATTTACGGATGACAACCCCGGAATCCATGGAGGGGGATCAGGTGTTTGATCTGACATTGAGGCCAAAACAACTGGCTGAATTTGTCGGACAAAAAAAGATTGTTGAAAATCTGCGCATTTTCATACAGGCTGCAAAAGAACGGGGTGAAGCACTCGATCATGTTCTATTCTACGGGGCGCCGGGCCTGGGAAAAACCACACTGGCGCATATTTTAGCCAATGAGTTATCGGTAGACATCAAAACGGCTACCGGACCGGCATTGGAACGTCCCGGTGACCTGGCGGGCATTTTAACAAATCTGAAAGAGCGGGATGTTTTGTTTATTGACGAAATTCATCGGCTGAGTCCTGTGGTCGAGGAATATTTGTATCCGGCAATGGAAGATTTCGTATTGGATATTGTCATTGACCGTGGACCTCATGCCCGGAATGTCCGGTTAACGCTGCCGCCCTTCACACTGGTCGGGGCAACCACACGTGCCGGTTTGTTGACTGCACCAATGCGAGCACGATTCGGGGTGGTGAACCGGCTGGATTATTATCAGCCCGATGATCTCTGGAAAATACTGCAGCGATCAATCACCATTCTGAAAGTAAAAGCAGAAAAAGAAGGTTTGCAAGAGATCGCGAAACGGTCACGCGGTACGCCCAGGGTGGCCAATCGTCTGCTGAGGCGTGTGCGTGATTTTGCTCAGGTGGAAGGAGATGGATGTATTGCCATGGACCTGGCTTTGTCGTCTCTGGAAAAGCTGGATGTGGATCATCACGGTCTTGATGAAATGGACAAACGTATTCTATCCGTTATTGTACAAAAATTTCGGGGAGGACCGGTCGGTCTGAATACACTGGCGGTCGCTGTGGGAGAGGACAGCGGAACACTTGAAGAACTTTATGAGCCATTTCTGATTCAGGAAGGATTTTTAAAGCGGACACCAAGAGGCCGTGAGGCAACTGTTTCTGCTTATGAGACGCTGGGTATTTCTCCGGGAGAGGCATCCCAGCAAAAGTTGTTTTGATTGTTGAGATTAGAACTGAAAAGGAGTTCTTACATGAAGTTGTCGGATTTCAAGTACAATATTCCAGACAAACTAATTGCTCAATATCCCACAAAAAAACGGGGAGATTCCCGTTTGATGGTGTTGGATCGGAAAACCGAGTCTGTTGAAGACAGACAGTTCAAAGATATCATCCGTTATATGAATAAAGGCGATTGTCTGGTTGTTAATGAAACCAAGGTTTTCCCGGCCCGGTTGATGGGGACTAAAGACAAAACTCATGCCGAAGTGGAGATATTTCTTTTACGCGAGCTGGAGGCAGATCTATGGGAAGTGCTGGTGAAGCCTGCCCGTAAAGTTCGAGTTGGAAACAAGCTTCATGTTGGAAATCAACTGACTTGTGAAGTTGTTGATAATACCATATCGGGCGGACGGGTGATTCGATTTTACTATGATGGTAATTTTACACAGATTATTGATAAGCTGGGCAAAGTGCCGTTGCCTCCCTATATTAAACGTGAACCGGAAAATGTCGATAAAGAACGATATCAGTCCATATTCGGTAAAATACGGGGTGCTGTGGCTGCTCCCACAGCCGCGCTCCATTTCGAAAAAAAAATATTAAAAAAAGCACAGCATAAAGGAGTGAAAATCGCTCCTGTATTGCTGCATGTGGGACTGGGCACGTTTCGTCCGGTCGTGGTTGAAGATCTTACCCGTCATAAGATGGACTCGGAATATTATGAAGTGGGTGAAGAATCCGCCCAAAAAATCAATGATACGATCGATGAAGGAGGGCGGGTTATTGCCCTGGGGACCACGGTGATTCGAGTACTGGAAACCATTGTTACCAGTGAGGGACATATAAAAGCAGAGAAGGGCTGGACAGACAAATTTATTTACCCGCCTTACGATTTCCGCATTGCTGATATGCTGATTACCAATTTTCATATGCCGGCGTCTACTTTACTGATGCTTGTGTGTGCTTTCGGAGGGGCGGATTTTGTTATGAAAGCCTATCGCCGGGCTGTCCGTGAAAAATACAGGTTTTTCTCATATGGAGACGCCATGCTTATCCTTTAGACATTCAAACAGTGGATTCGAATTGGGAGTCCTCCTTTTTATACGGGAACTGGAACGAGGAGAGCGTTGATAAAAACAGTTACGGATTGGCTGGCAGATAAAATCAGAAGCACCCCGTTTGTTTCATACGGTTTCATTTTTCGGAGATGTTACATTCATGCAGGAAGGCAAAGTTGTAGCCATTGTGGCTGCCGGAGGAACAGGAAAACGGATGGGGCAGGCTGTACCGAAGCAATTCTTACTGCTCCATGGCAAGCCTGTTCTTATTCATGCACTGCAGAAACTGGAGAATTGTACTCTGGTTGATGAGATTGTCCTGGGAATTCCTGAATCCCAGATGCTTGAGGCAAAACGATTGCTGAAAGTATGGCAAGTACAAAAAGTCAATCAGGTAATCGTAGGAGGCCGGGAGCGTCAGGACACGGTCATGAATGCCATGAAACGGATCGGACCGGAAGTATCGGTCATTTTTACGCATGATGCAGTGCGTCCGCTGGTGTCTGTTAAAAAAATCGAAGAAACCATCTGCCTTGCCAGATCGAAGGGCGCGGCAGTTTTGGCGGTTCGTGAGAAGTGCACAGTCAAGCGGGTCATCGACGGCAGGATTGCTGAAACTGTCGACCGGTCTGATTTGTGGCAGATACAGACACCCCAGGCGTTTCGTGCCGGCTGGCTGTATGAGGCCTATGAAGCGGCGAAGCGGGAGAGAATTCAGGCAACGGATGACGCCATGCTGGTGGAACGCATGAATCATCCAGTCTATATTGTCGAAGGGGAGGAGCAAAATATTAAGATTACCACTCCGGCAGATTTGATGATGGCCGAAGCATTATTGAATATGGAGTCTGTATGAGGATTGGTTTTGGATACGACATTCATCCGTTTACACCGGGAAGTCCGCTGATTCTGGGAGGCGTGACCATTCCGTTTGACAGAGGACTCAGCGGCCATTCGGACGCGGATGTGCTGTGTCATGCAATTTCGGATGCCCTGCTCGGAGCCGCGACATTGGGTGATATCGGTCTCCTGTTTCCGGATACAGATCCCCGGTATAAAGATGCGGACAGTCTGGGACTGCTTAAGAAGGTGGCCGCTAGGGTTCGGAATCAGGGATATGCCATTTCGAATATCGACACAACCGTTATTGCCGAGAAACCAAAGCTGACACCCCATCGTGAAAGTATCATAAAAAAATTATCCTCGGCACTGGATCTGGCAATCAATCAGGTGTCATTCAAGGCCACCACTCATGAAAAGTTGGATGCCACCGGACGGGGAGAGGCAATTGCGGCCTATGCAGTGGTATTGTTAGAGTAAAAAACAGGAG
>Ga0272441_10016854_pt1 | contig 10049 bp, 7 predicted proteins | sample SSMProp6N_FD_193582 | JGI IMG/M metagenome (GOLD analysis project Ga0272441, IMG submission 193582) | Marine sediment archaeal communities from Little Sippewissett salt marsh, Falmouth, MA, United States - SSM-Prop-6N | ecosystem: Environmental > Aquatic > Marine > Wetlands > Sediment ... | reverse complement strand
GAAAGAACCGGGGGGCGGAAAAGAACTTTCAGCTTGCGCCTCCGGATGATGATTTCATAAGCGATGATAACCAGGGGAAAACTCACCGCCATCTCCTTGGAAAGCAGGGCGAGCGCGAAAGATAATTTCGAAAGGGATAGAAATATTTTATTTTTTCTTTCGCTTTTGATGTAAAGCAAAAGCGAAAGGAAAAAGAAAAAGGCGCAGAGCAGATCTTCCCGAAAGGAGATACCGGCGACGGCTTCAACCTGGGCGGGGTGAACGACGAAAATTACCGAAGCCAAGAGGGCGGCGGTCCTGGAGGCTAATAACTTTTTGCCGATCAGGTAAACGGTGATTGAGCAGAGGAGGTGAAAGATGAGGTTGGAAAGATGGTAGCCCCGGGGGTCGATCTTCCAGAAGGAGTAGTCCAGGAAATAGGTGAGTGTGACCAGGGGGCGGAAGGAGTATTCTTCGGAGCGGAAATAGTAGTCCCGGGAGAAAAATTTGCTTACGTTTCCCCAGTCCCGGATGAAAGTGTTTTTCTGGACTGTGACCTGATCGTCATAGACGAAATTGTTGGAGAAAGCGTTGGCGTAGAGAGCGATTCCGAGGATGATCACCAGAGCGATGCAGAAGATGTCCGTTCGCCGTTGAGCCATACTTATTCCGGGATGAAGGTTCAGGGCGCCTCCATGGCGATGATCCGGCAGATGCAAGACTCCATCTCCAGTGCCCGCCAGGGGAAAGCTCCGATCCAGACACGCCGGTTGCTGATTTTATCGATCTCCCCTCCCAGGCACTCGGCGTGAACGATCTTCTTGGGGAAGAGCTTCAGGTGCATCACCTGGTAGTAGTAATCGGGGGGGAACATTTCATCCCAGCTCTTGCCGTAGCGTTTTTTCAGCTTCGCTTCGGCTTTTTTGAAGTGATCCGGCTGCCATTTCCTGATGATGGTGTTCATCGGATGGTCGGCGCTTCCGCAGTCCACTCCGATCCATTTGAACTTCATCTCGGCGCACCATTTATCGAACTTGGGCCCGGGACCGGGATGGCAGATCATGTAGCGAACCTCGTCGGCGGTCCGGTGGGTCCAGTCGTATTTGTGGTAGCCGGTGTTGATGATCAGAATATCGCCCTTGCGGATGTCGGCTTTGCTCTGGAGCATTTCGGGGGTGTAGATGCTGTAGTCCGATACCTCATCCGAGATGTCAACCACCGTTCCGGCGCCGAGCCATTCTTTGATGGGGACCTCCCCGATGGCCCGACCGTGTCCATAGAAGTGGATCTCACCGTCCATGTGAGTGCCGACGTGGTTGCTGGTCTTGATTATCTGGCCGTTGGCTCCGGGCCCACCGCCGAAACAACCTGCGATTCTTTTGAAATACTGAAGCTGCAGGGGCATGTAACTGGGCCAGGGGGGAGTGTGAATGCTGAGCGGCTGGGTGAGGTCGTATATCCTCACCTTGTCCATGAACTTAAGAAATTCCTCGCTCTTCATATTGTTACCTCCTTTCCGGATTATTCTCCGAGAATTTTTTTATGATATCAAATACAACGATTAATCAGCCGGCGCGGCCGGGCAAGGTGTGGGGGCGATCTGGCGGAGGATGACCTCATAAAAGGGTTCTCCAGCGGGCGCGGCTTTTTCCCCGGGGGAAGCGGTTTCACCTTTCAGTTCGCGGAGGGAACGTTCTGCCTTTCCACCGCCCGTCCCTTCCGGGTCGAGCTTTATCGCCTCCCGGAAAAAGCTTTCCGCTTTATCCAGATCTCCGGCCATGACATTCGCCCGACCAAGATGGTAACAGGTCAGCGGATCCGCCGGATCCAGATCCCGTGCGTGCTTGAGGGCTTTCAGCGCTTCCTGCCAGTCCTCCCGCTCCAGATGGAGTTCTCCCAGGTGCCGGTAGTAGAGCCCGTGATGGGGATTGAGATCGAGCGCCCAGATGAAATAGCGCGCCGCCTCATCCAGTTCCCCCCGGGCCAGGTGAACCTGCCCCAGAAGATCATAGCCCGCCGATTCCTGGGGAGCGTCGGCGATCGCCTCTCGGAATAATGAAATCGCCGTTTCATAGTCCTGTCGCTTGAGCGCTATTTCCCCCAGGCGAATTTTAGCCGGAGCGAATCCCGCGCTGTGCTCGAGAATTTTCCGGTACAGAGCTTCCGCTTTTTCGTAATCTTCCCTCTCCAGATAAATTTTCCCGGCGATGAAATAGGCCGGGATCAGAGCGGGGTCCTGTTCGATCGCTTTCCGGTAGTTCTCCAGGGCCTCTTCATCCCGATCCATTTCCTCGTAAACCAGGCCAAGATTGAGATGGGCTTTGGGATATTCCGGCCTGAGGGCCAGCGCCCGGAGCAGAGATTGCTCGGCTTTTTCAAGCTCTTCTTTTTGCAGGTAGGCTATCCCCAGATTATGGTAAACCTCGGGGCTGTTCGGCTGCAGCTCAATGGCCCGGGTGAGGGCGTTGACCGATTCTTCAAGCATATTCAGTTTTCCCAGAACGACTCCCAGCTCCCGGAAATACGTGAAGTTTTCCGGCTCCACCTGGCCGGCTTTCCGGAAGCTCCAGACCGCGTCTTCGAGGCGTTCCTGCTGAAGGTAAGCCCTCCCCAGATCGGCCCAGGTTTCGGCCAATGTGGGGTTGATCTGAACCGCTTTCTGCCCCCATCGGATCGCTTCATCAGAATCGCCGCTGAGCAAGAATATCCGGCAGAGACCTGCCGCCGCCCGGCTCGAAGCGGGATCCTTTTCCGAGGCTGCCAAAAAAAGGTCGCGGGCCTTTGAATAGTCGCCGCTCCTCAGATGTTTTTCCGCCTGGAGGAGATTTTTCAGACCGGCTGTTTTTCCTTGATCCGGCCTTCTCTCCCTGCCGATTTCAGTCTGTTTTCCGCAGCCGGCGATGAGCGCTCCGGAGGAGAGGACGGTGATAAATATTAACGGGATTTTCCGCATGACGATGAGAATGCCGAGTCTCCGATTAGGAATTTCAATAATTTAGCACCTGATTGACTCTTCCGTCCGGCAGAGCCGCCGGATCTGACGGAGATTAACCTGAAATAAAGAAAAATCAGAGAAATCAGGTGCAAAAAAAGTTGCGAAGCTGAGTTCTAGATCAGGCCAGCTTTTTCCTGTCGACCAGTTTACCGTGGCTGATCACGCACTGGGGTTCACCGTGGTTTCTCAGGGCTTCCAGGACGTTTTCTTCCCGCAGAACGACCAGATTGGCGGGGTTCCCGACTTTCAGACGGAAGTTTTTAATGCCCATCGCCTCGGCGGCGTCGATGGTTATCATGTCGTAAAGTTTTTCCATCTCTTCTTCGGTCGTCATCCAGAGGAGATGAGAGTTGAGAAAAGCCACTTCCAGCATGTTGTTCCTTCCGTAGGGATAGTAGGCGTCGGAAATATCGTCCTGTCCGAAAACGACGAGAGCCTTTTCCCGGATCATCTCCTTCACCCGGGCGTGAAGGGGCCCGGTCTGGGGATCGCTGACCACTCCCAGCTTAGCCTTTTTCAATAACGCCACCAGTTTCATGAAGTAGGGCTCGGGATACTGGCTCATGGCACGGGCGTGATGGGCCAGGACCCGTCCTTGCCAGCCTTCCCGGAGTGTGGCCAGTGCCAGCATTTCCAGGGTTCGCAGTCCCGGGTCTCCGGCGTCATCGACGAGCATGGAAACAGCTTTGTCATACTCGACGGCGATTTCGAACATCTTGTCGATATGTTCTTCTTCATCGGTTTCGGTGTATTCGATCCAGGGTATGCCGCCGACGACGTCGGCTCCCAAGTCCATCGCTTCCCGGACCAGTTCACAGGCGCCGGGCTCTCTGGTGACTCCGTCCTGGGGAAAAGCCACCACCTGGACGTCGACCACGCCTTTGAATTCCTCCCGGGCTTCGATTAAAGCTTTGACGCCTTTCAGCCTGGCTTTGCTGTCGACGTCGGCGAAAGCCCGGATATGGGTATTCCCATAGCGGGCGGCGAGGCGGATGGCTTTCCGCACGTTGGGGAGAATCCATTTGACGTCGTATTTTTCCTTAATCCGCGAGGCCAGTTCGATGGCGGTCATGGCCTTGCCCATTCCTTCACCGTGGTAATCCTTCAGGGCGGCCTCGCTCATCATCATCAGGGTGTAAACTTTGCAGAGGTGAAGATGGGGATTGACGAATGATTCGGTGACAAGATTCGACCCCGCGTCTATTTTTATCCGGGGCCGGGCGTTGATCTTTCGGGCGATCTTCTCGATCCTGCCCTCGGTCACGGCGATATCCCATATCCCGTTTTTCTTCCGGAGCCGGGCGTTTTTGATCAAAATGTCCATTTTTCCCTCCCTTTTAAATTTCAAATTTGCTGTTTCTGAATTTAAAAAAACAATTTTGCAACCCCCGGATTAAACGCCCATCCACGACAATGATTCGGGGGTCTAAGATTCAGCAGTTTTTTAATACAATAATCTGCGTAATCCGCGAAATCAGCGGTTAAAAGTTGCGATGCAAATTTCCGCTAATTATAAGAAAGTGTATCGACATAAGTCAAGGCGGGTTAATTTTCCGCGCCGAGTTGCCAAGGAAGCCGGCCTGGGTTATAATATAAAATTGACCGGAGATATAATTTTTTCACTTTGAGATCATGATGAATCCAGACCCGCCGCCTCTTTGCCCGAGCTGCCGTCAGCCGATGGTGGATATCGGCAAAATTCTATTCCGGGAGGATAATGTCGGGGAGTGGGGGGATTTTAACGAAGAAAAATCTGATTGGGATGTTCCCCTGGGCGGGGATGCGGAGAGAGAGCAGATCTGGGAGTGTCCCAATTGCGGCCACCGGGAATATGAGTTTTAGAAGAAATTTTTCGTTTGAAAAAGGCTCGAGTCATTTCTCCTGATCAGGAGACATCCATGAAAAAAATTGCTGTTCTTGCCCTGCTTATGGTTTTAATTCTCTTCGCCTCCGCCGGCCGCCCGACCGCCGAGGGGAAAGAGGGTGAGATCACGCCGCTTCAGGTGATCGTGGTGGATGTCGGCCATGGCGACTGCATCTGGATCAAAACGCCGGATGACGGAATCGAGGGTAACGGCAAATGCGAGGGCTACAATATAATTATCGATGCCGGACCCAGTTCCAAAAGAATTGTCCCGCTCCTGACCGGGGTTGGTTTCAGATACGGCACTCCGATCGACTGGATGGTCAACACCCATGCCCACAACGACCATTACCGCGGCCTCATCGGCCTGCTCCAGGACTTCAAGGTCAGAAATATTATCGATCCGGGGTATCTCCATACCGGCCAGGCTTACTCCGCTTTCTGCTGGAAAGCCCTGATCGAACCGGGGGGCACATTCTACTCGCCGGTCATCGGGATTCCCAGCATTCCCGGCCTGAAATCCCTCAGCCAGAGCGTTCCCTGTCAGCTTGACTGGGGGAAAGAGCTCGACGTGGAGATACTGTACAGCAACCCCGCGGTGAACGAGGCAACCGTCAATAATAGTTCGATTATCATCCGTCTTAATTATAATCTGATCAGTTTTTTGTTTACCGGTGACGCCGAGGGAAAATACCGGGGTGACTCCGCCGAAACCGGACCCATTTACGTGGAAAAATTTCTCCTCGATAAGTACGTCAATGAGAACGAGAACAAATTGAAGTCCACCATACTTAAAATCGGCCACCACGGAAGCGAAACCTCTTCCACCCTGGCGTTCATCGAAGCGGTGAACCCCCGGGAAGGGATCATCTGCGCCGGGAACCGCCACGGCCTCCCCGATGAAACGGTTATCAAGCGCTTCCAGAATAATGGATGCCGGGTCTGGAGGACGGATCGGCTGGACGAAGGAAAGTCAGGTTCGGAGTGCCACGGTGACGATGACATCATCATTACCACCAACGGTACCGACTATCAGATCTCCTATTTGAAACCGGATTCACGGGAAGGGCTGAATGACGAATGACGATGGACGAGGGACGAAGGAATGACGAAACCCGAAACCCGAATGACGAAGGAATGACTAATTCCGAATTAAAAATGATAAAAAATAGCACCGCGGCGCCGCGAATCCCCAAGGGGATGAATGACCAATGTAGAAAAACCGAGGGGGCGTCCATCGTCCGAGCGAACAACGTGAGCGGTCGCCCGTCGTCCGGGTGAGCGTAGCGAGCGGACTTTTACAGCCGGCCGGGAAAAGGTTCGGGAATAACCAGGGGCGTGGGATTAAAATCTTCCGGCAGGTTGATATTCTTTATAAGCTTTTTCAGAATCGATTTTTCCAGCGCTGCTTTTTCCTCCGGGCTCAATCCCTTCAGGGGAACCTGGCCGCCGGCCATCATCTCGTGTCCACCGGCGCTGCCGCGGATTCCGATCACTTTCCGCAACAGCTTTCCCGCCCGTGCCCGGGGATGAGTTGTTCGCAGGGAACAGTATAAATTATCCCGGTAGCGGGCGGTGACAAAGCACCAGGTGGCTCTTTTCAGGGAGACGAGAAAATCGGCCAACTGGGCGACAAAATCGGGATGGCGGATTTCCCCCAGCTGAGCCCCGATGAATTTCTGATAGGTGAAAGCTTTTTCCAGGGCGGAATGGAGCTGCTGAAAAAATTCCCGGTTGTGGACCGGGTGCTCGATCCGGGAGATAAGGCGGTGCTTGGCCCGGGGGAAGAGGTAGATGGAAGCCGCGATGTCTCGCTGGGTCACGTCCCTGCCCAGATGCTGTGTTTCCGATACGAGCGCGTAATAGAGGGCGGTGCAGAGTCCCTGGGGTATGTCCAGCCCGGCTTGGCGCAGATACTCCACCAGGATGGTGGAGGTAGCGCCGCAGTCGGGTTGAATATCGATAAAGTCAGCCCGGGTGGATTTCAGTCGCGGGTGGTGATCGATAACGATGGACGGAGTTTTTCCGGGCGGAAGCGGGTTATTTCCTCCCCCCGGCTGGCAATCGACCAGCGCCAGGTACGGGAATTTCTTGAAGTGGGAAGAGCGCAGCTGAACCGCCCCGATCCGGAGCAGCCGGTTTAAGGAGCGGTTTTCCTCCCTCCCCAGGGTTCCCCCGTAAGCGATTTTAGCGGAGATGTCCGCCTTCGATTCGAGGAGAAATTTCAGCGCCCAGGCGCTGGCCAGACCGTCCGGATCGGGGTGATTGTGAGAGAGAATCAGGAGCGGTGATTTTCCCCGTGCGCCCCGCAGCAACTCGCTTACTTTGCTTTCTTCATTCACGGCTAACAAAATTTTTCGCGAAAATTTTAACGGTTTAAAAAAGCCAGCAGCTTTTTTAAAGGATGGGTATTGACCACGTCTTTTTTCGTAAGCCACGCCCGGCGGGCGGTGAAGACCCCGTACTGCATCAGCTCCAGCTGGGAAGCGGCATGGGCGTCGGTGTCGATGGACAATTTCGCCCCCATCTCTTTCGCCATCCGGGCGTGGACGTCGTTCAGGTCGAGGCGGGAGGGATGGGCGTCGATTTCCATGACCACTCCTTCATTCACCGCCGTCTTGATTACTTCTTCGATGTTGACGGGGTAGGGCTCCCGCTCCAGGACCAGGCGCCCGGTGGGGTGGCCCATGATGTTGACATACCTGTTTTGCAGGGCCCGGATGATTCTTTTCGTCATCTCCTTTTCGGAGAGATTGAACTTGTAGTGAATCGCCGCGATCACCACCTCGCACTCCTTTAAGATCGAGTCTTTGAGATCCAGGGTTCCGTCGCCCATGATATCGACCTCGACACCTTTCAGCACCCTGATCCCGGAGAGCCTGGCATTGGCTTTATCGATCAACTTCAGGTGGGCGGCGAGAGCTTTTTCATCGAGGCCGCCGGCCACCTTAACCGCCTTCGAATGCTCGGTGACGGCGATGTACTCGTAGCCGAGCTTCTTCGCCGCCCGGGCCATTTCCTCGATCGTGTTCTTCCCGTCGGAGGCGGTGGTGTGCATCTGGAGATCTCCCCTGATATCCTTCAGCTCGATCAGATCGGGCAGCTTTCCTTTCTCCGCGGCCTCGATCTCGCCCCGGTCTTCCCTCAGCTCGGGGGGGATCCAGGGGAGCTTGAGGGACCGGTAGGAATCGTCTTCGGTCGCCCCGGCGATCATTTTTTCTTTTCTGAAGATCCCGTATTCGCTCACCTTCAGGCCCATCCCCTGGGCGCGCTTGCGCAGGGCGATGTTATGCGCTTTCGATCCGGTGAAGTAGAGGAGGGCGGCCCCGAAGTGCTTTTTCTCCAGGACCCTCAGGTCCACCTGGAGACCGCCGGTGAGGCGGATGCTCGACTTGGTGGAGCCGTGGGCGATGACCTCCTCCCCGTCGTCGTATTTCACGAAGCGCTCCATCAGATCCGGTGCCGATTTTTTGGCGCAGATGGCGAGGATGTCGAGATCGCCGATGGTTTCCCGCCGGCGGCGCAGACTTCCGGCAGAAATCAACTCCCCGACTCCTTTCAGGGGCTTGAGATAATCGGTGATCGCGCGGGCGTAGGTGAAACCGATATCGAGGCGGAATCGGCCCGCCCCCTTGCGGTAGTTTTCGATGGCCTTGATTATTTTCTCTTCGGATTTTTCACCCATCCGGAAGAGGCCGTGGAGTTTCCCGGCCCGGGCCGCTTTCTCCAGGCGATCGATCGAGCTCACCCCGGCCTTCTCGTAAAAAAGCTTGACCTTTTTCGGGCCGATACCTTCGATTTTGAGCAGTTCGGGGAGGCCAGAAGGAAGTTCTTTCTTAAGGTCGTGGAGAAATGTAAGCTTCCCCGTTTTGACGATTTCCTTGATTTTATCGGCGATGCTGCCGCCGATTCCGGGCAATTTTGTCAGGTCGGCTCCCTCCCCGACCAGGGAAGCGGCGTTCTCGCTCATGTCCTCGAGGGTGCGGGCGGCGTTGCGGTAGGAGCGGATGCGGAAAGGATTTTCGCCCCGGATTTCCAGGATGTCGGCGATCTCGTTAAAATACCGGGCTATCTTTTCGTTCTCCAATTAAATTTTTCCTCCGCCCCGATTTATCGGGGCTCCGTAAAAATTTAATTTTTCTTTGCTCGGCAAAACTAATATTATATATGATTTCTTCAGTTAATCCATTTATATCATGTTTTCGCGTTCTTTTTCTTGTTCGCCGGCTCAAGGCGATATGTCCGTTTAATCGTTTCTGAAAAGATGGTTTTATCTTGGAGCGAATTGATGTTGCCATAATCGGGGCGGGGGTGGTGGGGCTTTCGATCGCGGCGGAGCTGATCGGGAAAGGGAGAGAAATAATCCTGGTGGAGCGCCACGACAGCTTCGGCCGGGAATCGTCCAGCCGCAACAGCGAGGTGATCCACGCCGGGATTTATTACACTCCGGGTTCCCTCAAGGCCCGCTTCTGCCGCCGGGGCCGGGAGATACTCTACGATATCTGCCCCCGGGCCGGTATCCTCTTCCGCAAGTGCGGCAAGCTCATCATCGCCATCGATGAGTCCCAGCTGCCGTTGATCGCTGAATTGAAAGAGCGGGCGAAGACGAACGGCGTCCCCGGCCTCCGGCTTCTCTCGAAAAAAGAGGTTCAGGAGCTCGAGCCCGAAGTGAAGGCCGAGGGGGCGCTCTGGTCCCCGGAGACCGGGATCATCGACAGCCATTCCCTGATGGCCTACCTGGAAAAGAAGGCTTCCACTGAAACCACACTCGCCTATAACTGCGAGCTGATCTCGCTGGAGAAGAAGTCCGGAGGTTACCTGGTCGGGATCCGGGACGCCGACGGCGAAAGCTTCGAATTTTTCAGCCGGGTGGTGGTCAACGCCGCGGGTCTTTGGGCGGACGCGGTGGCAAAGATGGCCGGAATCAAGCCGGAGGAGGCCGGATACACGATTCATCCTTGCAAAGGAGAGTATTTCCGCGTCCGCCCCGGCAAAAAATTGTTCTCCCGCCTGATCTATCCGCCACCCACCGCCATCAGCCTCGGTATTCACACCGTGATCGATCTTCAGGGTGGAAGAAAGCTCGGCACCAACGCCTTCTACGTGGATGAGATCGACTACAAAGTGGATGAAAGCAATCTCGACGATTTTTTCCTCCAGGCCCGCGCCTTTCTCCCGGCCTTAAAGAAGGAAGATCTATTCGCCGATATG
>Ga0272441_10016853_pt1 | contig 10049 bp, 5 predicted proteins | sample SSMProp6N_FD_193582 | JGI IMG/M metagenome (GOLD analysis project Ga0272441, IMG submission 193582) | Marine sediment archaeal communities from Little Sippewissett salt marsh, Falmouth, MA, United States - SSM-Prop-6N | ecosystem: Environmental > Aquatic > Marine > Wetlands > Sediment ... | reverse complement strand
GGCGCGGCGCAGGGCGCTCAGGGCGTCCTGGGTGCGGTGCTCGTCGCGGGCGGCGAGAGCCTGGAGCATGAGGGCGCCGAAGCAGGCGGGGTCGAGGGCGAGTGCGGTGCGTGCGGCGTCGGCCGCCGTGTCCATCCGCTTCGCGGTGCGGGCCATGGCGCCGAGGGCGGCGAGGTGGGCGGCGAGGAGCTGCGGGGTGGCCTTGCTCTTGAGCGTGGCGGCAGGGGGCATGCGGCTCATGCCGTAGCCTGTGGTGTAGATGGCGTCGTCGAAGTGGCCGCCCGATTCGGTCATCTCGACGTTGACCTGCTCGGCGCCGTCGTCGAAGCGCGCGAAGGCGTGGTAGGGGGTGACCACGGGGAAGACGGGCAGGGCGAGCTTGCCGGCCACGGCCACGTAGATGCCGGTGAGAGTGAACACGCTGCCTCGGCGGCGGTCGAGGACGAGGTGGACGGCGTAGCCCTCGGGCTTCTGGCCGGAGGGGTCGGCGGGGTCGCGGGCGAAGCCCTCGGCGTGGAAGAAGACGTCGCTGAGGGCGTAGAGGGTCTCCTCGGGCGTGGCCTTGGCGGGGAGCTTCTTGCGAACGGCATCGGCGATCTGCCCGACGCGGGTGCGGATGCGCCCGGCGTCGCAGGCGGGGTCGAGGATTCGTGCGATAGCGATCAGGCCCTCAAGCAGGTCGTCCGAGGGCACCCGCGAGGGAATCGCCCATCGCGGCACCACGTCCTTGGTGCCCGCGTGGATTGCGGCGAGGGCCTCGCGCTCGGGCGTCACGGCGAAAGGCAGATAGCGGGGGTAGCCGACGGGGAGGGCGCCGTTGCCCGATTCGAGCAGGTATCGGGGCGAGACCTGGCTGGGCGGCACCTTGCACAGCCAGTCGAACGCACGCTGCCAGTCCTTCCAGGGCGGCGTGTGGCCGGTGCCCTCGGAGATGTGGAACTCGATCTGGGCGCCGAAGCGTCGGGCGGCCTCGACCGCCTTGCGCACGGAGCCGATGGGGATGTAGTCCTTCGTGCCGTGGTGGACGTAGAAGGGGGTGCCCGTGAGCTTCTCGAGCCGCTTGTCGAAGATGGTGCCCATGGCGGAGAAGGAGATGGCGCCGGCGAAGAGCTCCGGGAGGGTGGCGAGCCAGTGCCAGGTGCCGATGCCGCCGCCGGAGGCGCCCGTGCAATAGATGCGTCGGTAGTCGATGCGGTAGAGCTCGGAGACGTGGCGGACGAGTCGGAGCAGCTCGCGCTTCTCGTTGGGAGCGGGCCAGAAGGAGGAGCGGTGGAGGGTCGTCGGGAAGAGCACGATGGTGCCGCGTTGGGGGAAGTAGCGGCCGTAGTGGCTTATCAGGTTATCGCCGTCGGAGGGCATGCCGTGGAGAGCGAGCACGAGGGGCCAGGCGCGCGTGGGCGTGTAGTCGCGTGGGATCGCGATGTTGTACCAGCCGCGCTTGGCTCCGCTGCGCCAGGGCACGGGCACGTGGCGGAGCAGGCCTTTCTTGCCCAGGGCCTGTTTGCGCATGCGTTCGAGGTCGTCGAAGCGCCGCTGGAGCTTCGTCTTTGCGAGATCGGCGGCGACGGCCTTGCGGGCCGCCTCGTCGGGCGCCGCGAAGTAGCGGTCCAGGAGCGCCTCGATCCTCGCCTCCTCGGCGTCGGTCCACTGCTCGGGCTTCGGCGGCAGCGGAGCCATCTCGCGCGGGGGCGCCACCTCCACACGGCTGGAGGTGACGATGGGCTTCTTCCCCTGCGGCTTCGGGCTCTCGCCCGGCCGCTCGATGCGCGCGATGAGCGAGCGCGGCAGGCGCACCGTTCCCTCGCCCGTCGCCAGGGTCAGCGAGTCCTTGTCCTCGGCGACGAGCCGGGCCTCCATCTTCGCGCCGCTGGTGAGGTGGACGACGACCTTCGGCCCAGGCTTCTCACCGGCCAGGGCGGCGGCGAGGAGCGGGAGCAGGCACAGGAGGGCCACAGCCCCGCGGAGTGGCGGGGAGCCGGAGCGGGCAGAAGCCGCGATGCGCTGGTGCTGAGCCATCAGCCACCTCGCTCGGGGTGTGCGGCCTCGGGCGGCCGGGGGTCAGGTGGCGTAGGCCACGGCCTCCGTCATGAGGGTGACGGCCTCGCCGATGCGGTCGAGCTCCTCGTAGCCGTAGGAGAGGCGGAGCTGTCGGCGGCCCTGCTCGACGAGGCGGCCGCGCGGGTGGACGCAGAACTCGCCGGGCACGTAGAGCACGCGGTGGTTCGGGGCGTCGGGCGGCCCGTCGATGGCGGGCTCGCCGGTGGTGCGGGTGAGGTAGCGGAAGAAGGGCGAGCCCTCGACGGTCTCCACGTGGGCGAAGGTCAGGTAGAAGTAGAAGCCGGCACGGCCTCCGGCCACGCTGGCCAGGGCTCCGCCGAGATGCTCGTCGAGCCACCGGCGGGTCTGCTGCGCCTTCTCGCGGTAGCCGCGGTTCACGCGGGCCACTTGCCCGGCCACGTGGTGGTCGAGCAGGTAGCTGGCCACCTCCTGGGTGATGAGGGGCGCGCTGTAGCCCACGTCGCTCGTCTTCTGCACCATGGCCTCGATGAACGGGCTCTGGGGGCCGACGAGATAGCCGATGCGGAGGGCGGGTGCGAGGATCTTCGAGAGGGTGGCCAGCTCGTGGACGATGCCCAGGTCGTCCCACAGGAGCCCGGATGCGAGCGGCTCCACGGTGGGGTCGTGCACGAGGCTTTCGTAGGCCTTGTCGAAGAAGACGGGCACGCGGCGGCCGAGCCGGCGCGAGAGGGCCGCGGCGATGTCCACGATGCGGCGGCGCCGCTCGTTCGTGAGGATGGCGCACGACGGGTTGTTGATGGTCACCAGGTAGATGAAGCGGACGTCCTGGCGGCGCTCGCCGAGGGCGTCGAGCTGCTCCTCGAGCCGATCGGGCGGCACGCCGTCGGCATCCTCGGGCACGGCCACCACCTCGAAGCCGCAGCGTTCGAGGAAGTTCGCGTAGATGTAGTAGACGGGGTCGGAGGTGAGCACGATGCCCGGCTCGACCACGTCGGCGATGCCCTGGAGCAGGCTGGTGGTGCCGTTCGGCCCGATGATGATGCGGTTGCGGTCGAGCACGTCGGCGGTGAGCCCCCCGAGGCCCTGTTCGAGGTGGTAGCGTCGGATGGAGCCGATGAGGTTGGGCGAGCCGGTGGGGCCGCCGTAGTTGAGGGCGAGGCGGTAGCGGTCGGGCTCTGCGAGCACGGCGGCGAGCGCCTCCTGCACGAGGTCCCGCGGGATCGTGCGCTCGTTCACGTAGCCCACGCCCAGATTGATGTCCGCGCCGTCCCGGAAGTCGGCGGCGAACGAGCTCATCATGCGGTTGATGGGGGCAGGCACAGCGGAGGCTTGGCCGTAGGAGGAAAGCAGGATGTCCTTCATCATCGCCTCGCGTGCAAGAGGGGCACGAGCATTATAGCGCGGCGGTCAGGGGAACTTCAGTTCAAGCGGCCCGACGACGCCGGTGGCGGGGAATGGGGTGCCCTCGGAGTACGCCCAGCCCCTGGTGCCGAACGTGGTCGGGTGGGTGGTCGTCGTCGCCCAGGCGCCGTCGGCGAGCTGGACGGCGAGGGTGGCTCCGCGGCACTTCCACGCGTCGCCGCCCACGCCCTTGCCCAGGATGGTGACCTGGTTGACCCTGCCCACGCGGGCCAGGGCGTCGGGCTTGAGCTCGATCGCTCGGCGGTCCCAACTGTCGCGTCCGTTCGGCGGGATGGCGCCTATTTCGGTGCCGTTGAGGGTGATTCGCTTGTCGGCATACTGGGGCTCGGGATTGGCGCCGAAGATCTCGATGGCCAGGACGGCCGCGCGGATGGACTTCAGGTCGGCGTCGGTGAGGCGTCGGCGGGCCACCTCGGGTGCTCGGGTGGCGCCTGTGGTGATGTAGATGCTCGCCATCGTGGCGAGGTGGGCGGCGTTGGGACCGCGCAACTCGACAAGCTGCCCGCCGCCGGCGGGGAGGGTGAGCTCGAGGAAGCGGCCCTCGACCTGCCTCGGCTTCTCCCCGTCGAGGATGGCCAGGCCGTCCACCGTGCTGTGGAAGGTGATCTCGACCTGTCGCGGCGGCAGGTCGGCCCAGCCCTTGCTGGTGCGGCAGTCGACCACCATGGCGAGCGGCGGCTCGCCCTCCCTGGTGAGGATGCCCACGAGGAGTTGGCCGCTCATGGCCTCGATGATCTTGGCCTGGCCCGGGGCGGTGAGGTTCTCGCGGGTGGGGGCGCCGCCGGGCGGGTCGAAGGGCCAGCCGCTGCCGGTCCAGGCCGTGGCGAAGAGGCCGACGCACTCGCGCCCGAGCAGCCGTGGCCCCCACTGCGCGAGGCGCCCGTTGGCCTTCTGCACGATGGGGTAGAGGGGCGTGAGAGCCTTCTTCACGGCCTGCTCCGTGGCGTGGGGGCCTTTGGCCTGGAGGGCGCCGCCGTTGTAGGTGAAGTACCACAGCCCCTGGGCTCCGTAGGCCACCGCGGCGAAGATGGGGAAGCGGGCGAGCGAGTCGCTGGCCAGATGGGCGAAGCCCCTGGCGTCCTTCTGCTGGCTGGCCACGTTGATCATGGGCCAGAAGAGGAGATCGTGGTCGCGGCAGGCGCGCCGCATCATGGCAAACGAGGCACAGGTGCTGCGAGCCTGGGCGTCGGCGGGGGAGGCCCAGTCGTAGAGCGTGGGGTAGATCTGCGGGTTGAAGATGGGGTTGCCGTGCTCGGCGAGGCTCTGGGGATTGGGGCGGTTCTGGCAGATCCAGGGCATCAGGTGCGGCGCGGCGGAGCGGAGGAAGGCCGTGCAGTCCGCCAGGCGCGGGGTGAGGGCGGACTTGTCGTCGCCGATCATGAAGCCGATGAGTGCGGGGTGCTTGCCGAGGCGCTTGTGGAGCCACTGGAGCTCGACGAGGCTTGCGGCGTGGTGGGTCGGGTGGCCGTCGAGCTGCCCTGCCTTCCCGCCCCACGGCTTGTCGTTCTTGGTGTAGGTGTCGAACATCACGGCGAGGCCGTGGGTGCGCGCGCGGTCGAGCTCCTTGAGCCCCCGGTCGGCGTGGCCGTAGTCGTCGAGCTGCATGTAGCGCCCGCACATCACGATGTTGAAGCCGGCCTGGCGGTAGGCGGCCAGCTCGGCATCCGTGGCGTCCGGCCCCCACCAGGCGCCGATGGCGAAGGGCTTGAACGCGAAGTCCCAGCCGTCCCTCGGGCTCTTGCGCTGCTGGGCGGCGGCGGTGCCCACGGCCAGTGCCGCGAGCATGCAGGCGAGCGGGCGGGCGGTCATGCGAATCCTCCGGTTCGGCGGGGCTCAGCGGGCGATAGGCTCAACCACGAGGGAGCAGCCCAGGCCTTGCCCGGGCGCCTCCGAGATTATAGCACAAGCCCGTCTGCATGGAACGGCCCGGGCCGCGTGGCGGTTGAGCACCGTTTGCGCCACGCCCCGATCTCACGTAAAGTACTGCGTCTTGTCGCCTGTTGGGAAGTGATGATGAAGCGCTATCTGTCGTTCATTGCAGCATTGCTCGGGGCGATCCTGGGCTTCGTGGTGCTCATCGTGCTGCTGGCCAGGGCTACGTGGAGCCTCTCGGGCGCCGACTCGGCGGCCACCGACCAGCTCGATGGCATCGCGGTGCCCGAGCGCCATCCCGCCGGCCCGGTGCGCGTCCACAGCGTGGCCGAGTGGCCCGCCGAGAAGGGCCGCTCGTTCCACGAGGCGCCGATGCTCGCCGAACGCGTGAAGGCGGGGAAGCTGCCGCCCGTGGCCGAGCGCCTCCCTGAAGACCCCCTCGTGGTCGTGCCCCCCGACCAGAACGGCCCCTACGGCGGCACGTGGTCGCGTTTCGCCACCGGGCCGGGCGATATCGGGGTCTACGAGGCCCGCCTGTCCTACGACGGCTTCGTGCGCTGGGGGCCGATGGGCCGCAAGGTGCTCCCCAACCTCGCCTCCCGCTGGACCATCGAGGACGGCGGCTGCACCTACACCTTCTGGCTCCGACGCGGCGTCCGCTGGTCCGACGGCCATCCCTTCACCGCCGATGATATCCTCTTCTGGTACAACGACGTGATCCTGAACAAGGAGCTCACGCCCATCGTCTCGCGCGACCTGCGGCGCGGCGGCGAGGTGGTGAAGCTGGACAAGCTCGACGCCCACACGATCCGCTTCCGCTTCAAGGAGCCCCACGGGCTCTTCCTCAAGCAGCTCGCCGCGGGCATGGGCTACATCCCCATCCGCTATCCCGCCCACTACCTCAAGCAGTTCCACGCCGCCTACCGGCCCAAGGAAGAGCTCGAGGCCATGGCGCGCGAGAAGGGCTTCCACTTCTGGTACCAGGTGTTCGGCGACCGCTGCGACTGGCGGAACACCGAGATGCCCCGGCTCTGGCCGTGGGTGGTCAAGGAGCCGCCGCCCGCTCAGCCCGCCGTCTTCGAGCGCAATCCCTTCTACTGGAAGGTCGACCCCGATGGCAATCAGCTCCCCTACATCGACCAGATGACCTTCCAGATCTTTGACATCGAGACGATCAACCTCAAGGCCATCAACGGCGAGATGGGCATGCAGAGCCGCCACCTCGCCTTCAACAACTACCCGCTCTTCATGGAGGGGCGCTCGAAGGGCGGCTACCGCGTGCTCCACTGGATCAGCAGCGGCGGCGGCGAGAACATCCTGGCCATCAACCTCAACCGCGACGCCGCAGCCGCACGCCTCGCCGAGCGCGACATCCTGGACTGGCCCGCCCTGTGCTCGAAGCTCGCCGCGGGTGGCAAGGCCGACGCCCCGAGCCCCGCGCGACGCATCTGGCAACTTCTGCCCGAGGAGGCCAGGGCGCTCGCACGGAGCGCCGCGGGGGGCACCGAGCTCGAGCGCAAGCAGCGGACCGACCTCCTGGCCGCACTCAACGCCGTCGTCCGCGACCGCTCCTTCCACGATGCAGCCCACTTCGCCGGGCTGGAGCTATCCAGGGAGGCATCCGAGCTGCTCGCCCAGCCCCGAGCCGAGCTGTGGCCTGAGCACGTCCAGCGCCTCAACCGCCTGCTCTTCGAGGCCGCGTTCCCCGACGCGATTGCCCCGAGCCGACCGCCCGTCCTCAAGCGCATCGTGGCCGACCGCAGGTTCCGCATCGCGCTCTCCCACGCGACCAACCGCGACGAGCTCAACGAGATCGGCTACTTCGGCATCGGCCGCCCGCGACAGGTCTGCCCGCCCCCCGCATCGCCCTACTACGTGCCCGAATACGAGTCGGCCTACATCCAGTACGACCCCGCGAAGGCCAACCGCCTGCTCGACGAGATGGGCCTCGACCGCCGCAACCGCGACGGCATCCGCCTGCGCCCCGACGGCGAGCCGCTCACCCTCCAGATCGAGGTGCCTTCCGTCTTCGTCGACTTCCGTATCTTCGAGCTTGTCGCCAGCCACTGGACCGCCGTCGGCGTGAAGACCGACGTGAAGCTCGAGGCACGACAGCTCTTCTACACCCGCAAGGCCGCCCTCATGCACGACGTGGGGGTGTGGGGCTCCGCCGACGAGATGAACCCCATCCTGGACCCCCGCTGGTTCCTTCCCTACTCCCCCGAATCCATCCACGCCATCAACTACTCCCGTTGGTACACCTCCGAAGGCAAGCAGGGCCAGGAGCCGCCGCCCGACATACGCCGCTGCATCGACCTCTACCGCCAGATCCAGATGACCCCCGACGACGCCCAGCACGTCCGACTCTTCAAGGAAATCATCGAACTCAACCGCAAGAACCTCTGGGTCATCGGCACCGTCGGGCAGGTCCCCGCGATGTTCCTCGTCAAGGACACGTTCCGCAACGTGCCCGACGTGGCCATCGCCGGCTGGGTGTTCCGCACCCCGGGCAACACGGCGCCCGAGTGCTACGCCATCGACGAGCGGCAGAAGCCGCAGGGGGGGAGGACTCGGCCATGATCGTGCTCATTCTGCGACGCCTGCTCTGGATGATCCCCACGCTCCTGATCATCTCCATCATTTCGTTCGGCATCATCCAGCTCCCGCCCGGCGACTACCTGACCTCCTACATCGCTGCACTGAGCGAGACCGGCGAGACGGTGGACGAGGATCAGGTGGCCGCCCTCCGCCAGCAGTACAAGCTCGACCAGCCGCTCCACATGCAATACGTCAACTGGATGTGGGGACTGCTCCACGGCGACATGGGGATGTCGATGGAGTGGAACCGACCGGTCACCCAACTCATTGGCGAGCGCATCCTGCTCACCACGATCATCTCGATCATCACGCTCCTGGTCACGTGGGCCATTGCCATCCCCATCGGCATCTACTCGGCGGTGCGGCAGTACTCGTGGGGCGACTACGTCTTCACCTTCCTCGGCTTCATCGGGCTGGCCACGCCGAGCTTCCTGCTCGCCCTGATCTTCATGTATATAGGCTACTCGGTGTTCGGCGTGAGTGCGGGGGGCCTGTTCTCGCCGGAGTTCCAGAACGCCCCGTGGTCGCTGGGCCGGTTCGCCGACCTGCTGGCCCACGTGTGGATCCCCGTGATCGTGATCGGCATGGCGGGCACGGCGGGGCTGATCCGCGTGATGCGCGGCAACCTGCTCGACGAGCTCCGCAAGCAATACGTCCTCACGGCGCGGGCCAAGGGCGTGCCGCGCCTGAAGCTCATCCTCAAGTACCCCGTGCGCGTGGCCCTCAACCCGCTGGTGAGCACGATCGGATGGGTGCTGCCCGCCATCGTGTCGGGAGCCACGATCACCGCCGTGGTGCTCGGGCTGCCGACCACCGGGCCGCTCCTGCTGCGCGCCCTGATGAACCAGGACATGTATCTCGCCGGCTCGATGGTGATGATGCTCAGCTTCCTCACCGTCGTCGGCACCCTCATCTCCGACCTGCTGCTCCTGTGGCTCGACCCCAGGATCCGCTACGAGAGCAAGGCACGCTAGGCCATGGCCGAACCGACCGCCAACCCCGATCTGCCCGACGAGACGCCCGAGGCGGCGATCCCCGGCATCGACCACGAGGCGGCCGAGGTCTACACCGCCTCGCAGTGGCGGCTCATGGGCTGGAAGTTCCGCAAGCACCGACTCGCGGTCGCAGCCAGCTTCGTGGTGCTCGTGCTCTACCTGCTCGCCGCCTTCTGCGAAGTCATCGCGCCGGCCACGCTCGAGGCACGCGACATCCAGTACTCCTACGCGCCCCCGCAGCGCGTCCACTTCGTTGCCGACGATGGCTTCCACCTGCGCCCGTTCGTCTACGCCCTCGAGAGCCGCCGGCACCCCGCGACGCTTCGCCGCATCTACGTCGAGGACCGCACGCGCCGCCATCCCATCCGCTTCTTCGTCCGCGGGCAGCCCTACAAGCTCTGGGGCCTGTTCCCCTGCGACGTCCACCTGTTCGGCGTCGAGGATGGTGCCACGCTCTTCCTGCTGGGCGCCGACTCGCTGGGCCGGGACATGCTGTCGCGGATCATCTACGGCGCGCGGATCTCGCTCACCATCGGCCTGCTCGGCGTGTCGCTGAGCTTCCTGCTTGGCCTGCTCATCGGCGGCCTGTCGGGCTACTGCGGTGGGGCGGTGGACAACCTGATTCAGCGGCTCATCGAGATCCTGCGGTCGTTCCCGTCGATCCCATTGTGGATGGCTCTGTCGGCCGCTTTGCCCACGCACTGGTCGCCGCTGCGCATCTACCTTGGCATCACCGTCGTCCTGTCGCTGATCGGGTGGACGGGACTTGCCCGCCAGGTGCGCGGCAAGATCCTCTCGCTGCGCGAGGAGGACTTCGCGACGGCGGCGCGGCTGTGCGGAGCGAGCCGGTGGCGCATCTTGTGGCGGCATCTGTTGCCGTCGTTCATGAGCCACATCATCGTGAGTCTCACGCTCGCCGTGCCGGGGATGATCCTGGGCGAGACGGCCTTGAGCTTCCTCGGGCTGGGGCTGAGGCCGCCGATCACCAGTTGGGGCGTGTTGCTCAAGGAAGCCCAGAACGTCCAGGCAGTCGCCCTGCACCCCTGGCTGCTCACGCCCGTCTTCTTCGTCATCATCACCGTGCTGGCCTTCAACTTCGTCGGCGACGGCCTCCGCGACGCCGCCGACCCCTATGCCCGGTGA
>Ga0272441_10016852_pt1 | contig 10050 bp, 9 predicted proteins | sample SSMProp6N_FD_193582 | JGI IMG/M metagenome (GOLD analysis project Ga0272441, IMG submission 193582) | Marine sediment archaeal communities from Little Sippewissett salt marsh, Falmouth, MA, United States - SSM-Prop-6N | ecosystem: Environmental > Aquatic > Marine > Wetlands > Sediment ... | reverse complement strand
GAAGGTATTCGGCAGGGACCTCTCTCGACAGGAACACGGTCCTGCCCGCCCTTCCGATCTCGAAACCGTCCTCCATCGCCTGTTCAGTGTCGATTACCAGGATTATCGGATCATCTGTCCTGACCTTACCCGCGCTCATGGCATCGCCGTATGTCTTGGAGAGGTGGACCATCTTGCGGTCCGAGGGCTTCAATCCCGTCTCCAGTATGATGTCCGCCTCCTCCAGGGTGGTCGGATAGAACAGCTCTGGAGGGATGTTGTCGGTGGGAAGCCTCAGATCCAGCTCGATGGAGTGCCCGTAGGTTGCCCTGATCAGGTCGTTGCTGACCTGGTACCTTCCCTTGGGGTCGGTCTCTATTACCGCGATGATGTGATGTGGACGCACCCAGTGAAATCTCCTCTGGTGGTTCTGGAGGGCCCTGACGAAATCTCTCAGGTTGACGAACCCCTGCTCGTCCATCTCCAGACCGAAGTTCTCGGGAAAGTGACGCAGGGCTCCGGCCATGGTCCTGCCGATCCTATCCAGCTCGTCCTCGTTCATGAGGAACCTGCCCTCTTCACCGCAGATGGGGCACATATCCCCTCTGAAGTAACCATGGGTCTCACATTCGCGGAGCATAGTCAACAGGTGAAACTATCCCACCGGAATAAATGCTTTTCCCATGACAATACAACTGGACCAAATGAATGGAACTGTCGATCAACACCACATTTCAAAGGGGCCATCTCATTCACCGATCGAGGACCAGGCATCCCTCCAGCCTCGATCATTCGGTTCATCATCCAATCCAAGAGGGAACCTGGTAATGAAACGAAATTCTTTTGTCTATGAAAGCGATTATATCAAGGGGGGAGTTGAGATCATTCGTCGATCGATGGCTTTGCTCATCGCGTGCATCATGATGACACTGATCGTCTGTGGATGCCTGGAATCGGGATCGGATGATCTGATAACCGGGGAAGCGAAGGACATGGTCCTGTCCGTGGAGGACCTTCCCGGGTGGGAGGCCCATGACATGGGCGAACCCGATTTCGTACTCTGCAACAATTCGGTGGAATTCCACTTTGCCCCACAAGGGGAGTACAACGAGTACCTGCCAAAATTGAGGATAATCATCGCAGTCTACGAGGATGATGTCATCCTCAAGAATGGTACCACGTGGGGCCCCATTGAGAGATCCGAATGGGTATACGAGGCGAAAAAGGATGGGGATCCACATGATATCTTCTCAATTGACCTAGGGGAGGAGGGTTACTACTCAATCGATAACAGCACGATAGATGACGACCCCCTCTATACCTCGGCCATCTATGCATTCAGGACCAAGAATGTCTGGGTGCGTATCGATTTCATCGACCTCGAAGCGGGTGAAATACCATACTGGGGCTGGATGGAGGACATCGCTAGGCTGCAGGAGTCCCTCATTCTCGGTTGAACCCTGATATAAGACATACTGAGGATGTTGGATGGTACCCGATCCCAGATGTTCGATCAGAGGATGACTCTCACTTCTCCTCTCTCATCGGTCTTCTTCCACGTGGTGGCATCCTCCCCGGTTGTGCGGGAGGTCCCATCTCTTCTCTGGGCTCACCCCTCACCATGTAGCTTCCCCCCTCTACCTGGATGGTGAAACCCTCGACCAAGGCCTTTGTGACCTTCATACGTGCTCTCTTGAGGTCGAGCCAGAATGATTTCCTGGATATTCCCATGGTGGCCGCTGCCTGTTCCTGGTCCATGCCTTCAACGTCGGTCAGCTTCAGGGCCTCAAGTTCCTCTAACTTCAGTTGGATGACCCCTTTGGGGGGAGTATCCATCGGCCCGAAGACCCTGATCAGGGGAATGCCCGATATCCAGCGGGCACCTCTCCTTCTTCCTCGACCGTAAGGCATAATGTCGCAATAGGTATCAAATATATATTAATGGGTGGTCTCGAACTCCACCATGGGTAGGTGGATGACGGGGAGTAGAGCCCCCGATTTCGTCTAGACTCAATGTCTAGAGGTCCCTCTCAGCCGAGATGACAGTGTTCATCATGAGCATGATTATGGTCATCGGACCCACTCCACCCGGAACGGGGGTGATGGCCGAGGCCTTCTTGGCCACGGGCTCGTAGTCCACATCACCCACCAGGCGGTAACCTCTCTTTGCGCTTGGATCATCGACCCTGTTGACGCCGACATCAATGACCACGGCCCCCTCCTTCACCATGTCCTCCTTGATGAACTGGGGCACACCCATCGCCGCTACCAGAATATCCCCCTGCCTGCACATGGCCGGCAGGTCCTTGGTCCTCGAGTGGCAGACGGTGATCGTAGCGTTGGCACCGGCCTTCTTCTGCATTAGTATCGCCGCAACAGGCTTTCCCACGATGTTGCTCCTTCCCACGATCACGACGTGCTTACCCTCGGGGTCGTTCCCGCTCCTCATGAGCAGTTCCTGGATCCCATGAGGGGTGCATGGCAGGAAACCCGGTTCCCCTATGAGCATCGCCCCCACGTTGATGGGATGGAAACCGTCCACGTCCTTCTCGGGCTTGATCCTCAGAAGGATCTTGTTCTCGTCGATGTGCTTTGGTAGTGGAAGCTGGACAAGAATCCCATGGACCTTGGGGTCGGCATTGAGCTCATCGATCACCGCAAGGAGTTCGTCCTCGGGCATATCCTCAGGATATCTTCTCGTCTCTGAATACAGGCCCAGTTCCTCACAGGCCTTTCCCTTCATCCTGACGTACACCTGGGAGGCAGGATCCTCTCCCACGAGCACCACGGCCAGACCTGGCGTGACGCCCTTCTCCTTCAGGGAGGCTATCCTGTCCTTCAATTCCTCCTTGATCTCGGCAGAGATCTCCTTACCGCTGATGATGTCCGCGACCATTACATTCACCTTAGAGGCGTTATTTTTCCCGTCCTTAATAATCCTTTGTCGACTCGAAAAGCATTTGACTAGGTCTTATGGCATTTCAATAACCATCTGAATAATTTTCCTTGTTTTCGGCATCATTCATCGCTTTTCGTTGCCAATTCTTGCATGAAATCTCCCATTTTTGCACAATGGTTTTATATGCCGGGTTATTCTAAAAATCCTAAGGGGACGGACGAAAAGCTCTAGGGATCATGTTAATGCCGGGTCATTGTGAGGCTTCGGCCCTATCTCCCTCATTCGTCGGGACCTAAGGGAGGAAATCAGATGAAATCGGATCTTGAGATAGCTCAAGAGGCGGATCTTAGACCAATTATCGAGATAGCGGAGAGGATGGGACTGACCGAGGATGACCTCGAGTACTTTGGCAAGTACAAGGCCAAGGTGCCCTTGGAGGTCCTGAAGAAGTTCGCTGACAGGCCCCAGGGCAAGTACATAGACGTGACGGCGATCACCCCCACGCCCCTTGGCGAGGGGAAGACCACCACCACCTGTGGACTGGTCCAGGCGATGGGATCTGAGCTGGGGAAGAACGTCATCGCCTGCATCAGACAGCCCAGCATGGGACCCACTTTCAACATCAAGGGCGGGGCGGCGGGAGGTGGATACAGCCAGGTCATACCCATGGAGGACTTCAACCTCCACCTGACAGGTGACATCCACGCAATAACCGTGTCGCACAATCTCGTCGCGGCTGCGATCGACACCAGGCTATTCCACGAGAGCAGGCAGACGGACGAACAGCTAGCCAAGAGAGGAGTGGAGAGGATCGACATCGATGTGGATTCCATCACCTGGAACAGGGTGGTGGATGTCTGTGACAGGAGCATGAGGGAGATCAAGGTGGGATTCAACGATGACAAGCTCAAGGACGGCTCCCCCAGCCCGGTGTTCCCCAGGTCCACAGGGTTCGATATCTCGGTGGCAAGCGAGCTCATGGCCATCCTGGCCTTGACCACAGACCTCCAGGACATGAGGAAGCGCATAGGCAAGGTGGTCATCGGCATGGACAGGAAGGGCCAGCCGGTCAACCTGGAGAGGTTGGGAGTGGCCGGAGCGGTCACGGTCCTGATGAAGGACGCCATCAAGCCCACACTGATGCAGACGCTGGAGGGTCAGCCGGCCTTCGTTCACGCCGGACCGTTCGCCAACATAGCCCACGGCAACAGCAGCATCGTGGCCGACCAGATCGCCCTGAAGCTGGGTGACTACGTGGTAACGGAGAGCGGCTTCGGTGCAGACATCGGCATGGAGAAGTTCTTCGACATCAAGTGCCGGTACTCCGGGCTGATCCCCAACTGCGTCGTGCTTGTGGCCACCGTCCGAGCGCTGAAGATGCACGGTGGTGGCCCACAGGTCAAGCCGGGCATGCCTCTTGACAAGGCCTACACAGAGGAGAACCTGGACCTCCTGGAGGCGGGACTGGGCAATCTTGGCGTCCACATCCGCAACGCACTGAAGTTCGGTGTGCCAGTGGTGGTGGCGGTCAACGCCTTCGCCGACGACACCGACGCGGAGCTGGAGATGGTCAGGAAGTACGCCAAGGAGCAGGGTGCGGAGGATGCGGTCAAGAGCTCCCACTGGGCCGATGGGGGCAAGGGGGCCAAGGCTTTGGCCGAGAAGGTGGTCGAGGCGTGCGAGAAGCCCTCCAACTTCAAGTTCCTGTATCCGTTGGACCTGCCCATCAAGGACAAGATCGAGATCATCACCAAGGAGATCTATGGGGCGGACGGTGTGAGCTACGAGCCCCTGGCCGAGAAGCAGATCGCCTCGTACGAGAAGGCAGGTTTCGGAGATCTTCCCATGTGCATGGCCAAGACACACCTCAGCCTGAGCCACGACCCCGATCGAAAGGGCGTCCCGACAGGTTTCACCGTCCCCATCAGGGAGGTGAGGGCGAGCGTGGGTGCAGGCTTCATCTACCCGCTGCTGGGCAAGATGAGCACCATGCCTGGACTGGCCACCAAGCCTGCCTTCATGGGCATCGATATCGACGAGAACGGCAACATAACTGGCCTATTCTGAAAACACATTGCCCCCTCGGGGGCATCCACTCTTTCTATCCTCGTCCAGTCACCTGTGGGGTATCGTTCTCCCGCATGCGGTGAAGGTCCTTGACAAGCCTGGATGCCACAAGGTTCCCCACCACCGAGAGGTCCTCCATGGGAAGTATCTTGGGGGCGATCGAGTCGAAGAGTATGTTGGCAGAGGCCGGGATCTCCTCGTCACCCTCCCACACGATAACGACCATCGGAATCATGGGGAATGGCCTTATCTCCAGCGATACGTCGCCCATCTCCAGCTCCCTTGCGTCAAGGGATCTACCCGCCTCCAGGAGTGCACTGGCATCGCGGCCGAATTCCCTGGCCAATCTGTCAATGGCCCTTCGCTTGAAAGCCGAGTAGTACATCTCTCCCCCAGGCACCTCCCTGAATGTCAGGTACTGTCCGGTGGGCCGAGTCCCGTCACAACCGGCCAGGTAATGCAATACCAGGACCGACATGAAGGAGACGGCCTCATCCCCGTTCACGATGACCTTCCTTTCCTCCAGATCTACGAGGTATCGGTCTTCCATGAACGGTATATCGATGACACCGTCCGCTAGAACGCCTCCTGAGTCATCGGAGACAACGTCCAGGGGCCTTCCCTCGAGATCCCTCCACGCCCGTTCGAGTGCCGCCTCGTAGGTGATGGGTCCCAGACCATCCAGTGGATCACCCCAGATACTTCTCTATGAACTCATCGATGGCGATGAATTCCACACCGGAGTCCATGCCTCCCTCCAGCACCGTTCTCAGGCGTTCGAGCCCCCTCCCGATACCGGCCTCGTCCATCCTCCCTCCGGAGAAGGTCTCCACCAGGTGCCAGGAATGGGTGCCCATGACCAGCAATCCGCTCTCGCTCCTTCTCATGAGCTTCAGATAATCCTCCGGGTCCCTCTTCCCCTCGTGCATGGCCCACAGATACGAGTATATCCTTTTACCTCGGTCATCATGGCTCCTGGTCAGTGGAACCTCCAGAAGCCCGTTGGGAAGCCTCCACGGTGCCGGCGCGAGGTCCGCATCGTCCTTGGTCAGGGAAGAGTCGTATTCGAAGCCAGCATCACTGATAGAGCCCAGGATGTCGTCCGAAACGTTAAGATAGGGTGCCCTGAAACCCGAAGGCTTCCTCCCTGTGAGCTCGGTCAGGGTTTCCATCGACCTTTCAAGTATGAAGTAGACATCGTCCCTGGATACTGGCAGACCGGTCTTCTCCCCCGTGAGGTCCTCGTGATCGAAGCCGTGGCTCCCTATCTCGTGGTCCTCAAGTAGCTCCCCCAGGTCGATCTCCTTGGAGATCTCGATGGCGGTCCTTGCCTCCAGGAAGAAGGTACCCCTGATACCAAGGTCGTCCAGCAGTTCTACCAGCAGATTCAGTCCCCTTGCGGAGGAATGGAATCGGGGCTGTGCCGGTCCCTCCGCTACCATGGAGGAGGCATCGATCCTTCCGGGCATTGGCAGATTGACATCCCTGTCCACATCTACGGTGAAGGCCACCTTGTTCATCGAGACTTCAATCGAGGGCAACGGTTAAACCTTTAACGCCCGGGATGCCGAACTCCAAGCGATTCCTCGTTATCTTTCCTCATAATCTATTTGTATTCCGGGCTGGATAATGAATTCAGGTCGTCGGTGTTCCCGCCGCGCATCGAGTTCCATCGATCGCATCGGGGATGTAGGGTTGTCGATCACGGTCAGAATGGGGGGAGAGTTGAACTGAGGCAGGCTTTGGTCATAGGAGCGGGGATCGCGGGGATATCCGCCGCCCTGGGTCTTGCCGAGAGAGGCATATTCGTCAACCTGGTGGACTCCGACAGCGCCATCGGTGGAAGGTCGAGGGAGCTCTCCTGCAAGGGACTGGACAAGTGCGTTCGGTGCGATGTTTGCCTTGCCACCGACAAGCTACTGGAAGTGGGAAGATCAGAGATGATAAGGGTCCTGCGCAACACCAGGGTCAAGAGCGTCTCAGGATCACCCGGGAACTTCAGGGTCACGCTAGAGAGGTCCCCGTCCCCAGTGGACGAGGGGTCCTGCAACGCCTGTGGAAAGTGCGTCGAGATATGCCCTGCCAACGCCATATCACCTCCCCGCTCGGGCATTCCCCTGACCTACTCCATCGACCCTGATGCCTGTCTCTGGTATCGAGGGGATGATTGCCACCTATGCGAGGAGGCATGTCCTCAGGGAGCCATCGATCTATCCAGAAAGGGCTCCACCAAGAGGATGCAGGTGGGGGCGATAGTGGTGGCCACAGGTTTCACCCCCTTCGATCCCGACCTGGATCCGAGATACTCCCATGATCTGATTCCGGGGGTCTTGTCCTCCCTGGAGGCGGAAAGGCAGATCTCCATTGACGGTGACCTCGTTCCTCCTGAAGGCACCAGCCTGGACAGGTTGGCATTCGTGCAGTGCGTGGGATCCAGGGATCTAAAGCACGGTGTGGAGTACTGCTCCAAGGTGTGCTGCAAGTACAGCATGGGGATCGCCCTGCTGCTGAGGGCCCTGCATCCCGAGCTGGAGATCACCTTCTTCTACATGGACTGGCGGCCGTACGATCTCAAGGGGGAGGACCTAAGGGAATGGGCCTCCAGAGATCAGGGCGTGAGATCGATCAGATCGAGACCTGCCGAGATACTCCCCTCGGAGACGGGGAAGCCGGTCGTCAGGTTCACAGACGCCGGAGAGAGCATCAGCGAAGAGGAGTTCGACATGGTCCTTCTCTCGGTGGGAATGGCTCCCCCAGAAGGTCTGGAGGACCTTGCTGAGAGGCTCGGTCTCAGGACAACACCGCAAGGTTACATCGAGACCTCGGTGGAGAGGCCAGCGATGACCTCCCGCCCCGGGATATTCGCCTCGGGATGCTGCACCGGTCCAAAGGACATCGAGGAGAGCGCAATGGAGGGCAACGCCGCGGCCGGAGAGGCTGCCAGTTTCCTGGAGGGATCTCCATGACTCTCCCTACAGGTTCGGAGGCGGTCGCACTGTCCAGTCCAGGGAGGGCCAGGTCCAGAAGGCCCAGGATAAGGCCCGAGAAGGACCTCACCGAGAGGATAGGGGTGTTCCTCTGCCGCTGCGGGGGTTCGGTGGATGGTCGACTGGACATCGATGCGGTGAGGGAGCGAGTCTCATCGATGGACGGAGTCGAGACATGCTTGGTGATGGACTACCCCTGCTCCAAGGAGGGCAGGGAGGCCATCATCGGGGCGATCGGTGAGCATGACCTCGATCGTTTCGTGGTGGCAGGATGCAGCCCCAAGGTCGTGGACGAAAGGTTCATGACAGTCGCCAGGGAGTCAGGTGTCAATCCGTTCATGGTGGAGATCGCGAACATTCGGGAGCACTGCTCAATGATCCACCGTCACGACGAGGCAACATCCAAGGCCATCAAGCTCGTGAAGGCCGCCGTGTCGAAGTGCTCCCTTCTGGTCCCCGCTCCCTACGCCAGGACGAGGGCAGAGAGGGAAGAGGTGCTTGTCTACGGTAATGGGATGTCCGCCATGGTGGCGGTGGACGAGCTTCTATCGGAAGGTGGAAAGGTCCATCTCGTCGTCCCCTTCGATCCCAAGAATCTCGTCTTCAACTATCACGACGGTATAACGCCCGGTCATCTGGAGGCGATGAGGGATCGCATACTAGATAGTGATATGGTCACTGTATACGGTCCTGGCAGCGTTCATATGTTCCAGGGGGACCCTGAGAATTTCAGGGCGCTCCTTCGATCGGGGGAAGAATGGAAGGAGATCGGTTGCGGGGCGGCGATAGTCGCCTGGGAGGCAGAGGAGGTCCCTCCACTCTCCGTGGATGGGGTGAATGTCATCACCCAGGCCGATCTGGAGCATCTTCTGGAGGAGGAAAAGGTCCCTCGGAGCACGGTCATGATCACAATGTTCGAGGAGGATGATCCCTACCCCGGGAGGATAACCCATATAGAGGCCCTTAGGAACGCGTTGAGGATCAAGGTGATGGACCCTGGAGCGGAGGTCACCATCGTGGCCAGGGACGTACTGGCTTTCGGGATGAGAGAGCTGGATTACATCGAGGCCCAGTCCAAGGGCGTGAGGTTCGTCAGAACGGGATCCTTCCCCAGGATGATCGAGGGTTCCCCCTTCATCGTCGTGGTCGAGGATGAGACGATCGGCGAGGAACTGGCCATCGAGGCGGACCTGGTGACCATGACCTCATGGGATCAACCCTTCGACACCGACCATATAGGTAAGGTATTCGGCGCACCTGTGGACGAGAATGGATATTTCATCCCCACCCAGGTGAAGTTGAAGCCCACCGCAAGCATACGGGAAGGAGTGTACCTCTGCGGTACCGGCGTGGAATCGAAGACCCCCTCGGAGGTGGTGCTGGAGGCCAGAAGTGCCGCTTCCCGGGCCATGACCCTTGTCAGGTCGGAGATCGAGCGCGGAGGGGCGGTGGCGGAGGTGGACCCCGAGCTGTGCTCTGCCTGCCTCACCTGCGTGCGTAGCTGCCCCTTTTCCGCTCCCTTCATCGGGGAGACGGGAAAGGCGGAGATCGACATAGGCCTCTGCCAGGGTTGCGGCATCTGTGCAGGTATATGTCCCAGCAAGGCCATCCAACTCTTCACCTCGACAGATGATCAGATATCGGTGCAGACAGAGATGTTGACCGGAGGGCGGGATCTATGACAGGTAGGATCGTGGGGTTCTGCTGCTCTTACTGTGGGTATGCCTCAGCCGACCTTGCGGGGCGTCAAGGGCTAGAGTACTCCCCGGATGTCATGATTGTGAAATTGCCCTGCTCCGGAAGGATAGATGTCCTTCACATCCTACGGGCATTCAGACAGGGAGCGGACGCGGTATTCGTGGCTGGGTGCCTGGAGGGAAACTGCAACTTCGCCAACGGGAACTACGAGGCCAGGAAGCGGGTGAATGAGGCAAAGGGGATACTGGAGTCCCTGGGGATCGATCCCAGGCGTCTAGAGATGTTCAACGTGGCGTCCAATCAGGGATGGCGATTCCCGAGGATCGTCGAGGAGATGGTCTCCAGGGTGGAGGAACTCGGGCCAAGCCCGCTGGGGGAGAACGGATGATAATCGGTGAACATAAGCCCTTGAAGGAGATA
>Ga0272441_10016851_pt1 | contig 10050 bp, 4 predicted proteins | sample SSMProp6N_FD_193582 | JGI IMG/M metagenome (GOLD analysis project Ga0272441, IMG submission 193582) | Marine sediment archaeal communities from Little Sippewissett salt marsh, Falmouth, MA, United States - SSM-Prop-6N | ecosystem: Environmental > Aquatic > Marine > Wetlands > Sediment ... | reverse complement strand
GGTACGGATGGGGCACCCCGAGGGCTTGCCTTGGGACGGCACGTGCGGACGCCCAACGAACGCAGATTAGGCCACGCGGGCACTAGCGCCCGCAAGCGACGCACTCAACCCAATAGGAGTGATCACTCATGCCCCGTATGCCGATGGCCATCATGCTTGCCGCACTGACGGCGTGTCTTGCCACGGCACAGGACGCCGCCGCGCCGGTTTCAGCAATCGAGGTGGTGAGCGTCCGAGACCTGGGCGCCCTGGGGGACCGGAAGGCCGATGACACGGAGGCCTTCGAGCAGGCGATCAAGCTGGCGCGCGAGCGCAAGGTGCCGGTCCACGTGCCCCGGGGTGATTACCGACTGACGCGAACCGTTCGCCTCGAGGGCCAGTTGATGATCGGCCAGTTTGCGGGTGGCTGGCCCGCGGACAGCCTGCCCATGCCCACCCTGTGGATCGAGCACGTGAGTGGCCCCGGTATCGAGATGGGCGCCTGCTCGTCGATCCACGGCCTCGGGATCATGTACCCGGAGGGCACCCGGTTTCCCGAGGAGAACGCGCCGCCGGCGATCTCCCTCGCGGGAGGGCAGCCCACCATCACCAGCGTGCGGATCCAGTATCCCTACGCGGGGATCGTGACGGCACAGGGCGCCGGTCCGGGCCGCGCCAGGCTGGCCGATATCTTCATCGTCTCGCCCAAGCACGAAGGCGTCTACCTGACCAAGAGCTACGATGTGAGCCAGCTAAGAAACATTGAGGTGTGGTGCAATGTGGGGATGTCGACGGGGGCGGGCTTCCGCTTCGGCCGGAATGACGACTGCTCCTGCAGCGACCTGTTCGCCTTCAACTGCCATGTGGGCTTCTTCTTCGAGACGGACGAAGCGGAGGGCGGCGGGCGCTTCTACGGCTCATTGATGAACTGCTCCACCGACGCGTGCAGCCTGGGGTATGTCGTCCGGGGCAACCACAGCTTCAACCTCACCACTTCCGATCTGATCAATCACCATGCCTCCCTGGACATCGAGGGCGAGGGCGCCAGCATCCGCCTCACGGGCTGCCACCTGCAGAGCAACGGGGCCCCCGCGGTGGTGCTCAAGCAGGCCAGCAACCTGAATATCGGTACCTGCCTGTTCAGCCGGGCCTTCGATGTAGACCACTTCTTCATCAATGCCCAGAGTTGCGGCAGCCTTACGGTGATGGGGTGCCAGTTCGCGCCCAGCAGCCCGGGCATATCGCTGGGCGAGGGCGTCCGGCGGGCGGTCGTCATGGGGAACATCCTCGAGGCCAAGCACGAGGGAATCCGGGACAATATGAGCGAGGATGCCAAAAAGATCCTGGCGCCCAACCTCTGTGAGGCGCCCTGAGCAGAGGCTCTGGGAGGCGACCATGCCACACAAGCGGAGGCCAGATTGGCGGTCGGTTGCCGTTGTGGTGGCGATCGGGGCGGCTGCCGGCTTCTTGCTCACCCAACTCGGGCGACCGTGGCTACAGGGGCGCCGCGACGACGGACTGCGGAACGCGTCCCGGCGGGGCGAATCGACTGCGGTGAGGCGACTGCTGGCGCGCGGCGCCGACGTGAACGCGGCGGACGACCACGGCCGCACGCCCCTGTGCTGGGCAGCGCGGCGCGGGAGCGTTGCGATCATCGGCCTGCTGTTGCAGTACAAGGCTGCCGTCAATGCCGCGGATGGGCGTGGCGCCACCCCGCTGCACTTCGCGGCATCAGCGGGACGCGTCGAGGCCCTCGATCTACTGCTGGAGCACGGCGCTAACCTGAACAGCACAGACACCCACGGAAGCACGGCCCTACACTGCGCGGTCGCGATCGGACAGACTAAGGCCGCCGAAGTACTGCTGAAGCACGGCGCCGACGTGAACGCAACGGACAGCCGCGGCGAGACGCCCCTGTATGCGGTGGCGGAGTTGGGGAACACCGAGGCCACCGAGTTGCTGCTGATACGCCACGGCGCCAATGTGAAGGCCACGGACAAGACCGGCCTTACGCCCCTTCACCTGGTGTCACGGACAGGACACACCAAAGCCGCCGAGGCGCTCCTGAAGCAGGGCGCGGATGTGAACGCCAAGTCCGGGAATGGCATGACGCCGCTGCACCACGCGGCACAGATGGGGCACGCCAAAGTCGCGGAGATACTCATAGACTACGGCGCCGACGTGAAGGCGGCGGACACCCGTGGTGGAACGCCCTTGCACTGGGCGGCGCACAAGGGTAACGCCGGCGTTGCGCGACTGTTGCTGGGCCGGGGCGCCAACGTGAACGCGGGAGACAGCAGGGGCCGCACACCCCTGGATTGGGCCGAGGAGCGCCACCACACCGACCTCGCCGACCTGCTGCGGGAGCATGGGGCCAGGCAGTGACGAGGGACCGCCCGCTATAGGTCAAGGCCACAGTCTCGCGCCGAGGCATCACAATCTCACTGCAGGCGCAAGGCCCGGGTCTCGGCGGACCGCAGGCTCACAGTGAACGTGTCGCTGTCGCGGGCGATGACCTCGCCGCTATAGGCGTCCACCACGTCGGATGCAGTGGGCAGGTGCACTTCGAGGGTCCGCGAAGGCCCTTCGGCATTGTGCAGCACCACCAGACGATTATCCGCCTTCATCACCACGTCTTCTGTGCAGTACAGGTGCACCCCGGCGTAACGGGCGACGGCACGCAGCACCTCAGAGTCCATCCGCGGCACGACGCAGTAGACGGACCGCCAGCCCTCGTGGTGCTTGGCGGCCAGGGCCACCTTGCCATCGGGGTAGGTGGCGAGGGGCGTCGCCTCGGGGTCATCAATGGCGAACACGGGCCCGAACTCGGGCGGGTGCAGCTTCACCGAAAGGTCGTAGCTGAAGGCCGATGTGCGGTAGACCTTCTCCGTGCTGAGGCCCTCGAAGGCGGGCAGGCCCGTGTCGGCCATGCGGTACTCCATCCGCTCGATGCCCGGCTTGCTCGTCACGCTCATGCCCACCACGTCCTGCAGGGCCTGTAGGGACAGTCCCTCCTCGCGGCTCACATAGCCCGGCGCATACAGGAACAGCAGCGTCTTTCCATCGCGCTTGAGCACCTCGATGCGGGCGCGGTCTTCAGGGGTCAGGAAGAAGGCGTTCAAAAACACGTACAGCTTGTAGCCGTCCTGCACCGCAGGCTCGCCCAGGTCAGACAGTGAGTAGATGTCGTAGGGCGCCCCTAACTTGCCCATGCCATTCCACAGGGTGTGGACGATGAGGTTGTCGTAGATAGGAGCGGCCCGGTAGACATCGTGATAGGCCATGGTGGGACCGCTGGTGAACACGGCGATCTGGGAGGTGCTGCGTTTGGGCCTTGATAGGGCCTGCTCGTGGACCGTCCGTGTGGCCTCAACGGCCTGAAGGATGTCCGGGTCCATGAAGAATCCGACGGCTCCCCGACCGGACCCGCGGCTCCAATCGGCGAACCAGAAGCCCGCGCCATCGATGATGGGCCCGAGCATATCGCGCTTCAGGACGCCTGCGGTCTCGACATCGCTGCGGAGTCGGCCGTAGGTCGTTGGCCCAGCCACGAAGGTGCGGTGGTCCAACTCACTGATAAGCAGCTTTTTGTGCAGCCGCAGGGAGTCGTAGGTGAAGGAGGTGTAGTATGGGCACCCGGCACGGCGGGCCGAGTACGGCGCCGGGGCGGCGAAAAAGTCCCAGTCAGGGTTGCGCAGCATCGCGGGCAGGTCCAGGTTGTTGTTCTGCAGACATGTCCCCGGAGTGTTGTAGCCCCGCAGGTGGGCCACATTGTACCCGTAGTAGGTGCCCACCAGTACCTGGCGCCCGGCCTGCTGCTTGATGAGGCGCATCACCCGGCTGTAGAAGCGACCCATCACCCCTGAGAGCCATTCGGCGTAGTCGAAGGTCATCGCCCCATCCGCCGGGTCGCGGAAGACGCCGCCCTCAGCCCCCTCAGCGGTGAGCTGTGCCACCTGAGGTGTCGCCGTGTCGAAGGTGACATCGGGGTCGCGCCACGCGGCCTGCAAGGCCGCGACGTCCTCTCCGTACCTGTGCCGGAGCCGGCCTCGGAACTCATCGATAGCCTGGGGGTTGTAGTCGCCGATGGTCAACTGGGTCCGGTCGGTCTGGAACAGGTTCTCGTCTACACCGCCCATGGCCGAATCCGGCTGGCCACAGCTCATGGGCAGGTAACCCACGATGCGGTCGTAGTACGGGCGTCCCTTCAGGTAGTGGATCACCTCGCCCACGAACCCCAGCACGCCCTCGTTGTAGGCCTTCGAGGAGTACGACACGGGTCCGAGGTTCCCGCCGGCGGTGACGAGCCGCTCCTGGGGATGCTCCTTAAGCCATTCCCCTGTGGGCCGCAGGTCGAGCTGGATGATGAACATCGCCCCGGGGTCCACGCGCAGGGATTGGCTCAGGCGGCGGTCAAGGTGCTCGCAGGTCTCCTGCAGATTCTCAGTCGTCCCGTCCCAGGACAGGGGATGCGCCTTGAGATGGTGCAGGCGAACACCCGTCTGGGTGTATTCGTGGAAGCGATCAAAGGAGGGGTGGGTGTACGCCCAGGCCTCGGGCGCGATGGTTCGTCCGCCCACACGCAGAGCCAATGATCCCTGTGCCGACACCAACGCCGCGCCGTCGATGGCCTCAGGTTCCGGGTCCGATCGGTCTATGGTGAGTGTTGCGAGGGCCTCCAGGCGCTTGCCGTCGGCATCAAGCAGGTCCAGTCCGGCGCCGTGGCGCGTCCCGTAGCCGGTCACCGCTACCCGAGTCCGCCCTCCGGGGGCATAGCGCGGGACGTAGACATCGAAGACCAGGTGATTGTCCTGCCCGGGCTCCCAGGTGGACGTTTCGGCCTGCGGCTGCAGGACCGCGGAGGCGATCGACAGGTCGCTCCACTCAGGGAAGCGCTCTTCGTCCCCGATCTCAAGCAGGAAGGCGTAGTCGTCGCGCAGGGCCTGATCTGCCCGCAGTGTCACCCGAACCTGTGCCTGCTGTCCGGGTTTGGGCTCCGTCGGTGAGATGCTTACAGAGCGGACGTGTGCCCGCTCGTTGACGGTGCTCGAGTGATACTCGATGGCCCCCCATACGCCATCGGGCGGCCTGGTGAACTGGGCCGCCGACAGCCAGCCGGAATCATCGAAGCCACCCGAGAGCCACCCCTCCGCCTCGGCGTCATGGGTGCGACACGTGGCGTCAGACACGACGAACTCGCTGTGGGCGTCGTAGTTCAGACTCAACTCGAAGATCAACTGCCCCCAGCCCCAGCGGCCGGGGTTGTACTTCAGATCGGCGACCACGGCAATGACGTTCTTGCCGGGCCGGATGAGCCCGGTGACGTCCGCGGGCTTAATGATCTTCGCTCCCGTAGCCACCTGCGTCCCGTTGATGTAGGCCTTGTAGAAGTCGTTGGACCGAAGCTGGATCACGGCGCTGCGCAGGGCATCGGCATCGCGTACCTCGAAGGTCTTCCTGAAGTAGCGCGGGGCATTGCCTTTGTGCAGCTCATCCGGCTCGGGATACCAGATGTAGGAGGCGTGCCAGTAGGGCTTCAGCCGGGCGATGATAGGCTGCCCGGGACCGGTCACCGCGAAGGTGGTCAGCTCAAGCTTTGTGATGTCGGCCTTCCGGATGGTCGCCCGCAGGCGATCTGTGCTCAGCTCGTCGAAGGAGGCCGATAGGTCCGCTGGTCCGGCCTGGTCATCGGCCGATACCTGCCTTAGCAGGCGCCAATCATCCTCTACCCACGCGTACAGGTCGAAGGTCTGGATGGCGCCGGGTGTCTTCTGGCGCAGTGTCACCTCCGTGGCCCGGATGGGCGTCTCCCAGCGCACCTCGACCCACTGGGGCAAGCTCGACAGGTGCGGCCGCCAGGAGGTGTCATCTCGGCCGTCCACCAGGTTGTCGGTGTACAGCTTCTCGTAATCTGCGAAGGAGGAGGCCAGGGCGTAGGCGCCATCCCGGGCCAAGGCCAGATTGCCCCGGATCGGCTCCCGCGTGTCCTTTGGCGTCTGGCTCAACTGCTTGGCTCTCTGGGTGCCGGCCTCGTATTGCCTGCGGATCTCCTCGGGCACGAGCATTCGCCCCCAGACGGCAAACTCATCGATGGCGTTGGTCTCTTTGCCAAGATGCAGCCACCCTTGATACGGCGTGCCTACCGCGATCTCCCATCGTCCCTGGGCGGGCAGCGGCGTCATCGGGCTCTTGCCCACCACCTCCCCATCAATGTACAGCAGCAAAGTGTCCTGGTCCCAGGTCATGGCCAGGTGATGCCACTGCCCTTGCCGCCACAGATCAATGGGCGCGCGGATCAGAGACTGTGTCTTCCCCTCCACGGTGTTTTGCACCAGGGCGGCCAGCTCGCCCCGGTTGTAGTAACGGTACAGAACCGCCCGGACGTACTCCCGCTGCACGTCGGCGTATGTGAAGGTTGCGAAGAACACGAACTTGTCGGTGGCAGTGGGCTGCCAATCCTGTGGCTGCACCCACAGTGTGCAGGAGCCCTCCGGCGGGAAGAAGCCCTCGTTGAGGCGATAGGTGAGCCGGTTGCGGCCCCCCAGTACCCTGGCTTGACCTTTGATGCCCTCGACGTAGGGCCCCGAAAGGTTGGCAAAACCGGTGATCTCACTGCTTTCGGCCAGATTGAGGACGGCATGGGGGCTGCCATCGAAGCCGGCGTACAAGAGGGGCTCTTCGGCGACCACGGCCGCCGTCGCAAGGAGCATGTTCAGCAACAGTAGATGGACGCGCGGGCTCATCGCGTGCCTCCATTCCGCCGATTCGGGGTCAGGAGGTATTCTCCGCCCCCGACGGCTAACCTCTGCCCAGAGACAGCGCACGGCCCTCGTCCGCAGAGGGCGACAGCGCCGCGGCGAGGAAGCGACGAGAGGCGTCCGGCCGATCCGCCACGGCCTTGCACGATAACCAGTTACTTCAGGGAGACAACGAGCATGCCCGGTATCAAGCCTCTGCGTCTGGGACTGGTCGGGTGTAACAGCAGCCTGCAGTACGTATATGGGCCTCACTCCTTCCATGCGCTGACCGGTGGTGAGCTGGTCGCGGTGATGGACATTGATGAAAGCCGCGCCCGGGAGGGCTGCGACAAGCTGGGGGCCAAGCGATGGTACACCGACTACGATGCGCTCTTGCGGGATGATGAGGTCGAGGCGGTGGTGCTCGTCTCACCGGGGTGGTGCCATGAGGAGCAGACCGTGACCGCGGCGGCCGCGGGTAAACACGTCCTATGCGAGAAGCCCATGGCCTGTCTCGTCGAAGAGTGCGACAGGATGATCCGTGCCTGTGAGGAAGCGTCGGTCACGCTGATGGTGGCCCACATGAAGCGCTTCAACCTGTCCTTTCGCCGGGTCCACCAGATGATCCGCGGCGGAGAGTTAGGGCGGGTGTTTGCGATCCGAGGTCAGTGGGATGAGCCGGCCAGAGACCTGGGCGGCGGGGATACCTTCCGCTCCGATCCGCGGTCGGTGGGCGGTCACTGGCATGACCACGGCGCCCACATGAGCGACCTGGCATGCTGGTGGACAGGCAGTCCAGTCGTTAGGGTACAGGGCATCCTGCGAAGCCTGGGCCAGAACATGACCGCCGCAGAGGACTTCTCCATCGCCACCCTCGAGCACGAAGATGGCGCCCTCAGCACCCACCAGACCACGGTCTACACCTACCGGCCGTGGTACGAGACCTATGAGGTGATCGCGGAGAAGGGGACGCTGGTCATCAACAGCCCCCGCCATTCCAGCCTGACCTTCGAGCCGCCCACCATACACCTGTACGACCATACCGAGGGGCACTTCAACTACCGCCGAGTTGATGTGACCCCCTACCTGCAGTGGGACGTGGACCAGCAGACCCGTGCCGCCAACCAGTACCTGCAGGAGTTGGAGCACTTCTGCCGGTGCGTCCGCACAGGCAAGGAGCCCCTTGTCACGGGACAGGACGGCCGGCACGCCGTCGAGATCATCAACGCTACGTACCTATCCCACTTCCGCAACAAGTGGGTGCAGCTTCCGCTGCACGATACCGGCGAGCTCCCCGGCCTGTTTGCCCAGTACCGTCGCGACCGAATTGATGAGAGACAGGCGCGGGGCGGGCGAACGCAGTAGGCGGCTCGGCGCCCCCAACTCCCGTACGCGCTAACACAAGTCGTTTGGAGGGGCAGAATGGGTGTCCGAGGCCGCGCAGCGGCTGAAGGACGGGACCCATCCGGCCCAGGTCGTCCCCAGGTTAACGCATATGGGCCCGTGGCCCCAGCCGGATGCAGGGGCACGTACCTGTTTAGCGTCGCCGTGTCCACCGTCGATCAACGGGCGAAGGGTTCGAGTGGTAGTGACGGGTGCCACTGGTCCCAACCGAAGAGACTGAGCCCGCCGCTCAGTCTCGGGGAGGACCAGTGCGCCGTTTGCCCTTTGGCCCGGCAGTGGACGCGTGACACGAAAGCCCACGACCACTGGTCCTCCCCCGCGGTCCCGAGCTCACGCTCAGGATCCCTGGCGGGATTGCGACCAGTGGCACCCATGGCCTTCCGGCCGCCTTCCTGACGGCACTCATGCCTTGCCACAGAGTTGCACCCAAACGGCGCCCCCAACTGCCCCTGTGCGGAGCTGCACACGCCAAACACATACGGGGGCTGGACGCCACGGGTGCGCAGTTCACGGACCTGGCACCATCGGATGGATGGTGACGGGTCCACGCCAAACAGATACGCCATTGCAGGGGATATGACCTGGCCGTCGAATATATGCTGCGTGCCGCGTCGGCGCTGACGCCGCAAAACACTTTTGTGACGTGCCCGGGAGTTGCGACATGATGAGGATCGGTCCGACACATGATGCCAGGTCCCATTCGGAGCGCGTGCGCCCCAGCAACCCTCCTCGTCGGCAGGCCCCGAGTGTTTCCGTACCCCTGCCGGGAGTTCGAGGGCTTCTGACCGCCGGGTGCCTTGCGGCCCTCCTTGTATGTCTGGTGGGTTGCGGGGGATCAGGGCCGTCGGAACACACAGCCACAAGCACGCTGGCCATCACCATCAACTGGCCCGAGGCGCAGCCCGCCGGTGTTACTCCGGCAGCCATTCCCGCCGGCGCCACATGCGTACAGGCCGACCTGTCGAACACATCGGGCTGGTCCACGCAAGTAGCCGCCACGCGCCCGTCCGAGTCCACCACGTCAACGCTCACTGTCCTGGCTGTCCCCGTTGGCAGCGTGCACATCCATTTCGGGGCCTACACGGGCTGGCAGGCCGGGGATGACGGGGCCGTGCAGGCCACCGGCGACCTGCTGGCGTGGGCGGTTACCGATGCGGATGTCGCCACCGGCCAGGCAAATGAGGTTGGCTTCACACTCAGTGATGTGCCGGCCCGTGTGGCTGTAGCCTCCGCCGGCGGAGCCACCCAGATAGATGTGGGTCAGCAACTGCAGATGTCGGCAACGGCATACGACGCAGAGGATAACGTGTTGGCGGTGACGGGCTTTAGCTGGTCCTCGAGCGCCCCGACCGTGGCCCAAGTGGACGCCAACGGCCTGGTCAGCGCCCTTGCGCCGGGCCTGGCAGATATTGAGGCCTGCGCCGGGGGCGTGTGCGACCAGATGCAGATCAAGTCCCGCGGGTGGGAGGACTACGACCAGACGCCGGAGACGGGCAGCTTCGTCGCGGTGGGCTCTGGCGACATCATGCACTGCTTCGGCCCGTCCGGCACCAATCACTGGTACGTCTACACACCGGCCACCAAGCAATGGGCCCAGGATTTCGAGCTTCCGGAGGCCTTCAACAGGCCTGCGGCGGGCTTGATCGACGGCACGATCTATCTCGTTGGCGGCACTTCGGGCAACCTCTGTCTGGGAATCGACCCCGACACAAGCGCCGTGGAGTTCCGAGCCGATATGCCGAGCCGACGGGACGCCTCCTGCTTTGCCGTCTACAACGGCGAGCTATGGGTCATCGGCGGCGATCCCATTTCGCCTGCGGCCGGCACGGCGCAGGTGATCGCCATCGGGAAGTCCGACGCCGTCGAAAGCTACGATCCGGCGACGGACACCTGGACGATCCACAAGGGCTTCCCGGTTGAGCTGTCGGAC
>Ga0272441_10016850_pt1 | contig 10050 bp, 5 predicted proteins | sample SSMProp6N_FD_193582 | JGI IMG/M metagenome (GOLD analysis project Ga0272441, IMG submission 193582) | Marine sediment archaeal communities from Little Sippewissett salt marsh, Falmouth, MA, United States - SSM-Prop-6N | ecosystem: Environmental > Aquatic > Marine > Wetlands > Sediment ... | reverse complement strand
CAGCGTCCCCCCCACGCCGCCCATCAGGGCCACCGTCCACGCCAGCCCTCCCCCATGCGCCTCGGGGATGCGCGGGACGAGCCCGGCGGCGACCTCGCCCCAATCGGGCCCGAGCAGCCCGGCCGTGGCGAGCACCGTCACGAACATCACGGCGATGGTGACGCTCATGACCTTCTCGAACAGCTTGAATCCGCCCGCCAGCACGAGGCCCAGGCCCAGCAGGCTGTGCGCGACGCCGAACGCCACCTTGCCGTGCTGAGGGTCCGCGAACACGGGGCACATCGCGTGCCCGGCCACGCCGCAGGCGCTGATCAGCGCCGAGCCGACGAAATAGCTCCACACCAGCAGGTACGCCCCGAAGAGCACCTTCACCGGCAGGCCCAGGCGCAGCACGGCGCCCTCCAGGAGCGTCTGGCCCGTCGCGAGCTGCCAGCGGGCCAGGCCCTCGTTGAGGACGTACTTGATCGCCGCGCCGAGCAGGACCGCCCACAGCACGGCCAGGCCGAGCTGGCTGCCCGTGAACGCCGCCGTCGCCAGGTCGCCCGCGCCCACGCCCGTCGCCGCCACCAGCAGCCCGGGACCGATCACGCCCAGCAGCCCGATTCGCCTGTGCCTCGCCATCTCCGCCCTTTCTGCCGCGTGCGCGCGGGCCGACATGCTACACCACGCCGGCCCGATCCGCCATGGGCCCGAAGGACACCACGGGCGCGCCGACCTTCCCGTTGACCGAAGCCGCAAGACTGGCCAAGCGGACACGGATCGGGTACAATGGCGCCGTGATCGGATATCGCCGTACTGGATCAAAGGGGCTTGGTATGGTGCGAAGCGTTTGCGTTTCCTTTCTGATGCTTGGGGCGATCGCCGCGCGCGCGTCGGGCGCGCCGCCGGGCGATACGCGGCCGCTCGGCCCGAGGGAGCAGACCTCCCTGCGGATCTACGACGTCGCCGACCTGGCGGAGCTGGGCAAGGAATACCCCTACGCCGAAGCGGCGCAGCCCCCGACCCGGCTGGTGGGCTGGACGGCCCCGGTGCGGGAAGGGCCTGTCTTCGGCTGCAAGTTCCCGGACCTGCCGGACTTCGACGACTCGCCGCAGCGGCGGCGAGAGCGCCGGCCGCTGAACGCCGAGGAGCTGGCCGAGCTCGTCCGTATCCTGGTCGACCCCGACAGTTGGTCCGACCTCGATGTCGGGGGTGCCGGCCCGGGCTTCATTCGCCCTGTCGGCAAGGCGCTGATCGTCCGGCAGACGAAGGCCAACCATCAGCGCGTCGAGCAGTTCCTGGAGCTGCTTCGCGGGCACTACCTGCGCCGCCGCAGGGTCCTGATCGAGGCCCTCTGGCTGACGGCGAGGGCGGGCACGCTGCCCGTCGTGCCGGACGGCGCGGGTGCCGATGCGCCCGGCGTTCCCGCCGCGGTCGCACTGGATGCCCTGGACAAGGCCGGCGTGAAGACCGTCTACCGCGGGCGGATCACCGGCTTCGACGGGCAGCGGCTGCACCTCGCGTCCGGGCCGGCGCAGTCGCTGGTCTACGAGCTGGTCCCGGTGGTCTCCGGCGCGGCGACGGCGGCCCATCCGATGGTGCGGATCGTCCAGTGGGGACCGGTCCTGGACGTGACCGCGTCGATCCTGCCGGACGGCCGGCGCGTGCTGTTGGACCTCTCGGCCGTGGCGACCCGGTCGCGCGGGCTCCGAACCAATCGCGTCCAGGTGGCGCTTCAGCGCGGCGACGGGCGCCCGCCGGGCCCGCCCGACGGAATGGACCTGTTCGAGTGCGACGTGCAGCTCAATCTGCAATCGACGTTGACCGCCCCGTTGGGCCGGGCCGTGGTCGTCGGCGCGGCCACGCAGCCGACCGACGACGACGGCCCGCCCACGCAGATGTACCTCGTGCTGAAGGTGACGGTCTCCCGGCCGGACGCGCCGGGGAAGGCCGCCCCCGCGAAGCCCCAGCGGAAAGGCAAGGCCGATGAGAAGGACTGAACGCATCCTGTGGATTGCCGTCGCGGCGCTCCTCCTGGGCGGCGCTTCGGCTCCGCGCGAGTGCCGCGCGGAGGGCGAGCCGGGCGAACTCCGGTTCGTGGTCCGCGCGTACGACCTGTCCGGCCTGGCCCGGCTGGTCCGCAGCCACCCGTACGACTCGGCCACCCAGCCGCCGACCCGCAAGGAAGAGGAGGACGAGTACTGGTCCGGCGGCTCCGGAAAGGGGATCTTCGAGGACGATGCCGAGGACGCCCCTCCCGTCCTGCTCTCGGCCGAGGCAGGCCGGCGGGCGATCCGCCTGGAAGAGCTGACCGGGATGCTGACCGCAGTGGTCGATCCGGACAGTTGGACGACGGACCAGTTCCCCGGCAGCGGCGACGCGGTGATCAAGGTGCTCGGCAACCTGCTGGTCATTCGCCAGACCGAGGAGAACCACAAGCGGATCGCCGAGACGCTGGACGCCGTCCGAACCGCGGCCAGGCTGCCGGCGCTGGTGACGATCGAGGCCCGGTGGCTCGTGGCGGACGAGAAGGCCCTGGCCCGGCTCGCGCCGGCGCGGGGCGGCCGCAGCTCGCCCGTCCGCGAGGTCGACGAGGCGGCGCTGGACAAGGCGGACCTGGCCGTCCCCTACCGCGGGCGGATCACGTGCTTCTCCGGGCAGGCGGTCCACACGTTCGCCGGGCGGGCCCAGGCGGTCCTGGTGGACATGATCCCCGTCGTCTCCAGCGACGCCGTCGCCTACCGCCCCGTCATGAAGGTCATCCAGTGGGGCCCCGTGCTCGAGGCGTGCACGACGATCCTGCCGGACGCCAAGACGGCCGTGCTGGAAGTGGACAGCACCGTCAGCGAGCTGGTCGAGCTGCGGGAACGGAAGACCCGGGCGATCGCCCGGTCCAACCCGCCGAACATCATCCAGCCCATCGAGGCGATCGACTGCCCCGACTTCCTCGCCCACAAGCTGCGGACGACCGTCAAGGTGCCCCTCGACAAGCTCGTGCTGGTCGGCGGGCTCAGCGTGGCCTGCGGCGCAGCGGACGCCAAGGCGCCCCGGGACGAACGGGATGCCATGTACCTCCTGGTGAAGGTGACGGCCGAGAAGCAGGAACCCGACCGCTAAACCGGATAGTGCAGACCAACCGCAGAGGCCGCAGAGGTCACAGAGGTAAGACTATTATTCATAGAAACTTAGATCAGGTTTTCTCTTCTGGATCGCTCCCGCGCAGGAACACACTGTTCGCGATCAGAAGGGGTAGTTCCTGATGTAAGTCTTTGCTATGAACTTACCTCTGCGCCCTCTGCGTTCTCTGCGGTGAAGAATCCGGGCCGACGCATGTACGAGCGACGAGCCAATCCGCCGGCCGCCGTGGTGACCGTGGCGGCGGTCTGCCTGCTCGCCGGGAGCAGCTCCGGCGACTGCGGGTCGATCCCGTTCCGGCCGCACGTGAAGATCTTCGAGCCCAACCAGCGGGCGCTGATCGCCTGGAACGGCCGGGAGGAGATCCTGGTCCTCTCGACCGACCTGTCGGCCTCGGAGCCGACGAAGGTCCTGGAGGTGATCCCCCTGCCCAGCCGCCCGACAGTCTGCCGGGCCGACGTCGCGATCTTCCGCCGGGCGATCGCGGAGGTTAATCGCAAGGCCGTGGAGGAATACCGCCAGGGGTGGCCGACGTTCGGCGCGGGGGTATTCGGCGGCGGGCCAGAGGAGACGCGCCCGAGGCCGCCGGCGGGCAAGGTGACGCTCCACCGCAGGATCGGCGCGGTGGACATCTCCATCCTGCAACTGCTCGACGGCGACCGGTTCGTGGCGTGGGTGGAGCGCTACTTGCAGTCCCGCCGCGTCCGGGCGCCGAAGCTGCCCGGACCCCTCAAGCAGGTCATCGCGGAGTATATCCACGACGGCTACTCGTGGTTCGCGTTCAACGTGGTCGCCCTCGGCCCCAGGACGCACACGAAGCAGGCCGTCCGATACCGCTTCCGGTCGGACAAGGTGTACTACCCGATGCGGATCACCCGCGCCGAGAGCGGCTGGACCGACGTGAGCCTCGTCGTCCTCTCGCCCGCCGATCGCCCCGCCATGGACCACGAAGGCCTCTCCCCCACCGTGCTTGCCAGCTACACGCTCCAGTCCCACGAGCTGGAGCGCATCGACCGGCGCCTGCTCGGCTTCATGGGCTATCGCGGGCGGGTCGATATCGATCTGTGGCACGTCGAGGGGGCGCTGGCCGGCTTCCAGAAGGACATCCTCGCGGGACCCCTGCGGCTGGCGCGGCGCTTCTTCTTCCGCGATATGCGGACGAACCGGATGTCCGGGCCCGTGCGGCTTCTCGACAGGACACCCGTTCGCCTGGGCAACCGGCGATATACCATCAACGAAACCGACACCGAAAGGGCGGGGGCGGCCCCGGGGTTCAAGTTGCGGACCTGGTCGTACGGGAGGTTCCTGGGTCCGTTCGGCCTCGGCGACGGCCAAGTGATCTGCCTGCCGGGCGATCGAGGAACGTACCTGCTGGTCGAGGAGCGCCCCTCGCGGCTGTGGATGGGACACCGGCTGATCCGCGACGAGACGAAGTAATGCCCCGTATGCGCCGCCGGGCCCGCGCGGCCTCGGGTCCGCCCCGCCTGCCACGAGGTGACACATGATTGGGATACCGCCCTGGCGACGAACAGCCACCCACCCGTGGGGCCTTGCGCTGTGCCTGGCCCTCGCGCACGGCCTCCTTGCGCTCGTCGCCGCCGCCCGGGAGAACACGATGGCCCCGTCACAACTGCGCAGCCTCTCGCCGCCGGTGCGGCTGCCGAACGGAGAGGAGTTCAGGACGTGGACGCCGACGCTTAGGTTCTCGCGGACCTACTACGTCAACGGCCGGGCGGCCGGGGCGAGCGACGAGAACCCCGGCACGAAGAGCAAGCCGTTCCGCACAATCGGCAAGGCGGCGGCGGTGCTCCGGCCCGGCGAGCGGGTCGTCGTCGCGGCCGGGGTGTATCGCGAGCGCGTCGCGCCCGCCCGCGGCGGGACGGGCCCGGACGCCATGATCGGCTACCACGCCGACGGGGCCGTCACGATCAAGGGCTCGCAGGTCCTCGCCGAGCCCTGGTCGCGCTCGCAGCGGAAGCCCCCCGCCTCCGGCGGAACGGACGACATCTGGGCCGCCCTCCTGCCGGAGAAGTACTTTGACGAGGCCGGCGAGAACCCCTTCAAGACGCCGAACGTCTCGCCCGAGCAGTTCGGCCACATGCCCTGGGCCACGCGATGGCGCGGCCGGAAGCCCTACACCCTGCCGTGCGGGCTGGTTCTTCAGTCCGGCCGGCGGCTGCGGCAGGTCCACGACTACGCGGACCTGCACAGGGAGCGGGGCACATTCTGGGTGACGCCGGGCGGGACGAAGCTCTACGTCCGCCCGCTGACGAAGGGCATGCCGGGGCCCGGCACGATCGAGATCACCGTGCGGGGCGAGGTGTTCGCCCCGCGAAAGCGCGGGCTGGGCTACATCCACCTGAAGGGCTTCACCATCGAGCACGCCGGGAACGTCTTCCCCATGCCGCAGCACGGGGCGGTGTCCGTGGCCCGGGGGCATCACTGGGTCATCGAGGACTGCACGGTGCGGCAGGTCAACGCGGTGGGCATCGACATCGGCGTCCAGCAGTACTGGGAGAAGCCGATCCCCAAGCTCTTCGGGCACCACATCGTGCGGCGGAACACGGTGACGGACTGCGGCGTGTGCGGCATCGCCGGCCTGCGGACCACCGCCTGCCTCATCGAGGACAACATCCTGCTGCGGAACGCTTTCCACCCCGTTCGCAACTACTACGAGACCGGGGCGATCAAGACGCACCACAATACCGACACGCTGATCCGCCGCAACCTGATCGTCGGCACGCTCAACGGGCCGGGCATCTGGATGGACTACACGAACGTCAACTCGCGGTGTACGCGGAACGTGCTGATCGACAACGACGTGCTGAACGGGGCGATCTTCATCGAAGCGTCGGCGCGGCCCAACCGGATCGACCACAACGTGATCTGGGGGACGAAGGGCAACGGGATCTACGAGCACGATTCCCGCGGGCAGACGATCGCCCACAACCTCGTCGCCCGCAGCAGCGGCGCGGGCATCTGCCTGCGGGGGAAGGTCACCGACCGCACGCCCCACAACGAGCCGAACACCGGTGGGTTCCACCGCGCGGTCAACAACATCCTGGTCGACAACAAGAATCCGGTCGAGGCCCGGGGGCCGGACAACGTCCTGGCGGGCAATCTCACCGAAGGCGTGGCCGTGACGTTCGACCCTGAGACCCTCACGCTGACGTGGCAGGTAACCGGCAAGGTGGCGGCCTGCGACGCCGTGCCCGGCCTCGACCGAGACTTCCACTCGCGGTCCTATCGCGGCAAGACCCGCTGGCCCGGCCCCTTCGGCAAGCCCCCGGGCGAGCGGACGACTGTGGTGCTTTGGGACAGCCGGATTCACCACAGAGGCTCAGAGAACTCAGAGGGCAAGAGGCAAGAAGCTCCGGAATAGAGGGCGCTGTCCTCTCTGAGCCCTCTGAGCCTCTGTGGTGAAGCTGCGTATTCTCAATTCCGCGTGGCGACCTTCGCGGGCGCGGGGCCGAGGCAGAGGACTCGGCCGTCGGTGAGCGTCAGGACGATCCGCCGGCCGGCGGCGGCGATGCCCCAGCGGACGGGCTCGGCCGGCAGGGGCAGCGTCCAGAGCTCGGTGTTCTGGTACGGATCGACGGCGACGAGCTTCCAGGTCTTCCCGCCCTTGGGTCCCTTGCCGGGCAGGAACATCAGGTTGGCGTTGCCGCCGACGATCACGTGCGGCGTCCAGCGGGCCGACTGGTCGAACACGGGGCAGGCGGGGTCGGAGTACAGCGGCTGGCCGCTGACCTGCACGCCCCCGCCGACGAGCCGCAGCTCCCGCCCTCGCGGCCCGCGCGTGCCGACGCCTTCCGGCGGGGGGCTGAGGCACTTGCCCGTCTTCATGTCGTACGACGCCGGGGAGACGCAGTTGCCGCCGGCGAGGTACAGCTTCCCGCCCGCCGCCAGCAGGTGCCCCTGCACCGCCACCCCGCGACGGCTGAAGCGGTCGAGGTGCCCGCTTTCGGCGTTGTGCCACTTCAGCTTGCCCGTCCGGGCGTCCACGGCGTAGACGTGCGTGCCGTCGTAGTCGGTCAGCCCGGCGGCGAAGTAGGCCACCGGCTGCTTCGCGCCCGTCGCCGGGCCCTGCTCCACCAGCACGCCGCTGGCGACGGGCCAGGTGGACTGGAGGCGCCCGAAGACGCGAATTCGCCGCTCGGCCGGGGCGGCGCGGAACCGCCACAGCAGCGTGCCGTTGGCCGCGTCGAAGGCGTAGGCGTACCCGTCGGCCGAGCCGACGAACGCCCGGCCGTTCGCGGCGACGGTCGGCGGGAAGAAGATCGCCCCGCCGGTGTAGGCCCGCCACGCCTCCTTGCCGTCGCCCAGGCGGATCGCCCGGACGATGCCGTCCCGCCCCCCCACGTACGCCAGGGCCCCCACCGCGACCGGCGCGGTCGGCCCGAAGGTCTTCTCCGGGGTGGTCTGCCACAGCACGGCCACGTCGGCGGGGGCGTTCAGCGCGCCCCACCGCGTCTGGGCCGAGCGGGCGTTGTCGCCCAGGTACGTCGACCAAACCGGCTGGCGCCACCGATCGCGGGCGGCGGGCCGGGACTTCTTGGCGGCCTTCTGCTTCTTCTCCGCGGCGGTCTGGGCGTCGAGCAGCTCCAGGCGGTCCGCGTCGGTGGCCTTGGCCTCGAAATCGAAGCCCCCCGCGGGGCCCAGGCCGATCGCGCCGAACATCTGCAGGTTGCAGTCGCAGACCCACGGCAGCCAGTACAGGTGCCCGTGAGCGATGACCACGCCGACCTGGCACGACGGGCGCATGGGGGAGATCCACTGCGGCTTGCCCTCTGCCACGTCCAGCCGCACCGTCCCGCCCGACGCCCGGAAGAGGATGCCGTCCGGGCCGCCCGTCGCCCGCGTGCACGCCCGCCGCCAGACGTCGTACGTCGCCAGCACGTCCCCCGTGATCGGGTCCAGCTTCCGCGTCTCGCCCTTCGTGTTCTGCCCGCCGATCGTGTACAGCCCCTCCGGGCGGACCACCACGTGCACGTTGACCTTCGCCGGCAGCGACCACAGCCGGTACCCGTCCTCCGCCGACAGGGCCGTCAGCCGCTCGAGCTGCGGGCCCATGACGTACAGCGCCTTGTCCGTGCAGCGGGCGTAGATCGTGCTCTTCCAGCCCGTGCGGTAGCCGTGCCCCGGGCTGAACTTGCCCATCGCCTTGAAGTAGTCCGGCTCGGACCGGGCGTCCTTCCGCCAGATCGGCTTGCCCGTCTTGGCGTCCAGGCAGGCGAGGTGTTGGCCGAACGCGCCCACGAAGAACCGCCCGGCCTTCATGCAGAGCATGCGGCTGTCGATGGGCCGCCCCGGGCGGTAGTGCCACCGCACCTTCTTCGTGCCCGGGTCGATCGCCAGCAGCGTGTCGGCGAACCCCCAGGCGTAGTCCCGGGCGTTGTAGCCGTTGGAGATGCCGCCCCACGGCCAGCCGTGGACGCGGCGGCGCCACTTGGCGTTGTCGTCCATCGGCTCGGCCTTGCCGACGAGGGCGTAGAGCACGCCGTCGGACAGGGCCATCCACTTCCAGAACCGCCCGCCGGTCAGGGTCTCGGGCGCGACGATCTCGCCGAGGGTCTTCCCCGTGGCCGGGTCGATCCGTTTGCAGGACTCGTGATCCGCGAGATACAGGACGTCCGGCGCGGCGACCATCGTGCAGCGGTCGACCATGATGCCCTCGGGCAGGGCCCGCTTCCACAGCAGCGCCCCGTTGTAGCCGTTCAGCGCGACGAGCGTGTTCATCCAGGGCTCTTCGCGCTCGTGCCACGCGACGTGCCCGAAGGCCATGAACACCCGCCCCCCCGACGCAACGGACGCCTGCGGCGCGGGGGCGTACCGCGGCCTGGCCGCGAACTGCGTCAGGTACGGCGCGGTGGCCAGGCGGTCGTTCGACTGGGGGTTGTTGTCCGGCCCGTGGTAGTGGTGCGACCAGTCGTCGGCCCCCTCGGCGGGGGGTTTGACCCACTCGGCCTCGCCCATCAGCGCCTTGCCCCCCGGCCGGAGCACGCGGAGCACCTCCGCTTTGGGCACGTTGCCGGCCCCCTCGCCGGCGACCACGACGTCGGCATGGTTGTCGGCCAGGCCGATCCGCCCGGGCCCGCCGCGTGCGACGAACACCCGCGAGCCGCACAGCCCCGCCTTATCCGCCGCCCGGCAGGCCGACGCGACGGCCGCATCGTCCCCCGGAACGACGAGCACGGTCAGGCGGCTCCCGGCGGCGAGATCACGGGCCAGCCGGCCGGCCCGGTCGCCCAACACCACGCAGACGCCGGCATCCGAGCCCGCTTGACGGACGACCTCGTCCGCGGAGGGCGCCCCGGCCGCAATAGGGAGGATACCGGTCAGACACAGGAATCCAACGACGATCGGCACGCATCGCGTAGACATGCTGCTTCTCCCTGGGCATCGTACGGTTCGCGGGACGGGACGGGTGCTATGATATGGAACCCCGCCGGCCGGTGCACGGCTCTGCGGGCCCGCGACGCGGTTTTTGTCGGCCCAAGATGGAATATCCTGTTGACAGGGCGGGCGTTTATGTCATAATACGCGGCTCTTTAACAGTGGCGATGCCCCTGGACAGGTGAACAATCGGCATGAAGACGTACATGGCAAAGACCGGCGAGGTGGCCCGTTCGTGGTACGTCGTGGACGTGGCGGACAAGGTGCTGGGCCGGGCGGCGGCGCGGATTGCCACCGTCCTCATGGGCAAGCACCGCCCCCAGTACACCCCCCACGTGGACACCGGAGACTTCGTCATCGTGACCAACGCCGCCAAGGTGCGGGTGACGGGCAACTCCAAGCGCACCGATCGCATCTATCAGCGATTCAGCGGATATCCCGGCGGGCGCAAGGTCGCCACGCTGGACGACATGCTGGCCAAGCATCCCGACCGCGTCGTCCGGGAAGCGGTCCGGCGGATGCTCCCGAAGACCAAGCTCG
>Ga0272441_10016849_pt1 | contig 10050 bp, 7 predicted proteins | sample SSMProp6N_FD_193582 | JGI IMG/M metagenome (GOLD analysis project Ga0272441, IMG submission 193582) | Marine sediment archaeal communities from Little Sippewissett salt marsh, Falmouth, MA, United States - SSM-Prop-6N | ecosystem: Environmental > Aquatic > Marine > Wetlands > Sediment ... | reverse complement strand
CGGCGAGCTGAGGAACTTGGCGCCGGCCTGTCAGAGGGAGGCCTCCCGATCGTCGCCACAGGGAAGGCAGGTCTCGGCCACCGCGGACCCAGCGACGCCGTGGTTACAGCCGGCGATGTTGTGGTCATCGATATGGGCATCTGCTTCGAGGGGTACCATTCGGACTTCACCCGCACGTACTATGTCCCAACTGCCGATGGCGCCACGCCGGACTCGCTTGTCTACCGATTCGAGACGGTCCGAGACGCCATCGCTCTAGCGTTCCAGATGATCCGGCCGGGCGTCCGCGGTTACGAGCCGAAAGAGGCCAGCGATCAGTTCATCCAAGAGCGGGGCATCCGACCACCGGGCTTCGGGTTGGGACACCAGGTCGGTACCGCCTGCCACGACGGCGGATTGAGCCTCGCCCCTCGCACGCCACGTTATGCCGGGCGCGTCGAAGCGGAGATCGAAGTCAATACTGTGTTCACCTTGGAGCCGTTCTTGGTCCCCGCCCCAGGAGAGAAGGACTTCCCCATCGGCATCGAGGAAATGATCTTGGTCACACCCAATGGGTGTGATTGGCTAACGACGCCGCAAACGGAAGTCTGGGTCACAGCAGGCGAATAGAACCATGAAGGAGGTGGTCGCTGGCTCCCAACGCATCCGCACAAGACGATAGGTTCGGAACTGAGCATAGCTTGAAGGTCTTTGGGAGAGAAGGAGGACGAGAATGAAGAGGCTACTTCCTCTGTTGCTTGGCATCACGTTGGCTTTGCTTTCGTGGACTGCAATAGGCCAGACCGAAGGTGGAACCTTCACCTTTGCTCTGGCGAAGGACGCGGTCAACATGGACTACATCGATGGAGATGACCACTCGTCGAGCACAATCCACTACCTGATCTACGACCAGCTGATTCAGTATGATCCGTCCGAGCTGGTACCATTTCCCGAGCTGGCGAAATCGTGGGAGTGGGATGAGGGACAGACCGTCCTTACGATGCATCTCGAGGAGGGCGTGACTTTTCACAACGGGGAGCCGTTGACGGCAGAAGATGTCGTCTACTCGTTCGAACGGATCCTCGATGAGGAGAACGCCAGCCCGATGCGAGGCAAGTTCTCGGAATGGCTGGAAGAGGTTGTCGCTGTAGACGACACCACTGTACAGATCGTGCACAAGTTCCCATTCGTAGCAAGCTTCTTATACATCGGAGAATTGCATATCGTCCCGATGGATCTTCTCGAAGAGATCGGCCGTGAGGCGTTCAGCGCACAGCCGGTTGGTTCGGGTCCGTTCGAGTTCGTGGAGTGGGTCAAAGGCGAATACATCGACCTTGCTCGCTACGACGAATACTGGATGAAGCGACCGTATCTAGAACGCGTCATCATGCGTCCGATCCCCGAGCTAACCGTCCAGGCGCTCGAACTGGAGACCGGCGGCATCGATCTGATGACCGAGATGACGCCCGCCGATTACCTGCGACTCCAAACCAGCGATGCCGTCACGCTACACACAAGCTCTGGATCCACCTACTACTACATTGCATTCAACCAGGAAAAGGCGCCATTCGACGATATTCGGTTCCGAAAGGCCGTCTACCACTCTGTCGACCTGACCGGAGCCGTTGGCGCAGTCTTCCCGGGGGAGACCGCTCAACGCGCCTATGGCGCGCTGCCGGAGTTCCTGTGGGCAAACGACTACGAGTACCTCAGCGAGAACGTCGCGCTCGAGCGAGACATCGATGAGGCCAAAGCGCTCATTGCAGAGCTTGTGGCCGACGGTGTCATGGACGCCGATCAAGAGATCGTCATCTGGACGCCGACTGACGACACCCGGCGCAATCTGGGAACCGTGATGGCAACCGGCATGATCCAGGCTGGGATCAACGCCACGGCCCAGCCAACCGAATGGGGAACCTTCATTCCGGTTCTGCTTCGAGAAGGGAATCCCGAGGGTGAATGGGACATCATCGTCCTAGGATGGACCGGCAACAGCGATCCGGACAACTACATGTATCCGATGTACCACAGCAGCAACGCGATTGTCGGAACCACTTCGAACCTGGCGATGTACAGCAATCCCGCAGTTGACGTCCTGCTCGATCAAGCACGCCGTGAGTCGGACCAAGACACGAGAGAGCAGCTGTACACGGAGGCACAGCGGATTATCATGTCCAGCTATGTCCAGATCCCTGGGTTCTTCAAACTGCTGATCAACGCGACCAATAACCGCGTGCACGGCTACATCCTGGATCCGCAGGAGTACGTGAACCTCTGCAACCAGTGGACGAACGTGTGGGTTGAGTAGTCTGCCGTTCTTCGGCCAGTCACTGTGAAAGGAAAGAGGGATGGCGCAGAAGCCATCCCTCTTCTTCTTCCGAACCGTCGCCGGGTTCTTGGCCCAGTTGCGTGATCCACCAGTTCCTAGAGATGAGGCGTTGGGGAGAGATCCTCCTACGATTGCGCTGAGAGCCACGTGCAGAACTCATGGAGGTTGTTCGCCGATGCGTCGGTGAACTGCTTTCCCTTCTCGGCCGAGGCCGCTGAGGGGTCCCCCACCACACCTGTGGGGGTGAAGTCAATCGTGTCGAAGGCGACAGAGACACCATTCCGACGGATACCCCACGTTGTGACACCCGGCGCAGCCGCCTCGTCGTACCGCGTTGTATCCACAAGATCCGGGTAGATCGAGAGGATCATCGATGCCTCCATCTCACCCGCATGGTCGTGCGGAATGCAGCAGGTTGCGGCCAGAAGCTCCGCGATCGCGACCCACCACTCGAAGATGTAGCAGTAGATCCCTTCATCGCGCAGGACTCTGGCAGCCATGTCCAACGCCGAGGTGTTCCCCCCGTGTCCATTGACGAACACCATCCGTCGCACGCCGTGCGATGCAGCCGCTCGCGCAATGCTCTCGACATATGCCTTGAGCACCATCGGTGGAACCCAAAGCGTTCCAGGGAACTGACGATGGTGCTCCGATACGCCGACCGGCACCGTCGGAAGCAGCGGCCAATCTCCGAGCTGACTTGTCGCCTCCGCCACCCGTTGCGCCGTGTAGAGATCCGTTGCCAGAGGAAGATGCGGCCCGTGATTCTCGACCGATCCCACCGGAAGCAGCCCCACGGCTGTCTCCTGTAATGAGTTCTTCGCCTGAGCCCAGCTCAGATCCATCCATCGCATGCTATCTCCTTTCATGGGAGCGCTCTTCGCCAGGGCATCCTTGCCCGTGCGTGGCTATATCTTCAGTCGGGGATCGAGCGCATCGCGTAGGGCATCCCCAAGAAGGTTGAACGACAAGACCGTGATAAAAATGGCTGCACCGGGGAAGAATCCAATCCACGGCGCCTGTAGTATGAGCGCCCTTCCTTCCTGCAGCATCGCACCCCAGCTGGGCGTCGGAGGGGTGATCCCCAGCCCAAGAAAGCTCAGCCCCGCGAGTGAGATGATGTTCTGTCCAAGCCGGATCGTCGCCACCACGAACAGTGAGGACATCGCGTTGGGCAGGACATGTCGTAGGATGATCCGGCTCTGCGAAGCTCCTAGCGCTTCCGCCGCCCGGATGTAGTCGCTTCCCCTCAACTCGAGGATCTGGCTACGAATGATCCGCGCCGGTTGGAGCGCAAAGACGGATAGCACGAGAATCAGCATCCCCGTGCTCGATCCGAAAACCGCCATGATCAGGATCGCCAGCATCAAGAAGGGGATGGAATTGAGAATCTCGAGCAACCTCATGATAATCGCATCGGCGAGACCACCAAAGTAGCCTGAAACCACGCCGAGAAACGTGCCGAGCAGCATGTTCAGGGCAGTGGCGGCGAGACCTATCCCAAGCGAGATCCTGCTCCCGTGGACGATACGACTGAAGATGTCGCGACCGTACATGTCCGTTCCAAACACGTGTGAGCTCGAGGGAGCCTGCAGCGTCGCCGAGAAGTCCATCCATAGGGGGTCGGAGGTCACGAAAGGCACAAGAAGCGCGACGAACGCCAGCACAAGCAAGACGCCTCCGCCCGTATGGCTCTTGGCGTCGCGGCCAAATCGCCGCCCGACCATCGTCCAATAGCTCTCGCCATACCGATCCCCCTCAGGTTTCCATGCTGACCACACGCTGCCAAGCCGAGCGCAGAGAAGCGCAAACCCGATGATCGCCAACCCAACCTTGCCATACAGGGACGATGCAGTGACCTGAAACGTGCCCATACGCCACGCCATCAGAAGGACCGCAAGCGTTGCCCCCTGCAGGCAAAAAACGAAAGCCGCCTTGCCGTGGCGCTTGCGTAGGAAGAGCGACAGGCCGGGCATCGCCAATGGCAGCAACGTATTCCGCATGAAGCCTCCTTGCACCGTACTAGTCATAGACAATCGTCGGATTGAGGTATCCGTACAGCAGATCCACACTGAGGAAGGTCAACTGATAGAACAACGCAATGATCACCGTCAATCCGAACAGAAGAGGTTCATCGCGCTGCACAATCGCCTGGTAGACCAACCGACCGATCCCCGGCCACGCGGTTACGGTCTCGGTCAGGATGGCCCCCGCGAAGACCATCCCTGCCGTGAGTCCGATGTTGGTCACAACAGGGATGAGTGCGTTCCGAAAGGCATGCTTCATGATCACAACGATCTCCCTCAGCCCCTTGGAGCGAGCAGTCTTGATGTAGTCAAGCTGGAGAACCTCCAGAAGACACGAGCGTGTCAGCCGTGCATTCATCGCCATCTGAATCAACGTCAACGACATCGCCGGGATTAGAATGTGACGCCATCCATCCGCGGTCAAGATTGACAAGCCATAGAGAAGATCGCCACGGCCGCTGATCGGCAACCACTTGAGCCACCCACCGAAGACAACCATCAGCATCAGGGCGATCCAGAACACCGGGATCGAGATCCCCGCGAGGGACAGGATACTGACTCCGTAGTCCCAAACGGTATTCCGATAGACCGCTGAGATAATCCCAGCAGGAATCGAGAGAAGCACAGCTGCAACGATCGCGACGAAACCCAACTCTACCGACGCGAGAAGCTTCCTCCCGACAAGCTGGATCATGCTGTCAGGGAACGTTGCCGGCTTTAGACTCCCCGAGAAAAGACCGGACACAAACCGCCAATACTGGATGTGAATCGGCCGATCAAGCCCCATCCGATGCTCGATGGCCGCAAGATCCTCGGGCGTGGCCGACAAGCCTGCCATGACCTGCGCAGCGTTACCGGGGGCCAGCTTGAGAATACCGAAGACCACCATCGTCACAGCCACGAGGACCAATAGACTCTGCAAGCATCGTCGAATGATATATCCTGCCACGCAGCATCACCTCAGCGTTTCATGGGTCTATGCGGGCCGCCCGAAGGCGGCCCGCCCGGCCGGACTAGTCATCCAAGTACACGTTGGTCCACTGGTTGCATAGCCCAATGAATGATCGCGGATTGAGGATGAAATCCTTCACCCGCGTTGTCGTCGCCTGCATCACCTTCGCAATGTAGACAGGGACAACCGAGTAGTTGCTCAACACGATGTCTTGCGCCTCTTGATACAGCGCCTTACGTACAACTTGATCTCCGGAACGTCGGGCTTGATCCAGCAGCGCATCGACGTCGTCGTTCACGTACATTTGGAGATTCGAGTTGGTCCCCGGGAACGCGTGGCTGCTATGCCACACCTTGTACAGGGTGTAATCCGGGTCGAACAGCCCTGTGTAGCTGAGAATCATGATATCCCACTCGCCATCTGGATTCCCTTGACGAAGCAGAACCGGGATATACGTTCCCCACTCGGTCGGTTTGACCTCAACCTGGAATCCAACCTGCTGCATGGCGGTCGCCAGAATCGTCCCAAGGCTTGTTCGAACCGCATCGGTAGGGGTCCAGATCGTGAAGACCTGATCCTCGGTGATGACGCCATCCTCGATGAGTTCGGCGCGAAGCGCCTTGGCCTTGTCGAGATCCTGAGGCAGAGCCACCGTGCCCTGCAGGTACTCGTCAGCGTTCGCCCACGACTGCTTCGGCAGCTGACCGTAGGCCCTAGAAGCCGTATTGCCGGGGAACAGTGCGTTCGTCGCACCATCCAGATCCAGCGCATAGACCACTGCCTGGCGGAATCGAATGTCGCTCATCGGCGACCGCGACAGGTTAAACGAGAAATGTGTATATGAGAACCCATCGACACCCATGGTAACGACGTCATCGGAATTCTGCAGTCGCAGATAGTCCGTCGGAGCCATCTCGTAGACCATATCGATGCCGCCGGTCTCAAGCTCAAGCGCCTGAACCGACAGTTCGGGGATCGGTCGCATGACGACCCTCTCGAGCAGTGGCGTCTTCATCCAATAGTCGTCGTTGCGCTCGAGGACGTATCGCTCGCCTTTGATCCACTCAACGAACTTGAACGGCCCACTGCCGATCGGATGAAGCTCGAAGGCTTCCTGCCCCATCTCCAGGATGGCTTGCTCCGGAACGATCATCACCAACGAGATGAACTCCAGCGCGGCCACAAACGGGTAATCCAGCTTGAATTGGACCGTGTAGTCATCCAGTGCTTCAATCGATGTCAGCCATGCGTAGTTGCCACGCTGCGGACTCGCGTTGTCCGGATCAAGCATCCGCTCAAACGAGAACACGACGTCGCTTGCGGTCAGGTCTTCGCCGTTGTGGAATGTCACGCCCTCGACAAGCGTCATGGTGAGCGTCATCCCGTCCTCGGACCAGGACCACGCGCTTGCAAGTTCGGGCGCCGGCTCGAACGTCTGAGGGTTGAACTCCACCAACTGATCGTACATCAGGTAGTGCATCATTCCTGAGGCATGATCGTCTCCGCGTAGCGCATCTGTGTTCGTCGCGTCCTTCGCCGTTGCGAACGTAAATGTTCCATCGGCCAGCACTGCGAACGTAACGGACAGCAAAGACAGCGCGATGAGTACCACGAACAGTCGCTTGATGTTCTTCATGTGTTGTTGACCTCCCTGTGGATCCAATCCTTGATGTTTCTAGACACCGTTCTGGCGCTTTCTATGTCGCTCGATCGATCAAACCCCCTTTCGTTCATCTGTCTCTCCAAGAATCCAGTGCTCATCTCTATCCCCAGGAAGCTGCGTCGCGGTCCACGCACCCAAGGTAGCGCAGGTATGCCCACGGCGATACAGCTGATTCACGACCTCCTGCAAAGACATCGTTCTCAGTCCGACATGCAATGCATCGAACGCAACACGTGTTCCGTGCCAATAGGCGGGAATCGACGGATGAAACAGTGGGTGATCGATGAACCGCAAGGCTTGCGCCGCCTGCTCTTGGGAGAAGAAACCTCCGCAGGTGAACGCCGCAACGATCTCGGAATCGCTTGCAGCATCCTGGTGGCGCAGAAATGCGATGTTGATCAGCAACGCCGAGCGCAGCCTCGATAGAAGCTCTTGAATTTCGTCGTGAATATCGCAGAACCACCCCAGCAGGTACACACCCATGTTGCACGTTCCCTCGATAATCGGCCAGTTCGGCGTATTCGCGAAGTAGAACGAGCTCTCGGGGGGGAGCTTGCCCTGACGGGCGCGCTCATCGGAAACCGCATTGAGCAGGAAGTGTCCCGCGTAACCTTCGTGGGCTATCAGCGATTTCAGGCCCGCGTTCGTCCATGGAAGATCCGCATTGATCCGCACCGTGCCCCGGTAGTTCCCGTGATACTCCGAGTACCCTTGATAGAACACACCATGAACGAGTTCGACGTCTAAGGCACAATCGACCGGAACCTTCAGGATATTCCGATTGGCAAGGGCTCGGCTCTCGCCCACGAGCAGTTCGATACGCTCGGCCAATCGCTTCGGTTCAATCTGCTGGGACGATCGCCAGGTTTCCAGAGCACACTCCATTGGGCCAGCAATCCCAAGCCGCGCGAGCTTGTCAGATACCGCGCGCTGCATCGCTTCAATCGTCGATAGAGGAACCGGCGAACCCGGGACCCCAGCATACGCTTCGACACGTTGCCCGTACGGTCGCATCTCGTCCAAGCATTCGCGCGTGAAGACCGACAGCGCGTGAACCATCTCTCGGACAAAAGAAGCCCTCTGTGGGTCTTCCAGTTCGCTGATCGCTGAATCGATCTCCTGCAGCGTGTCTAGACACGCCTTGTAGCTGCTGTACGTGGGCTCCACCGGTTCTCCGTACGCCGCGATCAACGGTGCAGGCTCGAATCGATCCCCTACCAGCTCGTTCAGACTGGCCACAACGTGACGCAGCTCGTGAAGCCGTTCGTCTACGACGGAACCTCTGCTCATTCGGACTGTTCTCCTCCTTCCTGGTACCGGATGACCGGCGGATACCTTCGTGTTCCCTATCCCAACCGCTCAGCCAGTGTTTCCTCGGAGTAGCCCAGCAACCGCCCAAAGCGCAGCGCGATCTCCCGACGGGCGGGGCCAGTGTACTTCCCGTTCGCTTCGAGCTCGTTTCGTTCTCGCTTGAGCTCCAGGTATTCATCCATCCGTTTCTGAGAACCGAAATACAGGATGACGATGATCCCTTCGGTCGCCTCTGCAGGGAACAGATCCGTCTGCAGCAGTTCACGCTCGACGTACGAGACAACTCCCCAATCCGCAGTGATCGTGTCGGATCCTGTACGGATCGCGTCGAACAACTCCTCGTCGATCGGCGGACTCAGTGCCATCGGCTTGACCCCTGCAGCAACGATCTCCGAGAATGCGTTGATCATTCCTAGCGCAAACGATCGTCGGTCCGTTCCCTCAAGATACTGCGCCATCGCTTCGCTCCTTTCTCGTCATCTCATCGTCATCGTTCGCGGCACGTTTCTAGCTTGCCGGGATTCCTTCCGACGACCAGCCCTTGATCCGGTAGAACTCCTTGACCATTGGATCGACGTCAATCACTTGTCCCTCGGCCGGCCCGGAAGGCAGCGGTTCCTCGATGAAGCGCCTCGGGAGCGTGTCGTCTTTCGGGTCCATCCCAAGCCGAAGGTTGAGCTTCCGTTCGGTGGTTCGCAGGTCGGAGATCGATTTCGTGATCTCGTCCGGACCGAACGACAGCCCGGTCCCCGCCGTGAGGATCTCCGCTCCAAACTCCGCGTCGATGACCTCCATGCTCTGCCCGATGTTCTTGCAAATCGTCAATGAATCGATCAGGAGACAGTTCCGCTCGCTCGACTCCACCAATGCCGGCTTCCCCTCATACGCGTATGGATCGGCCGCCTTTTCGGTTCCGAAGCGCTGTTTGGCCTCCTCATATCGGTGAGTCATCTCGAAGAATGGATCGGCTCGCAGATGGCATCCACCGCGCGAAGCAATCGCATAGCCCAATCCGTAGGCTTTCAAACCACGCGGATCGCCGTTGATGATATCCAGCCCTTTGGTGTGCATGGCGTACGCTTCCGTGCCACGACCATACTCCGCGGCCAAGGCCCGGGTCCCTTCTGCAAACAGGTCGCCAACGCCCTCTCGTAGCGCGATCAGATGAACCATCTTCTCCGCTGCCTCAGCGTTTCCGAATCGAAGCTCGATCCCATCGAAATCCGAAGCCTTCAGCAGTCCCTTCTCGATGCACTCCATCGCCCAGCCAATCGTCTCACCGGAGCTAATGGCATCGATCCCTTGGCGATTCATGAACAGAATCACTCGCAACGCCCAACGAAGATCCGACACATCAATCCGTGATGTATAGCTGCACAGCGGCTCGAACTCCGGCCCCTCCCCCTCACCGTCGGGGGTGACGATGTACCGCGAGCAGTGAACGTTGCAATTGAAGCAGGACTTATTCTTCATCACGTACTGCTCGCGTAGCGCGTCACCGCTGATCTTGTCGGCGTAGCTGCACACACCCTCTTGGAAGTGCCGTGTCGGCAGGATGCCCAACTTGTTCAGTCCATGGACAAGCATCGTCGTTCCCACTCGCTGGCGCGTGCTGTATTCCTCATGTTGAACGATTCGGCTCGTGATCTTGCGGCAGAGTTCCTCGAACCGCCGTGGATCGGCAACCTGCACCGGTCTTCGCCCCCGTACGACAACCGCCTTGAGCTGTTTCGAACCCCAAACGGCACCCATTCCGGTCCGCCCGAACGTTCGACCCGCCATGTTGGTT
>Ga0272441_10016848_pt1 | contig 10051 bp, 10 predicted proteins | sample SSMProp6N_FD_193582 | JGI IMG/M metagenome (GOLD analysis project Ga0272441, IMG submission 193582) | Marine sediment archaeal communities from Little Sippewissett salt marsh, Falmouth, MA, United States - SSM-Prop-6N | ecosystem: Environmental > Aquatic > Marine > Wetlands > Sediment ... | reverse complement strand
ATGTTTAGCTGAGGCGCATGGTCGGCGCCCCTCATCTCCCAGAGGCATTGCCTGGCAGCGCGACTAGGGCGTGATGACGACCTTGCCGATGACGGTACGGTCGCGCAGCTGCGCCATCGCTGCGCCGGCTTGCTCAAGCGAGTAGGCGGCGTGGATATGCGGCCGGATGACGCCAGCCTCAGCCAAGGCGTCAATGGCGGCAATGTTTTGGGCGCCCTTTTCCGGGTCGCGGCGGCCGTATTCGCCGGCGCGCACGCCGACGACCGAAAACCCCTTGATCAGCGGCATGTTGGCGGAAATCTCAGGGATCCGTCCGCCGGCAAAACCGATGACCAGCAAGCGGCCGCCCCAGGCGATGCAGCGCACGCTTTCATCGAATACGTCACCGCCCACAGGGTCGTAAATGACGTCGGCGCCGCGCCCATCCGTTAGCGCTTTGACCGCATCCTTGAAGCCGTCGCGCGCATCGAGCACGTGATCGGCGCCGCGCTGCGCCAGCACGGCGCGCTTGGTCTGCGAGCCGGCGGTGGCGATCACCGTGGCGCCCATATGCATGCCCAGGTCGACCGCCGCCATGCCGACGCCGCCCGCCGCCCCGTGCACCAGCAACGTCTCGCCGGCTTGCAGGTGCCCGCGCCGCACCAGCGCCACATAGGCGGTAAGATACGCGGTCGTGTAACTTGCCGCCTCTTCGTAGGAGAGGCAGGCGGGCATCTTGCGGCAATTGGCGGCCGGCGTGTTGGCGGCTTCCGCCATGCCGCCGGTGCGCAGGCCGGCCACCACGCGGTCGCCGGGTTTGAATTGGCGCACACCGCCGCCCACCGCGATGACGTCACCGGCAGCCTCCATGCCGGGGGTGAAGGGCAGGGGCGGCTTGAATTGATATTGTCCCTGCACCATCAGCAGATCGGGAAAGTTGACGGCGCAGGCGCGTATGGCGATTTGGATATCCCCATCGCCGGGGGGCGCGAGCGCCACCTCGGTACTGTGCACCTGCGTTACGTCGTCGCTAAGGCTGGTAACGCGTACGGCACGGATGGTCCGCCTCGGCATCACGATGGCGTCTTCAGCGCCGCATCCAGATCATCGATGATTTCATCCGCCACCTGTGCCGCGCGCGCAGACACGCCGCCCATGGCAGTGAAGGCGTGCGGCATATCACCATATTCGCGGAACACAACCGGCACGCCCGCCGCTTCGAGCCGCCGGGCATAGGCCTCGCCTTGATCGCGTAGCGGGTCGAAGCCGGCGGTATAGACCAAGGCCTTTGGCAAGCCGGATAGTTCGTCGGCAAGGCCGGGGGAGACGCGCGCATCGGTGGTGTCGGTGCCGTCTGGCAGATAGTGGTGTGCAAACCATTCTAGCCCTGCCGTGCCAAGGGGCACGCAGTTGGCGCAGCTCACCATCGAGCCGCCTTCGGCGGTCATGTCGACCCACGGATAGATCAGCAGTTGCACCTTTGGGCCCTGTTCGCCGGCATTGCGCATTTCTTGCGCCACATGCGTTGACAGCAATCCGCCGGCGCTGTCGCCGCCTACGGCGATGCGCTCCGCCGTGCCGCCGAACCGGCCGGCATTGTCGCGGACCCATCGAAACGCGGCAACCGCGTCCTCAACGGCGGCGGGGTAGACGTGTTCAGGCGCTAACCGGTAATCGATGGAAATCACGCCGGCGCCGGTGGTGCTTGCCATGCGCGCGCAAAAACTATCGCACGCGTCCAGGTCGCCGATCACGCAGCCGCCCATGTGGTAATAGACCACAAGCGCCGGGTTTGAGCCGCCGATAACGGGCCAATAGTGGCGCGCCGCTATTGTGCCGCCCGATTGGGCGCTGCTTGGTTGCGGAATGGCAAAATCGGTCACGCCCACATTGCGCGCGCGCTTGGCGTTCATCATCGCGAAGGCTGCGCGCGTGGCGGCGCGGGCTTGGTGCGGCGTTTGCGTGTCCAGGGGCGGGCCTTTGGCGGCTTGCGCGGTCAAAAAGCCAAGGCCCGGGTCAAGGGCGCGCCCGTCAATCTCCAACGGCACAGCTTTGGACATGCGGCGCAGCAGCGGCGCCGGCAGCTGCATCAACGTCCGCACGATCATTTGTTGCATGCTCATGGCGTGCGCATCCTCCTTTTGCGGTGGCCCGTCCTACGCCAAGCCGCCTATTTGCCCTGGGCAACCAGCGGCAGCGCCGTGACGCCGCCAAGAAACAGCTTGGTGGAAAATTCAGCCGCCTCCGCCGGGTCAAACGGCAGCCGCGCCAGCATGCGGTCGCCCACTTCAAAGGCAATACCGACAAAGCTGGCGGTTAGATAGTCCGGGTCCACATTGGGCAGCACGCCTTGCGAGATCGCGCGCTCAATGTCTTGGCGCATCTCATCAAACCCGGCCACCACTTCCGGCGTATCCATCCGGACACGAATGGAGCCCGAATTGCGCCGCATGACCCGGTGCATGGCTTCGTCCTGGGCTAGGTAATCGAAATAGGCCTTGAACGTGCCGGATACGAATTGTTCAAACGTGCCGGCGCGGATGCGCTCGGCGCGAATGCGCGGCCGCATGCGCAGGGCGCTGGCGTCCATCAGCGCCTGGAACACTTCTTCCTTGGACTTGAAATAATTGTAGAAGGTGCCGGAGGCGAGCCCCGTGCGGCGGATGATGTCACGGACGGTGGTTTCGCCGTAGCCAAGCTCGGCGAACACGATCCGCGCTGCGTCCAGAATGGATTGGCGGTTCTCGGCTTTGGTCTTTTCGCGCTTGCCCATTGTGCTGGTCACGCCGCCGCCCGCGCTGCTAGCCGGTGCTGCGGCGGGCCTCGGGGTTGGGGGGCTCTTTACGGGTGCTGCCACAAGCAGGGCCTTGCTGAATAGATGCGGTTTGGGCCGGGACGGGACCAAGCAGCTGGATTGGGAGACGGGCGCGTTTTCAACGTATGCGAGTATAGCCTAAATTGCCGGTGCTGGTGCTTCAAATTAGCCAAGCGTGGCGCGCCCTTATTCTGCCGCCGCTTGGCTGCGCGCACCGGCGCGCGCCGGGACCGGCAGGCCCGGCCGCGCTTTAGCCCGCTTGGCGCCGCGTTTCAACTCGCGCTGCATGTCCCACACATATTTGTTGAAATCCAATTGCATGGTATGGCGGGCAGAGGCGTAAAAATGGCCTGTATACATATCTTCGTCGGCCTGGATGATGCGCTCCATGTCCGGCGCGGCGGGCAGCGCGTAGGCGCCGGTAAGGTAGCGGCCAACAAGCTTCATCTGCTGTTCGGCAAAGTTGACCAGCGTCGGTAAAGGCTGCGCTAGGCCCAGGAAAAACAGGTTGGGGATGCCGGGTGCAAAAATGCGCTTGTACAGCGGCAAGCGGTTGTTCTCCACCTGGATGACGGTCTCGTCCAAAAACGGAAACGAGACGTTGTAGCCGGTGGCGTAGATGACCACGTCAATCGGCTCGCGGCTGCCATCCTCGAACTCGACGATGCCGTGATCGAACTTTTTGATGTTCGGCTTGGCGGTAATGTCGCCGCAGCCGACGCGGGTCAAAAATTCTCCGGATACAGACGGATGCGCTTCGAGCGGCTCATGGTCGGGCTTCGGCAGGCCATAATCTTCCATATTGCCGACAATCCGCTTGATCATTCGCTTGCCCAGTGCGCGCTGGATAGACAGCGGGATCCACGCGGGCATTGCGCCTTTATCGGCGACTTGGCCGTTGACGTATTTGGGCATGACCCAAACCCCGCGCCGCGCGGCGACGAACAGCTTTTCGGCGATCGGCCGCTGCGATAGTTCAGAGGAGATATCCATCGCGCTGTTGCCCATGCCGACAACCACAATGCGCTTGCCGCGCATATCGTGCGGCTCAAACGGGGTGAGGTAGGAATGGGCGTGCATCTGCACGCCGGTGAAGGTAGCCATGCCGTCATAGTCGGGCCAGCGCGGGCTCCAGTGGTGGCCGTTGCACACGAACACCGCGTCATAGAGGCGCGTTTCGCTCGACGGCCCGCCGGCGCCGGAGCGGTCCACGGTCACGCGCCACAGGCCCTCTTGCGTGCGCGTAACGTGGGTGACGGCGGTGTTGAATTGGATCGTCTCGCGCAGCCCGAAATGGTCAACATAGGCGTTGAAATAGGCCAACACCTGGCTGTGATGGGGAAAATCGGGAAAGTCCGGCGGGATCGGAAAATCCTCAAACGCCATGCGGTGTTTTGATGTGTCTATGTGCAGCGACTCGTAGCACGCTGACATGCCGTTTTTGTTTTTGTAGGCCCAATTGCCGCCGATCACGTCCGACGTCTCAAAACAGTCAAACGGGATGCCGCGGTCTTGCAGCGCTTTGGCCGCGGTAAAGCCTGAGCAGCCGGCGCCGATGATGCAGCAGGTAGGAAGAGCAGACATGAAAGACCTCTGTTGATATGCGTGCATGCGCACAGCGCCTAACGGCCGTGGAAGACGCCCGCCCGGCGTTCTATGAAGGATGCAACGCCTTCGGCTGCATCTTCCGTGTTCGCCAGTTTTGCCTGCACCGCGCCAAGGTCGGCGAAGGCCTCTGCCTCACCGCGTTCGATAAAGGTCATGCACGAGCGTTTGGTTTCCTGAATGGCGAGCGGCGCTAGGCGGGCAATACGTTCGGCCAGCGCAATGGCGCGGGCGATTTGCTGTCCGGTTTCCACCACTTCTTGAACGAGCCCTATGCGCAAGGCTTCCTCGGCGCCGAATTCTTCATCGCATAACAGCAAATGATAGAGGCCGTTGCCCCAGCCGCAGCGCTCAATGAACCGCACCGTGCCGCCGCCCGCCGCCATCAAGCCGCGGCGCGGTTCTAGCTGGGCAAAGCGCGTATCCTTGGCGGCAACGGCAATATCCGCCGCCAGCATCATCTCGATGCCGGCGGTGTAGCAGATGCCTTGTACCGCGGTCACAATGGGCTTTGCGCATTTCGTCTTAAGGCCGAAAGGGTCGATACGCTGCGTCGGTGCATCGGTGCCGCTATCGCCGTGCTTCATGCTGTCGGCGAATTTGGTGAGTTCTAAGCCGGCGGTAAAATGTTGGCCAAAGGCATAGAGCACGCCGGCGCGCAATTGCGCATCCTCGTGCAACAAGGTGTAGGCATCCTGCAAGCGCGCAAACATATGCGGCGTTAGGCCGTTATATTTTTCCGGCCGGTCCAGCCCCATCAGCAATACGTGGCCGTGCCGGGCAACGGCGATGGCGCCGTCGGGCTCGGTTGCGGGGTCGCGGGTGGAGTGCGGGGCGGCGGTGGAAGACATCTGCTGCGCGGTCCTGAAAATCGGCTTTGCTATGGTCGCGAGGACTCATACTATCGAAACCAGACCGCGGTCTAGCGCTGCCCTCGTTATCCGCGGCGTCGGGCCTTACCCCCCTATCGGCATAAGGTGCAGGCAAACCCATGACCGGCGATACCAAGCAGCGCCTTACCCTGCTACGCGACATGCTGATTGAGCATGTGCCGCACGCCAAGGCCCTTGGCCTGGAAGTCGTTGCGGCGGAGGCGGGCATGTGCCGGATGAAAGTCGCCTACGCGCCGCACCTTGTCGGCAACCCGGATACCGGCGTTGTCCATGGCGGTGTGATTACCTCGATGCTGGACAATGCCTGCGGTGTCGCCGTGCAGATGGCGCTAGGTGAACCCACCTCGATTGCGACGCTTGATTTGCGCATCGACTATATGCGGCCGGCAGCCCCGCGGCGCGACATCATCGGTGAAGCGCGCTGTTACAAGGTCACCCGGTCCATCGCCTTCGTTAGAGGCGTTGCGTTTCAAGACGACGTGGAAAATCCCGTGGCCACCTGCGTCGGGGCGTTCATGCTCGCCGCCAACCGCGCCACCTCGCCATCGGTGCAGGCACGGGCGCAAGCGCGCGCTGCGCTTGACGCGGATGAGGCCTCTGCAGGCGCGAAAGACTAACCGATGCGCGATTTAGAACACATAGCGCAAGGCCGCAGCATCAACGAGGTGATGGCGACAATCCCGTATGTGGCGTTTCTAGGCATCACCTTCGAGCCGGTGGGCGATGAGCTTTTGGCCAAGCTGGCCTTTACGCAGCACCTGATCGGCAATCCGGTGCTGCCGGCGTTGCACGGCGGGGTGATCGGCGGCTTTCTCGAAACGGCGGCCATCGTGCACGTCACACGTGAAAGCAAAAGCCGCGTGCTGCCGAAAACCATCGACATCACCATCGATTATTTGCGCTCCGGCCGTCCGCTGGACACTTACGCCCGCGCGACCATCACCAAACATGGCCGCCGGATTGCCAACGTGCAGGTCATTGCCTGGCAGGACGACCCGGCCAAGCCGATTGCCGCCGCGCATGGCCACTTTCTGCTCGAGCCACTTTCTGCTCGAGCCACTTGCTGATACGGATGCACCAGGGGCCGATACGGATGCGCCGGCCTGACGGCCGGCGACCGTGTCAGCGCATCAGCCGCACGGCGCGCAAGCCGAGCGGTGCGAGCCCGGTCATATAGAAGCCGAGAATGGCGGCGCCGACGAAGCCGGTGACCGGGTCGGGCACACCCATTGCAGCGCCGGTGCGTTCAATGGCCCAGCGCAACATAAACAAAACCGTAACGCCTAAGATGGCGATCAGACACCGTTGCCACCACCGCGCGCTGCCTGCGCGCACCGGGGCTAAGCGCATGTCCATCGCCATGCCGGCGAGCCAGCCTGCCAGCAGAAACATCACCGTCAGCGTTGGCGCGGGGCCTGCGTGGACGGCGCGGTCTGCGGCCACTACCGCGGTCGGCCATAGGGCCCAGACCACCGGCACAAGCGCCAAGACGATCATGAGTTGCGCCACCGGGGCGCCGCGCAAGGCACGGGCCGTGGTGGTGTGCGGGCGCGTCATCCACGCAAACACCGCCAGCGTTGCCAGCGCCAGCGCCGCACCGATCAACACATCATCGACGTCATGCACGCCTAAATACAGCCGGCTGAAGCTGACACCGGCTGCGAGCACCAGGCACAATGCCCAAACCCATGGCCGGCCAACCTCATAGGCCAGCCATAGCCACATGGCGACCGCCACTTGCGTATGGCCGCTCGGGCGGCCCGGCGATCCGGACACGCGGCCATCCAGCGCGATGGCGGTGCCTGGCCGTGGATCTTGCCAGAAGTCTTTCAGCCAGCCGTTGAGCACGGCTGTCAGCGTCACCAGTACCGCCAGCCGGGTGAACACCGCGCGGTCCCACAGCCAATAGCCCAGCGGCAGAAACATTAGAAAAAAGGGCGTGTAGCCAAGCCACGTAAAGCCTAGCGCAATTGGGGTTGCCCAATCCCGGCGCAGCGGCAGCACCCAATCCATTGCAACAAGCCAACTGTCCATGCCGCCCGGCCCGGCCCCATCCCCGTCCACCTGTTCGTGTATGGCCCACGGGGCCCATCCGTCATGGTGTATGCGCGTGTACGTATATCATGGGCGCCCACAAGAGCGCGGGCAAATCTGTGCGGGCGGGCGCCGGCGCCTAATCGTCGAGCGCCCCCCTACCCAGCACCGCCCGGTGCGGTTGCCATACCAACGACCGAGCTGGTCTGTCAGGTGCCGTTGCGGGCCATCGCCACCATTTTCGACATCGGCCGGCTCTCGGTCACGCAAACCCGCTCCGGCGGTGATATTGGCTCGGTCACGCAGATGCGGCTGCCGGGCGTCTGGCTCGGGCATTGTGCGTTTGAAAGTCCTTGCGTGACCTCCGGCGAACTGCTGGTGGATTTTCTGCTTTTTTGCCTGCCGCTGGAGAGTGACGGCGCCCTTCACGTCAACGGTGAAGCGCTTAGCGATACGTCGCTGTTTGTGCACCGGGGCTGCGAAATTTGCAGCCGCGGCCGCCGCCGCAAGACGTTGGTGGTCGGGCTTTCACGGGCCTGCGTGTTCGACGCCCTCTCAGGGCTTACGGGCGTTGGGCCGCAAGACGTGCAGGTGCCGACGGGGCACCTCAAGCTGCCGCCGGTTGCAGTCAAGCGGCTGCGATCGCGCCTGCTGGCATTTCTAAGATTGCCCGACAGCTATCCGGGGCGTTTTCTTGACGCCGACACCCAGGCCCTGCTCGCTAGCCAAATCCTAAATGTGATGATGGACTATCTGCTGTGCGCATCGCAGGACGGCGATGTGGAAGATCGTGTCCGCCGTTGCCCGAGCCACATCGTCCGCGCGGCGGAGCAGCACTTCGAAGACGCCGGCGGCCGCCCGGTATCCCTGGCCGATCTGTGCCGCGCCGCCAATGTGAGCGCCAGCACGTTAACCAGCGCCTTTCATTCGGTCGTGGGCGAAACGCCGGCCCGCTACTTTAAGCTGCGGCGCATGTCGCAGGCGCGCGCATTGTTAGAGAGCGGCGTGTTCGACCGGTCACCGGTCAAACAGGCGGCGCTTAGCGTCGGGCTGACAGAACTGGGCCGGTTCTCGGTCGAATACAAAAAACTCTTCGGCTGCTCGCCTTCAGATTTTCAAGGCCAAGCCCTGCCACGCCCACGTAGCGCCGCTTACGCCGAAAGACCCCACGCGTAGGTGCGTGCGGTGGCGGGGTTAAACCACGCGCTTTACGCTCCGCAAAGAAATCAGGTGCAGTAAGAAGGGATGGTGCCCAGGGGCGGGATCGAACCACCGACACTGCGATTTTCAGTAGCGCTTGGCGTACACTGCGAAAGTGCCGGCTCGTTCTTATCCGTTTGAAATTCTTATACGTTCGCCGCTTCCCAGCGCACGGAGCCCGGTGGTGAAATCCAGAACGTTCCTGGAACGCTTGGGCCTGATTACACAAGATCTCCACGGCGCTCTCCTGGCTCCAGCTATCAGCGGGCCCGAGGGCAGGCGCACTTCTGCCCGTTGATGGGTGCGAGGCCGCCCTTCTCCAACTGCTCGTACGTGATGAGATGCCAGTTGGGGGCGCTGCGGGTGGGACCGGCGCAGAGACGCTGCCCTCCGCGCCTTGCCTTTCGCCCAAGGTGGCCTGGTCGGCAAGTGGCGGCCGCGGACCCGCCCCGGCGCTTAGGTACTTTCCGGCCTCTGTGGCGCGGGTGTTTCGGCAGCGCGCGGATCTGCTAGTTGTTCGACGCGAAATCGACTTCCTTCCGAACCGGTGCTGCAGCGTATGGATATGGCACGTCGATCAAGTGCGACTACGATGAAAGCCTCGTTCCAGTTCTGCGGATTCCGAACGTGTCGAGCGGGCAGGTCAATCTCGACGACATGAAGTATGGCCCGCTCTCCGAGTCAGACCGCGAGGCGCTATCCCTTGAAGCCAACGATCTGCTGCTGATCCGATCAAACGGCAGCTTGGATATTGTCGGGCGCGCGGCCGTTGTTCCAACTGAAGCCGCTGGCATGGCATTCGCCGGGTATTTGGTGCGCCTGCAAACCCTCGGGGAGGCGATCAACTCCCGATATGTCTGGCTGGCTCTCAACTCCGGCGCTGTTCGGGAGCAGATTGAGCGCCCGATCCGTTCCGCCGTCGGACTCAAGAACGTCAACCTGACCGAGTTCGGCAACCTTTCTTTCTGGCTGCCACCCCTCGCCGAACAACACAGCATCGTGGCCAAGGTCGATGCCCTCATGGCCCTCTGCGACCGGCTGGAGGCCGCCCTCACCACCGCCGACACCACCCGCGCCCGCCTCCTCGAAGCCCTCCTCCACGAGGCGCTGGACCCCGCCGCCGAAGCGGTCACGGAGGCGGCGGAATGAGTCGGCTCACCTATGGAAATGCCACACGCATCAGCTTGCCATGAAGCGATGACCCCGATCGCGATCCCCACAGCGGGGCCTCAGACATGAACGAACGCGTCAACTGGAGGGAGGTCGCTCGGCATCTCGATGCGCTCTACAGTGCATCGGAAGGACTGGAGCAAATGTTCCCCGGCCGGCGGTTCACGCCCGATGGACATCTCGTCGGCAGCGTCGGCGAGGTCATTGCGGCCTACATGTTCAGCCTCGACCTGAGCCCTGCCTCGACCAAGGGTCATGACGCCACGACGCGGGACGGCCGCAAAGTCGAGGTCAAGCTGACGCAAGGCCGCAGCGTGGCCCTCCGCCACGAGCCCGAGCATTTGATTGTGCTCCA
>Ga0272441_10016847_pt1 | contig 10052 bp, 4 predicted proteins | sample SSMProp6N_FD_193582 | JGI IMG/M metagenome (GOLD analysis project Ga0272441, IMG submission 193582) | Marine sediment archaeal communities from Little Sippewissett salt marsh, Falmouth, MA, United States - SSM-Prop-6N | ecosystem: Environmental > Aquatic > Marine > Wetlands > Sediment ... | reverse complement strand
GCTATCCGTGTAATGAAGCGGTCAGCGGATTCGAGTGCTTCCCCGGCGAGCCCAAACTGTGGGACTGGCTGGTGGTCGCCCGAGCCTGAGCCCCGCGCCCGCAGAGCCGCCCCGCCACACTCAGCCCTGCACGTCCTTGTGGTATTCCTGAAGGCTCTTGACCCGGACCGCTTTTTTGCGCAGCGCGTCCACCGCCCCCACCGTGGCCTCCGCCGCCGACAGCGTGGTGACCAACGGCACCCCATATTGCACTGCCGTGCTCCGCATCAGGCTCTCGTCGCGCCGCCCGATCTTGCCGCTGGGCGTGTTGATGATCAACTGCACCTCATCCTGCTTGATGTAGTCGATGATATGCGGCCGCCCCTCCGAGACCTTCTTCAACCGCTCGACCGGGACGTCCATTCGCTCCAGCGCATGCGCGGTCCCTGCCGTGGCCAGCACGCGGAACCCCATCTCCGCGAACTTCGCCGCCACCGGCACAATGTGCCGCTTGTCGCGGTCGCGAACACTGATAAACACCGACCCGCCCGTCGGCAGCCTCTGCCCCGCGCCCAACTGAGCCTTGGCGAACGCCATCGGGAACGACGCATCGATCCCCATCACCTCACCGGTCGACTTCATCTCCGGGCTCAGCACGGCATCGACTCCGGGGAACCGCGAGAACGGGAACACCGCTTCTTTGACGGCCACGTGCCCGACCTTCACTTCCTCGGTGAACCCCAGCTCCCGCAGCGTGTGACCCAGCATCACCTTCGTCGCCAGGTTCGCCAGCGAGACACCGATGGCCTTGCTCACAAACGGAATGGTCCGCGAGGCCCGAGGGTTCACCTCCAGCACATAGACCACCTCGTTGCGGATCGCGTATTGCACGTTCATCAGGCCCCGCACATCCAGCTCCCTGGCCATGGCGTGCGTCTGCCGGCGGAGCTCGTCCACCACCGCATCCGTCAGGCTGATCGGCGGGATGGCACAGGCGCTGTCGCCCGAGTGAATCCCCGCCTCCTCGATATGCTCCATGTATCCGCCGACCACCACCGTCTCGCCGTCCGCGATGCAGTCCACATCCACCTCGATGGCCTCTTCGAGGAACTTGTCGATCAGCACCGGGTGGTCGGGCGACGCGTCCACCGCCTTGGCAACGTAGGTTTCGAGCTGTCCTTCGTCATAGCAGATGACCATCGCCCGCCCACCGAGCACGTACGACGGACGGACCAAGACCGGATAGCCCACCTCGGCGGCGATGGTCTTCGCGCCCTCGAACGACGTCGCCGTCCCGCTCGGCGGCTGTGTCAGGCCGAGCATGTCCAGAAGCTGCCGGAACCGCTCGCGATTTTCCGAACGGTCGATGCTGTCCGGTGACGTCCCCAGGATCCGCACCCCCGCCTTCTCCAGCGGGACCGCCAGGTTCAGCGGAGTCTGTCCGCCGAGCTGCACGATCACCCCCAGCGGTCGCTCGCGCTCGATGATGTGCAAGACGTCCTCGCGCGTCAGCGGCTCGAAATACAGCCGGGTCGACGTGTCGTAATCCGTGCTCACCGTCTCCGGGTTCGAGTTCACCATGATGCTCTCGTAGCCCAGCTCGCGTAGCGCGTACGAGGCATGGCAGCAGCAGTAGTCGAACTCGATGCCCTGGCCGATGCGGTTCGGCCCGCCGCCGAGGATCACGACGCGCTTGTTTCTTGTCTCTTCTTGCGTCATTGACATCCCGACCGAACTGGTGCTGAATTCCGAGCCGTGGGGATTATAGCGGGAAGCGACTCAGCGTCAACAGTGCGAACGGGATGTCACCGAGCCAGCTGCGCGCCCGGGCGTCACAACCGCCGCCTCAGCCAGCCGGGGCGGTCGGTCGTAATGCCGTCCACGCCCGCCGCGAACAGCCGCCGCGCCTCGGCGGGGTCGTTCACGGTCCAGGTGTAACACGTCATCCCCGCCGCTTTGACGGCCTCGACGAATGCCCGGTCGAGCGCCGCGCGGGCTTGGACGTCGAGGCCGTCCAGGCCCGCCCGCCGAGCTACTGCGACAAGTTCGTCCGCCTGGCGGCGTCGCCGCGAGCGCTCCCGTTCGATGTCACACAGCCAGAGCACCGGGTGGTGCGGATTCGCCTGCTTGGCCGCGGCCACAACGTCCGCATTGAAGCCGATCAGCGTCGCTTGCTTCGGCGGCAGCGGGGAGCGTCTGAGCAGCTCGGTAAGCGGCGGCACGATCTCTACGCCGCACTTGATCTCGATGAAGACACCTCTTCCGCGAGGGACGGTGGCGAGTACCTGTTCGAGCGCGGGAATCCGCTCGCCGGCCCACTGGGGGCCTTTGTGCCCTCCCGCGTCGAGCGACTGCAGCTCGTCGAAGGTCTGCAAGCGGGCCTTGCGGCGGTTGCCGGCCGTCCGCTCCGTATTGTCATCGTGGATGGCGATGATTCGACCGTCGCGAGACAGGTGTACGTCGACCTCGACCGCATCGGAGCCTTGCTCCCACCCCAGGCGGAACGCGGCGAGCGTGTTCTCTGGGGCGTCCTGGGACGCGCCGCGATGGGCGATCAGCATGCGTTACTTACTCAGTTTGAACGTGTGCGACAAGTCGGCGACCTTCACGGTGTAGGCATCGCCTTTCTGCTCGACGGAGCAGTTCGGCATTGCCGCGGTACCCGTGTCGGTCGGATAAAGGACGTGGAGGTAGACGCACGGCGCGGCGTCATCGGCGGGCACGACGTCGAGGCGCCCGGCGCCGAGCCGGGTGCCTGCTTTCCTCGCCTTGTAGAGCGGCCACGACAGCCCCTTGCCGCTCCGAGTCTTGTGAACGAAGGCTTTCTCGGGGCCGCCGACTTGGACCATCTTCGCCCCCTCGGGCAGCAGGCTTTTGCAGAACAGCCGGCCCTTGCCGTTGTCGATCACGGCGAGGCGCTGCGCCGCGTCGATCTTCGGCACATTGATGCTGTGGAGCAGCCAGCGCGTCTTCACGTCCTTGCCCGGCCTCACGCGATCCAGAACGATCACGTACTTGTAGCCGAGGAAGACGAGTTCGCGGATCCACGTCGAGCCGGTCGGCCAGGTCGAGCCGGAGAGGTCGCCGACGGCGCGGGCGTACCTGTCGTTCGCCTCAGTCTTACGCAGCACGCCGGTCGGCGGATGTTTGTACTTGTCCCTCCGCGCTTTCCACGCCGTCCACGAGACCGCGCCGTCGAAGTCGACGAACGGCTGATAGCCGTGTTTCTGCGGGCTGTCGAAGATCACCACGTTGGCGCTCCACGGCGACTTGTAGTACCAGTGCTTCGAGCTCTTGTACCCCCGGTAGTGGCCGTTCTTGATGGCCAGCGGTCCGTGCTTGAAGATCATGAACTTGCCCGTGTCATAGGTCCCGTGGTGGTCGACGTTGTCGCCGCACTTGAAATGGACCACGGTGGCGTCCGGCTTCCACGCACTGCGCCAGCAGACGACCCCGTGCAGCTTGGGACTGAAGACCTCGGCACGGCCGAGCCCGTCGAGCGGCTTGGGCTGTATCTCGGGATCGTTGAAGATGTAGAACATCCAGACGTAGTTGCCGTAGTACGTCTGTCGGCCCCATCGCTTTCGCATCGCCAGGGCGTGGGAGCGGCCGTAGCCGCTCCGGTACATTCCGGTGATGGAGTCGATCTGCATTCGGGCGTCGTAGCGGTCCCGGTAGTTCCCGCCCCACACGTCGCCGTCCTTGAAGATGAAACCGTTCGGATACGTGATCCAGACCTGATACAACATCTGGCGTTCGAGCCAATTGCCTTGTTGTTCCTTGATCCACTGGGCGGCGTCCCAGTCCGTCGCGCTGCGCCACATCGCGGCGACGTGGCCCAGGTCGGTGAACTGGTGGAACAGCCCATACGTGGCGCCGCTGGTGGCGCCGTCCTCCATCCGGCGGATCGTCCCCATGCTCTCCTTCAGGTACTTCTGGGCGTGTTCGAGGTAGGCCTGGGCCCTTGGGCTGTCGCCGTGCAGTGCCAGGCCAACGGCGGTCAGGCCGGCCAAGGCTCCGGAGTTGCGGCAGTAGAAAGGCGTAACCCCGTCGAGACGGAGATACCTCTTGTAGTAGTCGCCCCACCATTCAAAGGTCGCGACGGCGCCGGCTCGGTGGTCCTTGAAGTCGGGGTGGTCGTGGAACCAGTCGTAGAGTGCGGCCATCTTGGTGGTGTCGATGCCGGTGTAGCTGGGCGATGCCTTGGGCTGCCTGGCCGGCGGCTCGAGTTTCTTGAGCGCCTCGACCACCTGCTTGCCGGCGTCCACGTCGTCCAGCAACAGGTAACGAAGCCCCCTTCCAACCAGCGGCTTGCCCAGGTCGTTGGCCTGGGCCTGGTACTCCGGGCGCTTCATCCAGCTTCGGACCTTCTCGACCGAAGGCCCGCCCCATGCTTTAGCTCGGAAGAACAGCCGCGGTCGCGTGCGGCGCACCTTCGGAGCCTGGGCATGCGCCGTTGCGGACAGACCAACCGCCAAGATCAGCGCCAGGGCCAGACCGAGTCGCTCCACGGTATCTCTCCTTGGGTCGGTATTGCGGAAGCTATTCCGCCCCACGGCGGCGCAGCGGCGGTCCTTCCGCGCTCCACTCATACTTGTCGTCGTTCACCTTCCAGAAGCCTTCCCACGCGGCGCGGACAGCCGTCGCAGCGGGCAGAGCGTCGATGCGGATCTGCACCAGCCGCCCGCCCTTCGGCACCAGCCGCTGATCCTCCGGCACCGTGCCGTCGAACATCAGCGTGAGCGCCCGCAACGCCTGCTCCGCCGTCCCGCGCGTCTTGCTGTCCAGCAGCCTGATGAGCGGCGCGACCGCGTTGGGATCGGCGATCTTGCCCAGCGCCTCGGCGGCGAACCGTTCGGCCTTGTCGCCGTGCCCACCCCGCCAGTTCGGCCGGTAGCCCCGATCGATGAAGAACAACAGGTCCGGCAGGGCCTTGCGCGACCGCATTTCGCCGAGCCCGGCGACCACGCGGTTGAGGTTGTTGCCCGTCATAATCCCCTGCCCGGTCTTGGCGTTCTTGGCATGCAGTTCGGCGAGCAGCGAGAACTCGGCGCCCTCACGGTCGGCGCTCTTGTGCAGCAGGAGGATGGCCGCCCGCCGCAAGTACCAGGACCGGGAGCTCCCGCGCCGGTCCACCCCGCGCGTCTTGCCCAACACCTCGCTGATCGCCTCCACCGCATCCTTGTCAACCGGGAAGTCCGCCCGGCTCACCCGCTTGATCAGAGCCGTCTCCGCCATCTTGTACGCCTGCGGATGCTGAGACAGTGAGCCTCGGAATAACTGCCCCACACCGGCCGTGTCGCCTTGAACCAACAGTGTGTACGCAGCGGCCATCCGGACCACTTCCTCCTCGTCCTTCAACGCCTGCCGAAGCAGCTCATGCCCGGCCTCACCGCCTACCCCGCCCCACAGGCCCCACACCACGGCCAGCCGCAGATGCGTCCCACCCTCGGCCAGGTACTTGCCGAACAGGGCCGTCACCTCGGCCTGTGGGCAATCGGGCGCGGAGCGGAGCACATTGACGCACAGCACCGAGCGTGCGTCCTCCGCATTGGCCAACGCAGCAGAAACGTAACGCTGGACCTGCCGCACCAGCGCGGCCCAGTCCACCTTCGCCGCCGCCCTGGGTGCCAACTGCGTCACTTCCCTCTTCAGATCGGCGACGCGCAATTCCGCGTTCATCAGCCACACTACCTTGCGCCGGTCGCTGTATCGACCTTGCCCTGCATATTCTCTGGCCACCTGCAACGTGTCACGGCCGGGCAGACGCACGGAGCACGACGCGGTCTCGCGGTACGACAGAGCGGCCCTCACCACCCGCTGGTTGTTCATGTCGCCAATATAGGCCGCATCGCGAGAGACCATCACCGTCCGCGGGTTCGCCAGCGGCACGCCCGGGCCGCGGTCATCCGGATTACCGTACCGGCCGAAGCTCAGGATCTCGTTGCCGTTGGTGTCCAGCACGACCACACGCGAGCGAAGCTGGTCCGGCACGAACACCCGGGCGAACTCGTCCAAGTAAAACCGCGGCGTCCAGCACTGGCATCCGTCGCGCGGTCTGGCGGGCCGGATGCAGGACACCCCGAAGTAGCTCCAGAGCACACCGTCGGCCAGAAAATCCCCGCGTCCTTCCGCGGCGGTAAACTGTCTCTGCCCCGGCTTCAGCAATCGCTCGGCCGGAGCCCCCTTCCCCACCAGCCGGACCGCCCCGCCGCTCGGCTTGAATTTGAGCAGGCTCCCGTAATTGTGGACATAGGGGTCTGCACGACCCGTCCCGGTCAAGCCGGCCAGCACGTCGGGCACCAGCTTGCCGACCGGTTTCAGGTGGTCGATGACATAGATGCACCCCTTGCGGTCCACGCGCACCCCCGCCGGGCTGCCGGTCTCGAACACGATGATCGAATCCTTCTTCAGCGTCCCGTCGGCATTCAGCGCGGAACACCGCATCGGCTGCGCATACCCGCCCCGCTCGTGGATCCAGTAGATGTCGCCGTTCGGCGCCACGGTCACGTCGCGACCATAGAAGCTGCGGATGCAGTCATCACGCAGCCCGGGCACGATGTACGTGCCGGTGGCGGAGAACGGGAGCGGCTTGAGACGATGGTCGAGCCGGCCGATCTCGCCGGTGACGTGGGTGATGACGCTGCCGTGCGGGCCGGCAGTTATCTCCGCGATCCCGTTTGCCTTGGGCGCCATCTGGTGGTCGAAGATCTCGATCTCGCCGGTCCGGCCGTTCATCCGCCACCAGCCCTCGAACGGCCAGTTCCCATAAACCAGCTCGCGTTCGCGGTCCACCCCGTAAAGCAGCGGCTGCCGCGGTCGAACGGCCTCCGAAAGCAGCTTGTCGAATTGGATCGCCTTGCCCTCGTCAACCAGTCGCACCAGGACCTTGGTCCGCCAGTTCGCCTTGGGGTCGGGGCTGTCGACGTTCGCCACGAACAGCACCGGCTTCGCCGGCTTCGGGTCCAGGACCATGAACGGCCAGGTGGACCGAAGGTCGGTGCTGCAAACCGGTGTCTTCGCCGACATCCCGTCGAACTTGTGGAGGGCGTATCGCTTGTGCCCGGCGGCCACGTACACCGCACCGGTCACCGGGTGAATCTGTATCTGACGGGGCCACGCCACGGGAATCTCGCCCACCAGCTCGCGCTGCGCGTTGAAGACCGCGATACGATGGTTGCCACGATCAGCCACATACAGATTGCCCTTGCCGTCGAACGCGATCCCGCACGGCTGGTTGAGCGCAGCCGCGCCGGAGCCCGGCGTGTCGGGTGTCCCGACAAACAACTCCGGCTTCGCATCCTTTGACCAGGTGACGCGGTACACGGCGTGTCGCGCTCCCGAGATGTAAATCCGGCCGTCCGGCCCGGCGGCCAGGGCAAACAACGCCCGGTCGAAACGCTTGTCATCGAGAAGCGGCCCGACGAACCCCGCTTTCGGGGCCCCACCGTCGGCGGCGATCCGTAACAAGCGACGTGGATTTCGGTGGTGCCAGGGCACGCTGCTGAATCGCTTCCCCTCCAGGTGCCCGCCCCCGGGCCCGTTGCTGAAGATCAGGTCACCCTCGGGCGTCACCAACGGCACCTGGTAGATGCGCCGACCGTAATGGCGGACCAGGGCGCTCGGAAACCGCTCGCCGTTGTACAGCGCCATCTCCCCAAGCGGCACGGCACGGCTCAACGGCACATCGGCCGGACGCGGCAGGATGGTCCGCACATATTCGCCGTCCCGAGTGAACACACGGACGACACCATCGAGGTAGTCGCGGCCGGTCTCCGCCATCACGTAGAGCTGGCCCTTCGGCCCCAGGGCCAGGCCATGGACCGAGCCCAGGGCGCGCGGCGTCCAGCCCAGCGACCGGTCGTAGCGCACCGTCAGGCCCAGGCCGACCTCGACGCGGTACGTGCCCGGCGGAACGGGCCGCCCGTCGTCAGCCAGCCCATCCCACTCCAGTGACTGGCCCAGGCTGTCGCGCTGAAGCGGCTCCGGTGCGTTCGGCCCCAACATCCCGGCCGCCAGGTGTCGGACCACCCGGCCGTCCGAGTTTTTGACCGAGACGGCCACGTCGGTCGGCCTGCTGACCCAGAACTGGATCACCGCCTTGCCATCGGCTTCTCTGACCAGCGGTTTGATGACAAAAGTCGGCTTCGCGCCGCCCTTCCAGGCCGCGCCGGACGCGCCCCCCTCGTCCAACACGTCCCGCCCGCCGCAACCGGCCGCCAGCAACGCCGCGAGGCACGCCAGGCACACCACACCGTGCTTTATATCGTTCATCGCGCTCCCTCCTTCTCAGCCACAGGGTCCTGTTCATTCATCGTCTATTTGGCCAACGCCTTCGCCACCTCCGCCGCCACGCCGTATACCTTGTGCTGCCGTTCGGTGAAGCCGGCATCAAAGAACCACGCCTCATCACGCGAGGCGTGTGCCATCACCCAGGTCCGTTCGTCGAGGACCGACTGGGCCCGCCCGGCCAACTCGTCGCCCAACTTCGCCCGCAGGGCTTGGTCCAGCAGCGCGGTCTCGATGAAGATGCGGGCCTCGCAGTTCTGTACGCCTTCCCGCATCGCCTCGAACTGGACCGACGGCACGGCGCCGTCTTTGCCGCAGCCCAGGAACGAAGTGCGCACCACAAGCTGGTACCACGAACTGTGGTCGGGGTAGCGATGGATGATGGTCCGGCCCGCGGCATGCCGCGAGTCCTTGACCACCTTTTCACCGCGCTTCAGCACGTTCCAGAAATCCCCGCCGAACCGGCCCAGCCCGCGCTGGTAGCCGGTGATGTTCCATTCCGCCGCACAGCGATAGGTGTACAGGCTGCGGTGGTCACGCCGCAGGTCACGATAGAACTGGCACACCAGCTTCGCCGAGCGCCAGCCATACAACCGGCGCCCGCCGCGCGGGTCGCTCGGCCCCCGGGCATTCCAAACCGTCGTCGCATAGCCGACCGGAACCCAGGCCTTGCGGTCGATCCGGACGCCGCTCAACAGCCCGTGGCTCTGATCCACCCACGGCAGCCCCGGCGCGACCTCGCTGAAGAACTTCGCACTCGCCGCCGGGATCCGCGTCCAGTCACCGTGGATGCCCAGCATCATCGCTTTCTCCAGGCCTCGTTTTGAGAGATTGGCGCGGACCGCCTTCAGCACCCGCCCCCAGAACAGCTTACCCTCCGGCGTGTTGAACTTCGGAACCTCGACCTCGCTCGTTTTTCCGGTCTGAGGCTCGACAACCGTGACCAGCGGATGCATCGCGCTGACTGCCGGGCCTTTGCGTGGGGCACAGGTGTACCGCTCCCACAAGTACAGGATCACCACCAGCGGCTTCCCCTGTGTTCGCTCTACCAGGTCCAAATACTTGTTCCAGACCGTGAAGTCCGGCGTCAGCGTCCCGTCCTTCCCGCGCACGAAGCGTAGGATGGACTGACTGTTCCCGAAATGCGTCCGTGTGATCAGCGGCAGGTACACCGCCTTGTTGCCAATCTCCGCCAGGAGCTGAAACGATTTCTCCATGTACTTGAAGTGCGCGTCCGACCACTGCGGGACCTTGTACCGCATCGCCACCGACTCCGGCGACTGGATGATGTCCATAAACGTCTTGTACTCCTGCGACCGCGGCAGCGTCCAGTCGTGGACGGTCAGCTTGACCGGGACCTCGATCGGCTTCTGCGGCTTGAGATTGATGTCCCGAATCCCCTTCAGGTAGTTGATGGTCAGCGTCCCCCGGTACACCCCGGCCTTCGCGTCTCGCGGCACGCGGGCCTTGAGCCAGATCGGCTGCACCGAGCCGCCGTACTTCAACTGCGGCTGGAGCACCGCCGGCGGCTCCGGCCACAGCGTGATCTTGCGGCCCGAGAACCCCCACGCATAGGAGTCCGCGTCCGCCTTGAGAAAGTGTATCTCGACCTGCGACGCCGGGAACGTCCCGCCCGCACCCTTCAGATCGCTGAGCGTGACCTTCATCTCCTCGACCGGGTCGCTGCACCCGAAGGCGAACTGCCCGCCGAACGCGCCGCCCCGGCAGCCGGCGATCCGGACCTCGTGCAGCGTCTCGCACGGGTTCGCGTAGTCGGTGTCCAG
>Ga0272441_10016846_pt1 | contig 10052 bp, 4 predicted proteins | sample SSMProp6N_FD_193582 | JGI IMG/M metagenome (GOLD analysis project Ga0272441, IMG submission 193582) | Marine sediment archaeal communities from Little Sippewissett salt marsh, Falmouth, MA, United States - SSM-Prop-6N | ecosystem: Environmental > Aquatic > Marine > Wetlands > Sediment ... | reverse complement strand
TAGCGTCCGAAGGACGGGACCCATCCGGCCCAAGCCGTCCCTAAGTTAACGCCAATGCCCCAACCCTCTCCCGGGCGTCCCGCGGCCGCGGGCCCTGGAGAGGGAGTCACTGCACACCCAACCCCACTCGCAAGCTCTCCCCAGCGGAGCCGAGACAGATGCCCGAGGTCTTGCTGTGAGTCGCTTGCCGTAGGCCCGGCCCCATCATCCTTTTGCTTTACGCTCCTGCCCCGATTGACTACACTACCCGCAACATCGCCCCGGGGGCTCTGAATATGGCAGCCAGCCAGCCCATGCCACAGGCCGACATCACCGACCGCGTCAGGCGCTTGCGTGACCGCGCGTGGGCTGAGCAGTTTGGGCCCCGCGAAGACCGCTGCGCCATCGTCAACGAGGCCTTCGCCCGCAACAAGGCTCAGCCACGGAAGCTGCAGATCGCCCATGCATTGCAGGCGATCTGTGAGCAGATGCCTATCTGGATCGCCGAGGATGAGCTCATCGTCGGCCAGCGCACCGTCGTGGGCTACCCGGAGCACGACGAGGCCATCGCCCAGGGCTCCGCCGAGCCGGGCTACATGATCGCCGAGTATGCCCGGGTTCTCAACGAGGGGTTCCTGGCCATCATCGATGAGTGTGACGGACGCCTTGCTGAGCTGGACGAGGCGAACCCAGACCACATCAACCAGGTGGACACACTCCGCTCAATGATCGTGTCGTGCCGGGCCGTGTTGCACTTGGCGCAACGTCACGCCCAGCGCGCCGAGGAGCTGGCACGAGAGTGCGACTGCCCCCATCGTCGCGCGGAGCTGCTCGAGATCGCCCGCATCTGCCGCAAGACCCCCGCCCAACCCGCTGAGACCTTTCATGAGGCCATCCAGTCCCTGTGGCTGACGCACCTGGGCATCTACCTGGAGTGCGAGAATGTAGCGTTCTCCTTCGGGCAGATGGATCAGTACCTAAACCCCTTCTACCAGGCCGACATGAGCGCAGGCCGCATCACCCGAGACGAGGCCCTCGAGCTCGTCCAGTGCCTGTGGATCAAGGTCTACGAGAACGTGTTCGGCGGCCTGGGGCACGTGCAGACGGTCACCAGTGCCGGCCAGACGCCCGACGGACGCGACGGCGTTAATGATATGACGTGGCTCCTATGGCGGGCTACTCGAGAGCTGATGAACGTCGGCCCATCGGTGGCGATCCGCTTCTCGAGGCACATGTCGGATGAGTGCCTCGAGTACCTCTTGGCGATGATGCGCGATGGCCGCTACATGCCACAGATTTACAACGACGAGATGATGGTCCCCGCCCTACACAGCAAGGGCATTCCTGTTGAGCATGCGCGGCAGTACGGCCTGATCGGCTGCCACGAGCCCACCATTTGTGGTATGGGGTACTTCCGCTCGGCCTCGTGGCCCGGCTACGTGTGCTTCCAGGATTGGCTTGAGCTGGCTCTGGGCAATGGCTGCAAGCTCGACACGGGGCAGAAGGTCGGCCCTGCCACCGGGGATGCGGCCGATTTCAAGACCTTCGACGACCTGTGGCAGGCCTACCTTGCGCAGATGGCCGACGGAGTCCGCAAAGCCGTCATCACAGCCAACCGCGGGGAGATCGTCAAGCGCCGCCTCACGCCTCGTCCGATGATGTCCTCACTGATCCGCGGCTGCATTGACACGGGCCTGGACTTCACCGAAGGCGGCGCGCTGCATAACATGAGCGGCTTTCAGGCCTTCGGCATCGCCACGTGCGCCGATTCATTGGCGGCCATCCGCAAGCTCGTGTTCGAGGAGCAGGCGCTGTCCCTGCCTGAGTTCGTTGACGTCCTTAAGGGCGACTGGGAGGGCTATGAGGAGTTGCGCGCCCGCCTGGTACGCGAGACCCCACACTATGGCAATGACGACGACACGGTGGACCACCTCGCTGTGGACATGGTGAGACAGCTCAAGGCGCAGATCGACACGCACCAGAACATCCGCGGCGGGCCTTTCACCCTGGGCCTGTGGAGCTTCTGGCAGCATGTGGGATACGGCACGCACGTGGCGGCCTCCGCCGACGGCCGCAGGCACGGCGAGATGCTGTCCCACTCGATGGGCCCCATGGTCGGCCAGGGGCTGGCGGGGCCGACCGCGGCCATTCGCTCGGCCGCCAAGATCGATACCTCCGGCCTGGCGAACGGCGGCTCCCTTCTGCTCGAGTTCCAACCCACGATGCTAAGCAGCGCCGAGGGTGTAAGGGCCATCATCACCCTGATCCGCACCTACTTCGAGATGGGCGGGATTCAGCTTCAGCTCTCCGCCGTGGACGCCGCTACTCTCGAGGCCGCCTGTAAGGAGCCCGACAAGTACCGCCACCTGGTGGTGCGCGTGGCCGGCTACTGCGATTACTTCGTCCGACAGTCCCCCGACAGGCAGGCATTCATCATTCAGAGAGAGAAATTCGGGCAGATGTAGGCCCGCCGGCGTGCCAGAAACGAACGCACTGCGTGCATGGCAAGAGCCGGTGCCGGTCCAGTGGCCCGCGGACATCTGTCCTCCCACAACCCACTGAGCAAGGAGCAAACTATGAAGCTTCGTCCGGACTTGCTCGACGAGCACTCGCCTGCCGGTATCGAGGTCATCCAGCTCACCGAGGAACCCGACGTCCCAAGTTGCCACGTGTATATGGAAGCCCAGATCTTCACCATGGACTCGAAGCGCTTTGTCCTACATAGGTCGGCCACGGCCCACGGCGGCAGCAAGGACGACCCCGAACACCGCTATCTGCTATGCGACATCGAGGACAAATTCGCCCTGTCGCCGCTGACCCACGAAAAGGGCGCCACCGCCCCGTCCGTGTCCCCGGATGACACTTACCTATACTACTTCGTGGATGAGACCGCCCTGGGCGGCGGACGGCTCACGCTCAAGAGGGTGCAACTCGACGGCGCCGACCGGGAGACCATCCTCGTCATCGACGGGGCCTTGCCGGGCACAGGCTTCAGGCCCAACCGCATCTACCCTTTGTCGACCATCTCATCCGACGGCAAGCGCATCGCGGTGTCCGCCCATATGGGGGATGGCAGGGCCCCGGGCGCGCCCTTTGGAATCATGGTGTTCGACATCGACGCCGCCACCGTGCAGAGCGTCGTCCACGGCCCGAGTTGGTGCAACATGCACCCCCAGTACTGCCGCTCCACCGATCCCGAACACACACATGACCTCCTCATCCAGGAGAACCACGGAAATGTGGCCGACGAGGCGGGCGCCATCACGCATCTCACCGGTGGCGCCGGCGCCGACATTCATGTCATCCGCGATGACGGGATGAACTTCCGAAACATGCCCTGGGGCCGCGACGGCAACGAGTTCTGCCAGGGGCACCAATGCTGGCGCGGGCGCAGCGAGTGGGCCATCACCAGTACCGGCACCCGTCGGCCGCCGGAGGCCCAGCTCATCGAGGGCAAAGCCGCCGCTCACACCGACCACATCGGGATCAACACCCCCGACGGCGTGCGCAACGACCTGAGCCGCGACTTCGACGACCCGCAGTTTTCTCACTTCGCCACCGATATCGAGGGGCGCCGGTTCATCACCGACGCGAAGCCCTTCGACCAAGGAGGCAGGCTGTTCGTGGCCGACCTGGGCGAGCCGGGACAGGATCCCCTCTCAAACTGGACTTACCTGCTCAGCCCCAAATCGTCCTGCGGCAAGACAGACCACATCCATCCATTCCTATCGCCTGATGGCACCATGGGCTTCTTCAACTCGGACGAATCAGGCATCAGGCAGGCCTATGCGGTGAGAGGGTTCAGCGCGTAGGCGACTCGCGGGAAGACTGCGCCGTCAGAGGCTGCGCGGGCAGCCCGAACGACAGGTGTCACCTCGGATGCTCCACTACACCCAGCCTCGCGCGTGACGGGTGCGCGCCGACGACCCAGCATCAGACACCATAGGAAGGAACCCAGATGCCGAGACTGACCATTGCCGTAGTTGCCGCGGCGCTCATTGCTTGGCCGGCGGCCAACGTGAAGGGTGAGGCCCCGGTGAAGACCCAGCAGACGCTGCACACACTACAGCAGATCAAGGCATATGCCGAGTCGGCTCACTGGCAGTCGCTCTCGCTCAAAGGCGATACACGGCCATTCTGTGCCGCCGTCGGCTGGGCCCCGGCCGAAAGCTGGGTCGAGAAACCGGACGAGTGGATATGGGGCGCCATGCCCAGCACGAAGATCGTCCGCAACGTCACCGTGGGCAACGACCCCTTCCGCGTCCCCAAGTTAGGCTGCCCGATCCACGGCCCGGCTATCTACGAGGTCGAGGCCTACTACCCCTGGATCGTCGACTGCGAGAAGCTGCCCTACAAGCTCAAGTGTCCCATCGGTGGGGAGACCTACCCAAGCAACGACTTCGCAGCAGGCGACATGACCAGCGGGGAGTTCGCCGATGACGGCTCAGGCGCCCTTTACAAGGGCACTCGCTACTACTTCATGGGCCTGTATGCCCACTACGCCTACAACACCCTCCTGCAGCCCGCCATCAAGTCCTTCGGGCGGGCCTACTCGATCACCAAGGACAAGCGCTACGCCCACAAGGCCGCGGTCTGCCTGCTCAAGGAGGCCTCGGAGTACCCCAATGCAACGGACCGCAAGGACCGCACCTACAAGCCGGGCTATGTCCACGGCTCGGGCATGATCTCCGACGTGGTCTGGTCCGCCGGGGCCCTGGTGGCCAGCGCTACGTGCTACGACGAGATCATCCCGGCTTTGGACGATGACCCCGAGCTGGTCGCCTTCGCCCGGCGGCATATCCCCGACATCGAGTCCATCGACGATGTGAAGCTGTACATCGAGGACCATCTGTTCCGCGCCGGCATCCAGGCCATCATCGATGCCCGGATTCAGCCCAACGTCGGCTGGGGCGAGGAGTGCATGGCCACCCTCGCCCTGCTGATGACCGACTACGGCCCCAAGCACCCCAACACCTTGGACTGCCTGGACTGGTTGTACTACGGGGGCGGCAGGCTCATCACCATTGGGAATCAGTTCTACAAGGATGGCTCGAGCTACGAGAGCACCGGCTATAACGATGCTCGGCGGGGTTACCTGACCGCCGCTGAGCTCATTGCGCGCATTAAGCGAGGGGCTCCCGAGCAGATTGACGAGACCCGCTACCCGGACATCGCCGACAACGAGAACATGCGCAGGTTCAACGAGGTGTACCGCCGGGCGATCGTTGCCCTCGGGGGAGCCTACACCGTCGCCATCGGCGATGGGGGGAATCTCGACATTCCGGCGACACCGCGTCCCTGTGGCGCCCCAAGGGCGTCCGAATACCTGGACGGCTACGGGCTCGCCGTGTTGCGCTCGGGCCAGGGCCAAGACCAGCGCGATGTGACGCTTTTCTACGGCGGTCTACGCGGACATGCCCACTATGACCCCCTCATGCTGGGCATGCACGGTCTGGGACGCGACCTATTGCCCAATATCGGCTACCCACAATCTTGGAGCTTCGCCCACGCCTGGGAGTGGTCCCTGGCCACCCACAACACCGTCATCGTGGACCGCGATGAGAAGCCGTGCTCGACCACCATCGGCGATCTGCTGGTCTGGTCCCCCGCAGGAGACTGCCAGGTCGTGGAGGCGGCCAAGCGCCCGTACCGCAAGAACGAGCCCCGCGGCGAGAAGGGCCCCGATGTCAGTGACTACCGCAGGATGGTAGCGCTCATCGATGTTTCGCCCACCGACTGGTACGCGGTTGACGTCTTCCGCGTCTGTGGGGGGAAGGACCATCTGCAGAGCTGGCACAGTGGAACGCCGGTCCGCGCTACAGCCCTCGAAGGCATCGACGGGGCGATGGTCGCGCAGAAGGGTGGCACCCTTGCCGGGCCTGATGTCGAGTACGGTGCCCACTACAAGGATGAGACCGGCGCCGACCGGTGGGACCCGTATGTGTACCTGAGGGGTGTCTCGCGGGGCAAGATGGGGGACGTCACCACTGCCGAGGTCGCCTACGAGACGGAGGATGGCCTCCGCGTCGTCCACCATTTCGTCCCCATCGGCGAGACTGAGCTGATCGCGGCCCGAGGCGCGGCCCCCGTCGCCCCTGACAAAGATGTCCTCGAGTGGCGTCTGCCTCACCGCTCGGGCGCCGAAGGGCTCACCTCACAGTTCGTCACCGTGCTCGAAGCGCATACCGATGAGGGCCGCGTTCTGACGAGCATCCGCCGACTGCCCACTACCACGGATGCGGCAGGGGGCTATGAATCTATCGCACTGGAGATCACCCACACGGCGGGTCGAGACATCATCCTTCTCAATGGCGGCGAAGGGGCCACCCTCACCGGCGAGGGCTTCTCTCTCACGGGGAAGTTCGGGCTTGTTCGGGAGCGCGAGGGCTCGCCCGTGGAGATGAAGCTCGTCGCGGGCACAAGCCTGAGCTTTGGCGACACCACCATCGAGATGCCGCCGGCCCCCACGGCAAGCCGTATCGTCAGTGTTGACCGCGAACAGTCTTCCATCGTGGTGGCCGGCGCCGTGCCTGATCCCTCGATACTGACGGACAAGCGGGTCATCATCGACAACCACGGCGAGCGCCTCGTGAGCTACACGGTGCTCGAGGCCGAGAAGCTTGACGCCGACCGGACGCGGCTTGTCCTTGATAGCAGGGGACAGATCGGCAACGGAATCGCCACGGGCTTCAAACAAGGAGAGATTGTCAACGGTCCCGACGTGAACATGCCCTTCGCCGGCCTTTGCGAGATCGACGGGCGCCTGGACTACAGCGACTGCTTCTACTTCGGCGGCCACCTCGAGACCGGGCAGGAGGGCGTGGACCTGAAGGTCCGCGGAGTCATGGGGTACCCCTACCAGGCCTGGGGCCTGCTGCATAACTCGGGCATCAACCACGTCCGCCTGTGCGATGGCGTGGACGCGGCTCGCCTCGAGGCCCTGATCGGCGAGGGGACACGTTGGGCAATCTACGAATACGGAGTCGGCGATGAGGTAACCTTCGATCGGGAACTCGTGTGGCGGGATGAGGGCAGCGATGAGTAGGCCACACGCCTGACGGCTTGCCGCCATGGACGCTCACAGCCCGGCAGGTGCTTCGCGGCAACACAGGTAACCCGACCGCTGAATGGAGCGAGGGACAATGTCCGTCGGCACAGCACTCAGAAAGCCGCCGAAGACTGCCGTCTTGCCGGTGCTCTTGGGCCTGACTCTCACGATGATGGGAAGTGCGGCCATGGCGCAAAACCAGACCGGTCAGGTCCGCGATACGATGAGTGACACGTGGGTGGCGACGGATGCTCTGGCTCGCACACTGCCCGACATTGAGCAGTGCGGCCCCATTCGCGAGGACAAGATTGTGGGCATCTTCTACTTCGTATGGCTGGGCGCCCACTCCAAGCATGTGTATGACATCACCAAGATTCTCGCGCAGAACCCTGAAGAAGCTCCCTGGGGACCGCCGGGCGCCTTCCACCACTGGGGTGAGCCCCACTTCGGGTACTACCAGAGCAATGATGAGTTCGTCATCCGCAAGCACGCCCAGATGCTGTGCGACGCCGGGGTGGATGTGCTGTTCTCAGATGTGACCAACGCAGTCACCTATGACGAGAACTACCTGACCATCTGTCGCGTCTTCGAGCAGTTGAGGAAGGCGGGCCGCAAGACCCCCCAGCTTGCCTTCCTCACCAACTCCCAGAGTGGGAAAGTCGTCCAGCGGCTGTACGACAATTTCTACTCCAAGAACCTGTACCCGGGCTTGTGGTTCATGTGGGATGGTAAGCCGCTGATCCTGGCAAAGCGCGAGGAGATGAGCCCGCAATGCCGGGAGTTCTTCACGGTCCGACAATCGTGGGCCTGGACGGACCCCAACGGGTGGTTTGGCGACGGGAAGGACAAGTGGCCCTGGCTGGATCATCACCCACAGAACCCCGGCTGGCACGACAGCCCCGACGCACCGGAGCAGCTCCCGGTGTGCGTGGCCCAACACCCGGTGAGCAACATTGGCCGCAGCTTCCATGACGGCAAGCAGCCGCCGGCCGATCAGCTCGCGACAGACAGTGGCCCGTGCTTCGACGAGCAGTTCGAGCGCGCCCTGCAGGTGGATCCGCGTGTCGTCTTCATCACCGGTTGGAACGAGTGGGTGGCCCAGCGGTTCATCAAGCCCGAAAAGGGCGGCCCGGGCATCATTGCGGGCAAGCCCCTCAAGCCCGGCGACAGCTACTTCGTGGACCAGTACGATCGGGAGTTCAGCCGCGATATCGAGCCCATGCGCGGCGAACACCAGGACAACTACTACTACCAGATGGTGAGTTGGATCCGGCGGTTCAAGGGCGTGCGGCAGCGTCCCAAGGCCTCCGACCCGCGCACCATATCCATCAATGCCGACTTCTCCCAGTGGGACGCGGTAGGCCCAGAGTTCCTCGATGACCTGATGGACACGGGCCACCGAGACCACAGCGCATGGGAGCCTCTGCCCGACTATGTGAACACCTCGGGCCGCAATGACTTTGAGGCTGCTAAGGTGGCCCGCGATGACAGCAACCTGCACTTCTACATCCGCACCCGCGAGCCCATCACTGCCCCCGAAGGGGACCGATGGATGCTGCTGCTCATCAACGCCGACGGCAACCCATCTACCGGCTGGGAGGGCTTCGATATCCTGGTGAATCGCCTGCGAGGGGAGCCGGGCACGTGCAGCGTCGAGCGCAGCCGCGGCGGATGGAGCTGGGAGCCGGCCGGTGAGGCTCAGATCGCCTTCGCCGGGCGGGAGCTGCATCTTGCGGTCTCACGCCAGACCCTTGGGCTCTCGCCAGACGCCGGCAAGCTAAGTATTGACCTCAAGTGGGCGGACAACACGCCGCGAGAGGCAGACATCACGGACTTCATCGATATCGGCGACGTCGCCCCCAATGGGCGCTTCTGCTACCGGTACGAGGAGTGAGCGCGGGGCGCCAAGAGGCCGCTGCCGTCGTCTTGCCGGGCGCGCTTGGTACCGTCCCCGCGCCAACGCATGGCGGTTCCTGCGCCACGACGACCGGAAGGGAAGTCGCCAGCCTGCGGGGAACCCACTGAGCGCAGTCGCGCACGCGCAACCATTCGTCCGAAGGCGCGCAGGACACAGTCGAGGCCTACTCGGCGTTCTGAAAAGTCCTTTGGGCACCCACACTGAGAGGATCGGAAGACATGTCAAAGCTCGGAATCGGCTTCGTCGGCTGTGGCGGCATTCACAATGCCCACGCACCCCACCTCGTGGACAATCCGGACGCCTACATCGCCTGCGCCATGGACATCAACGAGGACGCGGCCAAGGCCCACTGCGAGAAGTATGGAACGGAGAATTGGGTCACCAGCATCTCTGAGCTTCTCGCGCGCGACGATGTAGATGCGGTGGTGATCTGCACGCCCACGGGATTGCACAAGGAAGCAGTCCTCGAGGCGGCGGCGGCCGGCAAGCACATCTTCTGTGAGAAGCCTATGGCGATGAACGTGGCCGACTGTGAGGCCATGGACGCGGCCTGCAAGGAAGCCGGCGTGGTCCTGCAGATCGGGTTCGTGCGCCACTTCTGCAATGAGTGGCTCAAGCTGCGTGAGATCATCCAGGCGGGCACCATCGGCCGCCCCGTGGTCTGGCGCTCGGTCAGCGGCGGCTCGGGGGCACCGACGCCCTGGTTCTTCGACAAGGAGATCGGCGGCGGCCCCTTCATTGATGGCGCCGTGCATAGTTACGACTGGGCGCGGTTCATCTTTGGCGAGGCCAGTAATGTTGTCACTGACATCCGCCGCCTAAAGGCGGACACCACGGCGTGGGACACGGGCACCGTCATCGTCAACTTCTCCAGCGGCGACCAGCAGTTGATCATCTGGTCCTGGGGCCTGCCGGGCTTCGGGGGCAATGTGAAGGCCGACGGCGCCCACGACGTCCTCGGGCCTCTTGGCGCCATCATGTTCCCCGGCGGAAACAAGCTGCAGGTGAACCTCGATGGCGAGGAGCGTATGGTCGAGTTTGAGGCCGATAGTGGCGGCGACTGGTTCCGCAAGCAGATGGCCGACTTCATCGACTGCTGCAAGACGG
>Ga0272441_10016845_pt1 | contig 10052 bp, 8 predicted proteins | sample SSMProp6N_FD_193582 | JGI IMG/M metagenome (GOLD analysis project Ga0272441, IMG submission 193582) | Marine sediment archaeal communities from Little Sippewissett salt marsh, Falmouth, MA, United States - SSM-Prop-6N | ecosystem: Environmental > Aquatic > Marine > Wetlands > Sediment ... | reverse complement strand
GCTGATGGCGATGACCAACCTCGGCTCCTTGCTCATGGAGCAAAAGAAGCTGTCCGATGCGGAATCGCTTCTGAGTGACGTCATCGAGCGGTGCGAGAAAGCCGCACCGCCGGGGCACTGGTTTCGCTGGGCCACGAAGTGCACGTACGGGCAGTGCCTGCTGCGTCTTGATCGCTACGCCGACGCCGAGACGGTTCTTGTCGACGCATACAACGGGTTCGTCGAGACGCTGGGCGACGGGCATCCGCGGACTCAGGAGACGGTCGGCTACCTTGTCAGACTGTACGACGCGTGGGGAAAGCCCGACCAGAGTGCCGTGTGGCGTTCGCGGCTCCCGACGACCCAGCCAACGCAGTAACCACATACAACTCGGGCCGGTGACGTGGTGCCGGAGGGCAAAGCGCGCTACTACGCAGTTCCGCTCGTGTCGTCCTTGCCGGATCCGCCTTTCGGCAACATGGCCATGTCAAACGGCCGCCCACATTCGGGACAGCGACCCTCCGCTCGATCTGATCTCGGACCTGTGGGAGAAGCTGGGAGCGGACGGCTGGGCTCACAGTGCGACCGAATCCGTCAAGCTGGCAAACCGGCTCGTGGTATGACGCATGCCGCTTCAGAGGGCCGCTGGGCGCAGAGGCTCGGGCCACTCGTACGACCGCCAGACCAAGGCCGGCGAGCCGTTCAGGCCGTTCCCACATCCTGAGCCGCCTAAACTGAGACAATCGTATCTTCTTGGCGGAGCAGATACTTGGCGTCGTGTCTGCTTGAGGGATTGGCCGTCCAGGTGAGGCTTGCCGCGCGCGTGTCGCACGCCGGCTTGCACCGATGGATCACGTCCGGGGGGTCGCCACCGATCGCCGTCCCCCGCCATGTCACGCGCGCCCACGTCGCATCACAACGTGTGAAGGTCTGGTAACCCCTCGCTTCCCGCCAGCCGCAAAGCAAAGGGTGGCCGTGGATTGCCGATACAAGACTGGGAAAAGCGGCACCTGCTGTACCCAGTTCCTGTCCCGACCAGCGGAGAGAATAGATGGTTGTTACGTGCGTCAACGTCCAGGTGCTGCCCGAGCATATCGAGGACTTCGCTCAAGCTTCGATCGAGAACAGCCGGAACTCAGTCCAGGAGCCCGGCAACCTGCGGTTCGACGTGCTCCAGTGCACGGACGATCCCACCCGATTCACGCTCTACGAAGCGTACGAGTCTGACGAGGCGGCGGTAGCCCACAAGCAGACCCCGCATTACCTCAAGTGGCGGGAAACGGTCGCGGACTGGATGGCCCGCCCCAGGGAAGGCATCAAGCACAAGGTTGTATTCCCGGATGAGAGGGAGCGATGGTAGCTGGAGAGTTCACTTGGGCACGCAGCCCGAGGATCATCTTCGGCCGGGGGACTCTGGCGCGGCTGGGTAAAACGGCAGGCGCGTTCGGCCAGGCTGTCGCTGTCATCACCGGTGCGCAGTCTCTCCAGCAGTCAGGAAGACTGGACCAAGTGCTGGATGTGCTCGGTCGGTCCTCGGCACGATGCCGCACCTACCCGGCCTCCAAAGAGCCCAGTCCTGATCGGGTGAACGACATCGTGGCCGATCTGCGTGATCACGACACGGACGTCGTCGTCGCGATCGGGGGCGGCAGCGTCCTTGACGCCGGCAAGGCTGTCTCGGCGATGTTGCCCCAGGAGTGCCCCGTTCAGGAATACCTGGAAGGTGTTGGCACGCTTACCCATGATGGCCGAAAGGTCCCGTTTGTCGCGGTACCGACCACCGCCGGAACCGGCAGCGAGGCGACTGTGAACGCCGTCCTCAGTCGGGTCGGTCCCGACGGGTACAAGGCGTCGCTGCGGCACCAGAACCTTGCACCGGACGTGGCGCTTGTCGATCCGGAGCTGGCGCTGTCCTGTCCACCACAGGTCACGGCCGCCAGCGGCATGGATGCTCTCACACAGTTGCTCGAGGCGTACGTCTCGACGCGTTCCTCCCCAATGACCGATGCGCTGGCTCAAAGCGGCCTGGTCGCGGCGCGAGACAACCTGGTTGCGGCCTGTCGAGCGGGCGACACCGACCTGAGCGCGCGGGAGGGTATGGCCTACGCATCACTGATTTCGGGCCTCGTGCTGGCGAACGCGGGGCTCGGGGTCGTACACGGGTTGGCGGGCATCGTCGGGGGTCTCTTCGATATCCCCCACGGTGTGGTTTGTGGCACGCTGGTCGGGGCGGCGACGCGAATGACCATCGAGAGGCTCCGGCAGACCGGCGGGGCTGCTTTGCAGAAGTACGCCGCGGTCGGTCGGCTCTTTGGTGCCGCGACAGATGATGTCGACACCTGCTGCAACCACCTAATCGAGGTTCTCGCAGGTTGGGTGGACGAGCTGAAGCTACCCCGACTCGGCGAATACGGCGTCCAGGCATCGAGTATTGAGAAGATCGCCGACCGCGCGTCGAACAAGAACAACCCGGTCAAGCTGGATGCGACCGAGATGGAGTCGCTCCTGGCTGAGAGAGCATAGAAGCATGATTACGAAACTGGATCGGACCGGATCGGTTGAACAATTGAGGAACCTGCTGGACGACGTCGTGAGTGTCAACGGCGTTCAGTCCATTCTCGTTCTCGCGTGTGACCAGAACGGCATCACGCCCGAGGCCGTCGACGGGATCCTCGCCGGCGTGCCTGTTCCACTGTTTGGCGGTGTATTCCCCGAGATCATCCACGAGAAGGAGAAGCTCAGCCGGGGATTCATCGTAGCCGGCCTCTCGGACCGTGCCGATGTTCAGGTGATCCCTCGGCTCAGTGACATCGACGCCGACTACGAGTCACTGATCGACGATACGCGGGCGTCGGCCGACACGAAGACCATGATCGTATTCGTCGATGGGCTGGCGCGGCGCATCAGCGCGCTCGTCGACAGCCTCTTCAACGTGTTCGGGCTGGAGTTCAACTATGTCGGCGGTGGAGCCGGCTCGCTCAGCTTCGAACAGAAGCCCTGCCTGTTCACCAACGACGGGCTGGTGCAGGACAGCGCCCTGCTGGCGACGCTGGAGATCGAAAGCGGCGTGGGGGTGAGCCACGGCTGGACGGAGGTCGCCGGGCCGTTCCATGTGACCGAGTCCGACCGCAACGTCATTCAGTCACTGGACTGGCTGCCGGCGTTCGATGTCTATCGTGACGTCGTCGAAAGCCACGGTCAGAAGTCGTTGACCGTTGAGAACTTCTTCGAAATCGCCAAGAGCTACCCCTTTGGCATCATCAAGCTGGGGACTGAGAAGATCGTGCGTGACCCTCTAATGGTGCAGGGGGGGGATTCCCTGGTGTGCGTTGGCGAGGTGCCGCAGGGTTCCTATGTGCACATTCTCACGGGCGACGTGAATTCGCTGGTCAGTGCGGCAGGCCGCGCGCTGACACTCGGGGAACAGAGCTTCCAGACCACGTCCGGGCGAAAGACGACGCTCTTCATCGACTGCATCTCGCGGGCCCTGTTCCTCGAGGACCAGTTCAGCCGTGAACTCGACGCCGTTCACCAGGAAAACACATCTCTCATCGGTGCTCTGACACTGGGTGAGATAGCCAACAGTCGCAGAGACTACCTGGAGTTCTACAACAAGACGTCCGTGGTGGGAGTTTTGGAAGGCTGATGATCAGCGCGGAACAGCTTCATCTTGTTCTGTACGAGATTGCCCTGTCGATCGGGAACAGTCTCGAACTCCGCCCGATGCTGCAGCAGGCCATCTCCAGCTACCTCCGCAAGCTCAACTGTTCGGCCGGCGGCGTCCTTGAATGGCGTCAGGATGCAAGTGGACACCGTTCGCTGGAGCCGGTCTACACGATCCCCCGATCGTTTCCGCGCAGTGAGGCATACGCCTCCATCCTCGGGGTCCTGCCGGATTTGTCGGACGACGAGGAGCTGGAGCGGTTCACACAGCGGCTTCCGCTCCAGGGCGCTGTGGACAACGGCACCTTCCACCTCATGGAACTGGGCGACTTCGGGCTGATCTTCCTGGTTAGCATGCACCATGCGCTGGACGCGCTGATCATGAAGTCGCTCACACGCCTGAACAACAAGCTGACCGCTGCCTGCTGGGCATGCCGCCAGAGTGACGCGCTGCAGGCCAGCGAGGAGAAGGCTCTGGAAGAGCATCGGCGGCAGCAGGCGATTCTCGATACCGTCCAGGCTGGAATCGTCGTCATCGACGCCGAAACCCACGTGATCATGGAGGCCAACCCCACCGCTCTGCGGCTGATTGGGGCGCCCAAGGAGGATGTTCTCGGTCAGGTCTGCCACGAGTTCATTTGTGTCGCCGAGCGCGGGCGCTGTCCGATTACCGATCTGCACATGACCGTGGACAACTTGGAACGAGTTCTCCTCACCGCCGCTGGTGACGAAGTCCCCATCCTTAAGACCGTCACGCCGGTCGAATTGGGCGGGCGGGATGTCCTCATCGAAAGCTTCGTCGACATCACCGGGCGCAAGCAGATGGAGGAGCAGCGGCGGGCGAAGGAACTGGCGGAGGCTGCCAACGAAGCCAAGAGCGCCTTCCTCGCGAATATGAGTCACGAGATACGCACGCCGATGACGGCCATTCTGGGCTTCGCCGATGTGTTGCTCGAAGCGGGTGACGTCAGCCGGGCCCCGCAGGGACGAAGCGATGCCGCCCGCACGATCAAGCGAAACGCGGAGCACCTGCTCACAGTCATCAACGACATCCTCGACCTTTCCAAGGTGGAGGCGGGGAAGATGGACGTGGAACGGATCGCCTGCAATCTCTGTGAGATTGTGGCCGAGGTCGCCGCGATGATGAAGGGGAAGGCGCACGAGGCAAGGCTCTCGTTCACTGCCACACTCGCCGGCAGTGTGCCGGAGACCATCACCACCGACCCGGCGCGACTGCGGCAGATCCTGGTCAACCTCGTTGGCAACGCTATCAAGTTCACCAACGAGGGTGAGGTGAGCATGATCATCCGGTTTGTCACCGAGCATGCTGAACCGATTCTTCAGTTCGACGTCGTCGACACCGGCATCGGTATGACGGATGAGCAACTCGCCCGGCTCTTTCAGCCGTTCATGCAGGCCGATTCGTCCACGACGAGGGAATTCGGCGGCACGGGGCTGGGCCTTACGATCAGCAGACGATTCGCCAGAATGCTCGGCGGCGATGTCGTCGTCGTCGATTCTCAGCGTGAGAAGGGAACACGCTTTCGAGCCTCTGTGGCCACGGGGGACGTCACCGGCATCAACATGATCGACGACGTCCATGCCGCCACAACAGTCGCGGACACGCACTCTGGCGACACGCCGCCGGCACCGGAGCGCGAGTTGCGGCATTGCAGGATCCTCCTCGCGGAGGACGGCCCCGACAACCAGCGGCTGATCGCACTGATCCTCAGAAAAGCGGGCGCAGAGGTCACCATCGTCGACAACGGGCAGCAAGCGGTCGACAAGGTCCTCGCCGCGCGCGACGCCGGTGACGTGTTCGACGTAATCCTGATGGACATGCAGATGCCGGTGATGGACGGGTACGGGGCGACGGGCTTACTGCGGCAACAGAACTACACCGGCCCCATCATCGCGCTGACGGCTCATGCCATGGCTTCGGACCGAGACAAGTGTCTCCAGGCCGGTTGCGACGACTACGCCGTCAAACCGATCAACCGGGCGGCGCTCATCAAGACGATCCAGACACATCTGGCGAGTCCCGTCGGCGAGCCGATCCTCCCCGGCCGGCAGAGCTGACCGCACGGCTTCTCACACTCGCACTGAGGTGGGGCTTTCCAGCGATCGGCGAGCTTCTGTGCCAGCGAGATTTCCTGGTGCAAACGCCCCTTGGGACGCTGGTGAGCAAGCAAGGTCCTCCTTCCGGCCTCGTCAGCAGAATTCGTGGGTGAGTTGGGGCTCGGGTAGTCCGCCGCGTCGCGAACGGGCTGGCCGACTGCGAGCCGGCCCGTTGTGCGGGCGTCCCTGAGACATGCCGCGGCACAGGGGCCGGGGACTGTTGGTCCATCCCCCGGCCCCGGCCGCGGCGGAATCGACGGCGGTTCGATGAGCATTCGAACGCACGTCGACCCCGGCCCGAACGGCCGGTTTTTTCAGCTCACAGCGGGGGCAGCGGGGAGGGTACAGAGTTCAAAGTTGTTTGATGTTTTGTTGCGCGTGTTCGATGTTTTCTTGCGCGGATCAATATGGGCGATTCTGCATCCCGGCGTTATCCCCAGCAGTTGGAGCGAGAAAGCGTGCGAAGCAGCGCGGCGGCGTGCGATGAACGCGGGATGAAAAGCACTGCGGGCAAGACTCCTAAAGCCTTGCCCGGTGCGAACCTATGCGAGTTTGTGCGAAGCAGAACGGAGAGGGGGGGATTCGGATTGGGCTTTCGCGCAACTGCTGATGGGGAACTGGCTTACGCTGCTAACTGCTTGTAAGCGGGGCGTTTGCGGTTGTTCATCTCTTGCCAGCAGCACTCAAGCATTCTCAGGGATACTCACTCGGTTTGGCACACTGGGCCAAACGTCCATTGACCCGCGAAGCGTCTCCTCCTTCGATGGAGGATGCGTCAATGATCACAGCATTGCCGATGGCAGGCGTTGGGTTGGTGCTCAGGCTTGCCTTCACCCTTATGACCGCGTTGTACCCGCTCGCGTATCCATGTGGGCGTTGCGTGAATCGTCTGGTTTGCGGCCGCGCGCCGGTTACGCGGACATGCTTGTGTGGCGACCCGCGCAACTCACGGTCGTGGGGTGCCAAACTGGCGATGATCGGGGCCACCGCCGTACTGACCGGGACACGCCGGAAACGCGTTGTGACCTATGCGCGGTACAGCACGGACGAACAGAGCCCTCGATCGATTGACGACCAACTCGCCGTGTGCCGGCAGCACGTCGAGGGTCTCAGCCTCGGCGACGTCGAGTTTGTCACGCACCAGGATGCTGCGATTTCTGGCGAGCACTCACGCCGACCAGGAATCGATCAGGTCTGGGAACTGATCGACGCGCACGGATGCGACCTGATTGTCGCCGAGGACCTGTCGCGGTTCTATCGCCACTCGACTCGCGCCATGCAGTTCATCGAGTCTGCAGTCGATGCGGGGGTTCGGGTCATTGCGATCAACAGCCACATCGACACGGCGGAGGACGAAGGTCGCTGGAGGATGGGCGGCTACTTCGCCTCCATGAAGTCGGAATGGGACAACACCGAGACACGGAAGCGGATCATCCGCGCGATGGAGGGCCTGTGGCGTCAAGGCTACGCCGTTGGCGCGCTCAAACCTGGATACGCACGGACACCTACTGTGCCAGCGACCGAACGAGAACCGGCTCGTGGTCCCTTCCGCGACACGAAGGATGAGCGATGGACACCTGTGATCAGGAACGCGTACGAGCGGGTCGCCCAACGCGACCCGCTTTGGCAAGTCGCCGAGTACCTGACGGAATCACAGTTTCCCAAGAGCGCTCGCGCGCGTCTGGAGATGTGGACGGAGGATAATGTCAGGCACCTCATTCGCAACCCGATCTACTACGGAGAAGAACGCTGGCGGGTGCGTCATAGCGTGAAGAAATTCTGCTCTGGCAGAAGCGTGCAGGAGTATTCCGTGCCCGAACAAGTCCTTTCCCGCGAAATGCCTGAACTGGCGCACGTGACGCGCCCGCTGTGGGAAGCGGCCAACCGTGCCTTGGACAGGCGAACTGCGAAGCGACAGATCAGAAAGGGCGAGGCCCATCCTCTCCGCGGAATCCCACGCGACAGCCGAAGCGCCTTGTCCGGGCTCTTCGTGTGCGGTGTGTGTGGCGCGAAGATGTACCGGGATCCCCAGCGGTATCGCTGCGCCAACTCTCGTCCGCAGCAGAATACCACGCGTGGGAACGGGCCGCGTTGTTGGAATCGCTGCCTGCCTCAGCCCGACACGGTCCACCAGAATCTCGCTCGGGCCATTGTGGATGCACTGAGATCCCAGACCGGATGGCATGATGCGTTGTGTGGTGAAGCAGTGCGGTTGATCGAGCAGGGCACGCCGGATACCGAGCGACGCTTGAAGGCGCTGCGTGAACGGGAGGTCGAACTGGTGCGGGCATGCAAGCAGCTGACGGACGCCGTCGAACAGGCCACCGATATCGAGAGTGTCCTGTTGCGGCTCCGTGCACGTGAAGGCGAGTTGCGGCAGGTCCGGTATGAGACCGCGGAAATCTCTGAGCGGGCGAGGGTGAGCTGCCCTCCGCCCAGCGGTGATGACGTGCGCCGCGTGCTCGACGAAATCGCAAGCAGCTTGCTGGAGGGCTTCGGGCGACAAGTCGGGCCGCTGCTTCGACGGCTCATTGCGGACAAGATCCGAGCGGTGCCGCACATGCTGTTTGACCGAGGAACGCTTCATCTGCGCGCCCACTTCACGCTCAACTTGCTCGGTCTCCTACCTGAGCAATGGCAGCAACTCCTCGAAGAGCGTGTTCAGCCGGAGGTGCTGGCTGCAGCCGCAGAGATGCGGTCCGTCCCACTGGTCGTTGATCTGTTCAAGAGGCCAACGCGGATTCGATGTGCCAAGGCGGTTTACGAGCTCGTAAGTGGCGGCCTTTCCATTGCCGATGCCGCACGCCGGCTGTCCATCCCTGAAACATCGGCGAATCGGGCGTTTCGAACAGGAAAAGCGATGGTCGAGGCGGGAATAGGGGATCCTTACATCGAGGTGAAGTCCATGCCAGAGCGTCCGCCACGCTGGCGTCCGCAATCTGACCGACCCGATGTGTTCGACGCGGCATGAGTGTTCGTGCGAACGCCGGTTGAGAAGTGCCGCGGCCTGGCCGACCGGCCGGGTAGGGCAGCACGGGAGCATTGCCATCGTTGAGCGTTTCATCAGAACGCTGAAGGACGAGGGCACGCGCCGCACGGAGTTCCAACGCCAACTCACCCACTTCGTTGTTTGGTACAACGAGCATCGCCCACACGGGGCGCTCGATGGCAGAACGCCGAACGAGGTCTACCTGCGACTGCGACCCGCCGACCGACGGCCGCGAATCGAACCACGCCAGCGCTGGCTGCGCCGCTCACCCTGCGCCGGGCCGCAAACGCTGATCGCCGGACAGCCGGGTGATTGGTTCACAGTGAACGTCGAGTTCCTGGGTGGTCAGCGTCAGCTGCCGATCATCTCGCTCAAGCGCGCGGCGTAGGTTACGGACACAGCTGCGCCGCGATGAGTCTCAGCGGTATCCGTCTGCGCTGTGGAGGCTCAATGGCGTGATCGGCTGATCAGGCCTCAGTGAGAATCGCCCACTGCGTGCGATTCGAGGCGCGTTTATCCCAATGCGAAGGCGCGCACTGCTGCGACGAGCCGCTCGATCAGCGGCGCGAAGATCGGTGGACCACTACACCGGCGAGGGATCATCAAAGAGAATCGCGCGCCCGATCACCGTTCAAGGAGCGTCTGAAACTCGGCGAAGTCATGGAGGTCTACGGCCCGCTGCCGTTGAAGTCAGCCTCATCACAGCCACCCTGATAGGACACTTCCGGTCCGCTCATACACGCGGCGAAGACCGCGAAGTCGTCAATGTCAACGTCGCCGTCGCCATCTAAGTCACCCAAGAGTGATTCGGGCTTCGAGAACGGCGCCCGGAAATCGCCTCCCGCGGTGCCATCACCGGATGGGAACGAGCCGTCGAACCGACCGTGCGAGGATCGGAGGACGACGTCACAACTTGCACAATCGCCCCAGATCGAATCCCGCTCGTCGGCGAGCAATATTGACGTCGGCAACTCAATTACCCGCAAACAACTGCTGGAACAACGCCATGTCATACATGTCCGCGTCGTAGTCAGCATCGAGGTCCGCTCCCTCGCAACTCGGTAACAGCTCAAAGTTCGGTCCCGTCAGACACCCCAACATGAGAAGTGCGTCATCAAAGTCAACATCGCAGTCGTAATCGAGATCACCTAGTCCCGGCACCATGACGATCAACTCAGCACCCGCACTCGTGACCTCCCCGCACTCGTTGGTTATCACCACGTCGTACACGCCCGCGTCGTCCGTCGTGACCGGGTCGATCGTCAGCGAACTGCCAGTCTCGTCCGGCAGGTCCACGCTGTCT
>Ga0272441_10016844_pt1 | contig 10052 bp, 3 predicted proteins | sample SSMProp6N_FD_193582 | JGI IMG/M metagenome (GOLD analysis project Ga0272441, IMG submission 193582) | Marine sediment archaeal communities from Little Sippewissett salt marsh, Falmouth, MA, United States - SSM-Prop-6N | ecosystem: Environmental > Aquatic > Marine > Wetlands > Sediment ... | reverse complement strand
TGGCAAGGCTCTATGGCGACATAACGAAAGCTGACCATCCTAAAGTGAGACTACGCGCGCTATGTTTGGCTTTCTCTGGATTACTCAAATATATCGCACTAATGGCCATTAGTGAGTATGTAGCCAGAGGCTATGAGAATCCTTCTATAGACCGGCTCATAGCCGACTCGATCCTTCGAACCCCCTCTCTTGGGGATTGGCAAGCTGCATTGGAGAGCGTTCTGAAATTCCACAAAGCGAATTCATGCCGGACCGGGATCCCGGCAATGGTTGCCTTCTATTTTCAAGAGGAGCAGAAGGAAACCCGTAATACAGACAATGCCACGGATATTGGCAGATTGATCGAATTGTGCGAGGACGTCAGCGTTGAAAATATCATACCGGAAGACCCTCATGCCGTTGACGAGATATTCTATGAGCACAAGAAGCGTCTTGACCGGCTCTTGAAGGCTTCTCCGTTCATTTTCGAGTACAAATTGATGTTGGATTTGGGCGGAAGCACGCTTTCGTGTCACGGACTTGAACTTAAGATATTGGGTATCTCAGATTCTGAGAATCCCCATATAGATAACTTCTATTGGCAAGCTGAAGGAAAGGAACCAATTTCGTTTTTGGCCTGCTTGCTTTATGGCATTCCCAGGAAATCCGTCAATGCGGATGTTATGATCTATCGCAGTAGAACTTCTGAAAATGTGAGTTATCGTAGAGGAGATTCAGTCGGTTTAACGGCGCCTGATATATTCGCCCGCGGAGCGGCTAAACTCATAGCCATCGAAGAAAAACTCGCACAAAGACATCAAGAACGAGAAGAAAATCGTAAACGTGAGAATGTCACTCAGCCAGATTGGCAACGTCTATATAGTCACTCCCGCGAGGAATCGCATAAGCTCATCAAGGTCCATACAGGTGAAAAGAAATATCATCCGGATTTCTACGTGTCACGTAAAAGTATAGAAAATTCATTCTGGCAGTTTATTAACGGCTCCGAAAAATTTCTTATACTTGTTGGAGATTCGGGCTCGGGCAAGACCAATCTGATATGCCATTTGACGGAAGAGTGTACTACGGCTGAACAACAAAACTGCGTTCTACATTATCAAGGACGGAACTACGCAGAACAAAGGCTCGTGTCTCAAATTGCAAAAGATTTGGTCTTGGAAGAAAGTCAACTCATACCATACTTGGAAGCACTCAACAATTCAGAGCAGGTAAAGCGTGGCAAAAAGTTAATACTCTTCTTCGATGCAATCAATGAACACCAATACCCCCGAAAACTCTATGATGAGATCCGGATGCTCGAGCACAGTCTCAGGAATGTCATTTCTTACTACAAAATTGTTATTTCGATGCGCACAGCTACATGGGATGCGTTTAGCAGGAGTTTTGAGGTCTTGCAGAAAGATAAAGCTTACTTCTGTACAGAGGTTGATGGATCATGTGTTCCGATGGTCAGGATTGGACAGTTCACCGAAGAAGAAGCTGAAGCCGCCTATAATCTCTATGCCATCAACCCAAATGACCCGATTCAAACCGCAGAATTGAAGAAGAACTTTGGGATCAAGTTGGAAACTCCGTATAAGGATGTTCCAAATAGTCTTCGTCCACTGCTCGCAAATCCGATCTTCTTAAGATATCTATCTAAGACATACACTACTATTCATAGTGAATCCGGTGTTCACGATCCATCTCGTTCTCTCTCGGAGTTGGATATTCTTCTGGATTACTATGAACACAATCTACCGGAATCCAAGCATAAGGTATTCCTGACACATTTTTTGGATCTGCTTTGGCTGAAAAAAGGTGACTCATTGACAGAGGGCGATCTAAATACTCTGGCGAGGGATGAGCTTAGAATCGCAAAGGTATGTGATATCATCAGAGAGCACTTTCATGAGGGAGATGTAGACTACGTGCGCGAGCGATACGTATGTCTGAACGCCAATCCAAAGTGTGAGAACTGGGGAAGAGAAATGTACCCCGACCATGTCCCCACACAAGTGTGCCCTGCCTGCGGTCAGAAACTTGTTTCACAGGTTACTCTCGTTCGGTCCACTCTTTGCTTCTTGATACACGAGGGAATCATAAGTCGCTACGAACGTGAAAGCACTGAGCATAAAACAGTGACGGTTTTGCGATTCACATATGACCGATTCTTCGAAGTGATGATGGCTAGACATCTTATGTATTTGTTGGAAAGAGATCATGGGAGCGAGCCGATTACCCAGACCTTGGGCTCATGGATATCGGCGACATCCGAAAGCCCGATATATGATCGAGTAATGTCAAACCTGCTTGTCATGTTACAAAATAAACGTGCAGTCATAGATAAAACAGATGTGGAAGGAGTGAAATATGAGCTCGAAACTGATCGACTTGAGCACTCCTTCGATAGGATGTTGGTAAAACTCGCTAAGGAAGGTTCCAACAGAACCGCATACATAATCCACCTGGCATTAATAACGCTAGGGTATCAGAAAGACAAGCGCGAAGACGTGGCAGGATGCGTACAAAAAATCTCGAAACATGCTGCCGCGAGGTTTCTTTCAAAAGAGAAGCGATTGAAACTTGCTAAACTTGCAGCAGGAATTGCACTCGACCTGGACATAGAACAGGCTTTTGTCCAACTCGGACAGAATCATATTTCCAGCATCAGGACTATTGCCGCGTGCCAAGCCTATATGTTATGGCGAAGTGATCCTCAAGCAGGTCGCAGCCTAATGAATAGGGTTCAGAAACAATTGTTTTATCCGATCATCAGGATGCCTAGACTTCGTCTGCTAGAATTTTTCGTCAGTTCAACTACACTTCTTCTGATGCGGCATCCATCGGACTCGGACTCGGTAGATAGCATAATAGACATGCTCAGATCATTGGTTAATAAGGGATTCTTCTGGGTCAGAATTGCAATGTTACTACTGCCTCGATTGGCGGCAGAAATTTTTAGAGATGTACCCGATGACTATAATCCGGTGAATTTAACCGAACTACGACTGGCCAAGAAAGACTTCAAAGCAAAGCCGAGACTTCGTGAAGCAGCCAACCATTATCTCGACTTCCTCAATCAAACCGATCCTGACTGGGATCGCCAACAAGAATTAATAGAGATTATTCAGAAAGAGAGCCCCAATAACAACTTCTGCATAGTCATACATCAACTCGTTCAAGGATACAGAGCAGCTTCGGACATTGATGCAGCGATTCAATCGGAGGCCCATATCGGTATGAAAGCAGCAGGTCAGTACGATATGTGGCTGCAATCACCTGTCTTCAACATGGTCTGGCTCTGTTCATCTACTTGGCAGGTGAGCGATGAAAGCTACCATAAGATGGGTGAACTTTGGAAAACAATGATAGACCACAATGCCTTCACTCACCGAGCCTTATCCGACAAGGCTAGATATCATCAGTGGGCGTTGTTTTATTTCGGAGTTGTGCAAGTTAAGCGCACTGGACGTTATTTCCTCGAAGAAATGGCTGGCCTGTTTGACAGTTTGTACGATCAGAAGAAAGATGATGGTCTGTATACGTTCTGCCGGGGTATTGAAGTCACGGGTGCAACGCTCGGATCTATGGATCGGGATTTGGTACTCGTATCCTTGGCGACTATTGGCGATCTGCTTAATAGGTATAGGGTCCCCGAAAAAAGCGCCGAAAGGTCCTTTGGAAACAACAACCGGTCCAATGAGTATCGAGGCGAGCTATCTGGTGAAAATTTGAGAATTTTAATACGGACTTTAGCTCGAATCCGACTTCTTTTTCGTGAGGAAGTAGACCATGCTATAGACTCCATCAGAGACCATCACCAAAGACAACGAGTTATCGCATTGGTGAATAGCGAGACGTATAATGAGAAAGTTGGTACACTCTTATCTCAAGGAGGCCAGGATTTCTTCTTTTATTCCATGACAATGCCCTATTGGAGGAAGTTTTTTGTTGATATTTTGAGCCACTTTATAAACGGTCCGTCATTGCGTAGTTCAATCTCATTCATGCTCAAACGACTTCTGGAAACACTCCTCCAATACGATCCGAATAAGAGACTTCGGAGATGAATCACAGAAAAGCCTACGATGTATACCGTGGAGGTAGTGATCATTTCTATGTGCTCCTTCATGCCCTGGGATTCAACCGAACGTATTTTGCCCCACTTGCCTCTCGGTTAAAAGCTAGAGAATGTAGTTATATCACACTCGATTTGCCAGGGCATGGGTATGCAAGGGATTTTGTTGCACAGACATACCCTCAAGTAGTTCAGTATGTTACGTCAATCTTAGATACAGAGGGCATTCAAGATATCATCCTTGTGGGGCATAGCATGGGAGGCTTCATAGCACAGGCTCTGTGCCTACATGAACCTAATAGGATACAACAGACGGTACTAATCAACAGTGCCTACGAACTCAGCCTGGAGACCCTGCGCCTTTCGTTTGTGCTGCTCGGTTATGAAATCTGCGCCGTAATCAACAACCTGATCTGGTTAGGAAAACATACCAGTAATCCCACGGTGGACTTTTCTATGTTGCGGGGCCGTGCCAATCTGCGATGCGTTTATCTGAGTTCCCTTGCAACATCGAGAACTTCGATGAGAATCGCCTCGAAATTAATGGGTTCACAGTCGTTCCTGCCTGACCTCCATAAAATACATACTCCCGTGACTATCGTCAGAAGTAGCAGAGATGAGATATTCCGACATAAAATTGCCGAGGTTATGAATGCCCAATTGCCCAACAGCACAATTGTTGACATTGCTGGATCACACAGCGTGCATAATAACTGGGCGACGATAGAGACCATCTTAACTCAAAGCTCATAGTAAAGCCTTCGGGAACATAGTCTTGTCCGCAAGGCTAACCAGGCTGGGCCTTCGTGATCTTGGCCTGGGATAGTATAGATTCCCCCCCCATGATAAAGCATATGAGTCCTGTCATCTGTTAATGGGCGCGTTAAAACCATCGTCTTCTAATGATTACGGTCTCTGTGCAACCTTCGATGTCACAGAAGATGCTCGTCGGGGAATTCTCCGCCTGTCCATGGATTTTTTTTAAATAGTGCCTCCAGACCTCTATTTCCCGCGACTAAACTAAGAGTATTAGATCAAAAAAGTAAATAGCAGTAAAAAATGAAACCGTTAACACTTGAAAGGAAAACACCATGTTTAATTTTGATGAACCAAACAGTCTGTCTCCCAACAGCATAGACCCCTGCTTCACTCCACTCCACCGTGATCCTCTCATCTCGTCAGGCCCACAATTTCACGGCAACACTTTAAGGCCTTACAATCCTTGGCCCTCCAACACTCTGGAACCGCGCAATAACTGGAGCATGGACTACGGAATGCTCCATATAGCACCTAAAGGACCTGGCATCTGATTTGGTGCACAGTAAATAAAACGGGAGTTTTTTGGGGGCGAGTCCAAGATAAGGCTCGTCCTCATTTTTATCTTGTTACGATAACGAACAATGGAGCTATGACGCAAAAATCTCTCAATGTTACGACCAAGCAGGATATTTCGAATATTTGAAAACATTAGTGTGGTTTCAATTCCAATTTTTCCTGGCGTAAGCCAAGCTTTGGTCTTAATGTCTGGTGTCTTGGTGATAATTTGTCTGAACTGAATCATATACTACTTTTCCTCATTTCGTTCCTTCCCAACGAACTTACAGAGAAATTTGTCTTTCTTCTCGGAGGAGTTGGTCGTAGCCCGAAACGAGCGGCATTTATTAGCCAACTGCCCCAAGGAATGCTCAAACCTGGTTGACAGCTTCCATCCGTGCTGTCCCCCGTATCGGCTGTTCAGATAACTCACATGCTCAATAAGCCCAAGACGTGCCATTTTGGCGCGGGCTCTTTGGAGGACGCGTCGCGATACGTTGTACCTTGACTCAATATACACAAGGCTCGGTTTTATTGCATCAGCCCATTTCAATTCAAAGAATATACATGCTGCGGCATGTTGCTGATTGCGATTGCCGGGAAACAGCATCTGGATTAGTTCTGTGAAATCGGAAAGTAGGCCGATTCGTCTGTGATGGAAGTCGATCTTTGTCGGTTCTGGCATTTACATCTTCACCCCGGTCTTTTTGTGCAAAATATGGCCTTCTACGCAGGACCTGAGTGTCGAGGCCTTGTTAAAATTCGGGATCACCTGTTCTTATATTTTTCGGTTGCACCAAAGTCTTGGCGATCATGGACCAAATGCACACAACAAGGCAGATTGATAGGGAAATACTTTCCCGCGGATGGATTTTCCTATATGGATCGACGAGATGATTTCGAAGGGTGAAAACCTTGCTATTTCAGTGGGTCGCCCACAGCGTGACCAACTGTAGTGTTAACGACGAGAAAAGGAGATTTCAATGCCTTAAGGGTGGGTGCTCCTCTGGATTGGCCAAAACCTTAAACTTAAGGCTACCACTTGAGCTATAGTGGGGAAAATTGTATAATGCGGTTTTTGCGTTGACATTTTGGCGTCTGTTATGTAGCTCGCCAAAGTGATTTCATGATTTGGGGGGGATGAAGTGACCACTTGTTGAGTGGGACTGGCGAGCATTCTGGGAATAAGAAGGATTGCAGCAAGTAGACCTCCTATGAGTTCTATACGCGAGAATCACAGAGGACTTCGGGATAAGCTCAGGGAACTTCTGAGAACTCACCCTAGAGGTCTATCATGTCGCCAGTTGCGCACTCGACTTGAACGGCGACCCCCGCCGTCGGTCATAGCCGGGATACTTAAACACATGCTCACGGACGGTGAGGTAGAGTTGATCAGGGGCACAACCTATCGTTTGAGGAGCCAGCGCGTCAAGTCACCAATGGTCACGCCGAGCAACAATGTCCGTGAGCCGTACGGAACGGGTGCAGCCAATCTATTAGAGCGAGTCGCAGAGAGACTTGCGATCAGCAGATGGGGGGATTTTAGAAAACTCTGCAGCTACTATGCAGAATGTGTCCGCCTGCAAGACCGTCCGAGTATCATAGAGAACGTGACGGCCGAGAACAAGCGATTCATCACGCTGCGGCACTCACTCGACTTTGCCTCTTTAGGATTTGGTGAGCACATCATCGTGGAAGTGCCTAATCAAGCAGCGAAATTCATCACTCGTATTGCTGGAAACCGCACAAATGACACTCTGTTCATAGGAGCGCCAGTTAGTGTCATTCCATTCACACGAGAAGGTCAAAAGGAGGTAGCTGTCTCACCAGTTTTTGTTCAGGAGGTGAGATACGAGCGGACCGCTGACAACAGACTTGCCCTAGAGCCACTTTCTTCACTCGAGGTCAATTATCGTTGGTTGGAAAAACGCTTTCCCAAATCGGACGATCGCCGCGTATTCAGCGAACTGTGCGGCTTCAACACCCCAGATCATGTGAACTTGGGCGAAGATGTGCCAGAGGAGGTCACAGGAAGTCAGGCCCTTCGGAATTTGGATTTCCAGGAGTCTGTTGCAACTCTCTTTCAATTCTATCGAGATGACTGGGAGGAATTTCCAGACCTCAGGAATCTGTCGGAAGAACCTGAACTGTCCAAACTGAACAGACAAGGGATCTATAATAGGGCTCTAGTTATCTCGCGGCCAAGGCTCAAGTATTCTCAGCGGCTTTATACAGAGTTGAAGTGGCTAGCAAATCGGGCTCCTGATGAGGACTTGGACAACTCTGCACTAGTCCATCTGTTCCCGCATAGGACCACTGAGCAAACGGACTCGTCGACGGCTTCGAGGCCCGATGATTTGTGGCCAGATGTCGCAGATGTTTCTGGGTTGAATCCGGAGCAGAAGAAAGCCTGTCGCAACTCAATAAGTAAGCCTTTGACGGTCATTACGGGGCCACCCGGAACGGGCAAGTCACGTGTTGTCGCCGAGACCATGCTCAACATGGCGATGCGGAAACGCCCTGTTCTCTTTGCAAGCAGGAATCATCAAGCACTCGAAGCCGTTGTGCCCCGCCTCAACGCACTTGTTGAACCGGATGTTCTGGCCATCCGTCTCAGCCGCCCCTTTGGAGAAGGACTCCCCGCTAGCCTTGCCCAGGCTATTGCCGGTGTTCTCACAGACCCGAGATCTAACGCAGACAACCATCATGCTGAGCATGTGGATGAGTTAAAGAGGTTGCTTGGAGAATCGCGTGATGCGGAGAAAAAGCGTGATGCTGTCTTTCAACTGTACGATGAACTCGAGACAATCAGTAGACAACTTGAAATTGACCTGTGCCGAGAGCCCGATCATTTTGCCAAGATTGTACTGTCTGCTCCAGAATTACCCCAGAGAAGGATGATTTCCGCGATTTCCAACTCCTTAAATAGATTGCAGAAGCCTCCAGGAGAGCTAGTCCCCAGGGTCGCATGGTCGGTATGGAAATGGCTGAGGGGCCCAGCGTGGATCCACAAGGCCAGACGAATTGACTCGCAGCTTTGCGAGATCTTCGGCACGCGACCGACGGCTGCACGCACGATTGGAGAAAAAGCCTCTGTTGAGGTACTTTCGAGGCTCCTTAATGAATGGGCAAGAATTACAGATATTTCTGCAACGGCCAGATCCGCCGATTCCATTCGATCTCGATTAGGAACGATGCAGAGTCTCGAGGAATGCTATGAGGAGTTTGCCGCTTGCCGACTTCGAGTCCAGGCGGCATCAGAGAGAGCTGCGAGGTCGTTTGCTGCAAATGCGGGATCTTCAATAGCTCCTGAAATCCGGGAGACGTTTGCGGCGATCGCCAGTGAACTCGAGGCCCACGGAGAGAATGTAGAATATCAACCAGCTTCCTTACAGAAGGCACTCAAGCGTAATCTCCGGCACATCATTGCCGCTCTGCCTCTGTGGGCCACAACGAATCTTTCAGTTGGGAAGAATGTACCGCTGGTCTCAGGTGTATTTGATCTCTTGATTCTGGATGAAGCGAGCCAATGCGACATTGCCTCAGTCGTTCCACTACTCTACCGGTCTCGTCGAGCAGCGATAGTCGGTGACCCGATGCAGCTACAGCATGTATGCACGATGAAGCCTGATGTTGACCATACTCTCAGACGACGCTTTGGAGTGGAGGGGATCGAATTTGGCCTGTATTCCTCCAGGGTCAACTCGATGTACAAGCTGGCTTCCAACCACAGGAATGTGACGGCTCCGGTCAGACTTCTGGACCATTACAGATGCCATGAGCAAGTCGCGAAGTACTGTAATGACGTGTTCTACAGGGACACGCTACGCATCATGACTAACCGGGAGAGCTTACAACATCCGGCCCGAGGTCCACAGATAAAGAGAGGACTGGAATGGACGCATGTTGACCAGGATGGCGAAAGCATCGCGAGTGGTGGAGCCATAAGTCGGGGCCAGATCGAGGCAGTAGCCAAGGAACTCAAAAGACTTAAAGAATTTGGATTCCAGGGAACTGTCGGCGTCGTTACCCCATTTCGAGGGCAGGCCAATAGAATTCGCGACCGTGCTATGCAAGAGTTTCAATCGCGACCGCCTGGACACTGGTGTTTTCATGTGGACACTGCTGATGGTTTCCAAGGTGACGAAAGGGATGTCATTCTGTTGAGCATCCCGGTTGGGGACGAACTGTCCAGAGGGGCCAAGTGGTTCTTGAGTGAAGGTCGCAATAGGTTCAATGTTGCGGCCAGCAGAGCGCGGGCACTTCTCCACATCTTCTCCGATGAACAATGGTGTGCCCAGTGTGACATACCCCATATCAGCAGACTCGCCTCAGCGTACCAGTCGGGTCTCGAAGAGCATATGGGTGAGTTTCGATCTGATCTCATCGGCCCAAAGTGGGAGCCAGAGCTAGCCAAGGCGATGAAGCGGGCAGGGCTACCATTTCAGCAGCAGTATCCTGCCTGTGGACGATATCTTGACTTTGCGCTGATTCGAGATGGACTCAAACTAGATGTCGAAGTGGATGGGGAGGCATTCCACCGCGATTCAAGCGTAACGTCTTGGGCAAGTGCACCCCTCCCCATAAAATCGCAGTGACCGCAAATTGAACTATCCGGCGACTCTCACAATCTTGGCAGTGTCGTCACCGAGACCTGCATCGCCTTCGGCATTCAACT
>Ga0272441_10016843_pt1 | contig 10053 bp, 7 predicted proteins | sample SSMProp6N_FD_193582 | JGI IMG/M metagenome (GOLD analysis project Ga0272441, IMG submission 193582) | Marine sediment archaeal communities from Little Sippewissett salt marsh, Falmouth, MA, United States - SSM-Prop-6N | ecosystem: Environmental > Aquatic > Marine > Wetlands > Sediment ... | reverse complement strand
TCCAGGGATATACCACAAACCTTATACCGATACAGGTTTGAATCGCCTGATGATAACCCATTTTCGTAAACTCCTTGATAACAAGGGACGATGGGCCGGTATTATCGGGTTCGATCTCGATATTGCCAAAGCGGCCGAAAACAACAAGATCCTCCATGAATTGCCGCAATCGAGCATTCGGTTCCAGATAACGAATGATTCGAAAATCATTGTTCATCCCGATATTTCGAAAGTCGATACCTATCTGGATCAATCCCGGGAAGCGCTTGACATCAAAATTGCCAACGCCGTGAAAGATACGGACACCCATTTTTTTCAGGACATCGATCTGCGTGCCGGAAAATATTGGTATATGGGCTTTCACCATGTGAAAGAAAGCCAAAGCAACCTTGTCCTGATGATGCCTGCCAAAGAGATTTTGCAGCCGCTGAAACAATTGCTCCGAAACAGCGTTTTGATTTCCGCGGCATTCGTTTTCATCCTAGCGGGCATTTTGCTTTTCGTGGCAAAAAGGATGTCAAAGCCAATTTACGCGCTGACCCATGCGGCCGAAAATCTTGTCGCAGAAGATCGGTACCAGGAAGACCTGAAGATCGAGAGCAACGACGAACTCGGGCGCCTTACGCACGCATTCAACCTCATGATGGACGGGCTGCGCCAAAGAGATTTCATTCGAGATACGTTTGGTCGTTACGTGGCCAAGGAGGTGGTCGAAACATTGCTGGACAACCCGGGTGGATTGCGACTTGGCGGGATCAAAAAGGAGGTTACCATCATGTTTGGCGATATCCGTGGGTTTACTCCCCTTTCCGAGCAACTCGAACCTGACCAGGTGATCGATTTGCTCAACCGTTACCTGGATACCATGTCGGCCACCGTTGCACAGTACAAAGGCATCGTAAGCGAATTCCAGGGCGATTCGATTCTCGCTTTTTTCGGTGCACCGATTGACCCTGGAGACAGCCCCTCACGTGCCGTTGCCTGTGCCGTCGCCATGCAGCGGGCCATGATCGACATCAATGCGGACAATGCGGACAAGGGACTTCCGGAAGTAACCATGGGTATCGGGATCAACACCGGCAAGGTGATCGTCGGCAACATAGGCAGTGAAAAACGCACCAAATATGGTGTCGTTGGGCATGAGATCAACCTTGCCTCCAGAGTTGAAGCATCCGCTGTTGGCGGACAGATATTGATCACAGATGCGACATACCAGCGAGTAAAACACAACCTCATTTCCAACACTGTTCTCACCAGGCGCTTCAAGGGTGTCTCGGAAACGGTTCGCCTGCACGATGTGGTCGGTGTCACCTTCCCCAAAAAAATGCTGATCCCGGAATTCTCAGAGTAACTGCAAACAGTGAGCAAAGCGCTTGACGTTCATATTGTCAGATAGACAAGCGTTGCGGACCCCGGTCTCTCTTCACGGGGTAAGCTCACGCATCGTTCGGCTCATTTTTTTTCAAGAGCCACCTATGGGAGCTGCGAGGGTTCGCTCACTTCACAACTGCCTTCGGGGCAGAAGAGTTTGAGCCATAATTTTTTCCCGGCATTGGGATCTTTGCAAAACACCGGAACGTCGATGCGCTCCTCCTCTGAAAAACAGGCGTTGTCGGGACAAAACAGTTCAAGCCAGACGCCTCTGCTCGTACAGCTATCTTCAAAGGCTTTCTCCTCTTCCGTCAGGGTTTGGCGCTGTTCCTCGGAAAGGACCTGAGCATGCGTCACAAATACTTTCTTACTTTTCTCGCCTTCAGATGCAGCGATTTTCTTGGTATCATCCATTCTGAGCCTCCTATACAGTTTCATGCATTTGGAATTCATTGTATGACGATGATCGTCTGACAATGCAGAACCATCAAAGACAGATTACATATAACAGTAAAATAAGTCGTCAAACCGACACTTCAATGGAAAAAAAGAGGCTTCCGCTGTAGGGTGTTACTTGCTTGAGAGGGTTTTGGACTTGAAATCAGCGATCGTTTCGCGCAGCCCTGCCTATTCAACGTTTCCGTAGCCTTCCGCAATGATCCATATTTCCCTCTGCGGTGAATGTATACAGCAATGCCGTACAAAACAGGCTGACGCCGAAAACACCAAAAGCTGTGCTATAAACTGACGGTGGCGGGGTTCCTTGCGAATAAATGGCCGTTATCACCCATCCAAGACCATGCAAAAAGAAGGCGACACCGATCATGGTAAAGAAATTGATGCCCGTCATGGCGGCGCCTGCATTTTCCAGGGGCATCCGCTCTTTGATATGTGCATACATGATCTGTCCGGAACCGCTCGAAAACCCTAAACCGAAAAACAGTGCAAACAACAACGCTCGCCAAGTCCCGCAGCGAAACAAAGAAATGGTCAGTAGAATGGCCGCCATGATGGCCAATCCGGCAACGATGACTTTTTTTCTCGAATGAAAAATGCTGTCCGACAACCAACCACAGATGGGACTGCCGACGACCAGGCCAAGGCTCATCGCCAGAAGCAAATTTCCGGTCATCACTTGAGAAAGCCCCAGGGTCACGATCAACAGGGGGCCTGCCCATAAGGCTTGCACTGATGCATAGATGCCGTACCGAAAAAAGGTACCCACGGATATCAGCCAGTAGTCCCTTCGTGTGAGAAGCAGTACAATACCCCTCAGCGCTTCTTTCAATCCGGCCGCGGGCCTTGCTGACCGACGAAGCAAAGGGGATCCAGTTGGATAATCCCTTGCAATGGCATAGAATACTATTGAAATAGCCAAATTGCTCATCGAAAAAAGCAGAAAAGTAAACCGCCATCCGAACGATTCCGTCAGCCATACCAGCGGTGTCGCAGCAATAATGTTGCCTGCGGTCCCGACCGAAAAGAAGACCGCGGAGAGCGTGGCAAAATGAAGCGGTGAAAACCAGGTTGTCAGCAACTTGAGCGGCCCCATAAGATTGCAGGCCATTCCTGCTCCGATAAGCAAACGGCCAGCGATGAGCGCATTTGCCGAGTTGCCGTAGGCAAACAGGACAGCGCCTGCAACCGCTGCCAGCGACAGCCCCGTCATAAGGCGACGCGGACCCAGACTGTCCAGATAGACGCCCACCGGAAGCTGCATGGCCGCAAAAGCATAAAAAAAAGCAGCCGAAACAAGGCCAAGTTCCTTGGCATTCAATCCGAGGTCCTGAACCAGGTTGGGGGAAATGACCGCAATGGAGGACCTGTAGAACTGAGAAAAAGCAAACAACAGGCAAGACATCAGATAGATGATCCAGCGCCGGTTATCCATCAGCCAAATCAAACAGGATCTCCAGTAGGCATTCACAGGTCACCGCATCTACTTTGCTGCCGGGAACGTGAAGTACAATGGGTACGTCTGCATACCCGGCGCCGCGTATCTACAGCACGCTGTAAACGCCTCCACTGCAGCACTTTAGATTGCATTGTTCATTTCAACACCGTGAATGGGTGCGATCTCCATATCCGATTCGAAGCAAGGAGGCCCTGCTGATCATTCCCTTGAAACGGCCGGCATCATCGACCACGGGCAACCGCTTACACCCCTTTTCAATCATCAGAGCGATGGCGGATTCAATCGTCACCTCTTCCCCGACTGTCACAAACACCTTGTTCATGACGGAACCGGCGGTCTCTTCCGAAAAACCGTTCTGCTTGCTCGTACGATTCTCGTCTGGTTTAAACAGATGCTTCACCTTGGAAAGGCCTCGCCATATGTCGGGTTGTTTTGACCTGAAAAAATGAAGCAGGTCACTGTCGGAGATAATGCCCAGCAATTTTCCTTCCGGGTCTACCACCGCCACCCGCTGAATGTCGTTGCTGTCAATTTGTCGTATCACCTCTTCGATGGCCGTTTCAGGCGAAGCGGTGTGCGTATCTCTGCGCAGGATATCCCTCACCGTCCTGATTTGATCCACTTCGACTTGTTGCGCGCGAAAAGCGCTCCAGTCGGGCGCCTTTTGCATCACCGTTTGAAAAACGTCCAAACGAGACAACATGCCCGACAAGCGCCCTTTTTCATCGACAACCGGCAGGCGTTTCACCTTCTTTGATAGCATCAGCGCAACCGCCTCAGTCAGCAGAAGATTCTCTTCGATCAAAACGGCTGGGGCCGTCATCACCTCCATGGCTTTTCGCGAGGCCAACCGCTCCAGCACCCGATCCAGGCGACTTCCATCCGATTTGGCCAGCAATCCCAACCGCAATGGAAGACCTCCCTTTCGAATCAGGTCACCTTGTGTCACGACGCCAACGGGACGATGACCGGCATCGACAACAGGGACACCCGTAAAGATCGAAGGTAGAAGCAGCCTCACAACATCACGGAGCGATGTATCCGGTTCCACTCGCGCGGGATCCGGTGTCATCACATCGCGAACGGTCAGCTGGGGGGGAAAGAAGGAGTTGCGCGCCTTATGGCTGACAACATGGAGGTCGTGCACCATCAAAAGGCCATCCCCAACCATTTCGTTCAGGTCTTTCACAACGCGCTCGGTCTCCCGGGACGGAAGTACGATGGATACGCGGATAGGCATGTTCATGGAAAGAATTTCCAGCCGACCGGTTGCCAGTTCTCCATTTTCATAACAACCTGCAATCCCCCTTGTCACCATGCAGCGCGCGGCAATCTTCAGTTTGCTGACATATTGAAGAACTGCATCCGCAAGGGGTTTGTTTCGACAGCGCGCCGTTTCGCTGGTGAGAAGCTCAATGGCGTTGTATTTCAACATGACTGTTTCCTATTTGAGACTTGCCATCCACATTCCAAAGAAGGTGAATGCCAATCCACCGATGTTGTTGGCCAAAAGGTTGGCCAGAGGCTGGATCATCATACCCGCTCGGAAGGCGCTGACGGTTTCCAGTGAAAAAGTGGAAAAGGTTGTCAATGCCCCCAGATAGCCGGTGACAAACAACAGGCGGACATCCGGGGTGAGCATACGCAGTCGATCGATGAGCGCAAAAACAACGCCGATGAGAAAGCACCCGATCAAATTCACCGCCAGTGTGCCCCAGGGAAAACCGGTACCCACAACCCTTGCGGCCAACAAGCTGATCCCATAACGGCTCGCCGCTCCCAGGCTTCCACCGCACATCACCAAAGCGATCTTTTCCACAAATGGAGGCAAATCTCCCATCAATCACGACCTCTCCACTGCAATTTACGGCCTTTCCAAAAAAACTCCCGCAGAACCGATACCGACAGGAGATACGATTATTGGAACGCTGTTTAGACCATCTTTTTGGCCAAATTGGCATCGAATTTGGCCTTGTCGATCACGAAGCGTTCATGCCTTCCTTTAGAAATCAGATCCACGTCATCGTGGGCCTCGATTTCAAATACGAGGCGTCGCCGGTCCACTTCAACCAATTTCACTTTGACGGTAATGTCCAATCCCGGAGGGGTTGCCGCAACGTGGCTCACATCGACATGCGTTCCCACCGTCTGTTCCGCCGGCCACTCAAGGTGGGGCTGCAGCGCCTGAATGCAGGCCCACTCGAACAAGCCCACCATGAAACCCGTGGCAAAGACCTTGGGCATGACCTGGAAATCGGTCGCTTCCGGAAAAAGTGAGGGAACCGTCTTCTCCTCTGTAACGGTGTAGGTAAATTCATGCTCGATGCCGGGGACCAAGGTTTCTTTCATCGTTTCTCCCATTAATTTGAGGTGTTAAACTGCAATCGGCTAGATGTTATGGAAAGCTTGACAGCCCTTTTTATGGTAGTGGATAGAATAGCACAATTTTACCACATAATCACTTAATACGATTCCATTGAATTGCCAATCCCGTTGGTCCGTCAATTGTTTTTCGACGACAGGTTAACGAGGCGAACGAAAAAACGCCTTTTCGCAGTAAAGCGCGAAAAGGCGTTTTTGGTATAGGTTCTATACAGAAGCGTGCCGGCTTTATTTGGGTCTTGCTTTCGCCAGACCAACTCGTTCTAGTGCCGATTCCATCTCACCGAGAATGGCGGGATCGTCGATGGTTGCCGGAACCTTGTATTCCACGTTGTCGGCAATTTTCTGGATCGTACCGCGCAGGATTTTTCCGGAACGGGTTTTCGGTAGACGATTGACCACGGTGGCCGTTTTGAAGGCTGCAACCGGTCCGATCCGCTCACGAACCATCTTGACCACTTCGGCAGTAATATCACCATGCTCACGCTCTACCCCGGCGTTCAGCACCAGGAATCCAATGGGAATCTGCCCTTTGAGTTTATCCTCAACGCCCAGTACGGCGCATTCGGCAACGTCCGGATGATCCGCCAGAACCTCTTCCATGGCACCGGTCGAAAGGCGGTGGCCTGCGACGTTGATGATATCATCCGTACGGGCCATGATGTAGGCATACCCCTCTTCGTCGATATACCCGGCATCCGCAGTTTTGTAATATCCGGGGAACTCTTCCAGGTAGGATTCGAGGAAACGCGCATCGTTGTTGTAGAGCGTTGGAAGGGTTCCCGGAGGCAACGGCAGCTTGACGACCAGGGCACCGATGGTGCCTGGAGCGACCTGTTCGCAGCCACCGTCCACCACCTGTAGATCCCAACCGGGGACAGCCTTGGTGGGAGAACCGTATTTCACCGGATACTGATGCAGGCCCATGCAGTTGGCGGCAATGGCCCAACCGGTTTCCGTCTGCCACCAGTGATCGATGACGGGCACACCGAGGTTCTTTTCGGACCATTGGATGGTATCCGGATCGGAACGTTCACCGGCCAGAAAAAGAATCTTGAAGCAAGAGAGATCGTATCGTTTGATCATCTCACCAGCCGGGTCCTCGCGCTTGATGGCCCGGAATGCGGTGGGAGCGGTAAACTGACATTTGACGTTGTGCTGTGAGATCACTCTCCAGAAAACACCGGCATCAGGAGTACCCACCGGTTTTCCTTCAAAGAGAACCGTTGTGGCGCCTTTGAACAACGGCGCGTAAACAATGTAGGAGTGGCCAACGACCCAGCCCACATCGGAGGCCGCCCACCAGACATCACCGGCATCGATGTCGTAAATGGCTTTCATCGTCCATTTCAGGGCGACCATGTGGCCGCCATTATCCCGCACAACACCCTTGGGCTGTCCGGTGGTGCCGGAGGTATAGAGGATATAAAGCGGATCGGTGGCGGCAACTTCAACGCAGTCGGCCGGTTCGGCAGCAGCCATGGCTTCTACCCAATCAACATCGCGGCCGGCGATCATCGTGGCTGTTTCCATGGGGCGCTGAAAGATGATGCAGCTGTTCGGTTTGTGTTCCGCCATGTCGATGGCTTCGTCTAGCAGCGGTTTGTACTTGATCACTTTTTTCACTTCGATACCACATGAGGCGGAAACGATCGCTTTCGGTTTGGCATCATTGATTCGCGTCGCCAGTTCATTTGCGGCAAAACCACCAAAGACCACAGAATGAATGGCACCGATGCGGGCGCAGGCAAGCATGGCTATGGCCGCTTCAGCAATCATGGGCATGTAGATCAGCACCCGATCTCCCTTGACCACGCCCTTGGCAGCCAGTACACCGGCAAATTTTGCGGTTTCATCGCGAAGTTCTTTATAGGTATATGTTTTAATGGTGTCGGTCACCGGACTGTCATAGATCAAAGCGGCTTGATCCGCCCGGCCGTTTTCCACGTGGTAGTCCAGGGCATTGTAACAGGTGTTCAAAACACCGCCGGTAAACCAGCGATAGAACGGTTTGTTGCTGTCGTCCAGGACCTTGTCCCATTTTTTATACCAATGACATTCCTCGGCAGCTTTGCCCCAGAATCCATCTGGATCATCTAACGATTGTGCATACGCCTCTTCATACAAATTGGTCATTCGAACATCCTTTCCTGGTTGTAACTGGCGATTAGCGGTGTGGTAACGTGTGTGCTGACCGCAACCACCATCGTTTTGCCCGGAGCGAGGCCGACCGCTCCGGGCATTGAGGATGGCTCTTTTTTGGAACCGAACCTTTGTCCGCTACTGACTTGTTTTGAAACAAACAGCTGTTTTTACGACGTATGTTTCAGGATTAGACGGATTCCTTGGCCAGTTGGCCCACCGGATCCGGGGAAGAGTCGATCCAGGGTTTACCCAAAGGAAGGATCTCTTTGCCGAAAACCTGAGCGTAGATGGCGGCTGCCATCATGTACCAGGCCATCAGTGCACAGAAGATCAAAATGACGGCAGTGGGTTTGGTCAGTCCCGGGAAACCGAAATGAGCCAGATCAAGGCCAATGAAGCCCAGCAGCAGCAAGGTGAAGGTCGTCGCCATTGCACCGTGGATACGCATGGCACCGACCCACAGAATAGCGGTGTAAAGGGTCCAAACGACCAGGAAAAAACCGACATCCGTGCCGTTAAGGGTGTAAATTTTATAATGATTCAACAGCCAAATGATGCCCAGAGCGATCCAAAAAGCACCGTAGGAGACAAACGCGCTATAGCCGAAATTGTTGCCGCATTTGAATTCCTGGAACCCTGCAATCAATTGAGCACCGCCACCAAAGGCAAGGGCGAGCGCGAGAACCGGACCGATTCCGCATAGACCGAGGTTGTGAAGTTGAAGGATCAATGTGGTTAAACCGAAACCTGCGAGACCGACGACTGCTGGATTTCCCTGACCTGGTGCTGACATGTAAAACTTCCTATTATAAAGTAAAAGAAAGAACAAAAACAGTGTTGCCTGATGTATTGATTCAGTATTGTAGGTTCCCGATAGCCCAAAGAAGCTTTGCGTTACACGAGGCGTCTACAATTTTGCACGTTGAAAGTTGCGAAGATCAATGAGCAAGTGATGTGCCAAAAAGCATGACCTTGGTTTTACATACAAAATCAATTTGTTATTGGGTTTAGGACAATTTATTACTGAAGTGGATTTACCAAAACTTGGGACAATGATGACTCAAAAGAGGATCAATGATGTTTTAACAAATTGTAATTGCAGGGCAATGAGGGTTTTGAGACATAAATTTCCCAATTGGGGAGTTTTACAGCCCATAGGCTTTCATCTTTCGAAAAAGGGTTCGGCGGTCGATCCCCAGAAGCTCCGCAACGCGGGAGCGGTGCCACTGATTTTCATGCAATAGATGTTCAATATAATCCTTTTCGAAAGCACTTACGGCCTGGCCCAGGGGCAGATCAAATCGATTCGGCTGAATGCGTGTTTCATCCGACATCTTTTCGGAAACCGCTTTTTTTTCAAGGTAGGGAGGGTCGGGAAAATCGAGTTCACCCCAGGTGATGTATCTTTCAACGCTGTTTTGAAGCTCCCGGATATTACCCGGCCAGTCGTATCGCTGCATGGCGGTGATCACCCGCTGAGGGACCACGGGAAGTCTGTCTCCATGGGGGAAATCGCTGACAAAATGGTTCACCAGAAGCGGGATATCCTCCTTTCTGTCTTTCAGTGCCGGCAATGTGATCGGCAGGATATGGATACGGTAGTAGAAATCTTGTCTAAACGCCCCCTTTTCCATGCTCTTTTTCAAATCCCGGTTTGTCGCTGCAACAATCCGGATGTCGGCGTGCCTTGCGACACTGCTGCCAATGGGGGTGTACCCGCCGCCTTCGATGGCCCTCAGCAGCTTGACCTGTATGCTCAGGTTCAATTCACCCAGTTCATCCATAAACAGGGTACCCCCATCCGCAGCATCCAGGTAGCCGGCTTTATCCTGGTCCGCCCCGGTGAACGCCCCTTTTCGATATCCGAAGAACTCGCTTTCAACCAAGTTCTCCGGGATGGCACCGCAATGAACAGTGACGAACTTTTTGCTGCCACGGTCACTCAAATCATGAATGGTCTTTGCCACCAACTCTTTGCCCGTTCCCGAATCTCCATAGATAATCACATGGGCGTTGGATTCAGCAGACTTGAGAATACTTTCGTAGACCTCCTGCATGGGGCGGCTCTTGCCGATGATATTGCCAAAGCGGCTGGCAGTCCGCATGGATTGCTTGAGCCGACGGTTCTTTTCAGCCAATTGTGTCTGCCTGAGCCGCAACCAATCTTCGGTGGCCTTTCGATCCGTTATGTCCAGAACGACTGCCTGTAATTGGCGTACTTCACCATGTTGGCCGAACAT
>Ga0272441_10016841_pt1 | contig 10053 bp, 13 predicted proteins | sample SSMProp6N_FD_193582 | JGI IMG/M metagenome (GOLD analysis project Ga0272441, IMG submission 193582) | Marine sediment archaeal communities from Little Sippewissett salt marsh, Falmouth, MA, United States - SSM-Prop-6N | ecosystem: Environmental > Aquatic > Marine > Wetlands > Sediment ... | reverse complement strand
GAGTACGACGCTCCGGCGGCTGACATGGAAGGCGTGACACGGATGGTGGTGGAGTAGTGGCAGAGCTTCACGCAAAAGTAACCTTCCTGGGCGACGTGAAAGACCTGCTGAAGAAGATTCGGCAGGGGAAGGTCGGCCTGAACGACATGGGCAAGGCCGTCCAGCAGCACTCCCGGCAGTTCATGATGGCGGGTGCGGCTATCGGCGGTGCGCTCGGCGGCCTGGCGAAGCAGGGTATCGCGTGGGGCACGACCGTTGACCGCATGGCCGAATCAACCGGGCAGGCCCACGAGGAGATGTCGCGCCTCGCGTACAGCGCGGAACTCTACCACGGCAGCGCACAGAAGGTCGAGAAGGGGCTCCGCAACCTCGCGCAGAAGGCCATGTACGCGAAGGACGGCATGGCGACCTACCGGCGCGAGTTCGAGCGGGCCGGGGTTGACATCGAGGAGTGGACGAGGAACGGCGCGCACCTGAACGACCTCCTGCTGGAACTTGCGGACAGTTACGCCAAGAACGAGGACGGGGCCGAGGCGTTGGGTTCCGCGACCATCCTTCTCGGCGGCCGCCAGTCCGAACTCATCCCGTGGCTCAAGCAGGGCAGCGCGGCGATCAAGGCGCAGTTCGAGGAGGCCGACCGGCTCGGGATCACGCTCGATTCCACGACCGCGAAGGGCATGGAGCACGCCGGGACCGAGATCAAGAAGCTCGGCCTCATGATGCGCGGGTTCGGTATCGCCGTGACCGAGGCCGTTCTCCCCGCGATTGACCAGATTGTCCCGAAGGCGATGGACGGTGTGGCCGCGTTCCAACAGTGGAGCACGGCATCGAAGACCGCCGCCGTCAAGACCGCCGCGTTCGCGGGCGGGGGCCTTCTCGCCATTGGCGTCATCGGGAAGCTCACGGCTGCGTTCCCACCGCTCACGGCGGCACTCGCAATCGGAGTTGCGGCATGGACGGGGAACGCCATCGCCGTTGAGTGGATGCGAACGAAGATCGCGAACCTCGGCCAGGAGATACGCGACCAGGGGCCGGAGGTCTCTGCCTGGGTGACCGGATGGCAGAAGACGCTCGTGTTCTTCGAGGCGTTCCGGCAGGCGTCGAAGCTCGGCTTCCTCGACCTCGTGGAGTTCAAGCGGGTCTACGCGGAGTTGCTGGAGCTTCCTGCGCAGTACGGCGAGGAGCTTGGCCCGTCGCTCACAGAATGGCTCGCGGCGCAGCAGTTCGAGGAAGACTCTGCCCGCGTCCGTGCCGAGTTCGACGAGATGATGGCGAAGATTGCCGACGTTGGCGACGAGGCCCTGTCCTTCGAGGAGAAGTACGCGGGCCTGCTCGGCACCCTGAGCGTGGAGCCGCCCGCAACGTCGTGGCTCGACGAGTTTCTCGACAAGCTCCGGCAGTCAGCGCGGTACATGGGCGACGTTGCCAGCGGGGTCCGCTCTGTCACGAGCGAGGTATCCGGCGGCTTCTCGTCCGGCCTCCAGAAGGGCTACACGTTCGCCGACGAGCTTGTCACGAAGCTACGCGAGTTCGACGAGTGGGCGCAGCAGAACATGTTCGGCGCGCTCGTCAACAACATGGAGGACGCCTTCGCCGACATGGCCCCGACCTTTGCGGGGTTCTTCGATAGCCTGAAGAATGCGATGGCCGGGTTCCTGCGCGACCTGCTCGGGACGTTCATCAAGCAGAAGCTCGCCGAGCTTGCAGCGACGAAGATCGCCGAGGTCGGCAAGGCGCTCATGGGCGGCCCGTTCAACCCGTGGCTCCTCGCACAGATCCCCGCGATTATCGCCGCCTACGGCGCGGCGGTCGCCGGAATCTCCCGCATCAAGTCCTTCGCCGAGTCTGCCGTCGTCACGCGCGGCGGCGAGATGACGGGCTCGTTCCACGCGGGCGACGTGATCCTCGGGCCACAGGCGATGCGGGGACTCCTCAAGGGCCAGCTTGCCGGCGGCGGGCAGGTCACCATCCACCAGAACTTCTACGGCGGCGCGCCAGACGCGATGACGCTCCGCACGGAGAACCGCCGACTCGCCGACATGCTCAGGCGACAGATGCGGAGGGAGTGATAGCGCGTGGCAGCCGAGTACCAGGTCAAGTGCGCGAGCGGCAAGAGCGAATCCGGGGTCATCTACACGTTCCCCGACGGCTTCCGCATCCGCGAGTTCGAGCTACGGAACCGGGAGGACACCGTTGTCGTGCCCGGCGCGGACGGCGTGAAGGACGTATCGGACAGCAAGCTCGACGCGACGTACCTCGTGGTCGGCGGCACCGTGCGCGGCTCCACGGCCTTCTCGGTCGAGTCCACGATTGACACGATGGAGAACACCCTGATCGGCGAGGAGACGTTCTACGTCTACCGCTACAAGGCGGGCTCGAACATCCGCTACTACTACGTCAACAAGGTCGTGAGCATACGCTGGTCGCCGGTCGATCTCTCCGGCGGTACACGCGCCGAGGTCGAGGTCACCTTCGCCTGCTACTCGCCGTCCTTCGGAACGTAGGGGAGGCCCGCCGTGGCGACCATCGCCTACACCGTCACCGTCAAGGAGCGCGGAAACGAGGGCACGACAGCCGCGCTCGCGAGCTACGTCACGGCGTTCGACTACACGCTCCTGAGGCGCGGCGGCTGCGGACAGGCGAGCATCACCGTCTGCCTTGAGGCAGAATACGCCGCCATCGAGAACCTGCTCGTCACCAACAACATCGTCGAGATCACCGTCAGGCTCCCCGGCGCGGTCGGGTACACGAAGGTCTATCGCGGGTACATCGAACGGGTCGAGCCGCGCGACAACACGCCGCCGGGCGACAAGGTGCGAGTCATCACCTGCAACGGGCTGTGGTGGCAGTTGAAAGACCCGGGCGTCAAGGTGCTCGCGCTGTACGAGGACATGAGCATCGTCGAAGTCGTCGAGGACCTGATCCCGAACGAGATCGCGCCGTACTGCGAGGTCTCATCCGCGACCACCGGCGTGACCGCAGCGGACAACTACGGCGACATCGCCCGCATCCTGTTCGAGGACAAGACCGCCGGTGACGCGATCAAGCTCCTCGCCGATGTGAACCAGTCCACCGTCTACGGCGTGGACGAGGACGGCGAGGTCTACTTCGCCGACGAGCAGCCCGCGAGCGGGACGAACTGGGATACCGTCCAGCAGGGCGTGAAGAACGACGGCATCACACTCACGCACAGGGAGAAGGATATCAGCCGGTGCGTGAACTTCTACATCATCGAGGGCCGCACGACCTACGGCGGCGGCAACCCGATGGTCGTCGTCGCCTACGACTCCGCGCTCGACGGCGCGAACCCGCCGCCCTACCGCATGAAGAAGATGAAGGCACCGGACCTCATCTACGGCAACGAGCTTGTGAGTTGGGGCGACTACCTCGTCGCACGCGACAAGGACGAGGACGAGGCGATCAACCTCACCATCGCCGGCGCGTCCACGGTCTCGAACGCGCCGATCACCGTCGCGGACACGAACAAGAGCGTCACCGTCAACGACATGGGCGGCTCGCTCATCGGCAAGTGGCAGATCCGATCCGTCACCTGCGCGCTCCACGGCGGCGACCTCGACTACACGTTCGAGCTTGGCACCGACTACGCGATGGCGCTCATGGAAGAGATGGGCTACCGCGACCTCCTGCGCGACATCGCCGTGCTGGAAGCGAAGGAACTCTCGAACGGGCGCGAACTCGAGGCGGCGGGCAACGACTTCGCCGAGACGAACTACATCCACATGGCCGGAACGAACGGGATGCGGAACTCCTGCTGCCTGAAGCTGTCGAACCAGCGCGAGATCGAAGAGGCGCTCGACCTCGACAGTTCCACGAGCGTCCTCGTCGACGAGATGGTCGGCGGGGTCTCGTCGCTCTCCGTGGACGGAACGCCGGGCTACGGGCAGTTCTACACGCAGAGCATCCCGCTCGGGAAGGACTACGACGAGTACGCGGTCTATGCGGATTGCGGCTACCCGACGTACCTCGCGAACAACTACGACGCACACCGGCAGCACTTCCTCGTCCAGAAGTTCATCGGCGACCGCAAGCCGGACTGGATCACCTACAACGATCCCGACGGCGAGTCGTCCATCGTGCCGAGCTACGACTCGACGCTCGTGTCGTTTGACCTTGAGGGCGCATGGATCTGCCAGCGCGGCATCTACTGGTACTGCGACATTCTCGTCGAGTTCATATGGGGCGAGCCGTGGTCGCTCGGCGGGAGCGGCACGGATCTCCGGCGCTGGTTCTTCTTCAACTGGCTGGACCGCCGGAACTACACGGCGGCGGTGTTCAAGCAGGAAGCCACGCACACAATGAAGGTGTCGTGCGAGGAGCGCGTGGACGGCGCGTACACCGGCCACGGCTCGACGACCCTGAGCGTGCTGGACGGCGAGCGCATCCGGCTGAAGGTCGACCGCGTGAGCTTCGGGAACCAGTACAAGGCGATCCTCACGGTCTACAACCTGAGCCGCGATCCGGTGATATGGGCGCAGTTCGCCACAGGCACCGACGCCTTCTGCGTGGACGCCGGACACAACAAGTGGGGCTTCGGATACAGCTGCGACGGCGTGCTGAAGTCGAACGGCTACGTTGACCCGTGGTATCTGAAGAGCGTGACGTTCGACGACGACCAGACGGAACTCGTGGCGACGGTCTCCCGTGACGGCGGGACGAGCTACGAGCCCGGGTCGCCCGGGCCGTACTTCGAGATGCTGAACGGCACGGCGAAGGACCTCGGCGCATACGCGGGCGGCGGGTCGTCGAACGGTGAACTCATCGTGAAGGGCCAGGTCCGCTGGCCCCGCGTCATCAAAAACCTCGGATTGGGCTGGAAGTGAGGCTATGACACCAGAACAGGAAGGCCGCCTTCTGGAGGCCGTCGAGAACATCGAGAAGGCGCTCCCGAACCTCGTGACTCACGATCAGTGCGAGGCGCGGCGCGGCGCGAACGGGCTCGCACGCGCCACCAACGCGCTTGCGACCATGCGGCAGCGGACGTGGACGCTCTGCTGCATCGTTATGACGGGCGGGCTGACGGGATTCGTGACATGGATTGTGAACCACTAGGGGGTGAATGATGTATTCGGATTCTGTGACGGCTCCGGCAGATCAGTACGGCGAAATGCAAACGGGCGATCCGCCCCAGTGGGCAGACCAGTATCGACCGTGGCCGCACCAGCCACCATGCGAACAGTGGTACACCCCCTGGTATCGGTGTCCGTTTCCGTGGCAGCCGCTACCGCAGCCTGACCGCACGGATGAAGTACTGCGGGCGATACAAGACCTGATGGGGCGGCTGGACAAGCTCATCGAGGCGCTGACGAATGCTGAAGGTTGAACCACTGAGAGTCGTGCTCATGGTCGGCCATCGCGGCGTCGGGACCGGCGCGGCGTGGCACGACGACGAGTATCACCTCGACGAGTTCGACCTCGCGGCGAAGGCGGTCATCGCCATCGGTGACGCGCTCATGTCGCGGGGCCACCAGCCGCTCCCCGTGACGGGGGAGGGGTCGCACGACTACCTCGCGCAGCGCGCCCGCATGGCCGAGGCGTGCCGCCCGGACGTCGCGATCTCCTGCCACTTCAATGCGGCGGAGGACGAACGCGCACGGGGCGTCGAGGTCCTGTACCACTCGCAGATCGAGACGGCGCACAACCTCGCCCGCACGCTGGCGTTCCAGGTCCACGCGATGACGCAGGTACCGCTCCGGCGCGTGGAGGACTGCGGGACGTGGGCGGCGGAAAAGTCGAAGTACATCCTCCGCGCCATGCGGGCGATCTGTCCGACGGTGATCCTCGAGCCCGCGTTCCTCACGAATCAATGGGACCGCAAGACGATCACGAAGCCGGGCTACTTCCACCTGCTCGGCGAGGCCGTGGCGGGCGCGGTCGAGATGTGGGAGGCGCTGGAGGACGCATCGACGTGGGAACTGTTCGAGGACGGTGAGACATGACCACGAGGCTGCCCGACTGGCTCAAGAGCACGCGGGGGTTCGCCACGACGCTCGTGCTCCTGCTCTTCATGTACGCCGTCGTGCGCGAGCTTCAGAACGTCGGGGCCGTGAAGGACGTTGCGCTCATCATCGTGAGCTACTACTTCGGCACGCGCGGCCACGAGAAACCCGGAACCGGAGGGGGTGCGTGAACTGGGAAGACTGCCCGACACTCAGGGCCGGTGACATCGTACTCGTCAACCACCGGCCCGGCTGGAACCCGCTGACGTGGGGCTCCTACATCGTCGGCGTCATGCAACGGCGCATCGGTGAGGAGCCGACCCTCTTCAAGCACGTCGGCATGATGGTCAGCGCGTTCGAGATGTACGAGTCGGCCATCTGGCGCTCTCGCATTGTGGATCTGTCCGAGAGCTACGGCGACGCCGGCAAGTACGACGTGATGATCGCCCGCGACACAGGGCTCACCCCGACACAGATCATTCGCCTGACGCACCTCGCACGCCAGTCGTGCGGGCAGCCGTACGGGTTTCTGAAGATCGGGGCGCACTTCGGCGACTGGCTGCTCACGATGGGCTGGGGCGCGGTCGGCGGCCGGTCGGACGTGTACGCCTTCCGGTGGCTCTGCCGGTTGCCGCACTTCCCGATCTGCTCGTACAAGATCGCGCGGCTCCGCGAGTCGATCCACCGCCCGTTCGGGAAGCCCGCCGAGGTGATCCAGCCTGACGACATCGGCGACGAGATTCTGCGCTGCCCGGCGTCCGGCCCGTGGCGCATCGTGTTCGAGACCGACCGATTGGAGGCGCGGCTTGCTGACACACGCAGTCCTCGCTGACCACCACTTTCCGTTTCAGGACGACACCGCCATCGCTTGCGCCCACGCTGTCACGCGGGCCGCGAGGCCGGACGTGATCTGGCTCCTCGGTGACGTGATCGACTTCGCGCCGATCTCCCGTTTCCGGGACGCCGAGCGGTACGAGCACACGGTCCAGGACGAGCTTGATCTCGCCGTGGGCTACCTCACGCGGCTCCGGCGGCGGTTCCCCGACGCGGCGATCCGGTACATGCTCGGGAACCACGAGCGGCGACTGAAGTACTACATGTGGGGTAGTGCAAGCAAGATCAAGGGGCTCCGTGCGGCGCGATTCGAGCATCAGTTCCGGTTCGACAGCCGGGACCGGGCGCTCGATCTCGGCATCACATTCCACCACCAGCCGTGGACGCTGGCGAAGCGGCAGTTCGTGTTGAAGCACGGGAGCCGGTCGAACCTTTACGCGAGCCGGTGGGAGTGCGACGACGAGGGGCGGTCAGGGATCTCCGGGCACATGCACCGCACGAGCACATGGGTGTGGGGCACGCCCGGCGGCGGGTTCAGGCGGTACGATCACATCGGCTGCCTGTGCGAGCTTGCCCCGAAGTACCGGGAGGACGACGGAAGCCCGTCGCATTGGAATCACGGCATGGCGGTTCTGACGGTGGGGGACCGCTACGTCGAGACGGAGAACATCGTCATCAGGAACGGAGCCGCCATCTGGCGCGGCAAGGAGTACACGGCATGAGCAAGAAGAAGCGGGCCAAGAAGAAAGAGCCGGAGCGGAAGGCGCTGCGCGTTCTGATCCGGGGGCTACCGGGCGAAAAGTCGTTCTACATGAACCTGCCGGATTGGGTGCCGGTATTCGGCGTGCCCTACGAGGTCCGCATTGTCGATCTGCCCGAGGACACGATGGGCGTCACGACAGAACTCAAGGACCGACAAATCATCAGGCTCAACGACACATACCAGAGCCTCACGGCGTTCTGGATCGCGTGGCGTCACGAGATCAACGAAGCGGCCAAGATCGAGTGCCACCTGAAGGTGAACCACAACGACCTTGACCGCCTCGCACACGTCGATGCGGCTGCGGACATCGCGCTCATCAACGCCCAGTAGCCGTCGAGTCCGTCACCGTCAGGTAGAACTTGTCGCAGGCGTGCGACTGGTGCCGGTAGGACAGCAGCACCGCGTCCAGCCATTCGGCCGGCGCGTCCTCGAACGTCCGCACGGCACGCTTCCGGGGATCGCTCACCGCCATGTAGAGCCGGGCTGACTTCTTCATCACGCCCGCCGACGGTAGCCAGACCCAATCCACGTAGATGCAGCGGACCCGCCGTTCCCACTCCGGCTCCACCGTCGACGCACAGCCGCCGATCATGAGGGCCACCAGAAGGCCAGCGCATATGAGGCATCGCTTCACAGTATCACCCCCTTTGATGCCTTGACACAACTACCATACCACGTTTACAATCGCCATGTCAAGCGGAATCCGGGGAGCCCCGACACTCCGGCCCCGGCATCATGGACACGCAGAACTGGCACGGGATATGCACACCAGAATCGTGAGGCAGGTGGAGAAAGTCCTTGACGGCTCCCGTGGGTGTGATACAATCGGGACCGTCACAGGAGGGAACGAGATGGATCCTCGGAAGTGCGCTGGCAGTACATGGACCGATCGGGACCCTGGGCAGGTGAGGCATCAACCGCCGAGAGGCGGACTGCCAGCGCACACCTCGTCCGGGGTCCTTGCGTTTTGCGGGGGCGGTTCCTCCCTCGAGCCTCGACTGCGGGGCCGTAGCGAGTCCTCGACAGTAGCCGCCCCCCGTACCCCGCAGGACTTCCGGTATCCGTGCGAATGTCGTGGAAGGCAGTTCGACGGGCGCATGGCCGAGGAGCGTGCCCGGAACGCAGCGAAGGTGAAGCGCGAGGGCTCCACAGAGCGCCGCTAAGGAGACTTCTTCTAATGAAGCACCCTGACACCGGAACGAGCACGGTCACGCAAAGTCACGCGGGTTATGGCCGCAGGGTGAGCGGCATGGTCGCGGTGAGTGACGACTTCATCAACTGGATCGTCAAGGCCAATGCCGCATATAACAGCGACACACCCATTGCCCGAGCGGTTGGAAAGGACCGCTCGTACGTCGCCAAGGTCAGGGGCGGTATACGCAGAAGAGTGGGGAGAGACTTCGTGATCCGCTTCTCGCGATGGTTCGCGCCGCAGGTGACACCGGAGATGATCGCGGCGAGCGCGGGGATCGACCTGAACGCAGTAGGGGAAGACATGACGCTCCAGACAATCCAGGCGAACAAAGGAGCACCGGGGGAAGGGCGGTAGCTGCTGCCAGGCGCACACGCGACCCGACCCCCGGTGTCTTCCCCCTCACAAGGAGGGGGCCAGAATGGCAACGAAGAAGGAGTCCACGAAGAAGCCAGACAACGGCGATGGTAGCACACCGGAGCCGGTCTTGGCAAGCCCCGAAGTGCCCGCCGCCACTGAGGCGGCAATCACACCCGCCACGCCCGGCATCTTCGACTCGAATCCGCTCCGGGCGCTGGCGCAGGCCCGCCAGATCATCGAATACCTCAATGAACTCATCAAGCCCCGCATGAGGGAGTTCGTCGGATGGGCCGGCGGTGCGCCCTATCCGACGCACAAGTGGTGGGGCGCGATGGGAGCGCCGCTCGGGTGCTTCGCCCGCACGGTGAACTCTGAGAGGGTCGGCGACTACTGCGACCGAGACGGGCAACCGGCGCGGGCCTATCGCGCAACCGTCGAGGTCTGGCACGTTCCGGGCGACCGAGTCGTCACCCGCGCCGTGATGATCTGCGCCGAGGACGAGGAAACGAAGAAGAAGGACGGCACGATCACCACGAAGAGGAACCTCCCGGACCACTCCCTCGAGTCGTGGGCGCAGACGCGCGGTATGTCCAAGGCCTTCCGCATGGGCTTCCCGTTCATGCCTCTCCTGGCGGGACTTCAGCCGCTCTCCTACGAGGAGGCCGAGTCCGTGGTTCATGTCATGGAGGGGCCGCCGGAAATCGAACTCGAAGCCGTGCCTGACGACATCAAGGAGATGATGCGCGAACTCGGCGTCGATGCCCGAGGCAAGGCGCGGGCGAAGCTCTACGCCTTTATGAAGCAGGACGGCACGCTCAATCTCGACGGTGCGCGGCGGCACTTCAGCGCACAGATCGACCAGCGCATCGAGAACGGGGGCGAATGATGGCAACCAGACGAGTGCCCGACGACGCGAGGGTCCGGTTCCGCATGTACCCGCACGAGCG
>Ga0272441_10016840_pt1 | contig 10053 bp, 12 predicted proteins | sample SSMProp6N_FD_193582 | JGI IMG/M metagenome (GOLD analysis project Ga0272441, IMG submission 193582) | Marine sediment archaeal communities from Little Sippewissett salt marsh, Falmouth, MA, United States - SSM-Prop-6N | ecosystem: Environmental > Aquatic > Marine > Wetlands > Sediment ... | reverse complement strand
AGCATTGGGAACAATTTAAATAAGGAAAGAAACTAAACGCCCGATATCGTTCAGAGACTGGCAGTTTGAAAAAATTGTCAGTCTTTCTTTTGAAATGTGGGAGATGTAGAATAATTGGTGCAGTGCATCGCATCCTAAGTGCTTGCTCAAAGAATGCTCAATCCATCAGCCGGACGTTATATTGACGCGGGGTGGCGCGATATCCTTTAAAGGCTTGAGGCGCCGCCGGCGATGGCGTGTAAATATAAATCCATCGATCCCACGGATTGTACAGAACCAGTTCCTCGCGCTCGTCCGAGCAGACATTGGCGGGGATGCAATGGAACCAGCCCATCCTCGATGGCCCGACCGGCTTGCCAAGCTCGTCCAAAACGACCCGTTGAACGCCGTGACCGTTGAACAACCTCCCCCCGTTGTACAGCAAAGCCGCGTCGTTCGGTCCGTTCCAGTAAACGGCCTCCATCCCGGTATTGTTCGGAGATTCGTTTACTTTGAACCGGCGCAGGATGCGCCCGTCGTTGCCGACCACCATCACGCCCGTCTCGTGCCCGTTGTACCGGATCATCATCTCCGGCCCGTCCCGCTCCGCCACGAAATCGGCGACCCGCGCCTCCTGGCCGTGCGGCACAACGTCCCCGCCGAGCCTCAAAACGACGTTGCCCTCCTCGTCCATCACGTGCCCGAACCCGGAGCAAATCGCCCTGGCCCGGCCGCCGTCCCATTCCGTAATCGCCACCGAGTCCATATTCCGGCCGAGCTGCTTTTCCCATTTCGGCGTCCCGTCGGAGCCGAGGAGAAAGTAGCCGCCGTTGACCTCGTCTTTTCCGTCGCCGTCGATATCGCCCACCGACGGGATATACGCCGAGCAGTGGCTGTACTCGTTCCATCGGACTCGGTACGTCCACAACACCGTCAGATTCTCGTCGAGGGCCAGAAGGGTATCGCCCAGCTTCACGACGAAATCCCGTGGCGTCCGCGTCCCGCGAAAGTTAGCAACCAGAATCCGCTGATGCACCCAATTGGCCCCTTCCCCACTACGAGCCGTCAACTCCGTCGGCGCCGCCTCCTTTTCCACTTCCCCGGTCCGGCCATCCCGAATTTGCACGACCACATCCTTGAGTTCATCCGCCTTGCTTTCAACGCCGGGCTTATGGAAAAAGCAGATCACTTCGCACTCGCCGTCCCCGTCGATATCATGAATCGCCGCCGGCCCGGGCCGAATGGGCTGCCCGCCCCCTTCTCCCACCTTCCAAAGAACCTCGCCCTCTATATCGAAAGCCCCCAAAAAGACGGGCTTCGTCCCGTCAATATTTCGAAAGACAAGAAAATCCACAACCCCGTCACCATCCAGATCCCCAATCCGAACATCCCCTCCGAAAGTCTGCGTATTCCCATCCTCATCAACCGATGTCGTCAATATTTCTTTTGGAATACTCAGGTTCTTATACAGAACCGGTTCACCGATCGGTGCTTCTTGACCACGCCCGCTTGCAAAGACGAGCAACATCAGGATCGTGATAATATTCATATCAACCTCATTAAGAATTCATCGTAAGCATGACTTCTTATGAAGTTATGATGATTAACCTTGATTGATATGTCAACACATGATCCACCAGAGGCGGGTTTTCCGATAAGCTAATTCCCTTATCACAGCCTTTTTTCCGAATCCGCTTGTTTCGGACTGGGAGAATGGGTAACTGCCGATCATATCCTCCGATATCCACGTTCCGATATCCCAACAGATTGAATTTCCTTTTGGTTTTTCTCATTTTTCCACTTTTTTCGACATTCTTGAATGGAATCCCATTTTTCCAGCAATAGTCCGATGCGGAAGACGCTTTATAGACAGAACGTAAAGAAAAAGGACAATCAATAGGAGACATCAAAATGATCGCGGAAACACTATTCAAAGTCGCAAAGGATTTGTTTGGAATCTTTACCAAGTTGGATGAGAATCGACTCAAACGCACCTTCCGTGTTGCTGATTATTTTTCCGATCTCGCCCAAACAATCGAAGATACGAGTGCTTACCTGAAAAAAGGTATATACCCCCATGGGGAATGCGAAGAACTACGTTTTTACGCGGAAAAGATGGTTTCTACGATAGGCGATTTGATTGGAACCAAGGAAGCCGAAGATTATGCCAAGAAGGTTTTGAAAGTGTGGGAAATCGAGAGGATGCACGGGGAACTTATTTCTGCCTCGCCATCCAAAAAGAAAGGGAAACTGCAAACACTTGATGAAGCCGCGGGCTATTTTCGCGCTGTCGCGGCTCATCTTCGAGTTTCGAGTTGATTCATCGGGGCAAACCCGAATGGCATGAAGATAAGATCATCCGGTTTTCCTCAGCAGAGTCCGGCGGCCTTCGCGACTTTCCCTAATGAACCAACTTCGGAACCATATGTCGAAAGGAGTTGTCATGTTTTGGATAAAGGCGATTGGAACGGGTGTCGTGGTGGGAGTCATCGGATACTTTGTGGTGAAGAGGTGGCTCTGGACCAGACTGTACACTATGTCCATTGGCGAACAGTTAGTGTCTATCGTCGTGTTGGGCCTTCTTTTCACCGCCGCGACAATGATGGTGCTTGCGCGCACGATCTCGGATGTGACGGGAATACCAGTCGTATGGATACTGGCCATCACGATACCGAGTATGGTGTCGTTCGAAACGGTTGTCATTATTCTGGCCGTATGGTACAATGTTGTTTTTGAAGGATATGCTGGATTCGAGAGAATCGTCAATGAAATATTGACTCCACTCGTAGCGTGCACTATCGGCTTCGTGCTTGGATTTATTCAATCTGAAGGGGGCATGTCAACGGGAGTCGACGAATTGATCGCTATCGAAAACTTTTTGAAGGGAGCTTTCAGTGGGGGAATTAGCGCATTTATTGCCTACATAGTGGGTCTGATGCTTGAATTGTTATTGCCCAGCTACGATTAACAAGAGGCGGAAACAATGGTTCCCATATTGTCGTTGAATCGGACGGCGTGGTCGTGTATCAAAGTGTTTGATATGGGAAATGTAGAATAAGGTTTCTCGAACTTTCACGAAGAATATGTGAGGGGCAAAGAAATGAATCGTCGCGAATTTTCAAAGAGTGGTTTGATGCTTGGTATGGGTTTCATGGCCGGTCCCGCAAGCGGCGGCCCGGCCAGGTCCCTGGGCCCATCAGGGGAGTATTACGAGGAACCGGTGAAGAAACTGCCCGCCAGGAAATTCGACGTTGTCGTGGCGGGCGGCGGAACGGCGGGCGTCTTGGCGGCCACCGCCGCGGCGCGCCAGGGGGCCAAAACCGTACTGATCGAGATGAAGGGGTATCCCGGCGGAACAGCGACCGAAGGCGGCACGACCCTTCACAGTTTCTTCAATATCTGGAAGCCTTTTCCCGGAGCCAAAAAGCGCCAGGTCGTCAGGGGAATCCCCAACGACATAGTAGAACGTCTGGATAAGATCGGCGGCTGGGCTGGATTCGGCGACATGAAATTTGGACACCGCGATTCCGTAAATACGGTGATCGACACGGAATTGTACAAGCTCGTGACGTTCGAGATGCTGGTCGAAGCGGGGGTTTACGTTTGTGTGAACACCCTTCTGGCCGGAGCGATTGTGGACGGTGACCGCGTCAAGGGAGTCATCGCCGAAAGCCGAGCGGGGCGGGAGGTGTTCTACGCGAACTCCTTTGTGGACTGTACCGCCTACGGCGACCTTGCCGCTTTTGCCGGCGCGGATTACACCGAACCGAACGATTACGATGTAGCCAACAGTTTCGGCATGGGGAATGTGGACATAGACAAGATATTCAAATATCTCGATGACCGCGACGGCATTTTAGAATACGCCGAGGGCCGGCGCAGCGGCCAGGACGACAGGGCCGTTCGCGTGCAAGGCAAATGGGCGGTCATGCCCGATGGTTTTCACGAGGAAGCGAGAAAGATCGGTTTGCAGTCGGCAACCACCACCGTTTACGACAACTACCTCATGTTCGTCAAGCCGAACCTGAGACTGTCCGTCAGTCCAACCGATCGCGACGCAGTGGCGAAAGCGGAACTGGAACTAAGAAAGCGGCAGTTGAGAACACTCGGGCTATTCAAGAAATACTTTCCCGGTTGCGAAAAGGCCTTTATTGCGCGAACCGCCCCGAGACTTAACATCCGCAGAGGCAGGCTCATCACTTGTGACTACGACATCAAGCACGAGGATGTGATCGAAGCCCGACATTTCGACGATGATGTGTTTGTTTACAGCTATCACGACATTGCGCGCTATAAAGTAAAGGGCGGTGGAACCTACGGAATTCCATACAGAGCGTTGCGCGTGAAGGGCATCGAGAATCTCCTGGTGGCCGGGATGATGATCACTTCCGATAGACGGGCCCACCAGTCAACGAGAAACACCGTAAACTGCATGGGACAGGGGCAGGCCGCCGGCACCGCAGCAGCCCTCTGCGCCCGGAAGAGCAAAGGAACACGAGAACTTTCTTACGCCCTTTTGCGAGAGAAACTGGTAAAGGACGGCGTATATTTCGAAAGTTGAGTCGTTATCGCAAAGGACCTGTGGCGAATAGCACTGCCGCGGCCAGGGTCTTACCTAACTCATATCTACGTTTGTCCGAGTTCGTCTCGCAGTTGATCCCTTGAGCGTTGCATGGATGGGTAGCGGTGTCGACGGCGTTTCACTGTTATATCAATTATGTAATGGTCCACATAGTTCCCGCGAAGGGTTCCTCCTAACGGCTCGTTCGCTTTGCTGACGGTAAACGTTTGTTATATAAGAAGATTCGGGCAAAGTCTGACGGAGCGGACTGTTGTAATTCTGTTTGACTGCGATGCTACCGGGTAGTAGAATTCGCAGCGTTGCTCAGTCGTATGAATGAAAAATTAGGTAGAATGATGCAAAAAACAGTTGAGTTGCGGATTTGCATGGGATCCGCGTGTCATCAGAAGGGGGTCAATAAGGTGCTTCCAATTCTTGAACGGATGATCGCCGAGCAGGGGATTGAAGGGCAGGTCGCATTCAAAGGCGCGTTTTGCCTTGGTCCCTGTGTTGACGGCATCGTCATGGAATTGAGTGGCCGGCAGTTTCTTCAGATCAGCCCGGAAAATATCGAAACTCGCTTTACCAGCGAGATGTTGCCGGAAATAAGGAGGGAGCTGGATGGACTCTGATAAGAAGACACTATGGGAATTACTGTGGGACTACGACCCGAACGGTCTTGTAGCCGTTAATCCCGAGATGATCATCCAGGTTGTCAATCCCGCGTTCTGCCGGATGTTCAAGGTTGAGACCAATGACGTGATCGGCAAAGAGCTGTCCGGCGTACTGCATGGAGACACCGAACACTTTCGCGAGTGCTGGCGGATTAACCGCGTCATACGCGATCAGGAAAGGGCCTACCTGGATAATGCTCTCTATGTGCGAAAAATCATCTTTCCGATACGCGCTCAGAATATCATCGCGTGTATCATGGTGGACTTGACGCCGGAATGGCAAAAGCGAAATGAAATTCGGCAGATTCGACAGCAGACGATTACCGAGGTCAATAAGGTGGTGGACGAGCAAATGAAAGTCGCCCAGGAGATCGCCGGGCTGCTGGGCGAGACGACGGCGGAAACGAAGGTGAGTCTGCTGAAATTGGTCGCCCTGCTTGAAAAAGAGGTGTCGTGAGCTTAGAAGGATGGAACTTTTCATAGACATCTCCGAATTGGCCATCAGGAAGCATGGCGAGAGTTTGTGCGGCGACCAAAGCAAAACCGCGAGAACGAAAGACAAGACCCTCATTGTTCTTTCAGATGGATTGGGCAGCGGCGTCAAAGCCAGCATTCTGGCGACGCTGACGACGGAAATCATCATTCGAATGTTGAAAGCCGATGTCGGGCTCACCGACGTGGTCGAAACGGTCATTGGGACGTTGCCGGTCTGTAAAAAGAGAAAGATCGCCTATTCGACATTTGCCATAATGGAAATTCTGCATCCTGATTGTACCTACAAGATTGTCAATTTCGACAGCCCTGCGGCCATGGTCTTTCGAGAAGGCCAACTGATGCATCCCGTTCGTGACACCATTCGCATTCAGGATCGGGAGATTTTCGTTTCGGAAGGCAAACTGGAAAACGGGGATTTCGTGTGTTTTCTCAGCGACGGCATCCTTCATGCAGGATTGGGTACGAAGATGAACTTCGGATGGGGCTGGGACAACGTCGCGCAGCATATCGAGAAGCGTTTGCACGAACCGCCTCAGTGTGCCTGGGAGGTGGCTCACAATGTTTTAGCTGAGACGTATTCGCTGTATGGAGGCAAGCCCGGCGATGACGCATCTATTGTAGGTATTTTAGCGCGCCATCAAAATCGACTGACGATTCTGACGGGACCTCCCCTGAGCCGTGAGAGTGAAGGGGCGATTATCAGGCGGTTCTTAAAATCGGAAGGCCGTAAGGTTGTCTGTGGCGGAACCACCGGTAACATCGTCGCACGTCACCTTAATACGGAAGTCGAGGTAGAAATAAAGACAATGACTGCCGAGGTTCCACCTTTGGGGCGTCTGCCGGGTATCGACCTTCTGACTGAGGGCATTATTACGATGTCCAAAACGCTTCAGTGGCTTCAGGACTGCGATTTCGATCCTGAAACGCTGCCTTCGCAAAAAGACGCCGCCGTGCTACTGGCAAGGGAGATTCTCACGGCCGACGTTATCCATTTTATTGTGGGCCAGAGTATTAATGAATTTTATCAGAATCCCGAGTTCTCCAAATATGTATCCATCCGCAAGAATTTGATACGGGAGCTTGCCTTTCTGTTGGATCAGCAGGGCCGGGAGGTAACCGTTGAATATTGCTGAGTCCGTGAGGACCGGCATTTAGGAGGTTCAAAACCGAATGGAAGCTAAGGTACACGTTCAGATCTGTGTCGGGACGGCCTGTCATATCATGGGGGCGGCGGATCTGATTACCATTGAGGATCTGGTGGCCGAGCCCCTGCGAGAGTATATCGAGGTGAAGGGCGTTTCCTGCCTGGAGCTTTGCCGGGATGAAACCAGGGGCAAACCCCCGTTTGTGATTATCGACGGCGAAACCATGTGCGAGGCGACACTCGACAAAGTGCTGCACCGCATCGAACGACAAGCGGAAAAACTGATCGACGAGAAGAAACGCCATGCTGGTTCTTGAAAACAAAGCAACTTATCTTCGACGCGAGCTGCAAGCCAAGGTTCTGAAGCTCTTTTTCGCGGGGTCTTTAGCGAGCGAAATCGACGCGCTTCCGCGCAAGCTGTATCCGCGCAAACACAGCCCAATCCGTTGTTGTATCTACAAGGACCGGGCGATTACACATTACCGGCTGATGGCCATTCTGGGTATCAGTATCGAGCAAGAGCCTGATGATCCACTGCCGCTGAGCGACTACCTGCGTCAGGCTTTGGAACGTGAGACGGTGGCCGAACCTGTATTGACGGTTATCGATGAAGCGTGCAGTGCGTGTGTACAAACCAACTACTATGTGACAGACGCGTGCCGAGGTTGTATGGCGCGTCCCTGTTCGGTGAACTGCCCGCGGGAGGCGATTTCATTTCAGGGCGATCGTGCAAGAATCGACCCGGCCGCGTGTATTAACTGTGGGCGATGCCAGGGAGTCTGTCCCTATAATGCCATTGTGTTTCAGCCGGTTCCATGCGAACAGGGGTGTCCCGTAGGCGCGATCAAGAAGGATGAGCGCGGGCGGGAGTTTATCGATTACTCGCTTTGCATTTTTTGCGGTCGTTGTACGAGGGCCTGCCCGTTCGGGGCGATCATGGAACGGTCGCAGATCATAGATGTCGCCAAACATCTTCGCGATGGAAGAAAAGTGGTGGCCATGATCGCTCCCTCCATCGTTGGCCAGTTCCCGGGGACACTCGGTCAGACCGTTGCGGGCATACGCAAGGCTGGTTTCTCGCACGTTTTGGAAGTGGCTTCGGGAGCCGATGTGACGGCGGAGAAAGAAGCGGCGGAATTTGTTGAGCGATTGCATGAGGGTGATGCGATGATGGGCACATCCTGCTGCCCGGCGTATACCGAGGCCGTCAGGAAGCATGCGCCGGCCTTTCAGAAGTACGTATCGAGCACGCGAACGCCCATGTCGTACACGGCAGAGACGGCCGCCGAGCGCTATCCCGATGCGGTCAAGGTATTCATCGGGCCCTGCATCGCGAAGAAATTTGAAGGAGTTCACGATGCCAATATTGACTATGTGTTGACCTACGAGGAATTGGGGGCGTTTTTCATGGCCCGGGGGATTGATACGGCCGCCATCGAGGAATCGCCATTCGATATGACGACCGCGACGAAATACGGGCGGGGTTTTCCCGTGATATGCGGTGTCGCTAAAGCGGTCGAGCATTATGTGGGTCAACAGGTATCCGTGCAGCCGGTGCTCATCGACGGGTTACAAAAGAAGGGGATCAACCAGCTCAGGGCTTACGGCAAGGGCAAGGCGCCGGGAAATCTCATTGAGGTGATGTCCTGTGAGGGCGGATGTATCTTTGGGCCGGGGGTGGTGAGCAATCCGAAACGAACCGCTCAAGCGCTCAAGGCCATATTAGCCGCTGCGGACAAGAAACAAAACAAGGGGACATAAAGGACGCAAATAAACCCCAGGGGTCTCCCTGCTACGACACGTCAACTCCGGCGGCGCCGCCTCCTTCTTCACCTCGCCATCAATATTGAAAGCCCCCAAGAGCGTGTGTGAGAAGCCGCTTTTTAGTGGCATGGGCATCTTGCCCATGTATCGCAAGGCCATCCCGGCCTCGCAAACTCCCTTTTTTCATGGGCGGGACGCCCTTGAAACACACGGGCAGGATGCCCGTGCCACTTCTCACACACGCTCTAAAAAGACGGGTTTGGTACCATCAATATTTCGAAAGACAAGAAAATCGACGATCCCGTCATGATCCAGATCGCCGATCCGAACATCCCCCCCCGAAGGTCTGCATATTACCGTCCACATCAACCGATGTCGTTAGTAGTTTCTTGGGAATACTGAGCTTCTTATACAGAACCGGTTCACCTATCAGTGCTTTTTGACCATGCCCGCTGGCACAAACGAGCATGATCAGAATCATGATAGTCTTCATATCAACCTCAATAAGACTTCGTCATAAGCATGACTTCTTATAAGGTTATGATGGTTTACCGTTAATGATATGTCAATATATGATGGTTACACTTGATACTCGCTGACGAAGTTTTCAGGCGAAAATTAGATAGAATAATGAAATATTCTGCGTGACAATTGAACCAATTATGGTACATTAGCCGATATATGGTTATCGGGGATATCAGACTTTGAAAACCAACAAACATATCGGAAGCAGTTTTGACAACTTCCTTCAAGAAGAAGGACTCCTCGCCGAAGCCGAGGCGATTGCCATGAAGCGTGTGATCGCCTATCAAATCGAGAAGGAGATGGCCGAACGCCAAATCTCCAAGAGCATGCTGGCGCGTCGGATGCAGACGAGTCGTTCTTCGCTCAACCGCCTGCTCGATCCGGAAAATCCGTCTGTGACCCTCCTTACGCTGGAAAGCGTCGCGCTGGCGCTCGGCAAAAAGCTGAAAATACAATTAACTTGACGAGCGAGTCGTTTTTAAATACGCAAGGTGGATGGGCAGATGAAGAATGATAGAGATATTCAAAGGCAATTGTTACAGGTTGAAGAGTAGTTACGGCAAGGAAAGAGAAAGTAAAGTTATTTCATAAGGGCTGAGTCTACAGGCCTATCATGAAAGTATTTTGGAGTTAAAATGTCTAAAAGCGGCACTGCCTCTCATAAGATTAAGCCGTTACATCAATCGCGATGCAAATGGTGGAGCAAGATGTACAAAGGTACAATCTTCCGATTTGCTGACGGGGAGATTGTTTGTGACGATGCTCTAAATATACTGACTTCGTTAGTAAGGTTCCGAGCAACAGCATCTTGTAGCGTTCTTTGAAAAGTTGATAATCTGCTCGTGATTTCATTGGAGATTAATCATGAGCAGCAAACAGGCAAAATCAAACACCGAACGGCGGCAGTTTTG
>Ga0272441_10016839_pt1 | contig 10054 bp, 7 predicted proteins | sample SSMProp6N_FD_193582 | JGI IMG/M metagenome (GOLD analysis project Ga0272441, IMG submission 193582) | Marine sediment archaeal communities from Little Sippewissett salt marsh, Falmouth, MA, United States - SSM-Prop-6N | ecosystem: Environmental > Aquatic > Marine > Wetlands > Sediment ... | reverse complement strand
GGCGATCGCCCACTTCGGCGATGCCGCCGGCATCCCGCGATTCGGCTGGCCGCTCGTGGTGCTCAAGATGGCGCGCAAGGACGCCGCCGAGTTCCTGATGGAGGTGTTGGGCGATTTTGGCGAGCCCACCCAGCGCGAGTTGCTGGCCGCCGCATCGGTGTACCGCGACATGGTGGAGGATATGGCGAACCTGGGCACGGTGTATCCGTCGGCCGAGGCCGAAGGTGCACGGTTCGCCGAGGCGTGCTCGCGTGCGGCAGTGCTTGTCGAGGCGTTGGGGCAGAAGGAATCGGCTGCGGTCCGCCACCTCACGCGCGCCTTGGAACTCGAGGCGGCAGCGGGCCACAATCCCCTGGCAGTGCCGTCGTTTGTCGCCGATCCCGCGCCGCCGCAGCAACCAGCCCAGCCTCAGCCTCCTCCGCCGCCGGCCCCGCGGTAGCCTTGGCTGCCGCCTTTCCTGGCGGCGAAGGGCGCGAGGTCGCGGGACCTTGTGGGCGGGACGTCCACGTCCCGAGCAACAGATCGCGGGGTCGGGAGACCCCGCCTACAGGGAGAGGCTGGGTTTGTCACCAGTGCTTGGTGATTGTTTGGGATTTGGTGCTTGGGGCTCGGGATCTCCCGCATTTCGGCCAGGACAGCGGGCTATTCGTCTTCCCACTTCACATTGGCGCGATCGAGCAGGGTGCCCTGGAGGCGCTCGACGTCCACCACGGAGCGATTGAGGTCGATAAGTGCCCGCAGACCGCGCCGCTCGGCCTCGGCGAGTGCGGCCTGGGCGTCGAGCACGTCCTGGATGGTGCCCACGCGTGCTTCCTTGTAGCGGATCTCTTCGGCGCGAAGGCGTTCCTGCTCGGCGTCGATCGACACGTTGGTGGCGCGCAGGCGCTCGACGTTGGTGGCGATGGCGCGGACGGCGTTGCGCACTTCGAGCTGGATCTGGCGTTCGAGGGCTTTGAGGTTGATGAACGCCTGATCGTGTTCGAGGCGTGCGCGGCGGAATCGGGCTCTGGCGCTGCGATTGCCGAGTGGGTATTCGAGCGAGAGGCCGAAGGACCAGTTGTAGTAGTCAACGGTGCTGAGTTCGTGTTCGGCGCGGTTCCAGGAGCTGCCGAGGCCGCTGGTGCCGACGCCGGCGGAGAGGTTGAGCTTAGGGAGCAATTCGTTGCGCCGCACGGTGAGCACGATGTCCTGGTTGTCGATCAGGAGCTTGGCTTGGCGGTAGTCGGGTCGGTTGGCGATTGCGGTGGCGACGGCTTGGTCGGGGTTGAGTGCGGGCACGTTGGGGGACGGGTTGGTGGTGGGGGTGAGGCCGATCTTCCACACGTTGGGGTCTGCGGCGATGTCGGTGATCACCTTCAGGGAGTCCTCGGCGTCGCGGATGGACTGGTTGGCGGCGACGATTTCTTCCTGGCGCACGGCCACCTCGGCCTTGGCCTGTGCCACGGCGGGGTCGCGTTCGCCCAGCACCTTGGCGTCCACGCGCGCCTGGATGTCGCGCTGGAGGTTGAGCGCGCGGTCGAGCGAGCGCTGGATGAGCGCGCGGTCGCGGATGGCGAAGACGAGCACCCAATAGGTCTTCCTCACGCTGGCAAGTGTTTCGAGCGCGGCGTTGCGGAGGGTAGCTTGTGCGATGCGGCGCTCGTTCTTGGCGGTGGCGATGCCTGCGGTGTTCACGCGCGTGCCGAATCCGCGCAGGAGGGGTTGGGTGATGGTGGCGCCCCATTCCTGGGTATAGGCGGGGTTGATGTCGGTGAAGGGCGAGTCGTTCCAGTCGCGGGCGCCGCCTGCGTGGAGGTCGATGGTGGTGCCTGGGGGCATGAGCTTGGCGATGCCGAGCACGGCTTTGGCCTGTTGGTTCTGCTCGCCGGAGATGGTGGTGGCTGACAGGGCTTTGGTTTTGGAGCGGGTGAGTTCGCCGTAGGTGATGGGGTCGAAGATCGCCTGTTGCTCGATGATCACCGTGTGGGCGCGTTGCGGGTTGATCTTCTCGGCGGCGAGGCGCAGGTTGCGTCGCAGAGCGAGCGAATCGGCCTCGGCCAAGCTCAGGTTGCGTGTGGCGCGCTTCGGCGGGGCCTGGGCGGCGGCGAGTGTGGTGACGAGACAGGCCAGAACAACGATGGCCGACAGGGCTGTCCTCATTGGGGTCCTCACTGACTGTGGGCGTGGGGGGGTGGACGGAATGCGGGTGTGCAACTCGGTATGCGCCTGTGTGGTGGTGCGGCTCTTCATGGCTAGGTCTCTTACTCCGTGCTTGTCGCCTCTTCCTGTGGGTCGGCGTTGTCGAGCTTGAGCATCGTGTCGCGTATGGCCTCGAAGGCCTCGACGAATCGCACCTGGTCCTCGGTGCTGAGCTTGCTGAAGATGGCGGCGAGGCGGTGGCGGCGCTCCTCGCGGAACGTCTCGAGCACTTTCATACCCTTGTCCGTGAGGCTCACGAGCACCACGCGGCGGTCGCGGGGCGACCTGCGGCGGTTGGCGTAGTGCCCGGCCACGAGTGCGTTGACGGACGACGTAGCGGTGGGCATCGCCACCGAGCTGCGGCGCGCCAACTCGCTCATTGTCTGGTCGCCCTCGGTCTCGAGGAGGAAGAGCATTCGGAGTTGGGGGATGCTCACGCTGGGCGTGCGGTGGGGTTGCGATGGGAAGGTGTGGAATCGCTTGACGATCTGAGGCAGGAGCAGGCACAGGCGGTCCACGTTCTTGTAAAGCTCGGCATCATCCATTGCGAGGGTCCCCAGCGATGCTCGTGCACGGGCCTAACATTTCGATAGCCGAATTATTATAGCGGCTGCGCGCCGTGCGGTCAAGCGGCGATGTGGTGGTGTGCGCTAGCGGCTGTGGTTGTTCAGGAGGGCCAGTGCCTCGGCGCGTGTGGCGGGGTTCTCGCGGAAGATGCCGCGCACGACGGAGGTGACGGTGCGGGAGCCGGGCGCCTTGACGCCGCGCATGGTCATGCACAGGTGTTCGGCCTCCACCATGACCATTACGCCGCGTGGCTTGAGGGCCACCATGATGGCCTCGGCCACCTCGGTGGTGAGGCGTTCCTGGAGTTGTGGCCGCTTGGCGTATACTTCCACCAGGCGCGCGAGCTTGCTGAGCCCGCTGATACGATTGCCGTTGGGCAGGTAGGCCACGTGGGCTTGTCCGATGAACGGCAGGAGGTGGTGTTCGCACATCGAGTAGAAGGGGATGTTCTTGACGAGCACGATCTCGTCGTGGGCCTCTTGGAAGACCTTGTGGAACACGGTGGCGGGGTCGGCGCCGACGCCGGCGTATATCTCCTCGCACATGGCTGCCACGCGTCGGGGGGTGTCGAGCAGGCCTGGCCGGCTTGGGTCGTCGCCGATGCCTTCGAGGAACAGGTGAACGGCTTTCTCGATCTTTGCTTTGTCCATGGTCTCGGTCCGAAGGGTAAGGGGGGGTTATTCGAGCAGGGATTTCATGTCGCGGACAGCTCTGTCCATGCCCACGAGGATGGCGCGTCCCACGATGCTGTGGCCGATGTAGAGGCCCTCGATCTCGGGGATTTCGGCGATGGGGCGCGTGTTGCGGTAGTTGAGGCCGTGGCCTGCGTGGACGCCGAGGCCCAAGGCGTTGGCGATGGCGGCGCCGTCGCAGAGCCTGCGGTAGTGTGGCTCGCAGCGTTCCCACGAGCGTTCTTCGGCGTATTCGCCTGTGTGGAGTTCCACGTAGTTGCTTCCGAGCTTGGCGGCGAGCTTGATTTGTGCCTCGTCGGGGTCGATGAAGAAGCTGGTGCGGATGCCGGCTTTGCGGAACCGCTCGATGGCGTTGGCGAGCGCTTTTTGGCCACGGCGCAGGTTGAGGCCGCCTTCGGTGGTCACCTCCTGGCGGCGTTCGGGCACGAGGGTCACGAGGTCGGGTTTGACGTCGAGGGCGATGGCCACGATTTCGGGCGTGCAGGCCATTTCGAGGTTGAATTCGCCGCGCACTACCTCGCGGAGCAGTCGCACGTCGCGGTCTTGGGCGTGGCGGCGGTCTTCGCGCAGGTGCACGGTGATGCCCTCGGCCCCCGCGAGTTCGGCCATCGCGGCTGCGGCCACTGGGTCGGGCTCGTCGATGCGTCGTGCCTGGCGCACTGTAGCCACGTGGTCGACGTTTACGCTGAGTTCTACCATCGCATCCGTACTCCAGAAGACTGGCGATTCAGGAAACCTGGGTTCGGCCCCTCCTGCTGCCCCTATCGCTCCTTTGGTTTCGGGGCTTCGGGCGCGCGTTCGAGGGGCGGGAAGTCGAGCTTCACGGTCAGGGGCTTGCTGTTGGGAGCCAGGTGCACCTTGGGGTCGCGGATGTGGAACTCCACGTTGCGGATCGTGGGGCGCAAGTCGGCCACGCTGGTGATTTGGAGCCGCACGAAGGCCAGCACGCTGTCGGGGCCGAAGGCCTCCATGCGTGATTGGGGGCCGACGAATGTCACCGGCCCCACGGTCCTGGGCTCGGTCTCCACGCGGATGCCGCCCACTTTTTCGGTGGTGAGCACCACGTGCACGGGCAGTGCCTTGAGGGTCTTGCGGCGTGAGCGCTCGGCCACGGCCACCACCACGTCCACCAGCCGTTGCGACGGCTCGACGGGCACGGCGGCAAACTGTGCGGTGTGCACGCGTTCGATCAGTCGCACGGTGCGCCGCAGGCGTTCGGTCACGCCGGCCACCTGCACGGGCAGTGTCTCGATGGCCTTGAGAGCGGCGACCACGCTCTGCGGCCCGCGCACGCGCACCCGTTCGGGCACCACGGTCACCTCGCTCACCTCGAAATCCTCGGCGGGCTTGCCGTCGAGCACGGCCTTCACGGGCAGTGTGCGCGTGAGCACGCGGTCGAGGGTCAGCGTCACCGTGTTTGGCTCGATGGTCAGCATCTCGATATCGTGTGACAGCGACAGCGATGCCCCGCGTTCGGCAAGCTGGCGCACGTTCTCGCGCAGCAGGAAGCAGCTCTTGGGCTGAGGCTTGCCGCGCGGGGGCTGCTCGCCTTCGAGGTCGATCTCCACCATCAGGCTCTGGGCGTCGATATCGCGCAGGCGTCGGGCCGGGCCGCGTAGGGTCACGGCCACCTCGGCGACGTTTTGCTGGATCACGGACAGGTTTTTGGGCACAGCGGCGAAGCGCACGGGCACGCGTTCGATCGTCTTCTCGGCCGGTTTCTCCACCACGTCGAGCGTCAACTCCACCGTGGGGCGGGCAGGGAAGATCGGCACGGCTCCGAAATCGGGCGTAGGCACCTCGCGCTGGAGTCGCACAGTGGCCTCGCGGCGCCGCGAGATGCCCTCCACGGCCACGCGTTCGGTGAAGATGCGGCTGAGCGATTGGAGCAGCAGGAACGGCCCGCGCACGCGCACCTTGGCGGGCGACACGCTGTGTTTCAGCTCGAAGCCCTGGGCGGGGGTGCCTTCGAGTTCCACCTGCACGGTCAGTTCCTTCTCGGTCATCCTGTTCAGGGTCATGGCCACCACGGCGGGCTCGGTGCCCGCGAAGCGCACGTCGCCGGGCAGGGGGGTCGAGCGTTCGGCATCGCCGGCCACGCGGATATTTGTGCCGCCGAGTCGTATGGTGCGGTTGAGGGCCTGGCCTGCCTCCACGGCCACGTCCTCGAGGTTGATCTCAGCCACGAGGCCGAGCCCTTCGAGCACATCGAGCCGGCCGCGTGGCCCACGCAGCGTCACCTCCACCTCGCGCGCGTCGGCCGACAGCAGCGCCACGTCCTCGGGCAGATTCACCACCGCCACGGGCACACGCACATAGCGGCGCTCCTCGATGCCCGCGGTGGCCAGGTAGTACCAGGTCACCACGGCCAGAAGCAGGGCAGCCACCTTGAGGTCGAGGTTGTGGAGCACGCCGTCGAACAGCTTCCGCATCACAGGGGTCCCAGGTCACGCCGGGGTTGGAGTGTAGAGGCTTCGCAGGATCATGCGGAGGCCCTCGGGGTCGAGGTCGCGCGTCATTTGGCCTTTGAGCGCGATGGACACGTCGCCAGTCTCCTCCGACACCACGATGGCCAGAGCATCGCTATCCTCGGTCACGCCGATGGCGGCACGGTGGCGGGTGCCCAGGCCGCTGCCCACGTCCACGTTCTCGGTGAGCGGGAACAGGCAGCCCGCGGCCACCACGCGGTCGCTCTGAATAATCACCGCGCCATCGTGGAGCGGCGTTTTGGGGAAGAAGATCGACACCAGGAGCGACGACGACACTTCGGCGTCGAGCCGCACGCCGCCCTCGGCATAGCTGCGCAGGCCCACTTCGCGTTCGATGGCGATCAGGGCTCCGATCTTCTCACGGCTCATCGTCGCCACCGCATCGATCAGGTGGTTCGTCACTTCCTTGTGCGACCGCGCGAAGAACCCGAAGAGCGGGCTCTGCCCCAGGCGCACCAGCGCGCGCCGCACCTCGGGCTGGAAGATCACCAGCAGCGCGAAGCTGAAGATCGCCACCCCCTCCGACGCAATCGCCCCGATCACATTCAGTTCGAGGAATCGTGCCAGGAACAGCACGCCGATCAGCCCCACCACTACCACCACGCCCAGGCCTTTGAGGATCCCGGCCCCGCGCGAGCCGCGCAGGAACCGCAGCACGGCATAGATCATCAGCGTCAGCACAAGGATCTCGATCCCCGCGCGCCAATGTCGGCTGATGAAATAGTGCAGAGAATCCATCGCTTCCGCTCTCGCGGCCCCCGCGCCAGTGATAGGGCGGCGCGATTATAGCAGATCGGCGCGGCGGTTCCAACACCAACTTCGCCGCCGCTCTACCAGGCGTAGACGTGCACCGCGTAGGGGGCGAAGGCATCGTCGAATGCCCCGTTGCGCGCTTGCACGGTGCGGCCCTCGAACATCACGTCCACGGCTTTGCCCACGCCATCGAGCGTCAGCCGGGCACGCACGGGCGCTTCGGCCGAGTTGGCGGCCAGCAGGTAGGTGCGGCCGCCGCGGCGCTTGAGCCGTGTGCTGATGGATGGGTAGCCGAGGCCGTCGGTGCGGCGGCCCGCGAGGATCTGCACGCGTTGGGTCTGGGGCGGGTCGCGCTCGACCAGCACGGCGTGGAGCTTGGCCAATTCGCCGGCGATGGTCTTGAGGGTGGCCCATACCTTGGGGTCGTGTGGGGCGCCGTGGTTTTTGCCGCTGCCGCCATAGGTGTAGTAGGTCATTCCCGTGGCGCCGTGGATGATGCTCAGATAGGTCATCGCGCGCACCTCGGCGGCCGTGGGGTAGCGCTCCCAGCCCCAGCCCTCGAAGTCCTGCACGATCGCCCACACGGGCTTGCGGCGGCCCGCGCGTGCGAGGTCGGCGGCGATGGTCTTCATGTCGCGGATGATCGTGGCCACTTCGTCGCGGGTGTTGGAGCGAATCGGGTATAGCTCGGGCAGGAATCCGTCGGTGGAATCCACGAATGCGGCGTAGCGCGAGCGGTCGGGGGCACCCACGGCGTCGGCCTGCACCGTGATGTGGTGTGGGTCGATGTCGTGCACGGCATTGTGGATGCGTCGCAGGGCGTCGGGGGTGATATGGCTGGCGGTGTCGTCGGCCAGGTACCAGGCGAGCAGGGCAGGGCGGTTGGCCTCGGCCGCCACGTCGTTCGCGGTCGTCTGCGGGCGGCGGTTGTTCGCGCCGGCTCGGCAGGCCACGAAGAGCTTGATGCCGTGTCGGTGGGCGGCGGCATAGAACTCCTCGAAGTCGGGCGTGCGGGCGCTGTTGTAGGTGTGTGCGGTGTTGAAGCCCGCGGCGGCCAGTTCGGCGAATGCCTTGTCGAAATCGTGCTGGTTGTGCTCGCGTTTCCACACCGAGTAGATGCCGATGGGGAAGAAAGGCTTGCCGTCCACCAGCACGATGCCGTCGTCGCGCATCGTCACGATGCCCTCTTTCGGCTGCTCCTTCACCAGTATCCACCAATCGCGGCACAGGGTGTTGCCCACGAGGTCGCTCGCGCGGAGGGTCACGCGGTGGAGGTTCGCCCGTTTGTTCTGAACGGGATGTGGGCCGTCGAGCGTAGGCTCGGCCAGCGCCACCTCGGCGCCACCGAAGAGATTCGGGAAGTCCCAGCCAAAGCGCACCTCCGCCCACGCCGCGCCCTTGGGTGCCGTGTGGGTCGAGACGTCGTGGTGCCACGCCGGGTTGGCTTCGCCCAGGTGCAGGGGCACGGGCTTGCCGATCGTCTTGCCTGCGGTGTCGAACCACTCGATGCCGCAACGGTAGCGCGACGAGGTGGCGCCCGCTTTGTCGAGCGACATCGTGTGCCGCGACCAGTAGGACAGGCGATAGCTCGCGCCCGCCTGCACCGATACCTTGGGCGACACGATGGCGAACGCGGTGTCGCGCTCCGGGCCGCGACGTGTGATCACCAGCGAGCGGGGGGAATTGGGCCGTCGTGGCTCGCCCTGCCTGATGGTCAGCGCGCCCTGGAAGTTGGCGATGCTCCAATCGCCGAAGCCGTGGAGCCCGCGCCCTGGCGACAGCGGGGCCGGGAGGTTGATGCGGAAACTGCCGTTGGCCAGGCGCGTGAGCCGCGAGGTCAGCGACTGGCCGTCGAGGTATACCTGCACGGAGCGGGGATCGAGCCCCACGCCGCCACGGTTGTCGGCCAGGGCGAATTCGATGGGGGCGTCGGCGCGCGTGGTGCGTCGGGGGCTGTAGCTCGCGAGCACCGGCGGCGCGGTATCGGGGGCGGTCCAGACTTGGTCGGTCACTGCTTGTTGGCCTGCGGCCAGCCGTACCTGCCGCAGAATGGGTGTGGCCGTGTCATCGCGGGTGGCGAGCACCACGCGGTACTGGAGCCAGCGGTGGCCGCGATGGGCGGGAGGCAGGGGTGTGCCGCTCGTGGTGTAGAACGACGCGGTGGTTCCGTCGGGGCCGCACAGCGGCGTCCACGCCCCAGGCGCACCGTGGACATCGGGGGCAGTGCGCACCTGGAATTTCACGGTCGTGCCTGGCGGCGTGTCGGCCTGCCAGGCGAGCGTGGGCAGGTGGTCGGCGGCGTCGAGGCGCAGGAGGCGCGACAGCAGCGTCCCCTCGGCCACGTATCTTGTGGGATCGCGGCGGATGGTGAGTGCGAGGCTACGGAGCCCAAGGTAGCTGCCGCTGTAGAGGTTCGGGTGGTCGAAGCCGATGTGCACCACCGCCTTTGCCGCGGTGGCGGGCGACACGGCGTCGACCACACACTCGTACCACGACTCGTCCTCGGCCCCAAGCGCGAAGGGCGTGACGCCCACCTCCTGGCCGTCGGCGGCGAGCCAGCGCACGCGCATCCAGTAGAATGCCTTGTGGCCGTGGGCGTGGCGCAGGTCGACATTGTGCTGGGCCACGATCACGAGCCTACAGTTGGCGCGGGGCGGCACGGCGATCGACGGCGAGGTCAGCTCGAACGCCGTATCGGTCTTGCCCTTCTGCCGCGTGACGAGCAGGCAGCGCCCCCCGCCCGTGGCATCCACCACGCCGATGGTCAGGGCATCCTCGAAGTTGCGCACCTGCCAGCCGGCCAGCCCGCGGTCGAAGGCGAACCTGCCCACGGCATCCCATCGACGGGCAAGCTGCACGGCGCCGCCCCACGCGGGCGTCCCGCCCGTATGTCCGTGGTGCTTTGCGGTGTCCACTCCCTGTGCCGAGGCGAATTGTATGGGCGCCGGCGCAGTGGCCGCGCACGTTGTGGGCGAGAATGCGACGACGGCGTGGAACAGGCACGCCAGGGCCACAAGGCTGAGGGTTCGGCTCATGCTGGTTTCTCCATCGTGGGCAAGAGGCGGTGGTGTGGGAATCGTCGGGCAGCATTCTCGCCGTTCGTGCGTGCCGGAGTCAAGGGCGGTTGGCGGCGGATCGCGTGCTGGGCCTCGGTCGTTGCGGCGCACCCGCCGCCCAGGTAGAATGGAAGTGAGGATGGACGATACACTCGGAGGCGGTGATGGCGATGAAGGCGATTGCTCTGTTGTCGGGCGGGCTCGACAGCTCGCTGGCGATTCGCGTGGTCCAGGAGCAGGGCGTCGAGGTCGAGGGCGTGCACTTCGTGTCGGTCTTCAACGCCACGGCGCCCGACACACCCGGGCTGCTGCGTGCCTT
>Ga0272441_10016838_pt1 | contig 10054 bp, 7 predicted proteins | sample SSMProp6N_FD_193582 | JGI IMG/M metagenome (GOLD analysis project Ga0272441, IMG submission 193582) | Marine sediment archaeal communities from Little Sippewissett salt marsh, Falmouth, MA, United States - SSM-Prop-6N | ecosystem: Environmental > Aquatic > Marine > Wetlands > Sediment ... | reverse complement strand
TGAACTCGACCTGCTGTCCGGCGACCGGGTTTTCCGGCCGAAGGTCAAAGGTGGTGATCGTCAGATCGGGTAGCGCGTGAGCACCGATTGCCGCGCTGCCGAACAGCAGCAACACGATGCTAAGGATTGTCCGTCGCCGCATGGTCTTCTCCTTTGAGGAATGCACCCGAGGTACACGAATCCTCCGAGGAAGTTTCACTTGGAGTCTAACCGATTCCGCCGCGCGTCAAGCGCTTCCGCGACCCACGTGCCTCGATCATCCGCTCCTACAGCTCCTCCCAATTCCGTCCCCGGCTGATCTTCGTCGTCAGACGAACACGAAGCTCGTACACGTTCTCCATCCCGGCTTGGATCATCTCGATCGCTGACTCCGCACGATCTTCCGGAACCTCGAACACCAACTCGTCGTGGATCTGCAGGAGCAACTTGACCGTTGGATGCTCGCGTCGAATCCGCTCGTCGATGTGCAGCATCGCCAGTTTGATCAAGTCGGCGGCGCTTCCCTGAATCGGTGTGTTTACGGCGTTGCGACGGTCGAAGTTGCGCTGTTGCACGTTTCTCGACGTGAGGTTGGGAAGCGGACGCCGCCGCCCCAACAAGGTTTCTGCGTACCCCTTGGTCTTCGCGGTCTCGATCATCCGGTCGAGCGTCTCTCGAGCGCGTGGATATGCGGAGAAGAAACGATCGATGTACGCCTTGGCCTCCGACTGCGGAATGCCCAACTCGCGTCCGAGTCCGAACGGGCTGATGCCGTAGAGGATCCCGAAATTGATGCGCTTAGCTGCGTTTCGCAGTGCGTCAGGCACGTCGTTTTCCGGGAGGCCGAACACGTGGCTTGCAGTCAACCGATGGAGATCGACCCCGTCCTCGAACGCACGAAGCAAGGCCTCGTCTCCGGAGAAATGCGCCAGCAATCGGAGTTCGATCTGTGAATAGTCGGCCGCAATCAGCAACGATTCCGGCGGAGCGATGAACGCACCGCGTATTCTGCCCCCGATTTCCGTTCGCGTCGGGATGTTCTGAAGGTTCGGGTCCGACGAGGACAGTCGTCCGGTGGCTGTGGACGTCTGGTGGAACGTCGAGTGAATCCGGCCCGTCTGTGGATGGATGCACTTGGGAAGTTGCTCGATGTACGTCGTGAGCAGCTTCTTCAACTCCCGGTGTGTCATCAGCTTGCCGGGCAATGGGTGAAGCTCGGCAAGCTTCCCCAGCACCTGCGCAGACGTGGACGGGCCCGTCTTGGTCCTCGCAAGCACCGGCAAACCGAGCCGTTCGAACAGGATTTCCGACACCTGTTTGGGAGAGTTGGGATTGAACGGCTCTCCGGCGATGTCGAACAGATCAGCCTCGAGGATTTCGAGCTCCTTGCGGATCTCGTTTCCTTGTGCGTTCAAGACGTCCGGATCGACCAGGATCCCGTTGGCTTCCATGCGCGCGAGCACCGGAATCAGGGGCACTTCGACATCACGGAACAACTTCATTACACCCTGGGAATCGAGCGAAGCGAGCAACGGCTCGCGCAGTCGTTGAACGATCTCGGCATCTTCCGCCGCATAGACGGTCGCGCGATCGATCGGCACCTCCGAGAACGCCCCGTCTTTGCCCGCGACCGCCTCGTAGCTCAGCATCGTGGCTCCCAGAATCGATGCGGCGATGCGCTCCAGATTGTGGCGACGTTCTTCGGGTTGCGTCAGATGGGACGCAATCATCGCGTCGAAGGCAACCGCGGTCGGGTTCACTCCGTAGCGGTGCAGCACGATCAGATCGTACTTGATGTTCTGTCCGGCCAATGGAACCGCTTCGGACTCCAGGAACGGACGGAGGCCGTCGAGTACCTCGTTCAGCGGCAACTGCGCAGGTGCGTCCAGCGTGTCGTGCCCGACGGGAACGTAGAACCCGTGCAACGGCTCGACGGACAAGGCGATACCGACGATTTCAGCGCGGTGAGGATCGCGGCCGGTGGTCTCGAGATCGATCGACAGCACGTCGCACGCTCGGATCCGCTGAAGCAGACGGTCGAACGCCTCACGCGTAAGAATCGAAACGTACTCGACATCGGGCGGCGGAGCGGACGACGTTTCATGAGATGTCGCATCCAGTCCGAGCTCAGCCAATGCGCTGGCGAACCCGAGTGCTGCGAACCGTGAGGCCAGGGCTTCTTCATCGATTCCGCGCAAGCGGCACGCCTCCCGTACATCCCCGACCTCCACGTCTCGCTTCAGCTGGATCAAGTCACGGGCGCGTCGCGCCGTGTCGGCGTGTGCCGACAGATTCTCCGCCACGCGCCGATTGCCCACATCGTCTACCGACGAGAGGACGGCGTCCAGCGAATCGAATCGCTGAAGGAGCTTCCGTGCCGTCTTCTCGCCGACCGACGGGACTCCGGGAATGTTGTCCGAAGTGTCTCCCACCAGAGCAAGCAGGTCGACGATACGATTCGGCGGCACGCCGTACTTGGATTCGACGCCGTATGGATCGAGCACCTGTTGGGATGCATCGGCGCCCCGTCCGGCCGGACGTAGCAAGGAAACATGCTCGTCAACCAACTGCGCGAGATCCTTGTCAGAGGACGCAATCAGCGTACGGATGCCGTGCGACGACGCTTGGGTCGCCAACGTGGCGAGGACGTCGTCCGCCTCGACGCCGTCGACGCGAAAGGTGGGAATCCCCAAATCGCCGAGAAGATCGAGAATCACGGGGATCTGCTCGCGTAAGTCGTCGGGCATCGGGCTGCGGTTGGCCTTGTATTGGTCGTAGATCTCGTTGCGGAACGTCGGCCCGGGTGCGTCGAAGACGACCGCCATCCGTTCCGACGGGAATGCGCGCATCATCGCGATCATTGCGCGCCAGAACCCAAACACCGCGCCGACCGGCTTGCCCGCGGACGAGCTGAGATCGGGCATTCCGTAGTACGCGCGATAGGCGAGGGAGTGTCCGTCGATCAAGAACAGCTTGTCCGGATCGGGCGGCGCGGAGAACCCGAGCCGCTCTTCATACGTAGTCACCGTCACGTGGATTCACCCCCCGCTCTTCCAACAGATAGCACAGCGCCAATGCCAACCCGTCCGCCATGTCGTCGGGCCGCGGCGTTTCCGTCAGGTTGAGCAGACGCTTGACCATCGCCTGGACCTGAGCCTTGTTGGCCTTGCCGTAGCCGGTGACCCGTTTCTTGACCTGCAACGGAGTGTACCCCCGCACCGGGTACCCACTGGCCGCCATCAGCAGAACGCCACGTGCCTCCGACGTTCGCATCGCGGTGCGCGCGTTGGTCGCGAAGAACACCTCTTCGATCGCGACGCCGACCGGCGCGTACTCCTCGATCAGCGCACGAGCCTCCTGATGCAGGAGATGGAGGCGGTCCGCTCGTGGCGTCCCCTTCTCGGTACGAATGACGCCACCGGCGACCGCTTCCCATCGTCCTTCCAGCTCACGAACGATGCCGTATCCGGTGGTCGCGAGTCCGGGATCGAACCCGATGGCCGTTCTCGCCACGGTCATAACAGGTAGTCTCTCAATGTGCGTCGATCGTCATCCGTTTCGGGACAGATGTGATCGGGATCGTCGTTGAGGTTCGCGCCACAGTGGGGGCACAGGCCGCGGCAATCCGGACGGCATTCGACGTGAGGCTCACGCGCGGTTTCCACGAGCTGCTGCGCGATGGGGTACGGATCGACCCAATCCGCATCCGGCGTGATCGGCAACTCGAACGGTTCCGCGACATGCACGTCTTGTTCGACGGGAACCAGGCATCGTCGGCACGGCTGAACGACGCGAGCGCGGAGATCGACCTCTAAGTAGAGTGTCGAAAGCTGCGCGAACGCCTCCCCGCACACGTGGATTTCGACGATCTGCCAACCCGCGTCCGCTGCCGCCTCTTCGGGAGGCGTCATCACGAAATCCAACGGGAAGCGGCGCCCCGGCGCGGCGACGAATGGGCGAATGTCCAGTTTCATGATCGCAGGCGAACGGCTACATCGGCGGTTCGCCGCCCCTCCTTCACATCGTGTACGCGAATGATGCTCGCACCGTGCAGGATCGCGACCGTATTGGCGGCAATCGTGCCTTCCAGTCGCTCCTCCGCGGGAACGTCAAGGATTGCGCCCAGGAATGACTTCCGCGAAAGGCCGACCAGAACAGGGTACCCGGAGTCGCAAAGGATGGAAAGACCGCGAAGGAGTGCCAGATTGTGATCCAACGTCTTGCCGAAGCCGATCCCCGGATCGAGGATGATTCGATCCTGCGGGATACCGGCTTCGATGGCCACATCGGCTCGGGACAGAAGGAATTCTCGGACATCGTGTACGACGTCGACGTAACGGGGGGCTTGCTGCATCGTCAGGGGCGTTCCTCGCATGTGCATGAGGATCGCGCCCGCGCCTGCGTTGGCAATGACGCTCGCCATCTCCGGATCGAATCGAAGTGCACTGATGTCGTTGATCCACGTCACTCCCTCTTCAAGTGCTGCGGACGCCACGCGTGCTTTCGTCGTGTCGACCGAAATCGGTACGTCGCTTTCGGAACGAAGGCCGCGAACTACCGGGAGGATGCGGTCTATCTCGAATTCGGCGGACACGGGTTCGGCGCCGGGTCGACTCGACTCGCCACCGATGTCAAGGATGTCCGCCCCCGCCGCCACCATCCCCAAGCCAGCTTCAATCGCACGGGCGGCGCTTGTCGATCGGCTGCCCTCATAGAAGGAATCCGGCGTGACGTTGAGGACCCCCATCACGAGGATGCGATCCGATGAAATGTCGAAGTTCCCGGCGCTTGTCATCGAGGCACAGTATATCACGCCCGGAAAGCTCGATCAGAAAGGGGATTTGACGTGGACGAGGTGGCTTTCTAAAATGTCGCGGAGTTTAGACAGGGGTGATTACGATCGCGAATGTATTGTTGACTGAGACGATAGACCGTTTGGGCCACGTCGGGGAGGTTGTTTCCGTCGCGGACGGCTACGCGCGCAACTACCTGTTTCCTCGTGGCCTAGCCATCGAGCCGACGGAGCACAACATCGCGCACTATGCCAAGGCGCGCGCTGCTCATGAAGCCGAAATGATGAAGCGCGAGGGAAAGGCGCGTCTTCTCCGCGACAAGCTGGCGGATCAGATGCTGACGTTCGAGCGCAAGGCGGACAAAGAGCATCTGTTCGGATCGGTCAGCGCGAAAGACATCGTCGCGAAGATCGAGGAGACGACCGGGGAACACATCGAAACATCGCGCGTTCACATGGAAGCCCCGATCGAGACGCTCGGTCCTCACGTGGCGACCCTCGCGCTGTACAAGGACATTACCGTGGAGATCCGCATCCAGGTCGACGAGGAGGGTGCGAAGGAGGAATAGCGCGCATGGGCGCCCGGGGGGTTGGGGGATTGCTCGTCATCCTCTGGATGACTTGCTCGGTCGCTGTCGTTGCGCAAACGGGGCTCCTCTATGTCAACGAGGAGCCCATTTCGTTGGGTGAGCCGGTTCGCGTCGATGGATCGACTACGCGGGTTCCTCTTGTTGCCTTCGCCACCGCTCTCGGACTGGACGTGTCGCTTCGTGACGGAGAGATCGTGCTGCGGGGAGCAGGATTCCGCTTTGCGCTCGACGAGAGTGCCTTCAGCATGTTCGATGGAGTTGCCTACGCGGCGCTCGATTGGTTGTTGGAACTCGTGGACGGCGCGTGCCATCGAGTCGGCGGCAACCTGTACGTGGAAACGCCGCAAGCGAGCATCACGGGCATCGAGGCGACCTCCGAGTCGGTGACGCTTCGACTCAGTCAGTTCGCCGGGTACACGATGACAAGAGACGAGCAGGGATTGTCGGACACTCTCGTTCTCACGTGGCCGAACTGCACATTGGCGACCGACACCCAGCAGATCCGCCTCGGCGAGTCCCACATTCAGCAGGTGCGCATCGTCGGGACGCGGGACGGCGTCAGCGTGTCGATTCGGGTCGAGTCAGGGACGCAGCTTGCCGTCGAGGCATCGGAAACCGGCGCCTCGTTCGTCGTGCGGCTTCTTGCCGCCGATGCGGGCTCAACGACGTCGGTCATTCGAATCGCGGACGCAATATCCGTACACGAACTCCGGATGGAACGGGAAGATCTGGCCATCGATTTCGTGTATGTCGAGTCGTGGAGAGACGAGTTTCGCTTGATGCCGATCGTGTCGGCGCGAGGCTATCGATCCGCCGATTCCGTCGCGAGCATGTTGATCGAGAACGGTGCTGCCGTTGCTGTCTCACTGGACGCCGATTCGAGCGGCGCGGCTTGCCTGGTCATGGACGGGATCCCTTATGCGGTGCCCGATGTGCCGGCACACGTTCTGGCATTCGACCTGTTCGGCCGGTGGAAGGCGTTTTCCTCGACGTGTGAGGTGACGCTGACACACGCCGGGCGGGAGATCGATATCGATGCGGTCAACCGGCCGATCGCCTATGGTGAGGTCGTTGCCTATGCGCCGGGGTACGACGGGAGCATTGCCCGAGGGATTCCCGGCACGTTCATCGCAATCAAGATCCGGGAAAATCGCGTCGTTTCGGTCTATCAAGGCCCGTTCGTGCCGGCGGATACGTCCGCGATCGTCGTGGTCGCCAGTGGGGACGCCAAGGCGAGGCTCTCCTTGATCGAACTCGGTGATCCGATTCAGCTGGCGTGCGGCTTCTCCCATGCCGACGGCACATATCGCCACGCCGTATCGTGCGATCCTCAGCTGATGGCGGACGGGCGTGTCGCGGACGTCCCCGAGGCAACGCTTGCCTGCGCCTCCGGTGCGGTTATGGCTTGCGATTGGCAGGGCGGCCTGTATCTGCTCACATTCGTCAGGGGATCGAGCGACTCAACGTGGAACGTGCTCGACGGTCTCGCGTCGTTGCCGACGGTCGTCAAGGACGCGGTCCTGCTGTCCTCGTCCGCTTCTTCTACACTGGCGTACGCATCGGGCTCGGGGGCATTCACGTTGAGCGATCACGGCGCCGTGGATCTCGCACTCGGCCTGATCTCGATCGCTCCATGAAGCGTCTAGCTCGGGACGTTCTTCTCATGGCGGCCGCCACTGCGGCATCCCGCGTCCTTGGATTGGCGCGAGATGTCTCTATTGCCGATCGGTTCGGCGCCGGCGCCGCATACGATGCATTTCTAATCGCCTTCTTCGTCCCTCACTTTCTGCGGCAGTTGCTGGCGGAAGGGGCTCTATCGACCGCGATGGTGCCGCTGTACACGGAGTTGCGCACAGGCTCGGGCGACGCAACAGCGGCGGATGCCGATGCGTTCGCATCGAACCTGATCTCGTGGCTTCTTCTCGGTTTCCCGATACTGGTGGCCGTAGGAATCTGGCTGGCGCCCGCGTATGTGCCGTTTCTTGCCAGCGGGTTCGATCCGGAGAAGATCTCTCTCACGGTGCGCTTGACGCGCATCGTCTTCCCGTTTATTGCCCTCATCGGTGTGGCTGCCGTGGTGATGGGGGTCCTGACGGCGCATCGACGATTCTTCGCCGCCTCGTTCGCCCCGGTCTGGTTCAACGTCGGCATGCTGATCGGAATCCTCGTGCTGTCCGGACGCACCGCACCGCCGATCCTCGGTGTTGCAGCCGGGGTGTTGCTCGGGGGTGCCGCGCAATTGGCCTCTCAGCTTCCCGCCCTCTTCCGACTTGGTTTCCGCTTCCGGTTTCACATCGTCCCGATTCATCCCCGGATCCGCGACCTCGTTCGCCGGATGGGACCGGCCGTTCTCACCCTTGCTGTGACGCAGGTCAACCTGATGGTGGACAACAAGCTCGCTTCTCATCTGAGTGACGGGGGGATCTCGGCGCTGCAGTACGGCATGCGTCTGTTTCAGCTACCTCTGGGCGTGCTTGCCGTGAGCGTCGCGACGGCCTTGCTGCCACGGATGTCCGAGTCGTGGGCAACGCGCAATCTTGACCGGTACTACGCCTACGTGCATGAGGGAATGGTCGTGACGGCGCTGGCGCTGCTCCCGGCGATGGTGGGGTTCTGGGCGTTGGGTCCAGACGTCATACGCTTGCTGTTCGAACACGGATCGTTCACGGTCGCCGATACCCTTCGGACGTCGCACGTCTTGTCGTTCTACCTGATCGGCCTGCTTCCGTACGGCTGGGTCTACGTGTTGACGCGGGCGGCCTACGCGCAAGGGAAGACGAGATTCCCCCTCTTCGCGGCGGCGCTGGCCACCGGACTCAACGTCGGACTGGATCTGGCACTGGTTCGCTCGATGGGCGCCGCGGGCCTCGCTCTCGCCACTGCGATTGCCGGCGTCGGCAACGCACTGATGTTGGGCCTGTTCATTCTCTTCCGCCAACCGCCGTCACGGCAAAACGTAGAGTACCTCGGTTGGATTGTCGTCGGATGTGGCGGCCTCTATCCGATCGTCGCGTGCACGCAACGCCTCGTGAGGGGGCACTCCGATCTGGTGATTGTCGCCGCCCCAATCCTCGTTGCCGTTGCCGCCTATGCGATGTTTGTCCGATGGACTCCGCTCTGGAACGTTCTTGCCGGCCTGCGGCACCCACCGGACGAAGGCGGCACAGCGCGCTGATACCCGCCAGGCACGTCACAGCGTGTCTAGCCTGTGGCAGAGGCCGGTATCAGCTCGTCGAACAACGAATCGAGCTCGGGACCGGTGATCACTTCACGCTCCAAAAGCTCATGAGCCAAGCGATCCAGGACGTTCCGATACTCCGCAAGCAGCTGTTTGGCGCGCTCGTACGATCTTGAGATCAGCGATCGGATCTCGGAATCAACCAACGATGACAGCTGTTCCGAGTGCTCATTGCTCTTGACGATCTCCTCGCCGAGGAAGACGTCGACGCGCTCGCGCGCCAGACTCATCGGCCCGAGATCCTCGTTCATGCCGTACTCGACCACCATGCGCTTGGCAAGATCGGTGGCCTTCTTGAGATCATCGTACGCGCCGGTAGTGATCTCGGAGAAGACGATCTCCTCCGCGGCTCGCCCACCGAACAGCGTAACCAGCGTGTCCTTGAGCTCGTCTTCCGACACGATGTACTTGTCTTCGAGCGGGAGCTGGAGCGTGAACCCGAGCGATCCGTCCGCTCGCGGAATGATCGAGATCTTGTGTACCGGGTTCGCATTCGGCAGCAAGCGCCCGAGCAACGCATGTCCGGACTCGTGATAGGCGATGCGCTCGCGCACCTGAGTGCCGAGAACGATGCCCTTTCGTTGGACGCCGGCGATCACTCGGTCGGTGGCCTCTTCGAAGTCGACCATCTCGACGCTTTCCTTGTTGGTGCGTGCTGCAAGCAGTGCCGCTTCATTGCACAGGTTGCGGAGATCCGCACCGACGAATCCCGGCGTCCGCCGTGCGAGGATCGCGGTGTCGACGGACTCGCTGATGGTCTTGTTGCGTAGATGGACTTTCAGGATTTCCTCCCGTCCCTTCAAGTCCGGTCGCGGCACGGTGATTCGCCGGTCGAAACGCCCCGGTCGAAGCAACGCAGCATCGAGAACATCGGGGCGATTGGTGGCCGCGATCAAGATGATGCCTCGATTCGGCTCGAACCCGTCCATCTCCGCCAGCAGTTGGTTCAATGTCTGCTCACGTTCGTCGTGACCGCCGCCCAAGCCGGCGCCACGCTTCCGCCCGACGGCGTCGATCTCGTCGATGAAGATGATGCACGGCGAACTCGATTTCGCCTTCTCGAACATGTCGCGAACTCGGGCGGCTCCGACGCCGACGAACATCTCCACGAAGTCGGATCCACTGATCGAGAAGAAGGGAACCTTGGCTTCCCCGGCGATCGCTTTGGCGAGGAGCGTCTTTCCCGTTCCGGGCGCACCGACGAGAAGTACGCCCTTGGGAATCTCGGCACCCAAGCGAGCGAAGCGACGTTGGTCCTTCAAGTAGTCGACGATCTCCTCGACTTCCTCGGTGACCTCGTCAATGCCGGCGACATCCTTGAACGTCACTTCGGTTGAGTCAGGCCGGACGAGCTTCGCCTTGGATTGGCCGAACGCGAGCGCTCCTCCGCCAGTCTGTGTCCTACGCATGATGTAGATCCAAACGGCGATGAGCAGAAGAATTGGTAGCAACGAA
>Ga0272441_10016837_pt1 | contig 10055 bp, 5 predicted proteins | sample SSMProp6N_FD_193582 | JGI IMG/M metagenome (GOLD analysis project Ga0272441, IMG submission 193582) | Marine sediment archaeal communities from Little Sippewissett salt marsh, Falmouth, MA, United States - SSM-Prop-6N | ecosystem: Environmental > Aquatic > Marine > Wetlands > Sediment ... | reverse complement strand
GCCATCCTGACCCCGATCACCGTATATCTCGTAGTAGGCCGCGTTGAGCCGCCACCGACTGATCCAGTCCAGTCGTTCAAGAGAGGCATCAGAGACGTCCCGCACGCAGCCCGTGTAGCCTCTGGTCAGCATCGTGGGCCAGTCGCTGACGGCACAACGGGGCAGCCGCGAGGCGTGAGGCGACCTGCGTACGAGCTGGTCGATGGTGTAGGCCCCGTAGATGATCCCCGTCGGTCCGCCGGTGAGGGTTACGCGCGCGCTGTCTGTAGCGCCCGCAACAAGAACGTAGGCCTCCTGCCACTTTTCCGGCGGCGGCGCGGCCACGCCCGCCGCCCCGGCAGCACCGGTGAGGGCCTGCGCCGAATCGGCCACGATGATACGTACCGCGGGCCGGGGCCCTTCGGCTTCGCGTAGGCCGGCCCCCGGCGAGTGGGCGAGAATGCCCACCGCGTACGCAACCCGGGGAGACATCTTGCCCAAAATGCTGTAACCGCCGTCGAGCAACTCAATGCTGCCGGACAGGAGTCTTTCGGCCTTGGGGGCCGGGGCGATGGATAAGGGTTGGGCGGGTGCAGGGGCGACCGCCATCGTGGCAGCGGTGGCCGCCACCACGAGCGCAATGCAAGTGCTTCCTGTGCGGGGCATATCCTGTAACCGCCTCCCGAACTCGCGATGGGCAGCCATTCCGGGTAGTGAACGTGTTCAGAGGACGTTGGCCGCCGATACGCACGAATCCTCTTCCGGGCCCACCGATGGCCCGGCTGGGGCGCAGTCCGAACCCACGATCAAGACCGATGGGTTCGACGTCGGCAGGAAGGTATGCCGCATGAAGGTTGGGAAGTCCCTCGCCTGAGATTGATCACGCGCCTCCGGGGCTGTGAGACCCCACGACAGGAGCCATGCACAGATGAGGTCAGTCGCCATCGTCGGCGGAGAGACGCACATCGGAGAAATCACCCAGCTTGCCGGCAAGAGGCTGAAGACCGTCGGCGCGGCAGTGCGCGCCGAGCAGATCGATTGGGCGCGCGAGCAGTTCGGCGGGTTGGTGACCACCTCCTACGAGGAGCTGCTGCAGAGCACGAGCCCCGATATCGTGGCCGTGGCCAACGAGAACGATCTCAAGGCGAAGGTGGTCCTCACCGCCCTGTCAGGGGGCATGGACGTCGTCGTTGACAAGCCCCTGGCCATCAGCCTCGAGGAGCAACAACAAATCGAGAGGCTGCTGGCGGCCAACCCGGACCGGCGGCTTCTGAACCTGCTGACCCTGCGCGGCAGTCCCGAGTGGAGTGGCCTCAAGAGGCTTGTAGACGCAGGAGTCATCGGGCGGCCCGCCTTCTGCCATGTGCGCATGGCCGTGCGTCTGAAGCGTAGCGAGAGACCCCCGTGGTTTCTAGACCGCCGCCGGTCGGGCGGGCTGTTCCTGGACCTACTGATCCACGGTATCGACCAGGTTGAATGGTGCATGGGGTCCAGGATCACCGCGATGACGGGTGGGGCCGGCAACCTGGGATTCCCGGAAGATCCCTTCCTGAGCGACCATGCGGCCGTGTTCTGTGAGCTGGACAGCGGCGCCAGTGCCATCGTTGAGGGCCAAAGGATGCTCCCGGACACCAAGGGCAGTGACTACCGGATGACCGTCAGCGGCACCGAGGGGTATGCCGACTTGGTGATGGGCAGCGGCATCGGCCTCACGAACTCACAGGCCGCCGAACAGAGCGTGGAGGACCTGCCCGAGGCCCGGTCGGTGGTGGCGGACTGGCTGGACGGCGGAGATCTCGTGCCCCAGGAGGCGTCTCTGCGCTCGAATCGCCTGGCCGTGTTGGCCACCCTGTCGGCCCAGAAGGCCGAGCGCATCGCCGTGCAGTGAGTCTTACGCCGGGGACGTCCTACCCACGCATTGGCCACACCGGAGGTCGAGACATGACCGATAGTCCAGCCGTCGAGATCGCCCCATGGAAGTACGACGCGCCCTTCGTTTACTCGATCACCTACGACGAGGCGACCATCGACGCCATCAGCAACAGCTACCCCATCCACCAGGAGTACGATATCCCGGGGCACGTGTGTGCCGTCAGCGGCTACCTGGGGACCCAGCGAATCGAGCGCGGCACCTCGATGCGCGAGGTGTTCCACATGAGCCCTGAGCAACTCCGCTTCCTGGCGGACAGAGGCTGGACGGTGAGCAGCCATTCCCACAGCCACTGCCCCACCGGGCAGGAAGGCATCGACCTGGACCTGGAGGTCCGGGTAAGCAAGATCGAGCTCGAGAAGGCCCTCGGCACGCCGGTGCGCCTGCTCGCCTTCTGGAATGACCTGGCCATTGAAGACCAGATACGACCCATCGCCCAGCAGGCCGGTTACCTGGGCATCTTGGGCATCGCGCATCCCTTCAACGGCCCCGACTTCGATGTGTGGCACATCGCCCGGGGCACCGTGGGGCGTGACATGGAAATGTGGGTGGCCGAGCCCATCGCCTCCATGTACCACCACACGCGAGAAGCCTTCCCGGGGAACCTGACCCGCGAGAACACCCGCGGCAAGTGGCTGGTGGACATCACGCACCTGGTGGTCAACCGCCTGCCGAAGGCGTGCGGCGAGGGTCTATGGAACCGCTGCAGCACGCCGGCCATGCTGGATGCCCGCCTGAGTGAAGTGCGGGCTCTGTGGGGCGAGGATGTATGGGCCGCGGTGCCCGAGGATGTGGTGGAGTATACCCTCCTGCGCCGAGCCGCCACCCCCATGGCAAGTCAGCCCGATGAAGGGCGCATCGTGTGCACGGTGCGTCTGAACGCGCTGCCCGCAGGCCTGCAGTCCCGGGAGCTGAGCTTCACCGCCCATGTGCCATGGAGTTCGGTGCGCGTCAACGGGGGAGCCATTCCCGCCGGGTTGAGGGACGGAGTGGCCCTATGGACGGCTGCCGTCCATGACGGCGCACAGTTCGTCCTGTCGCCCTGAGGGCTGTCAGCACCGGCGCATAGGGCGCCACCACGCGCTACGTCCTCTGTGCAATCGCCGCACGCACACGACAGGAAGGGCCGTCCCTTGCGGCATTGCCCCGTCATGGGGCCCGGCAGGCTCACGGAAGTCCGATAGCGTGGAGGCCACTGATAATGCACACAGCCTGTGCCGCACAGCGCATCGACGCAAGAAGGTCGCCGCCACACCCGGCAGTACTGGGCGCTCTGGTCGCGTTCACTGTGGCGGCTGCGTTCCCCAAGGGGGCCTGTGCTGTGGCGAGCCATACCCTCACGGTTGACCGACCGATCCTCGAGGCGGAAGACGGTCTACTACTGGGCAACGGTGACCTGTCCGTTAGCGTGTATCAATCCAGGGACAAGATTCTGTGGCGACTGGGCAAAGGCGATGTGTGGGATCGACGTCTGGACACCAGCGAGGACCCCAAGCCCCCGCACATCCGCGAGATCGCCCACGGCATCGCCCAGGAGGGATGGAAGTGCCCTCCCTACGGGGGCGCGGAACCCGTGGCGCTCAGGGGCACCGACAACCCCGAGCGCATGAAGGAGTTGTGCAAGGGCTCGCCGCCGAGCTACCGCAGAAGGCCCTACCCATGCCCGAAGCCCGTAGGGGAGCTTGCGCTGCACATCCCCCCTGACCTACCGGGCTTGTCGGTCCGCCAGGAGTTGACCATTGAGGAGGGCATCCTGCGCATCAGATGCACTGCGCGGAACGGCATCGAGCTGCAGTTGACCTGCTTCATACCCCCACAGGAGAATGTGCTCGTGGTGCGGTGGGATCTGGTCAACTGGGCCGCTGAGACGCAGATCGGCAAGCGTCCGCCGCTGAGATTCAGCCTCTACCGCTGGGCCGATCCGCCCATCCTGCAGTTCGCCCAACAGTACCGCGCCGAATCGCTGCACGGCGCGTTCCATGCGTTTGACGCCAAGCGCAGCACACCTCTACCCCGCCCCACCACACGCACGGTGGCGGGCCAACACATCATTGAGCAAACCTTCCCGCCGGAGCCAACCTTCCCCGAGGGCTTCCGGTACGTCCTTTCCCCCTTCGTATCTGAGGGGTCCGCAAGGTCCGTTGACACTGCGTCGGTGAAGGAGGCACGGCTGTCGGTAGAGCCCCCGGCCCCCTCCGAGGAGCATCCCGACGGCCACGGATGGCTCGTGATTGCCGCGTGTTCGTCCAGCGACCGCGAAGGGCCGGACGGCGAGTTGAGCCGGGTCGCGAAGATGCTCACGCAGCCGGAGGACGCAGACGGCCGTTCAACCATTGACCGGTGGCAAGGGCAGACCCAGAGCAGCGCCTCGGCCTTCTGGTCGCGCTCGGCGGTCCAGATCGCCGACCCCGTCCTCGAGAACCTGTGGTACGAGACGTACCACGCTCGGCGGTGTACCACGAAGGCGGGCAAGACGCCCCCGGGCCTGTTCTTGCCCAGCACCGTGCGCGACTACTCCCACTGGCACGGCGACTACCACACCAACTACAACTATCAGCAGCCCTTCTGGGGCGACTACACGGCCAATCATCTGGAGTTGGGCGACGCCTACTTCACCGGCATGGACTACTTCATGCAGATGGGCAAGATCATCGCGGAGAAATACTACGGCACGCGGGGGGTCTTCATCCAACTCACCGGTTATCCAATCCTGTCGGTCGACGACGCGCTCGGCGCCGTCCCCATGGGACGAATGGCCTACATGACCGGGTGGGCGTCGAACCTGTACTGGGCCCGCTACCTGTACACCCGGGATGAGGACTGGCTCAGGCAGATCGGGTACCCCGCAATCCGCGACTGCGCCCTGTTCTACCTGGATTTCATGCAGAAGAGGGACGATGGCCTGTACCACATCTTCCCATCGAACCAGGGCGAGGATGGGTTCACCGGCGACCCGAAGGACTACACCGACCGGGCTCAGGTGATGCGCTATGCACGCTACTGCCTGCGGTCGGCCATCCTTGCGAGCGAGGCGCTGGGCGTTGACGATGACCTGCGAGAACAGTGGCGAGAGCGGCTAAACAACGCGGCCGGTGATGACGGCAAGCCGCCCTACCATCCCGAGGGTGTACAGAAGCTGTTCTACGAAGCGAATCCGCCGGAGTTCGGCCGTGGGCGCCCCTATAAGGCCGCGGTGCGCTCGGACAGCCCGACGCCGTGGCCCGGGCCGGGCCAGTGGACCGACCTGTGGTACGCAGGCCAGTACGTTCTCATGGCGATGCCCAACTTGCGGCATGGAGGGCTTGACCCCGAGGGCGCGTACCTGGGTCTGCGCCGCATCGTCGACCGGTGGCGCCATCCCAATGGCCTCATCTGGGCCATGTCGGTGGCCGACTACGGCCACGCCGGAGCGTGGACGGAGACCCTGGGCATCTGCGCACCACTGCAGGAGATGATGCTGCAGAGCTTCGGGGGGGTGCTACGGGTCTTCCCCTGCTGGCCCGCGGACGTGGCGGCAACCTTTACCACCTTCCGCGCCGAAGGGGCGTTCCTGATAAGCGCAAGTTGGGCCGATGGGACGGTGACGCAGGCACGGATCACGAGTGAGCGCGGCGGCGTGTGCCGGCTGTACTCACCGTGGCCTCGGGGCCTGAAGGCGACCACGGCCGAGGGCAAGGCGGTTGCGGTGACCGGGCCACAGGACGATATCTACAGCTTCGAAACCGAGGCCGGGGAGAGCTACCTGCTCGCAGGCCCGGACGCATAGAGCGCTCATGATGCCGACGGGGGCTTCCACTGCCGTCCTGAACCCGCAAGATAGAGGACGGGCGTTCTCCAAGGAAGCTGAGGTAGGCAGACCGGCAGTGATACCATGGCCGCCAAGGGCCTGCCTTCAGCCTGGCCGCAGGGCGCAAGGGCCCCGTGCCAGCACGCTCCGGCCTGGCAGGCGGCCATGCAGGCCCCGCAAGCCCGGATAGCGAAGTGCGACGGTGAAGGGCTGTCGCACAGTTGAGCATCCCATACGCACAGAGGCGACACCGGGAGGTGTCTCGGCCAATGGGGCGCGACGTTCTCATCAGCCATGTCGAGGAAGACGCGCAGGTGGCGATCGAGGTAGCCAAGGCGCTGGAGCAGGCAGGCTACGCTACATGGTACTACGAGCGCGACAGCGTACCGGGGCCCTCGTATCTGGACCAGGTCAACGAGGCCATCGAGGGTTGCCAGGCACTGCTGCTCATCGTCTCCCGCGATGCCCTGAGCTCAAACCAAGTGACGAACGAGGTGGTCGTGGCCTACGAGATGGGCAAACACCTGGTACCTTTGTTGCTGGACATCTCCCACGCTGAGTTCCAGCAACGGCAGCGCGCATGGCGTCAGGCCCTCGGCGCCGCCGCGTCGATCCCCGTCTCTGCGGGCAATGCATCTGCCGTGGTTTCCCGCGTTGTGGCAGGGCTGCAAGCATTGGGCATCCAGGCGAGCGAGTCCGAGGGCATCAAGGACGATACAACCGACACCGAAGACGTCGGACCACAGAGCGGCGGCGCTCCCCCCATAGAGGGCGGGGCGGTCACCGAGGCGTCACAGATCACACAGGCGGATGGGGGGCCGCCCGCCGAGAACGGCCCTGAGAACAACCTGACTGAGGAGCCAACCAGTGAGGAGGCCCAACCGCCCGCGTCAAGGGGGCGACCCGGGGGCGGGATCGGGCTGGGCGCCAGCTATGCCGTCGGGATGGCCCGGGGTTACAGTCAGGCAAAGGCAACCCATGATATCGCGATGCGCTACGCCACCCAGCGGGGCGGCCCGGCGCCGGCCTCTCTCGCCGCACAGGAGACAGATGAGACGACCGAGGCCCCGGCGGCACGAGAGGACGCCAAGTCGGACGCTCAGCCCATCGCCGTCCCTAGCGACAGCGTAGTCAGGCTGACCACCAGCGAGGGTGAGGACCACGAGTTCGCGCAGCTTGGATGGGGCGTGCAGCACGTCGGCGGCCCCGCCATCGAGACCCTGAAGCTCGACCAGGGCCACGCGTCCGTGTTCGTCCGGATCGCGGACATCAAGCAGGTCGCCCTGTTCCAAGGACAGAAGGCCCAGGGCCGTCTGTACAGCCGACAGGGACGCGATGGGTATCTGCAGTACGCGCAAATCCACGACGTCCGGGGGGGCACCATAGAGGGCGTGTTCCGGGGCCACGGAGACCTGCGTTGCGTTGATGCCGACGGAGACGAGCTGCAGGCGCCCCTGAGCAGCATCACACGTGTCGACTACCCCCATCGTCCGTCCCCATCGGCGCCGGCCGACGCCAAATCCAGCCAGGCCACACGCCACACGCTCAGGGCCACCGACGGGCACGAGCATCTTGTCACGCTGGATCGCATGCAGGTCTATCCCATGTTCGGCAGCTCAAAGGACTACTCCGAGCTGGAGATCGCCGGCACGCCATTCAAGCTCTCCGTGCCATTCGACAAGATCCAGACGGCCACATTCACCATCTGCGAGCCCGAGGATGACCCGGATGGAGACATCCTGGGCCCAGGGAAGTACCAGGCAACAGTCGACACTGCAAGCGGCAAGTCTGTGAGCGGCTCGTTGCTGCGAGCCCGGCGAGGCGACCATGTGTGGCTGGACGGTGCGTGCGACGGAGGGCACCGGTTCAGAATCGAACTCGCATATGTGGAAAGGCTGGACCGGACCGACAACGGCTGAGGGCCCACGGAACGCCTGCCCGGCAGGGGCAAGACCAGACCGGGCCCCCGCCATCGGCCGGGCGGCGGCCTGGCATATGCTGATCGGAACAGATCGTGGGCCTCCACTGGCCGAGGGCGCACGCAGGTGGCCGAGACCGGCCCCAATGGGACTCGCGGCCTCCTTCCCACGACACTCACAGAGACTCGATCTAACCCGGAGGCGCGATCATGCGGCAGACTTCCCCCCATGTGCTCACACTATTGATGCTTATCGCTGGTGCGGCAGCCGCGCAACAGGCCCGGCTCATCGACGGGTATGAGAACGTGGACGGATGGCAGACCGGAGGGCAGAAGGAGGTATCCTTCGATCTTTCCTCGGAGCACGTCCTGCAGGGCCAAAGCGCGCTGCATATCCACGTAGAGATCGACCACAAGAACGCGGAGTCGGTGAAGGAGGTCGCCTACCCCATGGGCTGGCCTTCTGTGCGCAAGACCTACGACCCGTCCATCGATGCCTCCTCGTATGACTTCATCGAGTTTGATGTGTACTTCACCAGCAAGGACGGTGTAGACCCGGACTTCGCCCTGAACACTACGTTCCGCGGCAGCGAGGAGCAGGGGATCTACTCGGGGAGGTTCATCGACCTGCGCCACGGCAAGTGGGCCCATGAGAAGCTGTGTATCCGCGACATTCCCGCCGCCAAGAGCCTGGGCTGGGTGAGCTTCTGGCTCAGCGAATCCACGTATGATGACGGCGCGGTCATCGACTTCTACATCGACAACATGCGCCTGACGAAGGCGCAAGACTACGAGGCCCCCCCGGAGCAGCCCGTGCGCCATGTGGTGGCACGGTCGGAGGCGGCCACGCTGTGGATGGAGGGCTCGTGCCGAAAGGTCCGGCGAGTAGACGAAGGCCTGCCCTCCGGCGACAGCGACCCGGCGCTTCGCCTGCAGTGCGCACAGAACGAGACGGAGGCCGTGCAGCTTGTTCTCACGCCCGCCCGTGATGAGGGGTTGGGGCCAGTCTCTGTTGATATCGGCGCGCTCAGCGGGCCCGACGGTTCGACCATCGCCGCCGAGAACGTCACGTGGAGTGAGGCGGCCCACGTGCCCGCCCGCGAGGGCCTGCCGGAAGGGCTGCCTGACGCGCTGCCGGGACCCAAGCCCTTTACGGTGGACGGGTCTGGCAACTGGCCGATCTGGCTGGAGGTGTATGTGCCTGCCGGGACGACCGCGGGTGACTACTCCGCACCCGTCACCGTGCGCACCGACAGTGGAGACATGCAGGCGACGCTGGCGCTTCATGTGTGGGACTTCGCGCTGCCGGTCAAGCAGTCGCTGCGCAGCAGCACCACCATCTACGGCGCGTGGGGCTGGTCCGACGAGATCAAAGAGATGTTCGGCAACCCGGAGTACTGGCCATTCCTGCTTGAGCAGGAGCCCACGTTCATGGAGTACCTGGCGCGCTGTCGCCTGTCGCCCTCCGGCATCGGCAATCTGCCTATGAGTTGGGATGAGGACAAGCAACAGGTAGTCATCGGAGACACGGGGCAGTTTGAGGCGTATGCCCGCCGGTACCTGGCTATGGGCCACCACATGGACCACATGCCTGTGCCCTGCTTCTTCGACCGCCCCAGCTTTCTCAAGGCCAAGAAGGGCACCGATGAGTATGTGGCACGCATCGGTGAGGCGCACCGCGTGGCGGCCCAGTGGCTGGAAGACAAGGGGTGGCTGGAAGACTGCTACGTGTACTGCGTGGACGAAGTCGTGGTGCACAAGAACTCGACTCCGCGCGATCTTGCGCTGCTGGGACGAGTCTTCGATGCTATCCGCGCCGCGCACCCGAAGATCAGGCTCTTCGGCGCAGAGACGCCCTCGCCCCTCCTGCGAGGGATGAACGTGTGGTGCATCAACATGGACTGCTTCGATACGGACGTATTGGCGGAGCAACATGCCCTGGGCAACGAGGTTTGGTGGTACAACGGCTACAGCGGGCCCCGGGCGGGCATGCGCATCGCGGCGCGAGCCGTGGACCACCGCGCTATTGGGTGGCTGAGCTACAAGTACGGCATCGACGGATATCTGATCTGGACGGTGAACCGCTGGCAGGCGAACCCTTGGCAGAAACCCAATGACCGGGAGGGCCGCCCGGCCGGTGTCTCGTTCCTGCTGTATCCCAATCCCGATGGCACCTTCAGCCCATCGCTGCGCATCGCCATGCTCAGAGACGGGTTCGAGGACTATGAGTATCATGTGCTTCTGGCAGGCCTGGCCGACAGGGCGCGCAAGGAGGGCAGGGCTCAACTGGCCGCTGACTGCGAGGAAGCTATCCAGCGGGCGGATGCCTTCATCCTGGCGTACGACAACTGCCCCCATATCAAGCCCAGCTTCATCTACGAGAGTCGGCAGGCGCTGGCCCGACAGATCTAGAGGGCAATGGCCGCTCTGGCTGCGCCTTG
>Ga0272441_10016836_pt1 | contig 10055 bp, 11 predicted proteins | sample SSMProp6N_FD_193582 | JGI IMG/M metagenome (GOLD analysis project Ga0272441, IMG submission 193582) | Marine sediment archaeal communities from Little Sippewissett salt marsh, Falmouth, MA, United States - SSM-Prop-6N | ecosystem: Environmental > Aquatic > Marine > Wetlands > Sediment ... | reverse complement strand
CGCGTCGACGCCTGCAACATGGTGCCCGCCGATCTTGCCCGCATCGGACTGCTCGTGCTGCAGGGCGGCCAATGGGACGGAACATCTATCGTGTCCGAATCGTGGATCGCGCGTTCGTTCGTGCCTGAAGTGACCCTACGCGAAGGCGTTCGTTTCGGCTATCACTGGTGGATTCGCGATGCGCGTGATGTCACCGTGGTCGGAGCCGAGGGATACGGAGGACAGTGTCTGTTCCTCGTGCCCGAATATGCCCTGGTCGTTGTCACGACAGGCGATTTCTCAGGCGGGCCCGACGGTGCGTTCGGGTTTCTACGAGACCAGTTGCTGCCGCTTCTGTCGCCGTAGCAGACCTTTCCGTCCTGAAGCGTACGGTATGATCGACACCGTGAGAAAGGTGGTCCTCATGCTGTAAATTCGAACTTGGCGAGTATGTCGTGGAGATGTTCTGCAGGCGTCCAGGCGCCCTCGGCCATGTTCGACAGGATGACCAGCGTGAGGTCCGAGTCGGGGTAGTAGCGAAGAACGCCGCTGACGCCGGCGTTGTAGCCTTCCTTCTCGCAGAAGACGACTCGCCCGGCTGTGTCCACGCGGAACCAGAGTCCGAGTCCGTACTCCAGACGCCATCCGTCCTTCTTCGCTCCGAAGACCTGAGGTTGGAGGAGCCGTTGTGCGCTCCGTTTCGAGACAAGCACGCCGTCCTTGGACGCGCGGAAGAAGTGATCGAGGTCCGCCGCGGTGACATACGCGCCGCTGTCCGGCGATCCGATCGGCGGAAACGAGTAGATGTTGCGCTTCCACCGTACGATCGTTCCTTCGTCATCGCGAATTGGATCGCATCCCTCGGCCACCTCGGGCACGCAGGTCTCCAGATGGAAGAACTCGGACGCGCTCATTCCCGCTCGATCGAAGATGTTGCGCTGCACGTACTCGCGGTATGTCAGGCCCGAAACCCGTTCGATCATCAGTCCGAGGAGAGTGAACGCACAGTTGCAGTAGCGGCATCGCTCGCCCGGCGCAAAGTTCGAAGGCTTGCTCGCAAACTGCGGAAGGAAGTCCGCGGTCTCACTCACCGCGTAGTTGGGTGTGGACGTCCAAAGATCGGCGTAGTCCTCCCCGTCTTCCTCTTCGCAGTCGTCGCCGATGCCCGAGCTGTGCGTCAGACAGTGGAACACGGTCACATCCGGCGAGAGGGTCGTCCCGGTTAGTCCGAGGTACGGGATGACGCGCGTGTCCAGTGCGAAGGCGCCGGCATCGATCAGCTGAAGGGTTGCCACCGCGGTGATCAGCTTGGTGATGGAAGCGGTGTCGAACCGCGTCTCCATCGTGACCGGCACATCCTAGGTCCGGCTGGCCAGTCCGTACGCACCGGCAGACAACTCCCGATCGCCGCACGTCATGCGAACGACCCCGGAGAACTCCTGAGCGTCCGTGCGCTCTCGGATGTAGCGATCAATGGTCTGATGCATGTTGGTCGGGAGAGGCATGGGGAAAGCATAGCCAACTCGCACGTGGTTGTCTTCGTGCCCTGGGCATCGGAGGAAGCAACGTCTCCAGAGATCGGGTCCGTTGGATTGGCTCCTCCTCGGTTACCGTAGCTAGAATGGCGCAGGAGAACAGGAGGATGCCTATGAATTCGAGACGGCTCTGTGTCGTGCTTCTTGCCATCGTCGCCGCTTTCGTCGCCGCCCACCCGAACGTCATGGCTCAATCAGCCGCCCTTACCGTATGGAGAATTCCGCACGGCGAATCGTTTCCTGCGGGAGTAGCGATGGACGCACGTGGATGGGTCTACGTTGCGCTCGCCTCGGGCCGTGAGGTGATCGGACTTGATTCGACGACGTCTACAGTTCGCTCGTGGGGAGTCGGCGAGGGTCCCGCCGCGGTCGCAGTCGTGGATCAGGCCGTGTTTTGCACCGTGCAGCAAGCCAACCAAATCGTCTGGTTTCATCCGGACAGTCTCGGCGTCACGACGGCTGTGCTGCCGTTTGCCGATCTCGGTCCCCGTGAACTCCTCCGCGGGGCGGAAACATCAGAAGGGGAAGTTCTTCTCTGGATGACATCATGGGAGCAGCCGGCCGTGTTGCAGCTGGTCTATGACCCTGCGACAGAGGCGCCCGGCGTGGTCGGCGAGCCTTCGGATACGTCCGTCTCCTCCGAGACGATGGTCATTGAAGAGACGACACTCACGGTCGACTACGAGGCATTCCCCTACAACGTCGCCGTTCTTCCCGATCCGTACGCAATCACGGCCGTTTCCGCAGCCAATGGTCTCACGAAATGGGAGTTGCCGCTTCCGGACGAGTATGCAGTCTACGATCTTGCGCCCGCCGACGACGGCAGCGTGTGGATCAGCTTCGGCACGCCGTTCCTGCTTCGATTGGATCCTGATGCGCAGTCGCTTCAGGAACTGGAGACGATTCCGAACGCCGCCATTCTCAATGGCTTGTACGCTGCGCCCGACGGTAGTATCTGGTTCAGCAACTTGGTTGAGGGCGGCATCGGGCATCTGGATCTGTCACTCGGGTTCTCGGAGACGTGGCGCATCCCCGGAGCAGAGGACATCTACGATCTGGTCCTGGATGAGCACGGCGCCCTGTGGTACACCGATCGTATCGCGGACACCATCGGCCGACTCGATATCGCAACAGGCGAAGTCACGATCTACCCGCTCCCCGTGGATTCGGAGCCGCTCAACCTCCTCGTCGATGACGCAGGCCACGTATGGTTCTGCGCCGGTCTCGGCAACTATATCGGGAGGCTGGTTTTCGGGGACTAACTGCAACAGACCGCCTGCGTTTGACATCGTCCCGCTGTTGCGTGTCGAATGGGGAAGCGGAGCACGCTCGCTGCGTGTTTCGGGAAGAGACAGTTCGCCCGCCTCTTTCTTCACTGCAAGAACCTGGGAGGTGGTAGCATGACACGACGGATAGGTAGTCTCGTCCTTCTACTGATCCTTGGCGCGTTCATCTCCAGTTGCACCTGGTTCCAAATTCCGATTGCAACCGTCACGCTGTCCCCGGTAGCCGGTGCTGTCAATGCGGTCGTTGCCATCGTAAGCACGGGATTCGGCGCAACCCAAGGTACGAGTGTCGTCACCTTCGACGGGATCCAAGCCCACGTGGTCTCGTGGTCGGACACTTCGATCACGGCTCAAGTCCCCGTGTTGCCGACGCCCGACGGTGACCGGTTGGTTGTCGTCAACGTCGTCCGCGGAGGGACGACGATCGGCACGGCCTTGTTCACCGTACAGCGTGGGATCCTGTTCGAAACGTATCGCGACGGCAACTTGGAAATCTACATGATGAACCCGGACGGCTCGAATCCGACGAACCTAACGAAACATCCGTCAACGGATTTGTCTGCGGTGTGGTCGCCCGACGGCACGAAGATCGCGTTCACGTCAGATCGAGACGAAAATGACGAGGTCTACGTGATGAACGCCGATGGAACGAACGCCGTCAACCTGACGACGGATCCGTACGACGACTTCGCGCCGCAGTGGTCGCCCGACGGTACGAAGATCGCGTTTCAGTCGGATCGCGAGACTACCGGCCCGATCCTGAGCTACGACCCGAAGGTGATGTTGGTCGTGTACAACTCGGAAGTCTTCGTGATGAACGCCGACGGCAGCGGGCAGGTTAACGTGTCGAATCACGAGATGTGGGACGGCAACCCGTCGTGGTCGCCGGGGAGCGATCGGATCGTCTTTCAGTCGGATCGGCACGTGGATCCGGGCCCCATCATCATGGGCGTCCTTCCGGACGAGTTGGGTGTCGAAATCTACGCCGTCGACGCGGATGGGACCGACCTGGTCAACCTAACCCACAGTCCGGGCGATGACCGCTACCCCGTTTGGGCGCCCGACGGAACGAAGATCGCGTTCCAGTCGGCCCGGGACGGGAATCAGGAGATCTATGTCATGAATCCCGACGGATCGGGGCAGACACGTCTGACCACGGATGTGGGCTACGATTCGTACCCGTCGTGGTCTCCCGACAGCCAGTGGATCACGTTCCACAGCGATCGAACCGGTGGCACGGACCTGTACAAGATGACGCGGGTCGGACTTTCCACCACGAGGTTGACGACGTCGATCGACTGGGATTGGGGGCCATCGTGGTCTCCCGACGCACAGTGGATCGCGTTTCAAACGACGCGCGACGGAAACAGCGAGATCTATCGCATGCGCGCCGACGGATCGGGTCAGCTGCGGTTGACCAACGACCCCGAGTGGGACATGCACCCCGTGTGGGGAACGTCCTCTTGGATGCCGCCTGCGTAGCCCCGATATGAAGCCGGGAGCGCACGGGTAAGATAGGAAGACGGTCCGGGGGCGATTGATACTCGATTTCGGTGCGCTGTGACCAAAGAAGACGCCGCCCGCAGGCGGCTATACCTAACGTACGATATCCGCGCACGCGATGTCAAGGGCAGCGTGGCAGCCGGACATCGCGGCACGGTTGATGGCCGTTGCTGTGCGCGGTTTAGGAGGCGTCAAACGCGTTCAACACGCGCTCTGAAACGCTCAAGAACGCCTGCGTGAGTGCGCTCTCGGGGCGGTGAAGGACGTGTGGGGTCCCTGCGTCGCTTTCCGCCGGCGCGTCCGGGTCCATCGGCACGATGCCGAAGTGGTCGACGCCCCACGTTTTCGCTTCCTCAAGGGTTGTGCCGGAGCCGAACAGAGAGATGGTCTTCCCGCAATGCGGGCACACCAGGCCCGACATGTTCTCGACCAGGCCGATCCGGGGGATGTCGAGTTTGCGGGCGAACCCGACGGCGCGATGCGCATCCAGCCGAGCCACTTGCTGAGGCGTGGTGACGACGACGGCGACTTGGGGCGCCAGTCGTTGCGCGATCGTCAAGACCTCATCCCCGGTTCCCGGAGGAAGATCGACGATCAGCGTGTCGATGTCGCCCCACTCCGTGTCCGTCAAGAACTGCTCGATGACTTTCGAGCGCATCGGCCCTCGCCAGATCACCGGCGCACCTTCCGGCAGCATGGACGCGAGCGAGACGAGTCGGATGCCGCCTTGCTCGTGTGGCAGGATCGTGTGCTCGCTCCCTTTCGCCGATTCGGTCACTCCCGCCATCTGAAGAACGTTCGGCCCGGTGACATCGGCGTCCAGCAGGCCGACGTTGCACCCGCGGTTTCGCAGCGCATAGGCAAGATTGACGGCCACTGTCGTCTTCCCCACGCCGCCCTTCCCGCTGAACACGACGATTCGGCGCGGAATGTGCTCCACCAGGTCGTGAAAGAGGAGCCCTTGTGGCTCCGCGGGTGTCTTCTCCGTCTTTCCCGTCACGAAGCTCCTTCCTTCCCATCGAGGTCATCGAGGATCGTCTCCACCCGGTCCACAATGGCTCGCATCGCGTTTCCCGCGTCGCTGTTCGGCTGTGCGACCGCGCTGCGTCCCTCGACCAGCGCGGCCGGAACCGCCGGATCGTACGGGATCCGTCCCAGCATCTCGACCTCGTGTTCCCGGGCGAAGACCTCGATTCTCTCGGAGATCTCGGGGCTCAAATCGTGCTTGTTGATCACCACACCGGCGTCGATGCCGAAGTGCCGCACGACATCAAGAATCCGCTCCAAATCGTGCAATCCCGACAGGCTCGGCTCGGTGACGAGGATGGCAAGATCGACGCCGGACGTCGAGGCGATCACGGGACACCCAATGCCCGGTGAACCGTCCACCGTCATGCGCGCAATCTTCCGAGCCTTGGCAAGATCGCCCGCGGTCCGTTTGACGAAGGTTACGAGTTTCCCGGACGCTTCTTCGCCGGGGAGGAGTTCGGCCGTGACCAGGGGGCCCACGGGGGTCTCGGCGACGATCCACTCTCCGGAGACTCTCGGAAGAAGCTCGATGGCACCTTCGGGACAAGCGGTGGCGCAGGCACCGCATCCCTCGCAGAGCAGCGAATCCACCTCCAGTGTGTCGCGAATCGCGTGAAACCGGCAGATGGACAGGCATCGCCCGCACTGGGTGCACCGCTCCGCATCGATACGAGCCTCCTTGGAGCCTTCGTAGGAGCCACGATCGATCGGTGTCGCATCGAGGAGCAGATGGAGGTTGGCCGCATCTACATCGCAGTCGGCGAGGATCTTGTCCTGCGTGAGGACGGCGAACGCCCCGGCCAGCGACGTCTTTCCCGTACCTCCCTTGCCCGACAGGAAGAGGATTTGCCTCATGTCGTTCCACCTTCTTCGATCTCGGAAAACAGCGCGAGGAAGCGATCCTTCCACCGAACGTCAAGCTCGATGAGTGGCGTTCCCACGGCGTAGGCGGCGGCGATCTCCCGTTGGAAGGCGATGCGCATCAGAACAGGAATCCCTTCGCTCTCGCAGAATCGTTCGACGCGGTCGTCGCCGATGCCGTCGCGATTGATGATGACGCCCATCGGTCGCTTGAGAACTCGTGCGACCCCAACGGCCGCTTTCAGGTCGTGAAGGCCGAAAGGCGTCGGTTCCGTGACCAGCAACGCGACATCGGCCGCTTCGAGCGCCGCGATCGTCGGACATCCCGTGCCGGGAGGCGCATCGATCAGGGTCACGCGATCCGGGTCGATCTCGTCCTTCAGCGCGTGGATGATCGGTGTTGCCATCGCTTGTCCGATGTCCAACGTTCCACGAGCGTACGGCATTCCGCGCGCTCGACCGGATTCCACCACACCCAATCGTTGGGGAATCTCGTGAATGGCGTTGTGCGGACAGACGAGCCGGCATCGTCCGCATCCGTGGCACAACGTGGGGTAGACGAGGATGTGGTCTCCGAGACGTGCGATCGCGTGGAACTCGCAGGCGGCGGCACACGCGCCGCATACCTTGCACGCCGCTTCATCGATCTCCGGGAGCAGTTTCTCCACGTCACGCGTGATCTCGAATTCCGGATGCATGAACAGGTGCGCGTTCGGAGCCTCCACGTCCGCATCGATGAATTGAACGGAGCGAACGTCGTTGAGTGCAAGGGCGAGATTAACGGCGACGGTGGTCTTCCCCGTTCCCCCTTTGCCGCTGGCAACGGTAATGTTCATTCGCCGTGATCGTGAAACTCGTGGCGTTGACACGCGTCATCACCGCTCGCGCGAGTCAGCCTGCCACCGTTCCATGCTTCAACGGCGTCGCGTACGTTTCCGGTGATTCCTACGCAAACCTCAATTCCCTTGTTCGCAAGGATGCCCAGTGCGCGGCGGCCGGCACCCTGGCAAAGCAACACGTCAATGCCGAGACCGGCAAGAATGTCAGCCGGGAGTCCGCGTCCGCCGGCATGCTCCGACGTGTTGTCCACGATCTCCACGCCGCCGGAATCGGTATCCACGATGGTGTACGTGGGAACGCGGCCGAAATGCTCTCCGACCCGGTCGTCCAATCCGCCCGGTCCCGCCGTCGGAACGCAAACCTTCGTCATGCGCGGCCCCCTCGGTGTCCTCCGCTCGTTGGCGCCGTCGTGTGGATCAACGTCCCGTCTCGATAGGCTGCCAGAGCATCCCTGGCCGTCCCTTTCGCTCCGGTGTAGATCTTGATGCCCGCGGCTTGCAGGCCTCCGTAGGCGTTCGGGCCGACGCTTGCCGTGATCAACACGCCGGCGCCGTGTTCGGAGACGATCTGTGCCGCCTGCACGCCGGCACCGTGCGCCGCCGGTTGATTCTCGATCACCTCGAGCACGCGTTCGTCCTCGTCAATGAAGACGAAGTACCGACTACGGCCGAAACTCGGATCCATTTGAGATTCCAGGTCACGTCCCTGGGTCGTCAGGCATATCGTCACGGGACCTCCTTTGTCACGTGCCCCCTTTCGATGCCGATGGGCGGCATGCGCATCATCGGCGGCTGAGGGCGTTTGCGCGAGGATTCAGCCCAGTTCGTCCATTCGTTCGCGAATCTGCTTGAGCTGATCCTCCATCCACTGCGCCTCTTCTCGCAGCGCTGACAACTCATCTTGTGCGGTTGCCGGCGCGGGATCAACCTGTGGCCCCATGGCATAGGCTCCGCGACCGTATCCGAATCCTCGTCCGTAGCCCATGCCGCGTCCCCAACCCAAGGGACGACCGAATCCTCGTCCCCATCCGAACCGGCTGAAGCCGATGCGTCGAGATCCCACTGGGGTTGCACAGTAGCCAAGTCCTCGTCCCGTCATGGGTCCTCCACCGCGCGGTCCTGTTCTGTCGTATCCTGGCATCGTGATTGCTCCTTCGTCCGCCGTTTGTGAAGGCAGCGGACGGTTCCCATTATGATCATATGCACATAAAAGTGCAAGTGCTGGTTTCGTTGCTCTCGGTGAGAGGTACGTCTATACTCGATCTGACATGCCACGACAGAAGAAGATACGATACTGCCGCGGGGTTGAAGGGTACAACCTCTACAAGCCATCGGGGATTCCTCTCTCCGAGACCGAGATTAGCGAACTCGGATTGGACGAGTTGGAGGCCATGCGTCTTTGTGATAGCGAGGGGAAGCAGCAGGAAGAAGCCGCCGATGCCATGGGAGTTTCCCGTGGCACGATCCAACGGCTCTTGGAGAGCGGCCGTCGCAAGACGATCGATGCGTTGATTCACGGGAAGGCACTGTCGTTCTCCGATGCGGAACATGTGTGCATAAGCCCACGCTTCGGCCGTGGGGGAGGCGGACGCCGTCGGCGGCGGGGACGAATCCCTCCCGTGCCCTAGCTCGCTTCGGACGAGGGCGGATCCTCTCGCAAGAGGAGGATGCCCGTCTGAGATTCCTCGTTGTGTATTGCGGTGATTCGCTGCGCCTCTTCGGACGTACATCCCAAGAGAGGCTTGATCTCAGCATGTCTCTTGCCCAGATCCAACGTGAGAACGAGGCCAACAAGCTTGCGATTTCCGAGCGTCCCAAGCGAGACGTCAATGCCTCCTTGATCCATCGCCGACGCCGCCTTCAAGTACCCGGAATCGAACGGAACCACGAAGTCAGGGTAGCGCGGGTGTGCCGACCCTGCGGGTCGATCGATGATCACTTCCGATGCGTCAATCAATCGATCCATGGATTGCCAGAATCACTCTTCGACAACCGTATTCCGCACGGGAATCATGACGGGCGAAGCATACCCACACTTCCGGTTGGAGGGAACACGCCTCGATGTGTCGTATGATCACGAGACCTACTCCAACGAGGTTCGCACTATGACCGAAGACCGTCTCTCCCTCGATCAGGCTCGTCGCATCGCCGTTCTGACCCAACAGCTGGGATCGCCTTCAAGCATCGACGCGAAGGAGGCGACGGCCGCCGCAATCGATCGCCTCGGATACGTGCAGATCGACACGATCTCGGTGGTGGCCCGCGCACACCATCACACGTTATGGGCACGCGTTCCAACGTATCAGCCGTCGTCTCTGCATGCTCTGGTCGCCAAGGACCGGAGGGTCTTCGAGTACCGTGCCCAGATCGCTGCGTACCTCCCCATGTCCGACTTCCGTTACTACCTCCGACGGATGCGGGAACAGCGCACGGGCGACCAGCGATGGCTTTCCCAGTGGAAGGAGAAGCACGGGTCCCTGCTGAAAGCCGTCCTGGAACGGATCCGCGTGGAAGGCGCCCTGACGTCGAAGGACTTCGAGCCGCCTCCGGGAACCCGCCGTGGAACGTGGTGGGATTGGAAGCCGTCGAAGCAGGCGTTGGAGATCCTGTTCTGGCAGGGACACTTGATGATCTCAGAACGGAGGAACTTCCAGAAGGTCTACGATTTGACCGAGCGCGTGCTTCCGCCCGGAACCGACACCTCCGAGCCGTCCCGTCCTGAGCTCGGCCGATTCCATGTCCTGCGTGCACTCGGGAGCATGGGCATCGCCCAAGGGCGCGAGATCCAAGACGCGTTCTACGTCGCAGATCGCTCGACCGTCTCCGAAGCCTTGGAATCCATGTGTGCGTCTCGCGAGATCCTCGAAGTTCGCGTGGAAGGCTTGGAGAACAGCTACTTCGCACGCCCCGAGGCGTTGGATCGTGCAGATCAGCCGGTGGACGAGGTCGCGCACATTCTCTCTCCGTTCGATAATCTCACAATCCAGCGAGACCGAATGCAGCGGCTGTTCGGTTTTCGGTAC
>Ga0272441_10016835_pt1 | contig 10056 bp, 11 predicted proteins | sample SSMProp6N_FD_193582 | JGI IMG/M metagenome (GOLD analysis project Ga0272441, IMG submission 193582) | Marine sediment archaeal communities from Little Sippewissett salt marsh, Falmouth, MA, United States - SSM-Prop-6N | ecosystem: Environmental > Aquatic > Marine > Wetlands > Sediment ... | reverse complement strand
AAGAGGAACGATGGGCCGATTCCCCAGATCCACTTGCCCGGCTTCGCGGGCGAGAAAAAGGCCGAGAAGTTGATGTCGCCAACGCCAAACTCGCTATCGCTACCTGTCAGCGCATCCGGCTGGGATATGACCGGTACGATCGTCCGCGTGATCAGGTTCCACTGCTCGTTGAGCTTGAACGGCCAGACGGGCTGGATGTTGAGCACGTTCTGGGTGTCGTCACCTGGATCGATGCCAAAGTTGGTGTTGTTCTGAAACGGCACACTGATCAGATCGCTCACCGGGTTCTGCGTCTGCTTGGCCAAGTCCCCCTCGTCCTGCGCCGATCCCGGCGCCGTGAACAAGGCGACAAGCGTCATGAACACGAATACCTGCTTCATTCTCTCGTTCCTTTCCTTCATACGTTCATTGATGTCGACGAAGTGCAACGCGGCATCAGCGACGGTATCGTGTCTATTCAGGAAGCAGCTTGAACATCTCGGTCACCGCATAGTCCAGGCGGGCCTTGGCGGTCTCCGTGTCCGGCCGCTTCTTCACGTTGGCCTTGGCGACACCCATCCAGATGGTGTATCCCGAGCGGCCATCCTTCAGTTGGACAAGGAGTCCACCCTTGGGCACGTTCAGGGCCTGCATGTCGCCATTGGGGTTTATCTTGGCTTCGATCACGTTCATGTTGACGCCCGCACCGAACGCGACGACCAGGTCCGGATCGATGGCTTCTTCGAACTTGCCGCGTTTCCGGAGCTCTCGACCGATGAGAGACCGGATCTCAGCGTCCGCGTCGAAATCGGGCGGCTCCCACTGGCCGACCGCATCGTTGAAAATGGCGGCCTCCGTCAGCCAGCCATAGGTCTTGTAACCGCTCAACTCGGCCTTGGGATCGGAGCGAGCTTCCACATTAATGTCGTCCGTGGGAACGGATCCACAGCCGCAAAGCAGCGCAAACCACGCGATAACGAGGCCAGAGGTCTTCTTCATTGTGTTCTCCCGATCGAATTCCCCTGGACTATCTGTGCCCGGGAACATAGGGGTCCGGCGTGCCCAACCGAATAGGTGGTTCCTTCGCTAGAGACTGCTGAAACTCAACGATTCGCTTCGAAACGGGCACCATGAACCACGCTTCGGCGACGTCAACCTTGTCGATCGGATAGAGCTCCTTTGGATTCTGAAGCAGCTTGAACATCTCGGTCACCACATAATCTAGGCGAGCCTTGCGCGTCCCAAAGCCGTGAGCATGTTCATCATTGGGACGCGGGGTGTTCTTTTGAATTGTGCCCCCTGCAAAGTACGACCGCGATCGCACCGAGCACAATCTCCAGGACCGCATAAACGATAAGCAGCCAGTGCGGCAGGCCATCCAGGATGAAACTCAGAATACGTCCGGCGGCAAGACCGAGCATGAACACTGCGCAGGCTACAAGCGCCGGACCCGTCATTGACTTCTGGAATGCACCCCACAACCACAAAGCAACCATGCCAAGGTAGAGCCCCATTACCGCACGCATGATATGAGTGAGGTTGGTTGTATCGACGGTAATGCCGAAGAGGGAGTCTAAGCTGGCCGATGGCTTGGCTCCATAGCCTAGCGCGATCGGCACCAAGCCGACGGCACAGAAGATCAGAAAGGCCTTGTTCTTATCTTTCATCATTATTCCTCATAGAAGGTCAAACCACTTCAAAGGTTCGCTGATCGGCCTTACCGATCACAAGGTTTCCCACGGGTTCCAGTCGTCGGCCACCGGCACGAGACCCTTCTCTTTGGCGTAGCGCTCGTAGATGTCGAGCATCTTCCGGAGCCGCTTCGGCTGCTCAGACTCGAGGGGTGTTGTTTCGCCCGGATCCTTCTTGATGTCGTAGAGGTGCCACTTGCCGTCACCCCACATGCCGGGACGCGCCCGGATAGCCTTGTAGTCCCCGGCCACGATGTAAGCATTGCCGAACAACTCAAACACGACCGGCTCGTCCTCCGTCCTTGGAGTTGACTCCGCCGCCGCAAGGAAGGGTCGCAGGGAAACGCCGGAAGGCTTGACGATCTTTCGACCCTTGAACGTCCCCTTCGGGTAATCGACACCCGCATAGTCGAGCATCGTCATGGGGAGTTCCTTGACGTAGGCATACGCGTTTGACATCTCGCCCGAGCGCTTGAACGTCGTGTTCTTGGGAGGCGCGATGATCATCGGCACGCGGATGCCGCCCTCGCCGATGAACCACTTCCACCACTGCAGGCTGCCGTTGGCGGCGCCAGCCCAATCGGTACCGAGGAAGGTCATGCTGTTGCCTCGGGTGATGTCATCGAAGTTCTGGCTGAAGTTCGCCTGCACCCATTGGATGAGGGCGGGATTGCTGATCTTGCCGCGATTGTCAAATCCCTCGGGCCCGTTGTCCGGCGTGTAAATGATGAGCGTGTTATCGAGCTCGCCGGTCTCATGCAGGTAGTTGAGCAGCAGACCAATGTGGTAGTCCTGCGACTCCATCATGGCCGAGTATGTCGCCATCGCCATCGCCTGACGGCGTTTCTCTTCCTCATCCAATTCCGACCAGGCACGGAGAAGCGGATTCGCCTTGCGCTCGGGGTACGGCGCATCCTTCGGGATGATCCCCAACTTCTTCTGCGACTCGAAGCGGGCACGATGAAGGCCCTCGAAACCGAGCTCGAGGTAGTGCTCGTAGTACTTCTCGACCAGGAAATCAGGAGCCTGAAGCGGCACGTGTGCGGTGGTATAGGCCACGTAGGCAAAGAACGGCTTTCCGTCCTGCCTTCCCTCTTCAATGTACTCAATTACCTTGGAGGTCCAGAGCGCGTCCGAGTAGATGCCGATCGGGCGTTTCACCGGCTTACCGTTCTCGTGATACGGTTCCTGCGGCATCTCACCTCTCTTCAGCTGCGCCACGACTTCCGGATCGTGGATGTTGACGTGGAAGGGGTTCTGGTTCCAGTGGTTGGCGCCACCGGTGTATATTCCGTAGCTGCGGTCGAAGCCCCACTCTTCCGGGCCCTGACCTCCATGACCCGGTCCACCAAGATGCCACTTGCCCACCTGACAGGTGTGGTAGCCGGCATCCTGAAGGATCTCGGCGACCGTTGCCGTGTTGCGCGTGAGGTATCCCTCGTACCCCGGCTTGCCCTTTGCGGGCGGATAGACAGCGTAGTCGAAAGAGCCCAGTCCGATCTGGATCGGGTCGCATCCGGTCAGCATCATGGCACGCGACACCGAGCAGACCGGGGACACGTGGAAGTTCGTGAAGAACGTTCCTCGCTCCGCCAAACGGTCGAGGGTGGGGGTCCGGGTCACCGAGCCACTGATCCCGAGATCGCCAAAGCCGATGTCGTCGCCGACGAGCAGCAGAATGTTGGGTTTCTCCGCGCCGTGCACGCTCGCGGAAACAGCAATCACTATCGCTAGAATCGCTCCGGTTCTCATGGTCATATTTGGTCCTTTCATTATGTTGCTCCTTCTCGTACCAGTTCTCCGTGGTTTGATCGTCTTTGCTCTCCCCGTACGTCACTCTCGGTCCCCTCTCAGGGAACGCGCCGAAGTGTGGTTGGTCTCAAAATCGCAAACGCACCCCCGCCACTGGCCCGGTCATGTAGGTGTCCAGGCCAAAGCGGCCCTCATCGTAATCCCAATCCAAATGGCGATAGCCGAAGACGAGGGAGTTGTGTTCGCCGAAGCGATACTCGAACACGCCCCACAATTGCCAGGACAGATCCGACCCCACGCCAAAGCCCCCGATATCACCACGCGTTTTGAAGGACCATCGGTCCGTCAAGGGGACGGAGACGACTCCACCGACGATCGGGTCGACCCAACTCTCGTCCCCGCTGGCCGAGGCGGTCACTAACCCCGTCAGGCCAGCGTCGACGCTGAGATCGTAGTAGCGAACCCCCGCGAGCACCTCCAGGTTCTCTGCCACCCGATAATGCCCGTCCAGTTCGACGATCCACATTTCGGCCTCAATTTGCGTCTTGGTGAAGCGCCGGGTCGATTCGTTCTCCAGGTCAACCCACACCAGATTCGACTGGATAGCCCACCGTCCCTTCTCAAGCCGGGCGTCCAGCATCGCCCCGAGCTCGAGCATATCCAGGATGTCACTGAAGCTGGCGTCGACATCCGCCTCTACCGGCCCCAGGGTCGAAGTGCCGCTCAATCCGGCGGCCCAAAGGTAGGGACTGAGCGTGAACTTCCACTCCTCTTCCTCTGCGCTGGACGTCGGCGCCAGGGCAAGAACACACACGCAACCAAGCAGAGCACGATACCCGAGCATATCCGGTCGCAGGAGAAGACTACCCGCGAAACTACCAAGAGTTTCTGGAGTGGTTTGCCGATGAGGCGGCATGCCGCCGTTATATTGTGGATTGCCGTTGGCCGCAGGGATTTGAATGTGCTCGCTGCGGGGCGAAGGCAAAGCCATGGACGACGAGCCGAGGCTACCTTCACTGTCGGCAGTGTGGAAGTGAGATGTCGGTAACGTCGGGAACGATTTTTGATCGGACGCGAACGCCGCTGAGAACGTGGTTCGCCGCCATGTGGTTTGTAATCAGCCAGAAAGACGGAGCGAGCGCGCTCGGTCTGAAACGCGTTCTTGGCTTCGGGAGTTATCAAACGGCTTGGACATGGTTGCACAAGCTGAGGCGAGCCATGGTTCGTCCTGATCGGGACCGCCTCTGCGGTCGCATTGAAGTGGATGAAACCTATATTGGTGGCACCGATACCGGCGGCAAACGAGGACGCGGGAGCGAGAAGAAGGAGATCGTGGTCATGGCACTGGAGGTCCATTCGCCAAAGGGGTTTGGTCGCGTGCGGATGCGTCGGATACCCGATATCTCCGGCGAAAGCCTTGTGTCTTTCGTCTGCGATGTTGCCAAGAAAGGTTCTGAGATCCTGACCGATGGGTGGCGAGGCTACAACGAACTATCGAGATGCGGTTACAAACACGACAGGGTTGTTCTTTCGGACACGGGCAATCCGGCCCACGTCAGCATGCCAGGCGTTCATCGCATCGCTGCCTTGGTCAAACGCTGGCTTTTGAGCACACATCAGGGGGCCGTCAGTCCAAAACACCTTGAGTATTACCTTGATGAATACACGTTCCGTTTCAACCGCCGCACGTCCCGATCACGAGGCATGCTGTTCTATCGTCTTATGCAACAGGCCGTTTTGACATCGCCATTGCCATACCGGCAGATCGTTGAGAGAAAGCACAACATGTAGGAAGTACTTGCGTTAAGTGGATACCCCCCTTAGAGAAATAGCCCACCGGGGCAAAATCGTAGAGGTCGGTGTATTTTTCCAGTCCCGCCTCAACCTCATCCCTGGCATCCTGGAGTTCCGCGTTCTGCATCTCCAGTTCGATCTGGTGGACCTGTAATTCGTGGAGGAGCCGCTGCGTGTCGGCCTCTGTTCGGGGCTGGGCTGTCTTCTTCTTCTTCTTCTTCTTCTGCTGCTGCTGCTGCTGCTTCCTCAGGAGGGCCTCGGCGCGGCGGCGGAGTTCGGCGGCATTGGCGGAGGTGTTTGGTTTTCCCTTCATGGTGCGACCTCTATGTCTTGTCGGATCCCAGCGTTTTCCCGCTGCGCTTCTTGATTCGTTGGCGTGCGGGCTGATCCGTTTGCGAACGCTTCTTTGCCTTGTCCAGGCGCGCGGATTGTTCCGCCACGCGTTTTTCCAGACCGGTGTGCTTGTCCCGCAAATCCACCTCGAGCGACTTGGATGCGGTGATGTCCACGAAGGTAATCACCACGCCGTCAATCCGGTTATCCAGGGTGCGGTAAGGCATGATCCGTACCGTAAACCAGCGTCCATCGTGCGCGGCAATCGGTTTTTCCGTGGACGCCAGCGTGCGCAGCACCTCGCGGGCGTCCTCGGCCAACTCCGGGTAGCGTAGATCCGAGGCGAGGTCGGTGATCGGCCGGCCTACGTCGGCGCCGATGAGCTTGATGATCTTCGTCGCCTGGGTGGTGAAGCGGCGCACGTGAAGGTCGTTGTCCAGGAACACTGTGGCAATGTCCGTGCTGTCGAGCAGATTCTTCATGTCGCTGTTGGTCACGGAAAGATCGTCCACCTTGGCCTGCAACTCGGTGTTGACCGTCTGGAGCTCCTCGTTCAGGGATTGCATCTCTTCCTTGGAGGTGGTGAGTTCTTCATTAGTCGACTGGAGTTCTTCATTAGTCGACTGGAGTTCTTCGTTAGTGGACTTGAGTTCCTCCTGCGAGGTCTGCATCTCTTCGCGGGTGGTCTGCAGCTCCTCGCGGGCCTGCTCGAGTTCCCGCTCCAGGTCCGTCAGCCGAGCGGCACTGTGCGCGGGAGCCCATGCCCGAGAGAATGACACCGATGCTCCTTTCCTGCTGGTCCTGTGCCAGGGAGCGGAGGAAGAAATCGATCGGCAGTCGCAATCCCCGGGGTGCCACCGGCGTGAGCAGATGCAGGACCCCGCGCAGGATGGACATGTCTTTGTTTGGCGGGATCACATAGACACAGTCCGGCCGCACCTTGGTGCGATCCTTGACCTGCATCACCTTCATGTCGGTGGCATGCTGGAGCAGTTCGGGCATGATGCCCTTACGTGTCGGATCCAGATGCTGGACAATGACAAAGGCCATGCCGCTGGCCGCCGGCACGTGTCCGAGGAACTGCTCCAAGACCTCCAGTCCCCCAGCAGAGGCGCCGATGCCGACGATGGGGAAGGAGACGCTCGCCTGCGGGGATGGTGTTGCTTGTTGAACAGCGTTGGCAGGCTTCTTCTGCCGGCGTTCCGGTGCAGATTTCCTTTTCATGATCCTGTTTCCTGCGCCCGTTTGACCATGCCGTCTCTGGTTCCGGGTGAATAGCTCGGCGACACCAGTGCAATCAGCGCTTGCTCGTGAATCTTGGCCAAGTCCAACGTCTCCAGCCCGATGGCCAGGGCCTGGCGTCCCAGCCCATCCGCGGACTGCTGGCTCGCCCGTGGCCCTTGCTTGAGGTGTTTTTGCAGTGCTGCCTGATATCGCCGCGATAAGCCGGTCAACTTGCTTTCCATAGGCTACCCCGAATTTGCGCGCTACCGTCTGGGCGAGCATCCGTTGTTGTCCCGCCATCAGGGATGCTCGATCCGTTGTTGGCGAGCCACGAATACACTGGCATTATCCGACTTCTACTTCCATCTGTCTACGGGGAAAAACCCCACCGGCTCATTTGCTCCATGCGGCCATGTGGATGATGGGTTGCCCAATTCCCCAAGACCGTGGGAACAATCGCCGCGAGGATCCAGCTCGGCATTCGTCTGGGATAGCCCGAAACTTAGCCGGCCTTTTAAACTCTCCCGCCGACCGGATCCCTTTTCTCGCGGTACATAGAATGATCCCGGGTAGGGTTACACCCCATAGAGAGGCGCCGGCACATGATGTAGCATACATCCAATGATAGACCCAAGGACCCAAGTTCCGAAAGAAACAAGTGCGAAGTGCCATGATCCATCCGAACGATCCGTGCCGTCTTGCGTCCTCGCATGGCAATCTCCTTTCGGGCTGGTTACCGTCACGATCGGCATCAGACGGCCTGTTCAGTAGGAGAGATTTGCATGGACCATGGTCCAATCCATTCAGTCATTAATCGCATTGCCTTTGTCGGCAACTACCTGCCACGCCGGTGCGGGATCGCCACCTTCACCACCGATTTGTGTGAAGCCATCGCGGCCGAGTATAGTGGCACGACGTGTATTGCCTTACCCGTTAACGATACGGACGATGGCTATGCCTATCCGCCCCGCGTGCGTTTTGAACTGGTCGAGAAGGACATCGATACGTATCGCCGCGCCGCCGACTTTTTGAACATCAACAACGTCGATCTGGTCAGCCTGCAATTCGAATATGGCATCTTCGGGGGGCAAGCGGGCAGCCACATCCTGGCGCTCTTGCGCGAGTTGCGTATGCCCATTGTCACGACCCTGCACACCATCCTGCGCGAGCCTGATCCCGATCAGCACCGCGTGCTGGAAGAGGTCGCAGCCCTGTCCGACCGGCTGGTCGTCATGAGCCAACGCGGCGCGGAATTCTTGCAAGAGGTCTATCGTGTGTTGCCAGAAAAGATCGATGTGATCCCGCATGGCATCCCCGATGTGCCTTTCGTCGATCCGAGTTTCTACAAAGACCTGTTTGGCGTCGAAGGCAAGATCGTCTTGCTCAGCTTTGGTCTGCTCTCGACCAACAAAGGCATCGACAACGTCATCGCCGCTCTGCCGACAATCGTAGAGCGCTACCCAAACGTCGTATACCTTATCCTCGGCGCGACTCATCCGCACGTAATCCAACACGAAGGCGAAACGTATCGGTTATCGCTGCAATGGCTGGCTCAGGAAAAGGGCGTGGAAAGCCACGTGATCTTCCACAACCGTTTTGTCAGCCTGGAAGAACTCAGCCAGTTCATCAGCGCCGCGGACATCTACATCACACCCTATCTCAACGCTCAGCAGATCGTCTCAGGTACCTTGGCCTACACGCTGGGCGCGGGCAAGGCGGTGATCTCGACCCCGTACTGGTATGCGGAAGAGATGCTGGCTGATGGGCGCGGTGTCCTGACGCCATTTCGTGATGCGGCGGCGTTGGCCGAGCAAGTGATTGACCTGTTGGACAACGAGGCCAAGCGGCATGCCATGCGGAAACGCGCCTATCTGTTTGGTCGAGCCATGATCTGGCCACAGGTCGCCCGCCGTTATATGGAGAGTTTCGATCGGGCCCGCGCCGAGCGACGGCATTTCATCCCACCCGGCTTCACGGCCAGGGCACTTGATAGGCATCCGGGCGAACTACCGTTGCTTAAACTCGATCATCTGCGCCACATGACGGACGAGACCGGTATGTTGCAGCATGCCGTTTTCACCGTACCCAACTACCGCGAGGGCTACACGACCAATGATAACGCCCGCGCCTTGATAGTCAGCGCACTGCTGGAAGCGTTGGGCAGAAGCGAGGCGTTTGAATTGGCTTCGCGCTATCTCGCCTTTATCTGGTACGCCTTCAATACTGAAACCGGCCGCTTTCATAACTTCATGGACTATCAACGTCACTGGTTGGAAGACAGCGGCTCCGATGACAGTCATGGCCGCGCGTTGTGGGCGCTGGGTACGGTGCTGGGCCGATCGAACACGACAGCTCTACAGAGCATGGCCGGTCACGTATTCGAGCAGGCGTTGCCTGCCATTCTCGATACGACCAGCCCGCGTGCCTGGGCCTTCGCGCTCACCGGCATTCACGAGTATCTTCGGCGTTTTTCCGGTGACCGTCGGGCCGGTCAGATGCGAGAAGAATTGGCGGGGCGGCTGCTGGCGTTGTATGTAAATCATCGCACGGATGACTGGCGTTGGTTCGAGCCGGAACTGACCTATGGCAACGCTGCGCTGTCCCATGCGCTGCTCATGTGCGGCCAATCAATCCCGAATACCACCATGACCGAAACCGGATTGGAATCGCTGAGTTGGTTGACCACCGTGCTGCTTGCTGACTCAGATGCGGGGCATTTCATCCCGATCGGCTCCGATGGTTTTTACAAGCGTAACGGTGAGCGGGCTCGATTCGATCAGCAGCCGGTCGAGGCGCAAGCCATGGTGTCGGCCTGTCTCGAAGCTTATCGGCTAACGGGTGACAAGCACTGGCGCAAGGAAGCACGGCGCGCCTTCGAATGGTTCCTCGGCCGCAACGACCTGAACTTACCGATCTACGACCCGACCACCGGCGGTTGCCGCGATGGCCTGCACCCCGAACGCGCGAATGAGAATCAGGGCGCGGAATCGACCCTGGCCTTTCTTCAGGCGTTACTGGAACTGCGTTTAGTGGAGAATGCTTCGCTATCAATGGAGACAGGGACTCCCGTAGAGGTTTGACGCTGCGTCCTTTGCTGATCGCCGGGCCAGCCGGCTCGTCAGACTTCTCCGGCCGGCCGCGTCCGGATTCGGGGGGGGACCTCTAATTACTCCAGGTAGGGTTACACCCCATAAACAAGAGCTCGCCCTTCGCGTACTGTATGAACACGTATCGCATGAACAGACGAAGAACGGAACATTAACACAAAGACAAGGAGGTTACA
>Ga0272441_10016834_pt1 | contig 10056 bp, 9 predicted proteins | sample SSMProp6N_FD_193582 | JGI IMG/M metagenome (GOLD analysis project Ga0272441, IMG submission 193582) | Marine sediment archaeal communities from Little Sippewissett salt marsh, Falmouth, MA, United States - SSM-Prop-6N | ecosystem: Environmental > Aquatic > Marine > Wetlands > Sediment ... | reverse complement strand
AAGATTTGATTGAGATTGATGTTGTTGACACTGGTTTCCAGTGTCCAGTCGGAACCGCCGGAGCGGTAAATCCGGGAGTAGTCATCGACCTTTTCGGCCACCGCCCAGATGTCATCGGCGGCGCGGGCATATATGCCCTCGACATTAAGATTGTATCCCAGGCTGGTCTGAAGGGGCCAGTTACCTTGATCGTAATAATATATGTAGCCGTGATCCCGACCTACCCAGATTTCACCGCCGCTGAGCGCGTGGATGCAGTTATTGGAGTAAGTATCAAAATCGGTTTCTTCTTTCCAGTCGCCGTCGTAATGAAATATTTTGGCCTCATCGGAAGCAACCCAGACATCATTAGCAGATGTCGCCGATACCCCGTTGTGGCGGAGGTCAATGGTGGTTTCCAGATGCCAGCAGCTGCCGTCATAATGATAAATATTACCCGGTCCCGAATCGATATAGCCTCCCACCGCCCAGACGTTGGATTCATCGAGAGCGTAAACGCCGTAAATGTTGATGGCATCAACGGTGGTCTGCAGTTCCCAGTTTAAATCCTGGGAAAAGAGGGATGCGGAGAATAAAGAGGAGAATAATATTAAAACGAGCGTTGATCGGTGTTTCATTTTTAGCTCGATAAAACCGTTCCGGTTATTGATAATTATAACATAAAACCGTTTTTAAAGTAGACCTTGTTTCTAGAGTAAAAGTTTCAAAAATACTGGCTTCAAGAACGCGCTCAAAAAATCAGAACCGGAGGCTTGTTTAATTTTAGACGGGATTAACAGGATTGACAGGATGTCCGCTCGAGGCCAGCGGGCACGAAAATAAATTTTCGTGCCCCACGTCAGAAAGTGGCGCAGAGAAAATATAAGCTCTTTTCCTCTGCGTCCACTTCTGACGTGAGGGTGGAGGCTTACCGCCTCCACCGCTGGCCCGGAGCGGAAAATCGAGCACCCTATCCCGTTAATCCTGTATATCCTGTCAAAAAAAGCAGCCAATTTTCCATCCGGCAAGCAATTTTGATACAAATATACTTGGAATGAAGAAGTCAGTTCTGATCGAAAAGTTTAAAGAAGTTTTCGGAGGAAAAGCGCCGCTTCATCTGGCCCGGGCTCCGGGAAGGGTTAACCTGATCGGAGCCCACACCGATTACAACGAAGGTCTGGTCCTGCCGGTTGCGGTCGATCGTGAAATCAAAGTTTTAGCCCGGCCCCGTTCCGACCGGCGAATCTTCATTTATTCACTCAATTTTGAAGAAAAGACCGAATTTTCCCTCAGCGCTATCCGCCGCGTTCGCTCCCCTTTCTGGTCCAATTACCCCCGGGGGGTGGCGAAAGTGCTGCAGGAGAGCGGAGTATTCCTTTCCGGCATGGATGCGCTGATCTGGGGAAGCCTCCCGCCGGCGGCGGGGATGAGCTCTTCCGCGGCTCTGGAAGTGGCTTCGGCTTTCGCTCTGCTGGCGGTTTCCGATTTCAACCTGGTCCGGCGTGATCTGGTCCACCTCTGCCGGAAGGCGGAGAACGAGTTCGTGGGGATGCGCTGCGGCATTCTGGACCAGTTCAGCAGCGTCTTCGGCAAAAAGGGGTTTTGCCTTCTTCTCGACTGCCGGTCCCTGGAATACGAACTGATTCCCTTTCCTCCTGATCTGGAGATAGTGGTGGCCGACAGCATGGTCAAACGGGAGCTTGCGGGCTCCTTTTATAATCGTCGCCGCCGGGAGTGCGAGGAGGGGGTGAGGAGATTAAAGAGGTACCTGCCGGAGATAAGCTCCCTCCGTGATGTCTCGCCGGCCGATCTGCGGAAATACGCAGCATTTTTGCCGGAGCCGATCCTCAAAAGATGCCGGCACGTGGTCAATGAAATCGGACGGGCCCTTCAGGCCGCCGCCCGCTTGAAAAAGGGGGACCTGAAGGGCCTGGGGAGTTTGATGTCCGCTTCCCAGAGAAGCAGCCGTGATCTTTTTGAAACCTCCTCCCCGGAGCTCGACCTGCTGGTGGAGGCGGCGCGGAAGGTCCCCGGAGTGATCGGAGCCAAGGTCACCGGCGCCGGCTTCGGCGGCTGCACGGTCAATCTGGTGGAGAAAAAAGCGATCCCGGAGCTGAAAGGGGAGCTAATTCAACAATTCCGCTGCGCGTTTAAAAAAACTCCTGAAATTTACATTTGCCGAACTTCCCCCGGCGCCTCATCCGAACCCCTTTAACCCGCTAATTAGACATATATTACAATGTAATATATGTATAATTTGGAGTTATTGATCATTCCGGGCGGCCCGGGAATTGACAAATACGAGTTCATGCTATAATTTACTTTGAAATGATTGCTCAAACTCAAAAGCGGAAAGTGAATTATTTGAGGATCTCGGTCACCGATCTCTGCAACCTGCGCTGCGTCTATTGCATGCCCCCGGAAGGGGTGGAAAAGATAAAACACGAGGAAATCCTCACCTTCGAGGAGATCACCCGGGTGGTCAAAGCAGCTCTCGGGATGGGGATAAATCGTTTTCGGATCACCGGTGGTGAGCCGCTGATTCGAAAAGGGATTTTGCGTCTGGTCGAGGAAATGGGCCGGCTTGAGGAAATAGAGGATTTCTCCATGACTACCAACGGTCTTTTGCTCTCCTCCCTGGCGGTCCCCCTACGGGAATCGGGTATCCAGCGAGTGAACATCAGCATCGATTCTTTGAAACCGGATACCTACCGGCGGATTACGCGGGGCGGCGATCTCTGGCAGGTTTTGCGGGGGATCGAAGCCGCCCGGAAGGCTGGATTCAACGAAGTTAAATTGAATACGGTCATATTAAAGGGGATCAATGAAAACGAGATCTTTTCCTTGCTGAATTTCGCCCGGGAGAAAAAATTGGCCATTCGCTTCATCGAGATGATGCCGATCAGCACCGAGAAAATCGAAGGAGAAAGCCGATTTCTTTCCCTGGATGAGATTAAAAGAAGGATAGAAAAAAAGATGCCTTTGGAGTTCCTCAAGAGCTACCCGGGTTGCGGTCCGGCGGAGTATTACCGGACGGAGGATAAAAAACTGACCATGGGTTTCATCGCCCCCATCAGCCATAATGTCTGCCGCTTCTGCAACCGGATGCGATTGACCGCGGAAGGTAAACTGAGACCCTGTTTAGCCTCGGACTGGGAACTGGATCTCCGGAAAGTTCTTCGAGAAGGCGGGGGAAAAGAAGAAATTCAGGATGTGCTGCTCCGGGGAATAGCCGGGAAACCGGCGGCCCATAAATTCGGCATCAAAAAAGAGTTCAAGAGGAAGATGGTGGCGATTGGAGGTTAAAATTTTCTTAAGAAAATTTTAAGTTCAGAAAATAGATTTTAATTTTGCCGTTTCGATCGCTTAAAATTTTTCGATGCGGCATGGAGGATAATAATGGCTAAAGGGTTAACTCACATAAACAAGCAAGGCAAAATTAAGATGGTGGACGTGACGGGGAAGAAGGCCGTCCTCCGCCGGGCGGCGGCCCGGGGCCGGATCAATATGCAGGCTTCAACGCTCGAGCTGATCGAAAAGAAAGAGATAGTTAAAGGGGATGTTTTCAACAGCGCCCGCCTGGCCGGGATCATGGGTGCGAAGAAGGCATCCGAAATTATCCCGCTCTGTCACCCGCTGCCGCTTTCGGCGATCGATTTGGAAATAAAATCGGAACCCCGTACTAACTCCATCCTGATTGAAGCGGAGGTAAAGACCGAAGCCAAGACCGGAGTCGAGATGGAAGCCCTGACCGCGGTGGCGGTGGCCGCCCTTACTGTTTACGATATGGCAAAAGCCGTGGATAAGACGATGGAGATCGGTGAGATTCGATTGGTGAAGAAAACAAAAGGATCGATCAGTTAATTTGATTCGTTAGTGAAGCTCCTTAATATATAAGAGCCTGCAAATGTCGAAATCAGAATGACGAATGACCAATGAAAAGTCGATTGTGCACAGATTCGAAACAAGATCAAATTCCAACAGAGAAGAGATTGCTTTGTCCCCTTCGGCTCACTTCATTCGCTCAGGATCCCCGCAATGACGCGTCAAACATTTTATGCGCTGGTTTACCCGATTTAAGAATTATCGTTACAAGTTGATCTAAATTTTGCGGCCATGAAAATTAGAGTGGGTATAATCGTGCTGAGCGATAAGGCGGCGCGGGGAGAAAGAGAGGATGCAAGCGGCCCGCTCCTGAAAGAACTGGTCAGTCGGGAAGGCTGGAAAGTGGAAGAAATAATTGTCTTGCCTGATGAAAAGCAGGGGTTGCTAAACGCTCTGCTGGAATTAATCGATCGGCAAAAAGTAGATCTTCTCCTCACCTCCGGGGGGACGGGTCCGGGTCCGAGGGATATCACTCCCGAAGTAACGGCGGAAGTAATAGAAAAGGATGTTTCCGGTATCGCTGAAATATTAAGGTTAAAAGGATACGAAAAAATCCCGACCGCCGTCCTCTCCAGGGGCCGGTCGGGGGTTCGGAAAGAAAGCCTGATCATCAATCTGCCGGGAAGCCCCCGGGCGATCCAGCAAAGCTGGCCGGTTTTGCGTGAAATTATCCCGCACGCGATTGAGGTGGTCAGGGGAGAAGCTCATGAGTGCGGGGAATGATGGAATGTTGGCCCTTCTCCGCTGAAGCTTCGGCGGGTAAAAATATTGGAATAATGGAATGCTGGAATAATGCAGTGATTGAATGATGGACATCATATTGAAAACTCATTTTTTTCGGAGAAAAAAATATGGGAAAGGTAAATATCAACCGGCCGGTTCATCTGGCTCTCCGGGATAAGAGCTACGAAAAGTTTCTCGAGTTGCTCAAGTATTCCTTCGACGCGCGGTCTCTCGATTCCCGGAAGAAAATCATACATTCAATGGTGGAAAAAGCGCAGACCGCCTATGACGAGGGCCGCTTCGCCCTGCGGGGAATCCGGGGAAGCCGGCTGGAGCGGGATTTCATCAAGTTCCTGGAGATGATCCTCGACGCCCTCCAGGCGGTACAATTCATGGTTGAGCACGAGGCAATTCTTCAACGGGATACCGGTTTTCTCCGGAGGTTTCTCCGGGAGGATCCCCGGGCGGTCAGCGATTCCAAATTTTCTCACCGGAAGCGCGCCGCCCAGATTCTCCAGGAGGTAAAAATCATGGCCGGAATCGCTGAAAAGGCCTATCGCAAATTGAGGGAGGAAGAGCTGAAGAACCTGAACCGGGATGATAAGAGGCGCTACGCGATGATGACCGAAAAAACCGCGTCCGGGGGGAAGGCGGGCGGATGAGCGACTATTTATCCAAACTGAAGGAAATCGTCAAAGAAGATCAGCGCTACGATCTGGAAGCTTATCTTTTCGTAAACCAGGCTCTGGAGTTCCTGCTGGGAAAGCTGGGGAAAAAGCGCCACGTCAGCGGGCAGGAACTTCTGGAGGGGATCAGGGAATACGCCCTGCAGGAGTACGGTCCCCTCAGCAAAAATGTTCTGGAGTACTGGGGAATTTATTCCTGCGAGGATTTCGGGGAAATTGTTTTTAATATGGTAGGCAAAAAGCTGATGGGGAAAACTGAGCGGGACAGCAAGAAAGATTTCCGTCACGGCTATAATTTCGAGGAAGCGTTTGAACGGCCTTTCCGGCGCCAGGATTCAGGAGAGAAGTGAAAAATCATCCTTCATTGACCCTCCGCAATGTTACCTTCGTTTTACTCCTGCTGTTTGGCGTATCATCTTCAGGATTCGCCCTGGCTTTCGATATTCAATACCCTCCGACGATCTTTAAAACCCTGGCCAACGGAATGGAAATGGTGATACGCCCGGATCACGCTTCTCCCCTGGTGGCTCTCCAGATCTGGGTGAAAGCGGGCAGCATATACGAGGATGAATGGCTGGGGGCGGGGCTTTCCCACTACGTGGAGCACCTCGCCTTCAAGGGGCCGGAGGGTAGCGGAGAAGGAGAGGTTGCCCGCCGGATTCAGCAGTTGGGAGGCGAAGTCAACGCCTATACCTCCCTGGATCACACGGTTTTTTATATCAAGGTTCCCTCCGAGCACTGGCGGGAAGCACTTGAGAGCTTGGCCGAACTGGTCCTGGGGGTCGGTTTCGATCCCGGGGAAATGGCCAGGGAGAAAGAGGTGATCCTGAAAGAAATCAATATGGGGATGGACGATCCGGGTCGTCGCCTGAACCGACTGCTCTGGTCCACCGCCTTTCAGGTTCACCCCTATCGCTATCCGGTGATCGGTTACCGGGGCATTTTCCAGGACTTGGAAGGGGAAGAAGTAATTTCGTATTACCGGAAGCGATACGTGCCCAACAATATGTTTCTGGTCGCCGTCGGGGCCGTGGGGGCCGATGAATTCGTCGCGGCGGCCGAGGAAATTTTCGCTCCCTATCCCAGAAAAACGTATCCCCTCATCTCCGTTCCCCCCGAACCGCCTCAGATCTTAGCCCGGGAGGCCGAGGAAAAGATGGACGTGGCGGAGGCCCGCCTGGCGATGGGTTTCCACATCCCGAGCCTGCATCATCCCGACCTTTATCCCCTGGATGTTCTCGCCATTTTAATGGGGCAGGGCAAAAGCTCGAGCCTCTGGCGTAAAGTTCGCCGGGAAATGGGCCTGGTTCACTCTGTTTCCGCCTATTCCTATACCCCGGCTTATCCGGGGCTGCTGGTGATAAGCGCCACCCTCGATGAGGAAAAATTGGAAGCCGCCCGCTCCGCCATCCTTGAGGTGGTGGAGGATTACCAAGAAAAGGAAGTGACCCGGGATGAGCTGGAAAAAGCCCGCCGCCGGGTGATCAGCGACCATCTGCAATCCCTCACCACCGTTGAAGGGCAGGCCCGGGATATCGGTTCCAATCAGTTAGTTGCCGGAAATTGGGATTTTTCCCGGGAATATGTCCGGGGGATTTCCCGCGTTTCCGCGGAGGATATCCGGAGAGTGGCCCGCAGCTATTTGAACGATGACAACATGACCACCGTTACCATCCGTCCCCTCGGTGAATCCGGGGCGGCGGTTTCTCCTTCCCCGGAAGTAAAAAGTGAGATTGATAAATTGGTTCTCGAAAACGGTCTCACCCTCCTCGTCCGTCCGGACCACAGCCTTCCCCTGGTGTCTCTCCGGATGGTTTTTCTCGGAGGGGTCCTGGCTGAAGATGAAAAAACCAGCGGAATCTTTAACTTTCTTTCCCGCATGCTTCTTCAGGGGACCGAGAATCTCAGCGCGGATGAGATCGCCCTGCGGATCGAAGACCGGGGCGGAAGTATCGATGCCTATTCCGGGCGCAACAGCTTCGGTTGCTCGCTGGAAGTCATGTCCGACCAGCTCGAGCCCGCCCTGGAAATGCTGGGTGATATCCTGCGAAACTCCACTTTTCCTCCGGAGCGGATGGAAAAAGAAAGAAATACGATCCTCGCTCAGATCCGGGCGGAGGAAGATCAGCCACAGGGCAAAGCTTTCCGCGTTTTCCGGCAGGAGATCTACGGGAATCACCCCTATAGTTTTTCCCCGCGGGGATCGGAGGAGGCGGTGGAAGGCTTACAGCGCGGCGATTTACTGCATTTTTATCAGCGTTACTGCCGGGCCTCCAACGGCGTGCTGGCCGTCTTCGGCGACATCGAAACCGAAACTCTTCTTCCGACGGTGGAGAAATATCTGGGTAAATTACCGGAAGGGGAAAGAGCGCAGATTTCGGGAATTCATGGTTTCCCTCCCCCCTCGGTTCGTCTTCGGCAGGAAGAAAAAGAAGGCATCGCGCAGGTGGTTTTGTTGCTCGGCTTTCCCGGGGTGGATTTTTACCATCCGGATCGTTATCCCCTGGAGGTTCTGGCTTCGGTCGTCAGCGGGCTGGCATCTCCTCTTTTCGGAAAGGTGAGAGGAGATATGGGATTGGCTTATTACGTCGGCGGTTTTCAGAGGGTGGGGCTGGACCCGGGCGCCTTTGTTTTTTACGCCGGAACCGTCCCGGGGAAATCGGAGGAGGTGGTTTCTGCGATCTGGGAGGAGGTCGGACGTTTGAAGAAGGAAGGAGTAGGGGAGGAAGAACTGGAGCGAAACAAGAACCTGCTTCGGGCCCGCCATCAATTCGAGCTCCAGGCAAACTCCGGTCTCGCCTTCAAGTCCGCGCTGGATGAGCTCTACGGTCTGGGTTGCGCTGATTATAAGAATTACCAGTCCCGGATTGATAAGGTTTCGGCCGATGACTTAAGGCGGGTGGCGAATAAATATTTTTCGGACGGAAATTATGTCCTGGTGGTGATCCGGCCGGAAGGGGAGGAGGGGAAGGATCATTAAACAGAGAGCAGCCAAAGAATGTAGTGTTTAAGAGTTAAGTTTACATATTTTAAGAAATAACCAATAACCAAGATACAATAACCAAACAATAATCAATCACCAATAACCTAATAATCAAATGGCTTCAAATTCGCCGAGCCGTCGTTGCTGAAAGCCGAAATCCAATCTCCGGTCATTTGGTTATTGGATATTGGGTATTAACTGGTTATTGTTCCTTGGTTATTGGTTATTAATTCAGAAAGTGAGGATATGGTTTCTTAACTATTTATGTAAGTTGTGGCGCAAAATTTAAAGGAGGAGCACGATGGCAGAAGAAGAAAAAGACCGGAAAGATATGGACACGGCGAGATTTGTTACCCTGATTACCATGTTCTCCGCTTCAGCGTATCAAAGCATGGGAAAACTGGCCAACCCGCTTACCGGCAAAACGGAGAGGAATCTGGAGGCGGCCAAGGGTTTCATCGACGTTCTGATCATGCTCCGAAAAAAAACGGAGGGTAATTTGACCGAGGACGAGAAGAAATTGCTGAATTCCACCATCAGTGACCTGCAGATGAATTACGTCAAGGAAAAAGAAAAACCCGAACCGGAGAAGAAAGAAGAAGCCCCGGCGCAGGACAAGGAAGAGGAAAAGGTAGAGGAGAAGAAAGAGACCGCCCCGGAAGAGGAGAAAACATCCGGCAGGATCATAACGCCGCCGTCTTATGACGCGGAAAAGAAAGAAACGGAAGAGACGAAAAAAGAGGAATGAGCGATAAGCGTTAAGCAGTGAGCAGTAATCCGATTTCCACTCCGAAACAAAACAACTTAGTAACAGATAATAAGACATTCTAACATTTTGGTAACCGGGCGTCCGGGTGTGGGAAAGACCACCCTTATCCAGGAGGTCCTCCGTGATTTGGAGATCAGGGCGGGGGGGTTCTATACGAGTGAGATCCGCGAAAAAGGCCGAAGGTCGGGTTTCGAAATCAACGCCCTCACCCCGGGGCTGGAGAAGAATAAAGGGATTCTGGCAAAGACCGGATTTAAAAGCCCCCACCGGGTGGGTAAGTACGGCGTGAATCTTGAGGATATGGAGGGTATCGGCGCTCGCGCCCTGGAAGAAGCTTTAAGGCGATCTCCTCTTATTGTCATCGATGAGATCGGCAGCATGGAAGTTATCAGCCGCCGCTTTCAGCAAGCGGTTATTTCCTGCTTGGAGAGCCCCCGGCCGGTTCTGGGAGTGATAAAGATGGGGCGGGGGCCTTTCGTGGATGGGATCAAGTCCCGTTCCGACGTAAAAATTATTGATCTTAGGCGGGATAATTTTGATGAAGTAAAACTTCGGGTCAAGAATATCATTGAGGAGTTGGCAAAAGGATACGAATTATATTTTTCCCCAGAAAAAATCTAGTGAAGGACCGGGAGCTCGGATGGGTGGAGTTTAGAAGTTGAACGTGAAAAAATTAATATTTCCTTTTATCGCTATATATTTGATTTTTTCATATTCGATTTATTTTCTGGATATCGATACCCGCACTCGATTAACCGAAGAAGACGGGCTTTTTGAATCCCTCGGCGCCGGATACTTTTTCATCGGTGCCGGGATATTTTTCCTTCTCGCTTTTTATTTTTACCCCCGCGCGCAAAATCGGCGGACTGCTTTTATCAGCAGATACTTCTACACATTTTTAGGAATATTTCTCTTACTTTGTTTTCTGGAAGAGATAAGCTGGGGTCAAAGAATATTTATGGTGAAAACTCCTGTTTTTTTTAAGGCGTATAATCTCCAGAAGGAAACCAATATTCATAATTTGATCTGGT
>Ga0272441_10016833_pt1 | contig 10057 bp, 10 predicted proteins | sample SSMProp6N_FD_193582 | JGI IMG/M metagenome (GOLD analysis project Ga0272441, IMG submission 193582) | Marine sediment archaeal communities from Little Sippewissett salt marsh, Falmouth, MA, United States - SSM-Prop-6N | ecosystem: Environmental > Aquatic > Marine > Wetlands > Sediment ... | reverse complement strand
CGGCGCAGCAATCTCAAGCGGAAGCGCAAGAGCGGCTACCGCGCGCGAAAGGGTACCAAGGCCGGCCGAAAGATCATGAAGCGCCGCCGGGCGCGTGGGCGGAAGCTCACGAGCGTCTAAGGCCCGATCTTGCGGGAATAGGCGGAAGGGCGCGCGGGTTCTCTCAGGCGAGCCGCACGTCCGGATTTTTGGGACCATAAGGAGAGGAGGAGAAACGTGGGCAAGTGCATGAAGGGGTCGCAGACCGAGAAGCACCTCCTGGCCGCCTTCGCCGGCGAGAGCCAGGCCCGGAACCGCTACACCTACTTCGCAAGCGCTGCGCGAAAGGCCGGTTACGAGGGCATCGCGGCCATCTTTATCGAGACGGCCGAGAACGAGAAGGAACACGCCGAGGTCTTCTTCAAGTACCTCGAGGGCGGAGAGGTCGAGGTCACCGCGGCCTACCCGGCGGGCGTGATCGGCGAGACGGTCGCGAACCTCAAGGCCGCGGCCGCGGGCGAGCACATGGAGTGGGGCACGCTCTACCCCGAGGCGGCCAAGACCGCCGAGGAGGAGGGCTTCAAGGAGGTCGCCGAGAGCTTCCGCGAGATCGCCGAGGTCGAGGAGGAGCACGAGGCGCGCTACAACAAGCTCGCCGCGCGCGTCGAGAAGGGCGAGGTCTTCAGCCGCGCTGCGCCCATCCGCTGGAAGTGCCGCAACTGCGGCTACGTCCACGAGGGAACCGAGGCGCCGAAGGTCTGCCCGGCGTGCAGGCACCCGCAGGCCTACTACGAGCCCTTCGCGGAGTACTACTAGGGCGCGCGTCGGCCCTGCCCGTCTCCCTGCGCTCGTAGCCGTAGCGGTACTGCCGCGCCGGGGGCTTGACCTCGAAGGAGTGGCCGAACTCCTTCAACCCCGGCAGGACGTTGTCGTCGCTGTCAAGGCACTCGGGCCCGGAACCCTTGACAGAAGGCGAATCCCGCTCATAATCCATAATTGACCGGCCGGACGGCCCGTGGCCGTCTGCGCAACACGTGAAAAGGCGGGCTTATTCCAACCATTGTTAACCAGAGGAGATACAGATGAGAACTCTTGGAATCGTTGCGGCAGTCATTGCTGGCTTCGTTTTCGGGCTCATGTGCGGCAGTTTCATAGGATCTCGTGAGCACAGACGGTTTCCCGCGTCTGGGCCCGCCAAAGCCCCTTTGATGGTTCGACATGAGGAGTACAAGAAGATCATCCAGGCGGGAACATTGAAGGATCACATCATGTCAATAGAAGGCAAGGACGCCAGCCGGTGGGGAACAGATATGGAAAACCCCCTAGCGAGGGTGACAGATCGAGGCGTGGAGATGTTCGCGAAACGGGGGATAGACATTAGGAAGATGGCCGGATTCAAAACCGTTCTGATAACAGGAAACTACTGTGGTGCCAATAGCATCGACTTGGTCAACACAGATCCTGAGGTACTCCTCGTAATTGGAGAGGACTTCACGACGCACGGCGACTTGTTCAGCCTTGGCCCAGTTGTGGCCATGGCAAACTCTCATTTCATGGGGAAGATCATCTCTACCAGCTTGGTGTGGTGCATTGACGAATCCTTCCCAAGGGACTTAACAATCGGTTTCCCTCTGGTGCTTTCGGATACAGCCGAGACCAGTCAGATCGAGACGATTACAAAAGAAGTCTGGCGGGGTGACTACGGTTTGAGGATAGGCATGGCTGACAAGGCGATGAACGCCGACAGATAGGGTCCGCACCTTTAAGGCGTGCCCCCATTTGCGGGTTATCGCCGCCGTTAGAGACCACGTCAAGGAAGAACGCTTCATCAGACAGCCCCCTTGCAGCAAGCACCTCCATCAACCCCCCAAACGTCCGGATATCCTGCCGGATGGCCTCGGCCAACTCCCCGATGCGGGCGGGGCAACCTCCCCGGCCGCGCGGTCGATCCTCTCCTGCGACCCCCGTGCCCGGACGGCTCGCTTGCGGAGCCCCGCGCGCGCGGATAGAATCCCTGCGGAGGGCGCGATGCACTTGGTCCGCATGCCCAAGGTCGCGGAGAACATGACCGCCGGCTCGGTCGGCCCCTGGCGCGTGGCCGCGGGCGACCGGGTGAATCCGGGCGATCCGGTCGTCGAGCTCGTCACCGAGAAGGCCGAGTTCACGCTCGAGGCCGAGGTCGCCGGGCGCGTGGCCGCGCTCCTCGCCGCCGAGCGCAGCACCGTGCCCGTGGGCTATGTACTCGCCGTGCTCGCCGAGGAAGGCGAGGAGGCCGCGGCCCGCTCGGCCGCCGAGGCCGAGAACGCCGAGACCCTCCGCCGCGCGGCTCAAGAAGCGCCCGGCGGGAGCGCGAAGTCCCCCGCCGCCGCCGCGCCGGTCGCTGCGGCCCCCGAGGCCTCGGGCGACGCGCGCGTACGGGCGACGCCGGCGGCGCGGCGCCTCGCGCGCGAGAAGGGCGTCGCGCTCGGCGAGGTCGCCGCCGCGCTCGACCTCGCGGGCGCGGTGCGCGAGGAGGACGTGCGCCGCTTCCTCGACGCGGGGGGCGCGCCGTGATCGCGGGCCTGGGCTTCGACCTCGTCGAGGTCGCGCGCATCCGGGCGCTCGCCGAGAAGCACGGCGAGCGGTTCCTCCGGCGCGTCTTCACGGAGCGCGAGGTCGCGAGCGCCGAGGGGCGCGCGGCGAGGTGGGAGCACCTCGCCGGCCGCTTCGCCGCGAAGGAGGCCGCGTTCAAGGCGCTCGGCACCGGGTGGGCCGACGGCGTCTCCTGGAAGCAGGTCGAGGTCCTGAACGAGCCGGGCGGCCGGCCGGTGATGACGCTCTCCGGCGCGGCGTGCGAGCGCGCCGAGTCGCTCGGCGCGCCTCGCATCCACGTCTCGATCACCCACACCTCCGCTCACGCCGCCGCCCAGGTCGTCCTCGAGCGCGTGGACTAGGAAGAGGGGGAGGGAAGGCGTCGTGGTTGAAGGCCCCTTCTCGAGCGCGGTCGTCCTCGGCGCGGGCGCGATCGGGAGCTACCTCGCCGCGCGCCTCTCGCGCCTTCTCCCCGTGACGGCGATCGCGCGCGGCGCGCACGCCGAGGCGCTACGCGCGCGCGAACTCGAGATCGAAGGGCTCGCGGACGAGCGCGTGAAGCTCGATTGCCGCACGGAGCTCGCCCCGCTGCCGGAGCGCGCGCTCCTTCTCGTGACCGTGAAGGCGCCCTCGAGCGTCGAGGCCGGCCGCGCGGCCGCGCCGCGCCTCGCGCCCGACACGGTCACGGCCGTCGTGCAGAACGGACTCGGCGGCATCGACGCCTTCAAGCGGGAGCTCCCCGCCGGCGCGCGCGTCCTCGCCGGCGTCGCGGGATTCGGGTGCACGCTCGCGCGCCCCGGCCGCGTCGAGTTCTGGGGCGGGCCGCCCGAGGCGTGGATCGTGCTCGCCCCGGACCCGGATGCCGAGCGCGTGGCCGCGCTCCTTACGGAGGCGGGCGTGCCCTGCGCGGTCGCCCGGGACTGGCCGAAGGCGGTCTGGACCAAGGTCGCGGTGAACTGCGTCGCCAACCCCCTGAGCGCGATCCTGGGCGTGCGAAACCGGGGCGTCGTGACCGGCGCGCTCGCGCCTGTCCGGCGCGCGATCGTCGAGGAGGTCCGCGCCGTGGCGCGGGCCGAGGGCGCCGAGCTCGACGCGGGGCTCGGCGAGCGCATCGACGCGGCCCTCGCCGGGAGCCGGAACGTGAACTCCATGCTTCAGGACGTGCGCGCCAAGCGCGAGACCGAGATCGAGTTCCTCTCGGGCGAGGTCGCGCGCCGCGCCGACGCGCACGGCCTCGCGGCCCCGGTCAACGCCTCGCTCGCCTCGCTCGTGCGCGCAATCGGGACGATCGGGGAGGATGTGACCGCTTAATTCCATGGCCTGTTGGGAGTTACATGAAGCCTAAACTCGGCGAAAAATATCGAAACCGCCCGGCCTCCCCGGAGTCAAAGGTGCTGGAGGAGGCGGAAGCGCCGGGAAGCACCGAGAAGCGCGAGGACCTGGGACTCCTGGCGCGGGCGCGAGGCGGAGACGGCGAGGCGTTCGACGCGATCGTCCTCCGCTACCAGGACCGGGTGTACAACCTGCTCCTGCGCCTGTGCGCTTCCGCCTCGGAGGCGGAGGACCTGACCCAGGAGGCGTTCCTCAAGGCGTACCGGGCGCTCTCGAAGTTCCACGGCGAGTCGGCGTTCTACACGTGGCTGTACCGGATCGCTGTGAACGCACACCGCTCCCGGCGGCGCTCGGAGGGACGGCGGCGGCAGGTCGAGCAGCCGGAGGCGGTTTTGGAAACCGCCGACGGCGAGTTCCGCCGCGAGGCCGAGGCGCCCGGCGCCTCGCCGGAGGAGGAGGCCGTGAGGCGGGAGGCCCACGCGCGCGTGAAGCGCGAGCTCGACCGGATTCCGGAGGAGTACCGCGAGGTCATCGTGCTGCGGGATGTCGAGGGCCTCGAGTACGACGCGATCGCCGAGGTCGTGGGCGCGTCGCGGAGCGCGGTCAAGAGCCGGCTCCACCGCGCGCGGCAGAGCCTCGCCGCGCAACTGAAGGACTTGATGGTCTAGGCGAGGGAACGGAGAGGGAAGGCTGGACACCATGGCGGGCTGCGAGAAGTACCACGAGGATCTGAGCGCCTATCTCGACGGCGAGCTCGCCGCGGCCGCGCGCGAGGCGGTCGAGGCGCACCTGGCCGGGTGCGAACGCTGCCGGAAGGCGCTCGCGCGCCTCCGCCGCGCGTCCGAGCTCGTGGCCGCGCTCCCGCACGCCCGCGCGCCGGAGCGGCTCACGCGGCGCGTGCGCGCCGCGCGATCCGGCGAGGAGGCCGTGCCCGCGCGCTTCTACGCGGTCCGGCCGCGCCGCTTCCTCGCGTGGGTGCGCCTGGCGGGCGCGGCGGCGGCGGTCATGCTCGCGGCCTTCCTCGTGGTGCGCTCGACGCGGGAGCGCAGCGGGCCGCTCACGCCCCTCGGCGCCGGCCGACCGGCCGGGTCGGGGGAGGCGAACGATATCGAGAATGGGGAGAAACTCGCCGTCCGGAAGGACGCGGCAGAGGGAGAAGAGAAACCCGCCGCGCATCTGCGCGGTCCGGAGGCCGGGCGGACCTCAATCGAACTCGACCGGGACGCCGCCGTCGGCCGGGTCGCCGAGCATGTTCCCCCGTCGCCGGGGGACAAGGGCCTCGGCCGGTCCGCGCCGGTGACGACCGCCCCGGCCGAGCCGGTACGAACCGCTGCGGTGGCCGCGCCGCCGGCCCCGGCCGCGCCGGCGCCCGGGTCCCTCGCGGATTCGCTCGATGCTCCGGCACGCGGAGGCCGCGAGCTCGCGCGCCCCGAGAGGAAAGAGGCCGCGGCGAAGGCGGTCGGAAAATCCGGGCGAGCCGAGCCGGCCCTCACGCTCGCGGAGTACACGTTCGAGGCCGAGAAACCCGAGGCGGTCCTGCGCCTCCTGCGCTCGGTCGCGGAGGAGGCGGACGGCACCGTGCTCCTGGCCGAGGCCGACACGCTCAAGGGCGGCGCCTACGGCGGCCGCGCCGCGCCCGACGGGGCGCGCGGTGAGCTCCGCAAGGCGGCCGGAGTCCATCCGGTCGTGGCCTTCCTGTGCGTGCCGGCCGGCCGCAAGGACGCGCTCGACCGCGCGCTCGCGCGCGCCGGGGCGGCGGCCCGCCGCCGCCGCGAGTCCGCCGCCGGTGAGGGCGCACTCGCCAGGGCGGAGCCCCGGGACGAGGCCTTCCGCTACAAGGGAAAGCGGGCGCGCGCCGCGTTCGCCGCGAACGAGGCCCTGGCGGAGGCGAGAAAGGACGAACCCGCGCTCGGCGGAGCCGTCGGAGGCGCAGGGGCCGCCGAGGAGGCTTGGCGGGCTACCCTTCCAAAGACTGAGATTCGGCCCGGCGCAGGCGTCGGAGGCGGGGAGGAGGAAAAGCTCGCGTCGGCCCCGCCCGGGGAGGGAGCGGAGGGCGCGCGCCCGGCTGCGGCGGCGCCGGCGGAAGAGGATCCCGCCAAGGCCGGCGCCCCCGAACCCGCCCGCGAGGAGAAGACCGCGTACGGGCAGAAGGTGCGCGCGTTTGAAGAAACGGCCGAGCGCTTCGTTATCCTGCGGGTGGTGATTCTGCCCGTGGGCGGGCTCGAGGCTGCGCCCGAGGCGGCGGGGGAAGAGCCGTAGCCGCAGATCCGCACAGCTTTCGCGTCACTCCTCGGAGACGTCCTTCTCCGCGCGCTCCTCGCAGGAGACCACGAGCCCCTCGCCCGCGCTCTTGAGCTGCTCCCACTCGCGCCGGATCCGTGCGGCCTCCTTCGCATTGATGCGGCCGTCGGCGAGCGAGCGCTCCAGGCTCTCGAGCACGTCCGCGAACTCGGCGACGATGCGCCGCGCCCCGTGCAGAACGTCCAGGTCGGGCGTCGCCCTCGCCCTGGGGTTCGGGGTGAAGAACCCGCCCGCGCGGCCGGCGAGCCAGCGCACGGGCCGGTCGTCGCCCGTGGCCTCGACAAGTCGGGCGAGCCGGTCGAGGGGATTCGCCGAGCCCGACCCGCGCGAGCCGCGCGGCCCCTTCCGCGGTTGGCACCACTTGTACAGGAGCGAGGTCGAGACGCCCACCGCCGCGGCCGCCTGCTTCACGCCCGCGCCCTTGACCGCCTCTCGAAGCACTTCGGACGAATCCATACGGCACCCCCTTCGCCGGAAGAGTCTAGCCGCGCGGTGAGTTCCCCTCAACCGCATTTCGCCGGGCGCTCCGCGTACCCGGCACGCGAGGAAGCACGGTTGCGCGCGAACGCGCGCGTGCCTATAATGCGAGCCCGCTGGAAGGAGAAGAGACGTGCAGAAGTTCGACGAGGTCCCCGGGGTCGCGGCCGAGCGCCTTCGCCGCCTGCCGACCTATCTCTTCGGCCAGATCAACGCGCTCAAGCACTCGATGCGCCAGGCCGGGCGCGACATCATCGACCTGGGCATGGGCAACCCCAGCGACCCGCCCCCGGCGATCGTGGTCGAGAAGCTGCGCGAGGCCGCGCTCGACCCGCGGAACCACCGCTACTCGGCCTCGACCGGGATCCCCAACCTCAAGCGCGAGGTCGCGAAGCACTACGAGGCGAACTGGGGCGTCTCGCTCGACCCCGAGCGCGAGGTCGTCTGCACGATCGGGAGCAAGGAGGGCTTCAGCCACCTCGTGCTCTCGCTCATGGGGCCGGGCGACACGTGCCTGGTGCCCACGCCGGCCTTCCCGATCCACATCTACGCGGTCGTGCTCGCGGGCGCGAACACGATCGGCGTCTCCATGGGCGAGGGCTCCGACGAGGAGGCCGAGGCGCGCCTGCTCGACGGAATCCAGCACCTCTGCGAGAACACGAGCCCCCGGCCCAAGCTCCTCGTCCTCAACTATCCGCACAACCCGACCACGCGCGTGGTCCGCTCCGGCTTCTACGAGGAGATCGTGGCTCTGGCCAAGCGCTTCGGTTTCTTCGTGATCTCTGACTTCGCCTACGGCCTCACGGTCTTCGGCCCCTACCGTGCACCGAGCTTTCTCGAGGCCAAGGGCGCGGCCGACGTGGGCGTGGAGTGCTCGACCATGTCCAAGGCCTGGAGCATGGCCGGCTGGCGCGTCGGCTTCCTCGTCGGCAACCGCGAGATGCTCGAATGCCTCGGGAAGATCAAGGGCTACTACGACTACGGCATCTTCCAGGCCGTGCAGATCGCCTCGATCGTCGCGCTGCGCCACTGCCAGGCCGAGGCGCGCGCGCAGGCCGAGGTCTACCGGCGGCGGAGCGAGCTTCTGGTGAAGGGGCTCCAGACCGACGGCTGGACCGTCGAGCCGCCCAAGGGCACGATGTTCGTCTGGGCCGGCATCCCCAAGCCGCACCGCGCCGCGGGCTCCATCCCGTTCGCCATGAAGATGCTCGAGGAGGCCGAGGTCGCGCTCGCGCCCGGCCGCGGCTTCGGCGAGGACGGCGAGGGGTACGTGCGCCTCGCGCTCGTCGAGAACGAGAAGCGCCTCCAGCAGGCGCTCCGACAGATGCGCCGCGTCATGCGAAAGGAAGCGACATGACCGACCCCGCTCCGGACGAGACGGCCCCGGCCGAGAGCGAGACCTCCGGGGAGGCTGCCGCTCCCGCCGAGAGCGCTCCCCCCGAGCTCGGAGAGGGCGAGGTCCGCGCCGCGGTCGAGGCCTGCCTCTTCGCCTCGGCCGAGCCGGTCTCGGCCGCGGCCCTCGGGCGCGCCCTCTCGGTGGACGCGCGCGCGGTCGCGCGCACGCTGCGCGAGCTCGCCACCGAGTACGCCGGGGCCTCTCGCGGCTTCGAGCTCGTCGAGGTCGCGGGCGGCTACCAGCTCACTTCGCGCGAGGTCTTCGCGTCCTACGTCGAGCGGATGGGCCGGCAGCAGGGCGCGCGGCGGCTCAGCGCGGCCGCGCTCGAGACGCTCGCGCTCGTCGCCTACCGGCAGCCGGTGCAGCGCGCGGAGATCGAGCGCGTGCGCGGCGTCTCCTGCGGGGAGCTCCTGCGCTCGCTTCTCGAACGCGGGCTCGTGCGCATCGTCGGCCGCGCGCAGGAACCGGGGCACCCCCTCCTCTACGGCACGACGAAGGGCTTTCTCGAGCACTTCGGCCTCAAGTCGATCGGCGAGCTGCCGCGCCCGCGCGAGCTCAAGACCAAGCCGGGGGGCGCCTTCGATCGTCCGCCCGCGCCGCCCGAGGAGAACGCGAAGAACGAAGAAGGCGAGACCGGCGACGAGATCGAAAGCAGCGAGGTCCCGCCGCCTGAGGGGACGGAGCCCGCATCCGAGGAGCCCGAGGGCGCCGACGGATGAAGCGCCTCCTCGTCGTCAACGTGCCCGGCCTTTCGAGCGCGCTCGCGCAGGATGATGCGAACGCGCCCAACCTTGCCGCGTTGCGCGCGGGCGGCGCGAGCTCCCTCCTGGAGCCGGCCTTCCCCGCGATCACCTGCACGGTCCAGGCCTCGATCGCGACGGGCCTGCCCGCCTCGGGCCACGGGGTCGTGGCGAACGGGCTCTACCTCGCCGACCTCCTCCGGGTCTCCTTCTGGGAGCAGTCGAACCGGCTCGTGAGCGGCGAGCCGCTGTGGGTCGCCGCGCGCAGGCGCGCGACGCATCTCAAGAGCGCGATGCTCTTCTGGCAGAACTCGATGGGGAGCGCGAACGACGTCCTCCTCACGCCCGCCCCCCTGCACGCGCCCGACGGCCGCACGATTTCCTCGTGCTACGCGCGGCCCGCCGGACTGTACGACGCGCTCGCCGAGGAGCTCGGCCCCTTCCCGCTCGCGAGCTACTGGGGACCGATGGCCGGTGCGGCCTCCTCGGAGTGGATCGCCCGCGCGACCGCGCGGGTGCTCGCGCTTCACGCGCCGGACCTCGCGCTGAGCTATCTGCCGCACCTCGACTACGACCTCCAGCGCTTCGGCCCGGACTCGCCCGAGGCGAAGAAAGCGCTCGCGACGCTGGATGCCCTCCTCGGAGAATTGGCCGAGGCGGCGCGCGCGGCCGGATATGCCGTCGCGATCGTCGGCGAGTACGCGATGACGCGCGTCGCGGGCGCGTCGCGCCCGAACGCACGCCTGCGCGAGGCGGGCCTCCTCGAGGTGCGGCGGGTCGAGGACGAGATGCACCTCGACATCGTCGGCTCGCGCGCCTTCTGCATGTGCGACCACCAGGTCGCGCACGTTTATGTCCGCGAGAAGCGGGACCGCGCCGAGGCGGCCGAGGCGCTCCGGTCGCTCGACGGCGTGGACGAGGTCCTCGACGCGGAAGGGCAGGCCCCCCTCGGCGTGAACCATCCGCGTTCGGGCGCGCTCGTCGCCGTGAGCGCGCCGGACCGATGGCTCAGCTACAAGTGGTGGACGGACGAGGCCGAGGCGCCCGCCTACGCGCGCACGGTGGATATCCACGCCAAGCCCGGCTACGACCCGGCCGAGCTCTTCGTGGACCCGGAGAAGAAATGCATCGCCTCGGACGAGTCGCTGGTCAAGGGCTCGCACGGGCGCGCACCTGCCTCCGACGCGGAGCGGCCCGTGCTCATTCTCTCCGAGCCTTTCGAGTTGCCGAAGGGACCCATCCGCCAGACAGAACTCAAGCG
>Ga0272441_10016832_pt1 | contig 10057 bp, 9 predicted proteins | sample SSMProp6N_FD_193582 | JGI IMG/M metagenome (GOLD analysis project Ga0272441, IMG submission 193582) | Marine sediment archaeal communities from Little Sippewissett salt marsh, Falmouth, MA, United States - SSM-Prop-6N | ecosystem: Environmental > Aquatic > Marine > Wetlands > Sediment ... | reverse complement strand
CGGCGCGGGAGCCGTCGCCGCGTTTCTCCAGATGCCCCTTGACGGATGCCGGGAAAAACCGGTAGAGTACGCCCCGATATCATACAAGGAAGGGATACATCATGAAGAAAGCGGTCTACCACGGAGTGCGCGATGTCCGGGTCGAGGAGGTTGCCGAACCGGAGGCGGGAAGCGGCGAGATAAAGGTAAAGATCAGATACTGCGGGATCTGCGGGTCGGACCTGCATGAATATCTCCACGGGCCCTTCCCCGAGAGCCCCTTCGGACACGAGGTGTGCGGGGAGGTGGTCGCGATGGGGGCGAACGTGACGGGGTTCGCCGTGGGGGACTACGTCGCGACCTTCGTCCGGGACGGATACGCCGAGTATCTCGTCGCCCCGGCGGAGAGGGCTCTCAAGCTCCCCGACGACCTGCCTTGGGAGCGGGCGGCGGTCCTCGAACCGCTGGCCGGGGCTATTTACGCCCTGGAGAGGGGGAACGTGAAGGCAACGGACACGCTCTTCATCGCGGGGGCGGGACCGGTCGGCCTCTTGATCCTCCTGGCGGTCAGGGTCCTCGGCGTGCAGACGGTGTACATGACCGATCTGTCGGAAAAGCGGAGGATTATGGCGGAGAAGCTGGGGGCGACGGCCACCTTCGATCCGGCGGCGGTGAAGATTCCCCCCACGATCAGGGAACTGACCGGCGGGAGGGGTGTCGACGTGACGGTCGAGGCCGTCGGGATCGAGGCGACGCTGAAGGACTGCCTCGCCTCGACGCGGCACGGGGGGACCGTCATCGTCCAGGGGATCTTTACGGACCGCGCCCTGATCCACATGCTCGGGTTTGTGACGCGGGAGATCACGATGATCGGCGCCAATTCCGCCAACCCGGTCCGCTCCCTCGAGTGGATGGTGTCGAAGGGGATCAGGCCCGAGGCGATCGTGACGAGCACCGTCCCCCTGGAGCGGATTGTCGAGGGGGGATTCGAGCGGCTGGCGAATCACAAGGATGAGGAGATCAAGATCCTCGTCGAGCCCTGATCAGGAAACGATCTTCAGGATCTTCGGTTCCTCGCGCGGGAGGGGCTCCGGTATCGAGGCCGGGTATCCGATGATCATGGGCGCGACGATCCGGCACACCTCAGACAGGCCGATCTCTCTCCTGATTCCGGGGTCATCGATATGCGCCCCCAGTCCGATCCAGCAGGTCCCCAGTCCCCGCCGGACGGCGGAAAACATGAGGTAAGATGCCGCCAGGGCGCAGTCGACATCCAGTGATCCCGTCTCGGCGTGGCCGACGATGTAAACCAGGCAGGGGGCGTTGTAAAAGATGTTGAAGCCGGTATTTTCGAGCGCCGCCTTGTACCCGCTGAGCGGAATTTCCGGGTTTGCCTCGATCCTCGCAAGGAGGGAGCGCTTGCACTCATCCGAGAGTCTCTTCATGACGTCCCGGTCGGTGATGATGACGAAGTACCAGGGCTGTCCGTGACTGGCGCTGGGGGCGAGGGTGCTCTCCCTGATGATCTCCTCGATCAGCGGCAGCGGAACCTCCCGTTCCTCGAAGTCCCTGATCGACCGCCTCTTCCGCAGAAGCTCTTCAAAGCTGTCCATGACACAATCTCCTTGCGATCTGGTTACGAGGCGGGAGACCCCGCCAGGTGGTGGATGCCGGGGAGCATGATACCTTCGAGGGAGACGCGCTGTTTTTCAAATTCTTCGCTGTTTTCGGAAGGGGTACAGGGGAGCAGGTCCCCAAACCGGAGAGTCACCCTGGCAAAGGGCTTGGGGAGCATGAACCGGTCCCAGCTCTTGAAATACCACGCCCTGTCGGCGCTCGTGTAGAAGGGGACAATGGCCGCGCCGGCGGCGGATGCCAGCTGGATGACCCCTGCCTTGACGACCCCCATCGGTCCCGTGGGGCCGTCGAGGATGTGCGCGGCGAGTCCGGTCTCTTTTAATCGCCCGATCATTTCGACCAGTGCCGGGTGTCCCCCCCTCGAAGAAGAGCCCCGTACGGGGTAAAATCCCGATCGCCTGGCGACCCCCGCGATGAGCTCGCCGTCGGAGCTCTTGCTGATCATGAGACTCCCCCGGTACGGCTCATACTCTTTGAAATGCCGGATGGCGCCCAGGAACTGCTGGTGCCAGCAGCAGAGGAGAATCTTCCCCCCCCCTTTGATATGATCCATCCATGCCTGTTCGTTTTCGACGGTCAGGCGGAAGGTGGAAGAATAGAGACGGACAAACCGATACAGAAGGGCGATGAACGGTCTCGATGTGATGATGGCGAACTTGATCCTCTTCGATATAATCATGGGGTCACGGCCTCGCAAAAACCCCCCGACGGCAAATTCTGCGGGAGGTTTCCGGTATTTCTAAGGAGATATCGTATGTGTACGGATCCGGAAAGTCAAGGGCATTCATCGGGAGATGGGAAAGGTCGCCCCCCTACCCCGCCGCATCCAGCTCCTTCCGTATGGTGTCCCGCGCGTAGGCGAGGGCCTTCGTAACATACTTCTCGTCCAGGCCGCTGACGGGTGCGGGGGTCTCGAATATCCGCTTCGGCAGCCGCAGGGCATCGAAGGAGAATCCCTCGCGCACCTTGAAGCGGTACTTTTCGGTATGGATCTCCCTCCCGATCCGCTCCAGGTCGCCCTCGGTCAGGTCGAAACCGGCAACGGCGAGAAGCCGGGTGACGAGTTCGGGCGAGTAGATCCCCCGCGCGAAGAAACAGACGACGAGGCTGGAGAGGATCTGCCGCCACCGTTCTTCCGCGACCAAGGCGTCGATCACCTCTTCCGGTTTCAGCTTCTTCTGGACAAGGATCTTCTGGTCGAGGCTGTATCCGGCGTTGTCCAGGTGGCTGTGACGGGTGCCGACAAGGACCCCCAGGTGGGCACCGGGCCCCGTGTGGTAGCCGGGCATCTCGTTACCGCCGAATGAGAGGGCGAAGTCCTCGCCCCCGTAGACGGAGGCGGCGTATTCCACGCCCCGCGCGAGGGCCTTGTAGAAATCGTTCGGCTGGTCGATGATGTACCCCCCCGCCTTGATGTACGCCTTGACGTTCCCCCACTTCAGTTTGACGCCCCGGGTCTCTTCCTCCGTGATCAGCCCCCGTTCGAAGGCCTCCGTGGCCCAGGCGAGGATCACGCCGAGGCTCATCGCGTCGACCCCCCAGGCCTCTTCCACCCGGTCCATCAGTTTCAGAAAATCGGCGGGCCTGGAAATGCCCAGCATGGTGCCGAGGGCGTAGATCGGTTCATAGTCATACGATATCATCGAGGTCTTGTAAAAATATGAGACATCTTCATAGGCCTCCCGGAGGGCGGCGATATGGATGCAGCCGACCGGGCAGTGGGAGCAGGCGAGCCGCCTCCCCAGGTACTGCCGCGCAAAGTTTTCTCCCGACATTCTGGAGGCATCCTCGAACTGGGCCTCGGTGAGGTTTCGCGTGGGGAGGCCACCGAACTTGTTGAGCGGCACGATGTTCTCCGCCGTCCCCAGATCATGGTATTTCTTCATCACGGGGGAATCGACGGCGGCCGTGTACACCTCGTCGTAGAGCTTCCGGTATACCTTCTTGTCCGTGATGGGAAGGGAGGACTTTCCCGAGACGACGACGGCCTTGAGACGCTTGCTGCCGAAGACCGCCCCCAGCCCCAGCCGCCCGAAATGGCGGAAGGTCTCTGTCGTCACGCAGGAATAGGTGATCAGCTTTTCACCCCCCTTGCCGATACGCATGATCGTCCGCAGGCCTGATCCCGACTCATTCTCCCTGATGATGCGCCCCGACGAGAAGTTCCCCATTCCCCACAGGGTGGAAGCGTCGCGGAAGTGGACCCGGCCACCCCCTTCGATCGAGAGATAGACCGGTATGCTGCTCGCGCCTTTGATAACGATGGCGCCGTATCCCGCCATGCGGATCGCCACGGCGCTCCTCCCCCCGCAGTGACTCTCGCCGAGGTTCCCGGTGAGGGGGGACTTGAACATTGAGACGGTCTTCGAGGCGAGCGGGAAGAGGGCCGTCAGGATGCCGACGGCGAAGATAATGGGGTTGGCCTCCCCCAGAGGATCGCACCCCTCGGGGCACTCCTCATGCAGGAGCCGGGTGGCGACGCCGGTCCCCCCCAGGTACTTTTCGAAGAGGTCGGGTCTCCGCTCAACCTTGAACGTTCTCCTGGTCAGGTCGATATAGAGGACATTCTCAAGGGAATCATTCTTCAACATTTTCGACCTCCCTCTTCTGCATCCCGAGGACACCGTAAGGGCAGAAATCGACACAGTAGCCGCAGTGGAGGCAGATCATCGGCTTGTTGGTCTCGTCGTTCCAGTAGACCGCCCCGATGACACAGGCCTCCCGGCAGTGGCCGCACCCGATGCACTTGTCCGGAAGGACGCGAACCCCGCCCCCTCCCTCTCTCGGAACCAGGGCTCCGGTGGGGCAGACCTTCGCACAGGGGGGATCGCCGCACGCCCTGCAGACAATGACGGAAAACCCCCGCTCCATCCCTCCGATCGATCGCACACCGATACAGGACTTGGCGAGGCCGGCCTCCCCGACCCTCCGCGAACAGGCAAACATGCAGCTCTGGCAGCCGACGCACTTCTCCGTCTCCAAGACCGCGAGTCGCATAAACGCCCCCTTTTTATCTTTTTAAATCGGGATTTTACACCCCTGAAACCCCGGTCGCAACCCTTAATTTCGGCCCAGGGCTTTTTTTAAGGGAAAATCAGCACAATTCCGGTCAGGTTCACCGCCCGGCGGCCCTGCCGCGCGCATCGAAGCCGGATGCATGGCTGTAACTAACTTGAATAATAAATAAAAAAGATTCAGGCACGTAAATTGCTTCATAAGATATACGAAAAGACAGATGACAAAGAGACCCCATACTCTCTTGTATATGACCATCGGCAGACTTTAGAAATAAGAAAAATTGTTTACACGATAAACAATAATAAAGTGTTGATCGATGGCCATAATCGGCCCGCTCGGATATTCGCTGCGCGCGGTATCTCTGCGGGCCATTTTTTTGCATCCGCCCCCCTTGGAACCCCCTTGACATACTCACCGTTATCCCTTAGAAGGGGGGATCATTTTTTTGACGCCGGCCCATCGACGGCCGGCTGGGGGACCTTCATGATACTGGAACAGACAGGAAAGATCTGTGACGGGTTGTACGCGACGGGGTATCACTTCATGCCCGCCTTTCTCCTGGCGGCCCCGGCTCCCGTCCTCTTTGACGCAGGGGTGGCGGCCATGGGGCCTCACTACCTGAAAGACCTTGAAACGTACCTGGGCAGGGCGGACGCACTGGAATACCTCCTCCTGACACACTCGCACTATGACCACTGCGGGGCGGCCCCGTATCTCAAGGAAAAGATACCGGGCCTTACGATCGGGACGAACGCGCACGCCGCGAAGGTGCTCCTGAAACCGAACGCCGTGGGACTGATACGCGCGTTGAACGATAATTTTACGGAGATCTTCAAGGATGCCATCGGGGACGAAGAGAAGATCCCCTTCAATCCGGTGGAGGTCGATCTGGTGCTGAAGGACGGCGACGAGCTGGACTGCGGCGGGGGGTGGACGGTACGGGTTATCGAAACGCCGGGGCACACCAACGACTGTCTCTCTTACTATATACCGAAGATCAAGACTCTGATAGCGGGGGAGGCGGTGGGGGTCATCCACAACGGCGGCATCCAGCCGGAGTTTTCATCGAGCTACGACGACTATATGACCTCCCTCGAGAGGCTGGTGGCCCTGGATGTCGAGATCCTGGCGCTTGCCCACAAACACGTACTGACCGGGGACGACGCCGGCAGGTTCCTGAGGGATTCGATCGAAACGACCGTGTCATTCAAGGGACGGATCGAGGGGTACCTCGACCGGTTCGGCGGTAACCGTGAGAAGGTGGTGGAGACCATCCTGGGGGAGGACTACGACGATACCATCCTGATGCAGCAGGACAAGAAGTCCTTCCTCCTGAATCTGCAGGCGCAGGTACGGGTGGTCGCCGAGGGAAAGTGACTTTTCCCCTTGCGATAAGCGGCATAATCCCATATAAGGGTCCTGCCCGGGGAAAAGCCCCGAACGGCCTGTCAAAAATCGAGTCATGCAGGGCAGCGCACGGCTCACGGGATCAATTCAACGTGCAATCTTGATTGCGCCGGATGCTTATCAAAATGGAGTCTCATCGACTGAGTCTCATTGAAAGGAGATTGTAGAGTGAATATTCTGATCTTTGGACCAAACGGAAGCGGCAAGGGAACGCAGGGAGCGGTTGTTCAGAAGAAGTTCGGGGTGGCTCACATCGAGACGGGTGTTATCTTCAGGGAGAACATCTCCAAGGGAACGGAACTGGGCACGCAGGCAAAGGGGTATATCGACCGGGGTGAGCTGGTCCCCGACGAGATCACGGTTCCCATGATACTGAACCGTCTGAAAGAGGATGACTGCAAGGACGGCTGGCTCCTGGACGGCTTCCCGAGAAATCTGGCCCAGGCACAGGCCCTGTACGAGGCGCTGGAGAAGGAAGGGATCAAGCTGGACTACGTCATCGAGATCGTCCTCGACCGTCAGACCTCCAAGAACCGGATCATGGGCCGGAGGCTCTGCGCGAACGACAACAACCATCCGAACAATATCTACATCGACGCCATCAAGCCCGCCGAGAAGGACGGGGAGTTCGTCTGCCGCGTCTGCGGCGGGGAACTGAGCGCCCGTGCCGACGACCAGGATGAGGCGGCGATCGGCAAGCGGCACGACATCTACTATGACGACAAGACGGGAACCACCGCCGGCATCAACTATTTCAAGGAGCGGGTGACGGTGATCGGGGTCGACGGTCTGCCCGGCGTCAAAGAGGTCAGCGAGGAGCTCCTCAAAAAATTAGGATAGCAAAAATCCGGAGAAGATTGTATAAAAGCCTTCCCTCGCATACACGGGAAGGCTTTTTCCGTATTATGAAACGTATACGCAATTTCAGCATCATAGCCCATATCGATCACGGCAAGTCCACCCTGGCGGATCGGATGATCCAGTACAGCGGCGTGGTCGACGCCCGCAGCTTCAAGGATCAGCTCCTCGACAGCATGGACATCGAGCGTGAACGGGGGATCACCATCAAGAGCCAGGCGATCACCCTCCCCTACCGGAGCAAAGACGGCGGGGAGTATGCCCTCAACCTGATCGATACCCCCGGGCACGTGGATTTTTCCTACGAGGTCTCACGGTCGCTCGCCTCCTGTGAAGGCGTTCTGCTCCTGATCGACGCGGTCCAGGGGGTCCAGGCGCAGACCGTGGCGAACCTGTACATGGCGATGGAGCACGACCTGGAGATCATCCCCGTGATCAACAAGATCGACCTCCCCGCGGCCGATGTGGAACGGGTCATGGAGCAGATCGATTCCGAACTGGGCCTCGACCCGTACGCGGCCCTCCCCTGTTCGGCAAAGGAGGGGACGGGTGTCGAGGAGATCATGGAGGCGATCGTCCAGCGGGTACCCCCGCCGAAAGGGTACCCGGAGGCCGAGCTCGCCACCACCATCTTCGACGCGCAGTACGACCCCTTCCGGGGGACCATCATCCACTGCCGCGTCTTTGACGGCACCGTCAGAAGCGGCGATATCATCCGTCTCATGCACACGGGGACCACCCACAAGGTCGAGGAGGTGGGGCACTTCCTCCTCCCCCGTCAGAAGACCGGCACCCTTTCCGCGGGGGACGTGGGATACATCATTGCCGGGATCAAGACCGTGTCGGACGTCCAGATCGGAGACACGATCACCTCCGACAAGCGTCCCTGCGCGAAGCCCCTCCCCGGCTTCAAGGAATCGAAGCCCGTTGTCTTCGCCTCGATCTATCCCATCGCCTCGGACGACTACGAAGAACTGGCGGTGGGGCTCGAGAAGTATAAGCTGAACGACGCCTCCTTCGTCTACCAGAAGGACTCGTCCATCGCCCTCGGGCAGGGGTTCAGGTGCGGCTTCCTCGGCCTCCTGCACCTCGAGATCGTCCAGGAGCGGCTGGAGCGGGAGTACGATCTGTCGATCATCCTCTCCGTCCCCAGCGTCCGGTACCGCTTCACCATGACCGACGGCACCGTGCTCCACATAGACAACCCGGCGCACTACCCCGACGCCGTATCGATCGCCAAGAGCGAGGAGCCGTACATACGGGCGTCCATGATGTTTCCGGAACGCCACATGGGGGCCGTCATGAAACTGTGCAAGGAAAAGCGGGGAGAGAATTCGACCATCACCTACCCCTCCCCGGGCCGCATCGAACTGACAATCGAGATGCCCCTCGCCGATGTCATATACGATTTCTACGACCGCCTGAAGTCCGTCACCCAGGGGTACGGCTCCTTCGACTACGACATCATCGACTACCGGGAAAGCTCCCTCGCCCTCCTCGATATCCTGGTCAACGGTGAGCGGGTGGACGCCCTCTCACAGATCGTTTTCCGCGGCTCCGCCCGCGAGCGGGGCCTGAGGGCGTGCGAGCGGCTAAAGGAGGAGATCCCCCGGCAGATGTTCAAGATCGCCATCCAGGGGGCCATCGGCGGCGAGATCATATCGCGCACCACCATCTCCCCCTTCCGCAAGGACGTGACCGCCAAGTGTTACGGCGGCGACATCACGCGCAAGCGAAAGCTGCTGGAGAAACAGAAGAAGGGGAAGAAGCGGATGAAGATGGTCGGGTCCGTCGCGATCCCCCAGAGCGCCTTTGTCGCTGTCCTGAAGTCGGAGAACACATAGAGAGTGAAGGGTGAGGAGCGAGGAGTGAGGGGGGAAATGAATTCCGGTCTCTACATACACGTCCCCTTCTGCCGCTCCAAGTGCGCCTACTGCGACTTTTACTCCGTCACGCAGACCGAGAAGATTCCCCCCTTTATTGAGTCCCTCATCCGCGAGATGGAACTGTACCGCGGCCTCTTCGGCCGCTTCGACACGATCTACCTGGGGGGCGGCACCCCTTCACTCCTGAACATTGATCAAATAGAAGCGATCCTCGACGCCATCTATGGCACCTTCACCGTCACCGATACTGCGGAGATCACTATCGAGACAAACCCCGGGGACCTGACCCCGGATATGGCCGCGGCGCTCCGTGCGGCAGGGATCAACCGGATCAATGTCGGGATCCAGTCCTTCGACGACGGGGTGCTCGCTCTCCTCGGGCGCCGTCACTCCGCAGCCCAAGCGATCGACGCGATAGAAAATGCGCGAACGGCGGGGTTCGCGAACGTGGGATTCGATCTGATCTACGGCATACCCGGACAGAACCTCGAATCATGGCTTGAAACGCTCAAAATGGCCCTCTCCTTGACGCCGGAGCACCTCTCATGCTACCAGCTGACCCTGGAGCCTTCGACGCCCCTGGGGCGCGAATATCGAAACGGAACGATTGTTCCCCCGGACGACGATCTCCTCTGCGACCTGTTCACGAGGACCTCCGAGACGCTCGAAGAGGCCGGGTATCTCCATTATGAGATCTCGAATTTCGCCCGGGGAGAGGAGTGGGTATCGAGGCACAACCGCAAATACTGGGATCACACCCCCTATCTCGGTCTCGGCCCGGCGGCGCACTCCTTCTCTGCCCCCCGGAGATGGTGGAACCACCGCTCCCTGGAGAAGTATGTTGAAGCGGCGGGCAGGGGCATTCCCCCCATCGGCGGGACCGAACTCCTCAACCGCGGGCAGCTGTGCCTGGAGGCCCTCTACCTCGGGCTCCGTACACGGGAGGGAATCGATCTGGCGGCCTTTGCGGAGCGATATGGATACGATCTGCTGGGTGAACGGGGCGACCTGCTGTCCACGATGGAGCGGGAGGGGCTCATCACCGTCACCGGGGGACACCTCCGTCCCACCCGCTCCGGTCTTGCCATCTCCGACAGTCTCCCCCTCCTGTAGTCCCGGCGGCATAAATTCCCGCCTCCGTCTCGAAACGGACGGATCAGGTCCATTTTTCCTTTGACACCGGGCGTATCTTCGACTATGAAGCTGAGTGGTTTGGCTTCACTGCAGGTGAATTGCCCCGGGGGGGGGATAGAAATCTCACGACAGACAGT
>Ga0272441_10016831_pt1 | contig 10058 bp, 9 predicted proteins | sample SSMProp6N_FD_193582 | JGI IMG/M metagenome (GOLD analysis project Ga0272441, IMG submission 193582) | Marine sediment archaeal communities from Little Sippewissett salt marsh, Falmouth, MA, United States - SSM-Prop-6N | ecosystem: Environmental > Aquatic > Marine > Wetlands > Sediment ... | reverse complement strand
CGTGGATGTGGGCGGGGATCTCCTTGGTCAGGATCTTGCCCAACGCCTCGAGCTTCAGATCGGTTTCGAACGGATCCGGCTCCTTCGCGTCCTCCACGCCTGCGTTGAAGTCCGCAACCTTCTTCGCGTGCTTCGCCTTCTTCTCCAGGTACGCCTGCGCCTTGGTCAGCCATTCGCGCATCGTGCCCGCATTGCCCATGCGCGTGGACGGCGTTCGCTTTTGCTCGCCGTAGACCCGCTTCGGATTCTCACCGAGCGCCATCTTCAAGCCGACGGGATACCGGACGAGCATCTCCTCCATCGTCCGGCCGCGCGTCTTGATCACCGCGGTCTGCCCGCCAAACAGGTTCCCGGAGCCCGGCCCGGTATTGATCGTCGTGATCCCGGCTTCCCGGAGGTCTTCGAACGCCTTGTCTTCCGGATGAATGGCGTCGATGGCACGCAAATGCGGCATCACCGGGTCCGTCATCTCATTGCCGTCGGAGTGATTCCAGCCGACGCCGTCCGCGAACACGCCGGTATGGCAATGGGCGTCGATCATTCCGGGGATGATCGTCTTGCCGGTGACGTCCAAGACATCGGCACCGGATGGAATCGATACATCCGTTCCGAGCGCTGTGATCTTGCCGTCTTCGATGAGGATCGTCCCGTTCTCGATCTTCGACTCCGGGGTGTACAGGGTTGCTCCCTTGAGTGCTAGCACGCCGCCTCCTCTTCCCTCTTGAACTACGCCACACGCCCGAGTACGACTGCGGGCAAGGCTCTCGCCGTCTCTTCGAACAAGCTTACCGCGTCGCCGCGTGTCACTCCACGAAAGAGATCGGCTACAGCCATTCGTCGATCGGACGCGCCAGGATCGAGCGCGGGATCGTCGCCTTGGCGGTCTTGTTCGGGTCGACCAGCTGGCTGATCCCGAGGTTGACCGCAAGGCTGGACAACATGTAAGCGTCTTCGGTGGGCACGCCGCACGCATCACTCAGAATGGCTACGCTCTGACGCGTCGCTTCCTCCAGTGCCGCGTCGATCGTTGGGAGCGATACGATGACGTGTACGGCATCGTCGGTCACCACGATCGGCCAGTCGCGCTGGCGACCCGCGATGCAATCGACGGTGACGGTGATCCGCGCACTCACCTCACACCCGGACACGCAGACTTCGCCGTCGCCCATCACCGCGTGAACGTCGCCCATCGCCAGCATGGCGCCGTCCTGGAAGACGGGAAGAACCAGTCGCGCGCCGATCCCGATTTCCTTGGTGTCCATGTTCCCGCCGTGTCGGTGCGCAGTCCCGGTTGGATACGCTCCGGTCGCCGGCGCCACGCCGATGACGCCGATCATCGGCCGAGCCGGCAGTCGGATCTCGTCGAAACAGACGGCGTCCGACGTCACCGGAAGAATGCGCGTCACGTGTCGTTCCAGGAGGTCGGGCAACACCCCCAGTCCCGGACCGGCGACCGTCACGCCACGACCGTCCACTTCGATCGACTCGACGGTGACGACAAGGGTGTCGCCCGCGTGCACATCCTCGACCGCCAGCGGCCCGGTCGCCGGATTGACGCGATCGAAGTCCAGCCCCGACAACACGTCCGTGGCGGCGCGGACTTGCCCTCCGAGCGCGTCCTGTGCGTCGAAGCGGACACGACTTCCACACGGAACCGATGCGGCAGGCGCCAGGTCCGTCGAGAATGCGTAGATGTGACGATCACAACCAATCGTTTGCATGGGTCATCTCCCCTTGTCGAGTCGACGTGCAATGCGCCGGTGGCCCCCGCATGCCCGCCGTTCACAGGATCTTCCCTCTTCCTCCACGGGATCGACAATTCCAGGGTACATCATTTGCATCTTCGTGAGCAGATAAGCATGCTCCGAGAGGGATCGGAGGAGAGGGTAAGGCCATGAACGAGGGTAGCCAGTTTTGTCACGAGCGGGGCGAGCCGTTTCTTGAGGCGGTGGGGCTCGGAAAGACCTACACCGTGGGCGGATCGATGGTCTATGCATTACGTGACGTCGATTTCACTGCCGCACAGGGAGATTTCATCGTCATCAACGGGCCGTCGGGAAGCGGAAAAACAACGTTCTTGAACTTGATCTCCGCCATCGATCGGCCCTCGCACGGCGAGGTGCGAATCCAGGGCGTGTCCACAAGCGAGCTTTCGGAGCGTCAGCTGGCAGGTCTGCGCAAGGAGAAGATCGGCCTGATCTTTCAGACCTTCAATCTGATTCCGGTGCTGTCCGCCGCCGAGAATGTCGAGTACCCCTTGTTGTTGCAACGGCTGCCAAAACCGGAGCGCACAGCCCGCGTCGAGGCGATGCTCGAGGAAGTCGGGTTGCAGGATATGGCGCGCCGGCGACCGAACGAATTGTCCGGCGGTCAACGCCAGCGCGTTGCGGTGGCCCGCGCACTGATCACGCGTCCCAAACTCGTGCTGGCCGACGAGCCGACCGCCAATCTCGACTCCGAGACCGGCGGCCAGGTGATGCAGCTCATGCAGCGTCTGAATCAAGAACACTGTGTCGTGTTCATCGTCGTCACCCACGACCCGGCGGTCACGCCGTACGCGCAACGCAAGATCCGCATTCACGATGGGAAGCTAACGGAAGGGGTGGCTGCGTGACCTGGTGGATTCCGCTGCGAAGCCTCGTTCGCAATCGCCGGCGCACGGCGCTGTCCATCGCCATTGTCGCGTTGGGAACGGCCATCTCGTTCTTCGTGTATGGCTTCCTCGAGGACTCGCGGCTGCAGATTCAGGCAAGCACGGTCAGTCAGTTCGGGAACCTACAGATTGCGTCAACCGATCTGTGGGAGGACACGGCCGAAGGCTACGAGTATCTGATCTCTCCCGAACTCGAGGCGCAAGTACGCACACTGATGGATACGCGCGGTTCGCTCACCGGCATCACCGAGCAACTGCAGTTCCCCGGATTGGTTGCAGCGGGCGACGAGACCCAAGTCGTGCGAATCACCGCCCAAGTTCCGGAGAACGAGACGCTCACGTCGGACGGGTTCGTCTTCGAGGGACGACCATTACAATCGACGGACGTTGCTGCCGTGGTGATGGGCCGATCCCTGGCCGAGCGCTTGAACGTCGGCGTGGGAGATGTTGTCACCTTGACGCTAACCACGGTTGATGGCGCATACAATGCCTCGCCGCTTCAGATCGTCGGCATCTACAAGTTTTCGTCTGAACAGGTGGAGCTCCAGACACTGTTCATGCCACTGACGTTTGCCCAGTTGCTGCTGAACACGACGGGGGTCGACCGCCTGATCGTCAATCTGTCCAGCATTGCGGCCACCGGTCGTGAGGTGGTCGCCATTCAACAGCAGATCGACCAGGCTGGGCTGTCACTCGAAGCGCGTCCCTGGTACGACTTATCCCCGATTTACCAGCAGCTGTCCGGCTACTTCGACATCCTGTTCGGCTTTCTTACACTTGCGGTCTTCATCCTCGTCTTCTTCATCATTCTCCAGGTGCTCACGCTGGCGTTTCTCGAGCGCACACGGGAGATCGGTACGATCCGCGCGCTGGGGACCACGCGGGGAGAGGTGTTCCGGCAGCTGATCGCCGAGAGCGGATGGCTCGCCGTACTCGGCAGTCTCACCGGGATTCTGATCGGAGCACTCTTGGGCTTGGGATTCAACGCAATCGGACTCGAGTGGCAACCGCCGGGAACCGTCGAAGCCAGCGTGTTGTCCATGCAGATCAATGGAATGACGATGTTGCCGCCGTTTCTCGTCGGGGTCGTCGCGACGTTGTTGTCGGCCATCTTTCCCTCGATTCAGACGTCCCGCCTGCGCGTGGTCGACGCGCTGAGGGTGGAGTAGGGAGGCGGCATGCTCATCAAGAACGCCGTGAGAAACGTCTTCAGGAATCGACGACGGACCGCGTTCAGTCTCGCGGTCATCGTGGTCGGATTCGTCATCTTGGTCTCCGTCCTGGGCTTCGTCGAGGAGGCGTTGCGGTCGACGCAAGCATCTCTGGCCGAGGAAACGGGCGCGGTGCAAGTTGCTGCCGAGGGACTGTTCGAGAACACCGCGAACGGCTACGACTACATCATCTCTCCAGACGTGCTGGACCAGGTCGTCGCCGAGGTCGCGCGCATGGATGGCGTAAGGGGGATCTCGTGGCAGCTGAACTTCGCCGGTCTGGTCGGAGACGAATCGGGCAGCACGCTGATCATCGGTCGCGGACTGGTACCGTGCAGCGGTGTACAAGATTACGAATGCATCGTCACGTCTGGCGATCCGCTGACGGAAGCGTCGGATCGCGAAGTGTTGCTGGGCAGCGCGCTCGCGCGCAAGCTCGGCGTCGCCACGGGGGATCGAATCAACATCGCGACGGGGACCGTGTCCGGCAACTTCAATGCCGCGACCGTAACCGTCGCGGGAGAAATCGCCTACGCCATCGAGGAACTGGAGGAACAGCTCGGCCTGTTCCCGATCTCATTCGTACAACGGCTTCTCAAGACGGACGGCGTCGAACGAATCCTCATCGGGCTGCAGAATCTGGACGATGCCGAAGCGTTCGCCGCCTCGCTACAGGAACACCTGGATGAGGCGGGCCTTCCGCTGGCCACACGGACGTGGCAGCAGTTGAACCCGTCCTACGATTCACTGCAAACGTTCTACGGTGCGTTCTCCGGACTGGCGATGGTGGGAATCGCCGTCCTCGTCTTCTTCAGCGTGCTCGAGGTCCTGACGCTGTCCTTCCTGGAACGGAGCCGCGAGATCGGAACGTTGCGAGCCTTCGGCACGCCCCGCGGCCGGGTTTTCGTTTCGTTCATTCTCGAAGGCGCGTTCCTCGGGGTCATCGGCGCGGTGCTGGGAGCCGTCCTTGGCACGGTATTGGTATTGACCTTCAACGCATTGGGCTTCGCGTGGACGCCCCCTGGTGCCGCCATCCCACAGTCCATTCGCCTTGCATTGGATCCCACTGTGATCGGCATGCCGATCGTGACCGTGCTCATCTCCACCATCCTGAGCGCACTCCTTCCGTCGTGGAGGAATGCACGGGTCGAAATCGTGAAAGCGTTGCACACGGTATGAGAACGAAGAGGGAGGTCTTGAACATGAATCGCATCATCTGGTGGATCGTCGGGCTGCTCCTGCTCGCTTCGGTCGCGGTCGTCGGACAGGATCTGTCTGACGCCGGACTTCTCACGGCGCTCGATGACGCGCGCTTCTTCGACGACGACGTCACGCAGGTGCGCATCCGCATCGTTTCCGAGACCCCGGACGAGACCCGAGAGGCGGACCTATCGATCTCATTCCTCGAGACGGAAGATGGTTCGTACGCGCGAATCGAGTTCGCCTCGCCGGACGATCTGGCGGGGCAGATCTTTCTATCTACGCCGGATGCGACGTACTTCTTCGGTCCTGATCTCGACTTTCCGATCAAGACCAGCGCCACCCAGGAGGTGTTCGGCGACGCCGCGGTCGCCCAGACGAGCGGCATACGCTTCGCCGAGTCGTACACCCTTGGCGATCGGCGCACAGTCGTCTCGGACGACGGCAGCGAACGCTGGGAGATCGACTTGGCCGCCATCGACTACACCGTCGCGTTTCAAGCTGTCACGGTCACGGTTGATCCAGATACGCTGCGGGCGGACTCCGCGATCCTCTACGCAGTGAGCGGCCTTCCCTTCTACGAGGTCTTCTACGAGGACTACGTCTCCCGGGACGACACGTCGGACATCTACGTGGCAACGCAGCGCATCGTAAATCTGCTGCTGATCGGACGCGTCACGACGTCCGAGATTCTCGAGATCGGCAGTCCGGTCTTGCCCGTCGAATGGTTCGATCCGGACCAACTGGCTGGAGGCACAGCCCCCTAGCTTTCCAACCGCCTTCCGGTAAGGTATCATCGCTCGGCTCCCCGGTCCTCGGGGAGCCGAGACCCATTTCCGACGGAGCCAACGATGACCGATCACAGTTCGCAACTGGGCAAAACGCCGATCCGCCGTCTGTTGGTTCGTATGTCCGCGCCCGCGATGGTCGGATTGATGGTGCAGGCAACGTACAACCTGACGGATACGATCTTCGTCGGACGCGGCGTGGGATCGCTGGGGATCGCCGGTATCGCCATTTCGTTCCCGATCCAGATCCTGGTGATGGCGCTCGCCCAGATGTGGGGCATCGGCTCTGCATCGATCGTGTCGCGTTGGCTCGGGGCAGGCAATCGGGAAGGCGCCGAGCACGCGCTGGGCAACTTGTTCACGCTGGTCATCGTCTTCGGGGCACTGATCATGTCGCTCGGGAACGCGTTCTTGCCGTCGTTGCTGCGACTGTTCGGAGCGACCGAGGGGATTCTGCCGTTCGCCGCCGACTACTCTCGCACGATCCTCTTCGGCACGCCGTTCTTCATGTTCGCCATGGCGACCAACGCGGTCGTGCGCGCTGAAGGGAACGCCCGGGTGGCAATGTGGACGATGATCATCTCCGGCCTCCTGAACATCGGGCTCGACCCGTTGTTCATCTACGGATTCCACCTCGGCATCCGCGGCGCAGCACTGGCCACCGTGCTCGCCCAGGCGACCACCGTCGGTTATCTGGTCTACTACTTCGCCGCCGGGCGGAGTACGTTGCGGACGCGCCCGCATCACTTCCGGTTGAAGTGGGCAATTGTCGCGGAGTCGAGCAAGATCGGATTTGGCTCCGGATTGCGCGCGGCAGCGTCGGTGTTCACCGTCATCGTGCTCAACCGAAGCCTGGCTCCCCAGGGAGGGGATATCGCCATCGCGACGTTCGGCGTCGTCAACCGCATGATCAACTTTCTGTTCATGCCGATGTTCGGCATCGTCCAAGGGATGATGCCGATTGTCGGCTACAACTACGGTGCAGGACGTCTCGATCGCGTGCGTCAGGCGATTTGGTACTCCGGCATCGCCACCACAACGATGTCGATCGCCACATCGGTTCTCCTGATCACCGCCCCCGGACTACTGCTCAGAGCGTTTTCCAACGATCCGGCCGTTCTCTCGATGGGCATTCCGGCAACGCGCGTCATCATGCTCGCGTTCCCGACGGTCGGATTCCAAGTCATCTCCGCGGGGACGTATCAGGCTCTGGGCAAAGCACTTCCTGCGTTCGTCTTGGCCTTGCTGCGACAGGTTTTCCTACTGATCCCGCTCATCTTGATCCTGCCGCGGTACTTCGGGTTGCCCGGTGTATGGGCGTCTTTCCCGATCTCGGACGGCGTCGCCGCCGTAATCACCGCGGGAATGCTCGTCGCTCTTCTGCGACAGATACGCCACCACGAACGCGTCCTGGCACTCGCTGCTGCATCGTCCCCTGCGTCTGAGTCCCTCTGACGCGCCCCGTTTCGGGGCGCGTGCCCTCTTCCGGGCGGACATGCGTGCTTTCGCTCGTCTCGGAGGGATGTGGTAGAGTGAAGTTCAACGTCTGGAAAGGGGGTTCGATATGCTGAAACGATCCGTAGCGGTTCTCGGAATCCTGATGCTCGTGGTCGCCACATCGCTGGCATCGTTCGGTCAGGCAGCGCCGACCACGTCCAATCAGGTACAGCAGACCACTGCCACCGCACTCGATCAGGCTTTGACGTACATCGATAGCACGGCAACGTACGTCGGACAGGGCGTGCTGTATGTTCTCAATCTGATCACGAATGATCGCGTGTCGTCCGATCTCCAGAAGCCGATCGGCTATCTGGCGTTGATCACGCTGATTCTGATCCTGTTCGGACTGCTCGACTTCGCACGTCGCGTCATCTGGATCGGCATCATCGTCGGTTGGGTGCTGCTGATCGTGCGCGTCATTCTGGATGCCTTGAACTTGTGATCGCGAGCAGCGCCGCTCTGCAAGCGCCCGCGGGCGCTTGTGGGGCGGCCGCCGCAATGCCGGATTCGTCAGGCAGTCCGAACACCACGCTGTTTCTCGCGAAACACGCCCCAAACCCCGATCAGAATCACGACCATCCCGAAGACGGTCGTGATCGTAATCCGTTCGCGCAGCAATGCCCAGCCCAGGAGCACGGCAACCATCGGGTTCACGTACGCATACGTCATCGCAATGCTGGTGGGAAGCATCCTCAACGTCCGGACATACGCCGTGTACGCGACGACGGATCCGGCCACGGCGAGGTAGGCGAGCGCTCCCCAGGCCTCGGGGGTCGGATGAGGAAACGGCTCACCGGTCCCCACCCACAGCACGGCGAACCCGAGGCCTCCGAACAAGTTCAGATAGCCGGACGCGACCACGGGAGACACGCGAACCGGCCGGTGGATCTGCAGCAACGTGCCAATCGACCACGTCAACGGCGCGAGGACCAGCATGAGGATGCTCATGATGTCCGCTCCCTCGGCGGAGCGCAGCTGAGGAACCGTCAGCAATCCAATCCCGGCGAATCCAACGGCCAGGAATCCGATCAACCTCCACGAGGGCAACCGACGGCGCCAGATTGCATCGATCAACGCGGTCCAGATCGGCATCGCCCCGACCAGCAACGCCGCGTAGCTCGAGTCGGCTCGTTGCTCCGCCCAATTGACCAGTCCGTTGGCGCCCGGCCACATCAGCAAGCCGGCAATCACCAATGTCACGCAATCCGAGCGACGGATTCGAACGGACCTTCCTCGGGCGAGCGCCCAACATAGCAGGAGGCTCCCGGCCGCAAGCGTACGAGCCGCTCCGAGCGCAAACGGTGGGAACCCCGATCCCTCTCGAACGCCGAATCGGATCGCCAGGTAGGTGCTACCCCAAACGAGGTACACAATGACCAAGTAACCGAGACCCTTGGCGGTCACGCGTCGCGCATCGTCCGGGGTTGCCATGATTGCCCTCCTCGCGCCGGATTCTACGCCGTCGCGCGCCCGTCTCCCAGGGCGATGATGCCGCCCTCCTGCGAGCGTCTGCTTCACGCACCCAGGTTGGGTACACTTTCCCCAGCACGCTTGGGAGGTGCCGGGAATGGATAAGGATGCGTACAAGCAGGCCGCAGCATACCACGCGGTCACGTTCATTCGTTCGGGGATGATCATCGGGCTCGGGCACGGTTCGACGACCGCGTTCGCCATCGAACGGCTTGCCGAACACCTGTCCGCGGGAGATCTTAGCGACATCCTGGCCGTCCCTTGCTCCACTGCAGTCGAACGACACGCCCGCCAACGGGGGATCCCCCTGACAACGCTGGAGAAGAATCCGGAGATCGATCTCACGATCGACGGCGCCGACGAAGTCGATCCCCATCTGAATCTGATCAAGGGCGGGGGCGGCGCGTTGCTTCGAGAGAAGGTCGTCGCGTCCGCCAGTCGCCGCGAGATCATTATCGTCGACGAGTCCAAGCTGTCCGACCGGCTCGGCGTCCGCTTCGCCTTGCCGGTGGAGGTCGTCCCGTTCGCTTGGGTCCCGGAGAAGCGCTTCATCGAGGAGCTCGGCGCCCGTGTCGAGCGGCGCGGCGGCAATGAGCCGTTCCGAACCGATCAAGGGAACTACATCCTCGACTGCCGATTCGCAGGGATCGAAGACGCCCCGGCTCTCGCCCGAACTCTTGACGCGCGTGCCGGCATCGTCGAACACGGGTTGTTCATCGACCTGGCGACGGATCTGATCGTCGGCGATGCAAACGGGGTACACCACCGTACCCGGTCCTAGATCATCGGTGGATGGGCAACGCGGTCGAGAGCGGTCCCGGGACGCCGCCGTCGCGTACCCCGAGACCGCCTGCTCCTCTATGGTTTCTCAGGTTCGATCAACTGAATCCGGCATGTGTGGGTAGATGCATCGGGGAACGAAAGCCGAACGTCGTAGTACCCGGGAACTCGTTCGCTGCTGTCCCACAAGAAGCAGTAACCGCCACAGTCCCCGTCGTAGTGGATCGTCCAGTGGTCGATCAGCGTGAGCACTTCTGGATGTGTATACGGATCGACCGAGTAGACGTAGATGTGGACATAGGCGCCCCGTAACGGGCGGCCGTCCTCATCCCACAGCAGACACCGTCCGGTGATCTGTTCTCCAATCTCGTAGATCGCGGACAACGGACAAAGGCCGATCATCGGCGGCTCTTCGTCTTCGCCCAGATCGAGACAACGGTCAAGAAAGGCGCCTTC
>Ga0272441_10016830_pt1 | contig 10058 bp, 8 predicted proteins | sample SSMProp6N_FD_193582 | JGI IMG/M metagenome (GOLD analysis project Ga0272441, IMG submission 193582) | Marine sediment archaeal communities from Little Sippewissett salt marsh, Falmouth, MA, United States - SSM-Prop-6N | ecosystem: Environmental > Aquatic > Marine > Wetlands > Sediment ... | reverse complement strand
CACATACACTGGCAAGGGCATGACCATCGATCGGATTCAATTACTGGACAAGACTGGCGGGCGAAGTGGACCTCGTTGTCCTTGCGTTTTTCCTGTTGACGCTGACACGAATTCACTCGGCCTTTATCATCATCGGCGCGGCCGTCTACGGCGGGCTGGTCAGTCAGAAAGGGCCGGCCGTCCGTGGCACGTGTATCTACGGACTCTCTCCAGGAGGGCGTATCGTGAAGAAGAACACCGTTTCTGTCTTCGCCACCGCAATGTGCTTGAGCATGGTTCTGACAGTTGTCGCAACGCAGGCGGATGGTCGCCGGATCGATCGGCATGCGTTGGTGTCGCGGCACAACGTTATTTTGAACGAGCCCGATCCATTGACGCCGCTGAGCGTCGGCAACGGCGAGTTCGCGTTCACGGCGGACATCACGGGCCTCCAGACCTTTCCGCTGTACCATCAGCAGGGAATGCCTTTGGGGACGTGCTCGCAATGGGGCTGGCACAGCCTGCCGAACTCGGAAGGGTACAAGCTGGCGGATATTCTCGACGAGTACTCCGTGGCGGGACGGAACGTGCCGTATGCCGCAGATGGGTCGTTCTCAGGCGGATATTCGCCGGCGGGGACCTGGCTGCGCGAGAACCCGCATCGCCTTCACCTCGGGCAGATCGCCTTGCGCCTCACGAAGTCCGACCGTTCGCTCGCGAGCATCAAAGACCTCACGGGCACGACCCAGACGCTGGATCTCTGGACCGGTCTGCTCACGAGCCGATTCGAGGTCGAGGGCCATCCGGTCGAAGTGCTGACGGTCTGCCATCCTTCACGGGACATCCTGGCGGTGCGCATCGGCTCTCCATTGCTGAAAGAAGCGCGACTGGCGGTGACACTGAAGTTCCCCTACGGCGGCAAGGAATGGCGGGAGGCTGCCGACTGGGACCACCCGGACCGACACACTACGCGGCATCGTGTCGCCGGCAATCAGGCGGAACTAACGCGGATTCTCGATGACGACCGTTACTTCGTCCGCGTAGCCTGGTCGAAAGGCGGTCGGATTCGGACTCGGTCGCAGCACGACTACGAAATCCTCGGGCCGGACAGTGGGCCGTTGGAATTCGTCATTGCCTTCACGTCGAGCGAATCCGACGATCCGCTGCCCGGTTTTGACGAGGTTCGCAAGGCCGCAGCGGATCACTGGCGGCAGTTCTGGAGCACCGGTGCCGCCGTTGATTTCTCCGAGTGCACCGATCCTCGCGCGGGCGAGCTGGAGCGCCGGGTTGTACTCTCCCAGTACCTCACGGCGATTCAGTGCGCTGGATCGCGTCCGCCCCAGGAGACGGGTCTGGTCTGCAACAGTTGGCACGGGAAGTTCCATCTGGAGATGCACTGGTGGCACGCTGTGCATTTCGCCCTCTGGGACCGGCTCGAGCTGTTCGAGCGAAGCCTGCCCTGGTACAAATCGATTCTTCCGGCGGCCAGGACCACGGCCAAGCGACAGGGCTATGCCGGCGTTCGATGGCCCAAGATGGTGGGCCCGGACGGGCGCGAGAGCCCCAGCCGGGTCGGCGTGTTTCTTATCTGGCAGCAGCCGCACCCCATCTACTACGCGGAATTGTGCTACCGGACCGGCCGGGACGAAGAGACGCTGGAGCGATATCGACGCGTCGTTTTTGAGACGGCCGAGTTCATGGCCTCGTATCCGGTGTGGGATGAGCAGAAGCATCGATACGTGCTCGGGCCGGCCCTGATTCCGGCCCAGGAGAGTTATGGTTCGGACCGTGCCCGTAACCTCAATCCGACCTTCGAACTGGCGTACTGGCACTGGGCCCTGGAGACCGCCCAACAGTGGCGGTTGCGGCTCGGCCTGGAGCGCCACCCGAAATGGGATGAGGTGACGCGCGGGCTATCCCGCCCGATGGTTCGCGGCGGCGTCTACACGGGGATCGAGACCCCGCCGTATACGATCTGCCGCGATCACCCGACGATGGTAGCCGCACTCGGATTTGTGCCTCCGACGCCCCTGATCGACGCGGATACTATGAAACGAACGTACGATCGCGTCCTCGATACATGGGATTGGCGGAGCACTTGGGGTTGGGACTACCCGATGCTGGCCATGACGGCCGCGAGACTCGGCGAGCCCGCGAAGGCGGTGGATGCCCTGTTTATCGAATCGCCCAAGAACCGCTACCTCGCCAATGGGCACAACTACCAGTCCTCGCGCCTGCCGCTGTATCTACCGGGGAACGGCGGCCTGCTCACGGCAGTGGCAATGATGGCTGCCGGTTGGGACGGCTGTCCCAATCGGCCCGCGCCCGGGTTCCCGGATGACGGACGGTGGAACGTGCGATGGGAGGGACTGCGGCGCATGCCATGATCCCGGGTTCGCCATGCTTCGCTTGACGATGCGACCCAGCCGGAGGAAACATCTGCTGAGATTGGTTTCTTCCTACCCCGTGCGTCTCTTCGCGGTGGTCGTCGTGCGCTGGGCTTCGCTGGTGAATGGGCGGTAGGGCCACAGGGGGCAGCAGACGATGGGACAGGCCGCGATCCGGGTTCGCTGCCAGTGCATGCAATCGAGGCACTTGGCGGCGATGGCGGCCTTGGGGTCGCAGCCGGACATCGCCCGGTCGTACTTCTTCTGATAGGATGCTTTACCGACGCCCGGGATGGAAGCCCGGTACAGCCGCCTTCTTCTCACGTAGAGCTTCTTTGCCATGTGCCTGTGCCATCCTCGAAACGGGCCGTACCTCAGCGGCAATGCGTATGCTCATCACAACGTAAGTCCCGGCAGCCTGCCAACCCAGGTTGTCCACTGCCCGCTCCGCCTCAGGCTCGTGGCGGTTTCCCAGGGAGCAAACCATCACAGAGTATGCTGCCGGCAGGTCGGGCATGGGTCCATTTAACGGGGTATGCGCATTTATGCAAGCGCGAGCATTGGCTTGTTGTCCCTCGGTCGGCCGAGTGGAATGTCCGGGCGGGATGGGCTATGCGTGCTGAGGAGGCGCGCAAAGCGGCGTGTTCTCCGGTTGGCCACGGTCAGGCCGAAGGACCGGTCGATGGTTTTCCCTGGTGCGGAGAACGCCGACGGGTCACTTGCTCCATGGGCAGCACCTTCCCCGGAGTTGGTGACAGGTTCCCGATCGCGACTTGTAGAGCCCTACTGCTGGATCATCGTCAGCAACTGCTGCGCGAGGCGCGGGTTCAGGTCCTGGAGGATTCGCTGTTGTTCGAGCGCCAGTGCGGGATCTCCCAGTCGCAGGTAGGCCCGGCCGAGGTTGAAATAGGCCTGGGCATGTGCGTGGTCGGCCTGTACGGCATCCTCATAGCACTCGATGGCCTGTGCGTACATCCCTGCCTGGAGGTAGGAGTCGCCCGTCATGACCTGCGTGTGGGCGATATGCGGGTCCAGTTCCTTGGCCCGCTGGAAGGCCTGCATCGCCTCTTCGTATTGGCCGGAGTTGGACAGGGCCAGCCCGAGCGACAGATGGGCGTCCGCCGAGCCCGGCTGGATCTTCAGCGCTCGTTCGTAGGCGGCGATCGCCTCCGCATACCGGCCGCGATCGAAGTGCGCCTTGCCCATCCCGAGATAAGCGTCGAAGCAGTTCGGGTCCAGAAACAATGCCTTCTCATACGTGGAAATCGCCTCGTCGCTCCGCCCGACCTCGGCATAGGCATTGGCCAGAAGCACGTGAAGGCCAACATCCTCGGGCTTGAGTCGGACGAGCTTCTTGCACGCTTCCACACTGTCCACTGATTTGGCGGAGGAACCGTAATGTTCCCTCAGAAGGGAGTAGGAGTCGTCGGTGCTGGCCTGGGTGCTGGCAATACGGACCAGCACGGCACCTTTGATGGCGTCTGAGTGGATGATTGCGATGCAGACAAGGCCGACGATGGCGAAAACGACCACGATGCGAAGACGCGGCATCCACCGCGGGGAACGCCTCTCAGCGTTGGGGGGCGCTGACGCTGGGGTATCTCTTATGCATCGCGGTTTTGGCTCCGGCGGTGTATAGTCGTCTTCTTCGCGGATCATCGCGCCACCCTCTGAAAATAGCCCATTTTGCCCTCGCACCATTCCGTTGGACGGCCCGGCACTACACCCTGCGCGGTGAGGCGTTGCGACGGACCCGTACCGCGTAACGCCGTGCCGCTCCTTTCCTTCAGTAAAAGCATACGAAATCTCTTGCCTCGCTCAAAACTCGGACCAGGCAAAGGCTCCCACAGTCCGAATATCGCAAATAGCGCCAGTGCGCAGCGCGTCCCTGGACAAGTTGATTCGACCTTTAGAGACTATCTCGATCCTATGGGGGGGGGAGATTGCTTCGCTTCGCTCGCAATGACATACTTGACTGCGGTTCTTAGACAGCCTCTCACGCCTCTCGAAGTGGCGGGCAACCCCAAGTTCGACTGGGCATGCCCTGAGCTCGGTGCGGGTGAAACACCGGTACCAGCCGGCTTCAGCAAATCACTGCGTCTCGAAAATCCGTGGCGAAGTAAGTGCCGCCGTCGGCAACGGTGCGGATCGCCCCGATCAGCTCGTCGAACTCGCAGTCCTTGAGCAGATAGCCGCAGGCCCCCACCTTGTGCATTTCCCGGACGTAGCGTCTGGCCGCGTGCATGGATAGCCCGATCACCTTGACATCGGGATTTTCCTCGTGAATCTGTTGGGTCGCTTCGATGCCCGTCAGCCCCGGCATGCTGACGTCCATAATTACGATATCCGGCCTCAACTCCCGGGCCAGTTCAACGACCATCAATCCGTCTCTCGCCTGCCCCGTGATCTCCAGGCCCTCCTGTTCCTGTAAACACCTGCTCAGACCCTGCAACACAATCGTGTGGTCATCCGCCAACAGGATGCGAATACTCATGATACATCTTCTCCGTGTCTGTCTTGAAGATCCTTCCTCAATCCGGTTGGTACCCGGGATCTCTGCCTCGTCCGCTCCGCCTGGCGGCGGGACCGAACCCTTCGGCGTCATCGTGTACGGCAGGCATCAGATTTCGTTCATTCCGCCTCAGCAGAATGGAAACCCTTTCGGCCGCGGCGTCGTTTGCCTGGCACCAGCCGCACCTCCACAGCGCGTCATACCACACATGAAAAGCGGCTTTCCATCTATCCACCTTCCATGCTCACGCAGCGTCTGCCGGGAATCAATCAGGAATTTCCCAATGCGACCTTGTGTGTCATGGTTCTTTCCCTGCCGATGCTGTCGGTACCCCGCTGGCATCTGGTGTTTTCGGCGATTCCTACGCGGATTGACATACGCCGTTTGGGGGATCTGTGGCGGTCGAAGATTTCACATGCACCTGTGAAAAGTGACAGGTCGCTCCCCCGCGGCATGCCGTCGCACATGCGGTGTCTTCGCTCGCTGTTTTCACGTCTTCTCGCCGTGAACGTCGTGGTATAATGGAGGGATCGTTTTCTATGGGTGAACAGACGCCTACGGAGGACCGGCCTATGAAGACCGCGTGTATCATCTCTGTGCTGATCTGCATGGCTGGAGTCCTCCCGGCTCCGGGCGTCGCTCGCGCGATGACCCTGCACTGCGGAACGGGCGGCGAGGAGTTCGTCGCATTGGGCGATACCTGGAGATTCGTGCGAGGCCTGGGTCCGGCGAGCGAGCCGGCCAATGCGTGGCAGGCGGTGGGCTTCGATGACTCCGCCTGGGAGGCGGGCGTCGCCGGCTTAGGATATGGCGACGAGGACGACGCGACAGTGCTCAAGGACATGCGGGGCAGCTACGCCACGGTGTACATCCGGCGTGAGTTCTCCCTTGCATCATTGGCTCCCGATGCCGTCGTGGAACTGGCGATTGACTACGACGATGGGTTCATCGCCTCCCTGAACGGCAAAGAGGTCGCGCGACGGCACATGCCGGAAGGCACGGCCACGTACAGAACTCTTGCTTCCTCCTCGCATGAAGCTGGCACGCCGGAGATTATTCCTCTCGGCATGGCTGGAGACCTGCTGCACGTGGGAACGAACGTCCTGGCCATCGAGGGGCACAACCGCTCTCTGACCAGCAGCGATTTCTCGCTGATTCCGGTCCTTCGGACCCGCTCCGACACTGCCCGCAATGGCCAGACGTACATCGTGCTCACCGAGGTGATCGAACTGACCGCCCGGACCGATATCGCTGGTGTGGAGGCGGTGACGATCGGAGACGTGGCGGGCCTGTTCGATCCTCAGGACGACACGTGGCGAGCGGAAGTTGCGCTCGTTCCCGGCTCGAACACAATTATCGCTCGGGCCTTCGATGGGGCGGCCCAGGAAGTCGATTCGGGATTCATCGAGATTGTGTACGTACCAGCAGCGAATCACTTCGCAGGCGAATTGACGGGCGATACGATCCTGTCGCACGCGTGCGTGTTCGACGACACGGCTGTGGTCCCGGCCGGTCGAGCGCTGACGATTCTGCCGGGGACGGTCGTGCTGATGACGCCGGGTGTTTCACTTGTCGTTGGCGGGCAACTGCTGGCCGAAGGGACGCAAGACGAGCCCATTCGCTTCACACACTACGGCGACGGTACCACGTGGAAGCAGCTTCTGTTCGTCGAGGCGGCCGACAGTCGGCTCGACCATTGCATTGTCGAATATGCCGACAGCGAGGGGGCGCACCAGGATTACTACGAGGCGGGGCCAAGGCAGTACCACGAGGCGGTCGTCGCGCTGGCCTGCCATCTCGATATCAACGACTGCACGTTCCAGAAGCTCCCAAACGACGGCCCAAACGCGGAAGGAGATGCTATCGCGATCATCTCCGACGATCCGGACCATCCGGGCGAGGCATCCGCCGACATCACTGGTTGCCAGTTCCTTGCGATCGGGCAGGGCGTGCATACGCGGTACTCGTATGTGCTGGTCGACGATTGCTTCTTCACCGGCAAGCGTGGCGACAACGACGACGTCGATCTGTGGGGCGAGAGCACGCCGCCTCCGCTGATCCAGTACAACATCTTCCTGAATCCGGAGCATGACGATGCGATCAATCCGACCCGCTGCTCGCCGATCATTCTGGGCAATCTCATCGCCGGCACGGACGATCACGGCATCGTCCTGCGGGACGAAGGTTCCCCGATCGTGATCAACAACGTCATCTTCGATTGCCGCAACGGCGGTATCGCCGTGGAGAACTCGTGTCAGGCCACGCTCATCAACAATACGATCGTGAACTGCGGCCGCGGGCTGCGTCTTTTTGACCTCGGCCGCTGGGGGCCGCCGTATCGCCTCAGTCCCGGCGGCGGCACCGCCACGGTGGTCAATTGCATCATCTGGGACTGCCCCCGGCCGATCAACCTCGCGGACAGCCCGAATACGCAGGTCGCCGACCCGGGCTCCCACGTGACCGTGATGTACAGCGATATCCAGGGTGGCCGGGCCGGTGTTTCCATTTCTGGGCAGCACTCCACGGTCACATGGGGCGAAGGGAACATCGACGCGGGCCCGCTCTTGGCGGACCCGGCGAATCTCGACTTTCACCTGCGGCCCGGCTCGCCGGCTATCGACGCCGGCAACACAGCCGAGGCCCCTGAAACCGACCGCGACGGCAGCCCTCGTCCTTCCGGCCCCGCCGCCGACATGGGCGCTCATGAGTACAGCGACGCCGCAGGTCCGTAGGGGTTGTTATGGGACGGACTGGCCCGCCTTCAGGATAAGTCGCTCGCCCGTGAGCAATGGACTTCGCGGTTGCAGCGCCGGTCGCGGCTTTCGGTCTCGGCTTGGTCCCAGAAAGTTGCAGATTCGTGTTTTCGGGCTATGCTTTGTATAGGTGGAGGCGGCCCTGATTGAGGGGGGCCTGGTGATGGCTATTCCGCTGGAGCACCAGGAGCGAATCCGGCGGATTCTCGGCGAGCTGGACTGCCCGCAAAAGATCCCATGTTGCTGCCGTGATTTCGAGGCCCTCAGCCGGGTAGATCGGGTCGGCGATACCGGCCTCATTGAGTGCCTGGACGGCCGCGGGCCGATTTGTCCTTTCGGCTTGCCCTTCGGCTATGCCATCTTCTGCCGCTGCCCCCTGCGAAAGTACCTTTCCGATTGCCTCGGCAGGTGAATCGGTAGCCCTCGCGACCCCATTTTGCTTCGCTGGGAACGAGCCCGATTGATGAAATTCCACGATTTTCCGTTACTGCCGTGGCCTGCGTCGCCTTACTGAAATAGAAAGGACTGTGTACGGAATTGGATTTGCACGAGAGGGGCTCGGGTGGTACAAGAAGAAGGGTCCTTCGATACTTTGTATCAGTCGGGCCGGAAATCATAAAGCATTGACAAGAAAATATTTACGGCAGTAGCCCTGGTATTTGTGAAGAAATTGTTATGTGGCGCGAAGTGGCTGCAGGTGCCGGGTGCCGGCGGTAAGCCGGTTGGGGAGTGAGGCTTGCTGAGAGCAGGACCGCCGGGGAAAGGAGCATTGCGATGTGTGTCATAGGTAAGAAAAACAACTCCCGAGCGGCCGCCGTGGCGATTTTATTCGTCGTGGCCCTGTTGATCGCATCGTCGGTCGAGGGAAAGTCGGCTTCGAGCGCTCGCTCGGATGCGCTAAGTCGCCTGAGATCTCGGTCGAGTTCGAGTTCGTCAAGCCGGGCGCGAAGCCAATCGACGTCGAGTTCCAGGACTCCGAGCAGTCGGAGCAGCTCCTCGATTTCGAGCCGGCGCAGCCCGACGATCACGCCGCGATCGAGTAGTTCCAGTCGCAGCTCCATGCTCAACCGCATGAGAAGCAGTCGCGGGTCGTCCGGGTCGAGTTCGAGTCGTTCGATCAGCCCAAGTCGGCCGAGCCCGTCCATAAGTCCCGGTAGGACAAGCCCTTCCATCAGTCCGGGCCGGTCCGGCCCGTCGATTAGTACGCGCAGATCGAGCCCATCGATCAACTCCAGGTCGGCTCCGACACGGCCGTCGAGCCCGTCTTTCAGTCGCAGCAGGTCGTTTACGCCAAGCCCGTCCAGGCCGTCGATCAGCACGCCGAGCCGGTCGCGAACGCCCACGCCAAGTCGAAGCCCGAGTATCAGTCGGAGCGCTCCCAGCATTCGAAGCTATAGCCCGACGCGGTATAACTCTTTGTCGAGGGGGACGTTACCTCAATCCTCTCAGACGGAGAGCGGCAATCTCGGCGGAACGAGCGGCATCGGAAGCCCAATCGGGCCGCAGACGCCGTCGCCAGGCATCTCCGAGAGGTCCAGCCTTTCGCGACAGTCGCTGCTGGACCGCATGCGGGCGCAGCGGGAGGCCGCGACGGCAAGATCGACGCCTTCGACCCGATCGCAGAGCACCGTGACCCCGCCGGCGACGCGGAGCCCGTCGGCCCAGCGTTCTACACCTCCGGCACCGAGCCGGACGCCGACGACCTCGCGTTTTCAGCGGTACAACATCCCGACGAGAACGATTTCACCGAGCCGGTCCGGGCAAACGCCCGGGACCCCGAGCACGGCGAATCCGTCGCAATCCCGGTCGCAAACACCGGGCCGGTTGTCGGAAGGAAGCCGAACGCTCCGCCCGCCGACCAGTTCGACGTCGAGTCGCAGCGAGTTGCTCAGACGCATGGCGGAACGGCGGCAGTCCACGACGACCGAGAGGCAGAGGCCATCGATTGCGCGGTCCACACCGTCGCCGGCCACGCCGCAGCGGTCCGAACGGCAACCCGCCGGGCCCAGCGCATCTCAACGGACCCGCCCACGGGATGCGTCGGGTACGCAGAGAGATTCCACCAATCGTGCGGCGACCAGTCGAGGGGACCTGCTGGCGCGGGTCCGGGAGAGTCGTGAACGCGGGTCGGCTCAGAGCGGTCGGCCGAGCGGGCCCGCCCGAATGGATCGGCAGAGCCCGGCCGTTTCGTCGGCCCCGACCCCGACACGCGAAAGGTTCGATGCGGCCCGTAGCCGTTCCGAACTGCGTGATCGCATCGCCGACAGGCGTGTGGCGGCCGGCCGGCGGCCCGCCGGCAGTCCGGTCGTATCGCCAAGGGAGCAGATTGCCCGGGATGACGTTCGTCGGGGCAACCTGATCGATCGCTTGCGTCAGAGCAGACATCATCCGCGGCCCATAGAGACGGGCCGGAGCCACGTCGTCAGA